>Ga0307508_10000593_pt1 | contig 43314 bp, 62 predicted proteins | sample 9_EM_MG_FD_203089 | JGI IMG/M metagenome (GOLD analysis project Ga0307508, IMG submission 203089) | Populus trichocarpa ectomycorrhiza microbial communities from riparian zone in the Pacific Northwest, United States - 9_EM | ecosystem: Host-associated > Plants > Roots > Unclassified | place... | reverse complement strand
CGCCTGTCTGCTGGTCGGCCTTACCCACGGAGAAGCGCATGTATGTAGATGATTGCCTCCGCTCCGGACAACCCTCCCTCCCTCGGGCGGATGCGGATATAGAGCGCACGTGGGGGTGCGGACGGGCTGGCGGCCGTGGGGGGGGGCCTCTCCAAGCGACGCCATATGCGGAATGATGCGACGGCTGCGGGGGCGTCCGTGCCTCTCGCCGCCCACTCAGCGGGCAATTCGACGTCGTCGTCGGGATGATATCCGCACGACAGCCCTGCAGGTTGGACATGTCCCCCAGACAATCTCGTAGGTTACATCATAATCATATGTATGTATATATCTGCGTGTGTTCCGCACCACCCCGTCCACCCGTCTCCCCACATCACATCATGCGAGATCCGTGGGAACGCGTTTCGGGGAAGGAGGGGGCTGAGTTCAGGGGTTGTGTTCTTGTGCCTTATTTTGTGGTTTGTACTGCACACAGGGGGGGGGTTGGATGGAGGCGGATGGAGGTGGAGGTGTCGCCGGCGATGATTGGTTCTGCCCGGCGGCAATCGAGCAGACTACATGTCTCCACCAGTCTGTCCTGTGCTTACATCATCATCACCACCACCACCACCACCACCACCATCATCTTCGTACGGTCCGGCGTGGCCCTTTGTTTTCCTTTTTTTCCGTTGGTCTGTGCCTCGGAATAATCCCCACACCCCCGCCTTGCGTTGCTTGTTTCCGCACCGAATGTATGTATGTACGTATGTACGCACTCGAGCCCAGCGCGTCTTCTAGGTGGAGTACATACATACAATACTTACATACCCGGACGATGCCTGGCGGTTTCAGCGGCGGTCATGTCTGTGCAGGAAGGGATGCAGCCCCCCCCCCCGCGTGTGGGCTGGCGCCATGCGCCCCACGCAATGCCATTCCGGCGCGTTCTCGGACGGCGGAATGAGGCCATGTATGCAGCGGCGGCGGAGAGAAGAGCACGTCGGTTCGCCGCGTGCGGCCGAGGTCGGAAGCTGGAAGCTCGGCGCCTTTTTTTTTTGCCATGAGTCAGCCTGCGGGGGAGCTCTGACGCTGCACGTTTGCGGACGCGACCCGCCTACACGCATGCCCCACCGGGCCCCACTCTTCTCCTGGTTGATCTAGGTAGATGGTTGTGGGACGCGTCCCAGCCTCCCCCCCTCCGGCGCAAGTCGCGGCTCTTTGGATGCCGCCGCCCTGTTTCCGGGGCCCGTGGCCCGTGGACAACCGCCTGTAGCCGCATCTAGTTATGTATCGGGGCAGCCGCGTTGTCGTGCGATGGTGCGGACTCGTCCTGCGGGATGTCTAGCCGCTGCCTCACGCCGCCGCGCGCCATGTGGATAGATAGATATCTACATAGCCGATCCAACAACATCAGGACAAGCCGTCCGCTATTGATGCGTGCATATGTACATAGATACATAGATACATACATACATAAGTATGTAGTACCGTTACCGTTTCGCGACTGATGCTCTTTTTGTTGGATGTTAGATATGCATGCAGCTGTTCGTCTTTCACGGTTCAGCAGTTTAATTCCCGCGATTCTTATGTAATGTGTAGATTCTCCCGCTAGACACATACAGATCTCCAACCATGGTCTCTTTTTTTTTCTTTTTCCCCTCTGGCCGTGTCAGACAGAGTTCGTCAGCCTCTCACTCTTGCAGGAGCTGAGCGTGCTCCACGCCGCTATCGGCACATTCATCTTTTATCTTGTCCGAGATTACCCGAGGGTATATCCGTCTATCTATGTAAGTACATACCTTGTATTATGTATCGATCAGTCTATGTATCTATCTATCTGTCTGTCATCTAATCTATGATGCATGTGTGTATGTATGTGCTCGACGGCCAAAATAGCAGAGGCGGGGGGGCGCCAGCCCTACATACTCTACCCAGGCGCAGAGACATACATACGTAAGTAAGTGAGTGTGTAGACTATGTATGTATGTATGGTACTCTATCGGGCGCTTTCTGCCTTGTTCCGGCTGCGCGGCGTCGATGGAAGCTTCCTTCCCTTCCTTCCCTTCCTTCCCTTCCTTCCCTTCCTTCCTTTCCTTCCCTCCTTCAGCCGCGGGATAAAATTTCCATTTCCGTCCCCCTGGACATGCAGGGCCAAAACACCCCCCCCCCCGAAACAATCACCTGGCGTCAGCAAACCACGGTTCCCCTCCGCTCGCACCTGCCGGTATGTACTCCATCTATGTATCTACTATACGCCAATGGCGGAGGCTAACTACATATATGGGGGGGGTTTTTTTTTTGGTTTTTTTTTTGTTGTTTTTCGGCAGGGAGTACCTTGATGGGAAGAGACCCTTCATCCCCCCCCCCGCCAGCCAGTAATCACCGACGCCGGCCTTCCTCCTGCCTCCCGACACAGAGCGCCGCACAACGTACATATGATGATAGATATGTACCTAGATAGATAGGGCACACAGCTTACCCCACATCGTGCCCGACTAGATAGATATATAGATAGCCACGCATGCGCGTGGGATGATGCCCAGCGCCGGATTGATGCGCTTCGCGACGGACTTTGTCCATCCATCCATCCGTCCATCCGTCTATGTATGTATGTGTGCCGACGGGACGGACGGACACGGGCCACCTGCGAAGCGCCCTCCTCGGGAGCCGCGATGGGCCAGCTTCCACTGTCTCGGATCGCCCGCCCGCCCGCGCGCCGAGCAGTTTCCCGCGCGGATATGGATAGCCGGAGTATCGTGCGCACGCACATCCGCGCGCCAGCCACGCCGTGCGTGATGGACCGCTGGGCTGTGGTCCGCGGACGGTCGCGACGAGTCGTCCGCAACGCAGCCTTCCCGGGGCCCGGCAGATGCGTGTCCGGGGGGGGGATTTTGGGGGATGGCATTCTCGGCGCGCGAGGGTGGGCTGAGGACTGCCCATTCCTCCACGAGCAGCAGGTGCACCCCCCCTCCCCCCCCGCAGTGTCCGAATCCGCCCGACGCTCCAGCGTCCCCGTTCCTTCCGCACCCGGCACCAGGCGTGGGTTTTGTCCGCGGGGGGTGGGGGCAGTTGCGCTGGGCTGGTCCGGGGCGGGCGCGGCGATCGCCCCTGCGTCGCGCTGCCCCCTTGAGGAAAGCGAGCGGGAAAGAAGAAGAAAAGAAGCAGTATGCAGAGTAGATATCTATTCGCCGTGGATGTATCTATATGTGTGTGTGTGTGTGTGTGTGTGTGTGTGTGTGTATACCCGCACGGAAGTAGAATAGCATCGCATCGCATTGCATCGCATCGCATCGCATCGAAATCCTGCGCCGTTGCAGCGACGATCCGGACCGAACCGCACGCCATCCTGCTATGTATCATGGAATTGCCGCTCCGAACGCGCGCAGATCCGGGGCGGAGCGATGTCCACTTTCAGCACGAGCGAGAGACGCCGTCGACACCGTATGTAATGTAACTACATATGTACTGTATGTACTGTATGTACTGTATGTACTGTATGTATCTACTGTATGTATGTGCCGGGGGGCCACCTCGCGACGACGCCGGAAACGACAGGAGCGGCGGAACCACCCGGCATCGCGACGTCGGATGCGGACACGACGCGGCGGATATATACAGCTGTCGCGTCCGCACTACACACATACAATACACACGCACGTCGACTGCGCGGAGACGGGGTCCGTCCGTCCGTCCGTCGCGTCCCGTCCCGTCCCGTCACGTCACGTCACGTCACGTCACGTCAGGCGCACATCCGTAGATATGCACCAGGGAGCGATCCAGGCGGCCGGACAAGGAGAGTCCCAGCCCCCGAGGAACTCCGTGTCGCCGGTACGGACCGGGAAGATGGTCGGCGTCGTGTGTGCATATCTGCATGCGTACTAGTACATATGCAGGATACTGTATGTATGATACTCGAGAGCACATGGGCCCCGCCCTCGGGCAGCGGCGGAATGTTTATCCACGTCCGCAGGGCAGATAGATAGATAGATAGATAGATAGATAGACAGATAGATATGTAACTATCTCCGACACGCCACGGACGTCGCCCCACCCACTGCGCCACAGTACCAGCCGCAGTCGCAAAGCCCCCCACGCAGCGATCGACGGGGCCCGTCGGTTCTCGATAGATGGCGGACACGCCCAGACGCAGATATCCGCAGGACGCACGTATGTACGTGCAGCCCGCAGGTAGACAGACAGACAGACAGACAGACAGACAGACAGCCCAGACAGCCCGCGCCGGATCGCCTCGCCTCCTGTCTGTCTGTCTGTCGGCAGTTGCGAGCGCGAGTGACATCTTGTGCGCGGCGCTCCCCGTCCGCAGACATGCAAGATCGCACCGCAAACCCCCAGATCGCGCTCCCCACGCATGGCGAGAACGCACGCCTGCGGGAAAGAGAGAGAGAGAGAGTGTGTGTGTGTGTGTGTGCGTGTTTTCCCGCTTCCGCTTCCGCGGTTCCTTCCACGGCGCGTCGTGCGAGCGCAATCTGGCGGGCTGCTATCGGGCTGCTTATCTGCCGTCCGATCTGGCCGTTCCATCCGCCAAGCCAGTCAGCCCGTCAAAGTCCGTCGAGTCGGCCCCCCACCCCCCCGGCCCCGACCCATTGGCCCGATAAGTTTGCTCCCCCGCCCCACGCACAACGCATTCCCCCATCCCCCCCCCACCCCTCCTGCCTGCCGTGCTTCCTTTTTCTTCCGCCTGCAGCCTGCACCGGCCAGCGTGGATCTGGCTGTGTGGGGACGATCTCGCATATCGCGCATGGGCGCATGGAGGGACGTTTTTCCGATGGGCGTGCGGCGCGATGTGTGGCGGCTCTCCGTGGAGATAGATAGCTGCTGCTCTGCTCTGCTCTGCTGTGGCTGTGGCTGGGGGAATGTGGCGCACAACCGAGGCGGTGCGGCGGCCGTGGGGACGCGGCGGAGCGGGACCGGCGTGCTGAGTGATACTGCGTGTCTCGCCTTTCGTTTCGTTTCGTTTCGTCCGTTCCCGTTCCGTTTCGTTTCTTTTTTTTTCTTTTTTTCTTTCCGTTTCGTTTGCCGCTCAGAGGCCCCGCTGTTTGTTCCCCCCTTATCTCGCTCTCTCTCTCTCTCTCCGTCCGCGGATGCCGATCGTCCGAGCGAAGGCGCCTATCTAAATACGTGACCACATACATAAGAAGTAAGTAGACTGAGAAAAATTGCTTTTTTCTCTCTCTTTCTCTCTTTTTTTTTTCTTTTTTTTTTCGTCGCTGCACGTCTGGGTGTTTTTCTCGCACTTTATTCGATCCCCATCTCCCCAGCTCCCGACAGATGGACAGCAACGTGCCTGATGATCGCAGCGACTTGGATTTCCCCGATTCCCGATCTTATCGCGTCGCCCCCCCCGCGTCGGAACACGTAGCTGGGGAGAGCCGGGGGGGAGGGGGCTGTCTGCTCTGCGCGCTGATACATACCCGGGTACGAGTGGAGAGCTGTCGGGATGTGTGCAAAGTCCGGCAAGTCTAGGGACGTCGCGCCTCCACCGACATGGGGAGGGAGGAAGGATGTGCGCATGTGCGGGCCCTGCATGCTCTCGGTATTGGCCACCCGCGGATGTGGGTTGACGGCCGCGCGGACGCGCAGCGTCAGCAGTGTGCGTATGCAGATAGATACGACGCACGCTCGCCGCCGCGGGTGGCTCAGCACGGCGTGGCGGCGCATGCAGTCCACTGCTGCGCCACCGCCCGCCAAGTCCATCCGTGTGCGCGCAAGTCCGCCGCATCGTGGCGCAACTCACGTGGCCGCAAGCTTCCCCGGCCGTCACTCGCCAGGTTTGCTACGTACCAAAAATTCCACTGATGCCCATCTGCGCCATCATCGTACAGCTCCTCCCACACTCGCCTGCCATCTGCAACAAATACAACCCGTCCACGACGGCGTCCTCGACTACAAACAAACGACAAGCGCACGGAGCCCCCCAGGAGGAGTGGTCAACTCGTCCGCATTGGACCGAGACGGCGCAACGTACTCTACCGCGTCCGAGGCGTGGGTGGCCCAAAGTGGCGGACCGAGCGGGGGAGAGCGAAGTCAGGAGAGATTACCAGGGGAAGAAGAATTTACGCTAAAAAAAATAAAAATAAAAAATGAGTTTTAAGGATGTTTATTGGATTTCGATCAAGCAAGGCGTCTGGGGACCCCCACCCCAAACGGAAAGGATCTCGCACAGATGACCCCCCCTATCTTGGCATGACCGGCCATGGCAGCTGAACCACCCGGAGTGAGGCTTCAGCGGCGCAAAGATAACAATACATATCCGGTAGGAGACGAAACCGTCGATGCTCTGGAGTGCCTCAAGAGTTGGCAACACGACAGGGCCTCATTTTCGGCCCGGCCCGGCCCGTCTAATGCTGCCGAAAGGACTACCGGTCTTGGTCTCAAAGGGAAAGACTGGACCGGCAGTCCCGTGCGGACCGGACGGACCGTTGTACGCAGAACACAACGGCCGGGTCGGGGTTGAGAGGGCTGGTGCGGATGCTGCCATGCTCTGGCTAGGTCGTCGTGCAACGGACGATCGAACAAACGGAAAGCCGGGTCTCCGTCACTGCTCCGCACTCGGGGGGAGCGCTGTCTATCTATTGCGGGGAGATTAGCGGCACGCGGATATGGGGCCCGAGAAGCCATAAAACTCGCTCTGTATTTGGAGACCTGCTTAGGGAACACACTGGGTGGGCCACAAGGTTCGTATGGGGTTTAGCCAGGAGGAGATCTCGGAGAGGAAGTGAGTGGAAGCTCGCCGCTGGTTGTCCGGCAATGCAGTGACCGGACGGGACGGGCAGCCAGTAGCAGGAAGAGCGCCGCCTCGCGGTTCTGCCGGCTGGGAACTGGCCACGCCTTGGCCGGCTGATACCTGAAATTGACGAAGAACCGCCCCCACCCAATGCCTGGTGTGGATGGCGTCAGAACAAGAACCAACCCCGTGTGCACCTCTTCAAGAACTGCCCGCAGCGGAAAAGACAGCAGAGAATCACGTGGCAAGAGGTACGGAGAGAGAGACGGGGAGGGATAAGGATCGGTTCAAGATTCAGGACGTCTTTGCCGACGAGAGGTGCAGCCAGGCGGTCCCGAGCTTCCTCGCTGACGCTGTTGTGGGGCGGCGGACTCCAGACCCGGCTGAGGGGGATGCTCAGAGCGAGGTGTCGGAATGGGGGCTCCGGGGACGGGAGGAGGAGGCCGATCGAGGTCGAGGTTGGACGGTGGGCGGGGGGAAACCTGCGTGTGTGCATCGCCATGACCTAGATACATAGGTCGCATGCGATCGATGGTCAAAAAAAAAACACAGCACGCAGACAGCGCCGTGCACTGAGCGCGTCTGGGAGAGATGTGCACGAAGCCACGGGAGCAGGCAAAAGAGGCGAAGGCCCGGGCCTTTCCACCGGGCGCCAGGGAAAACCGAGTGATATATCGCAACACCACCAGCGTCCCACGGTGCCCGGAATGCTAGGTCTCTACTTGCGGGGCACGCCCTCGCAGCCACCCTTCCAGGCTCCACCGCTTCCGCCGAGTCCAGCAACTCTCCCGACCACCCGCTTCTCCGCATCTCACTCGGGCTCAGACCGGCCCGCCCGCTCCCGCTCCCGCTCCCGCTCCGAGCCGGTCTTTCTTTATCTATGCTTTTAGTATGGGATAGGCCGGGCGGGGGCGGGGGGAGCCACCGCGGGACTTGGCCGGACGATGGACGGGACTCGACCGTGCGTAATACCGCCATGATCTGATAAGGTCGCATGCGATTAATGGATCATCACCATCACCACCAACGGCTCCTCGTTCGCCGAGCTCTCGCGTCTTCCCTACTGCGACGGGCCGGGCCGCCCGGGAGTGCGGGGCGCATTCGAGGGACTACATATCTACATACCGGTCGGTGGGTGGGTGTGTTTGCGATTGGAGCACATGCAGACACGGACGGGGAGCGTTTGAACGCCAGACAGCAGTTATCATAGCAGCGATCGATTGGGGGGGGAGGGGGAGCCTCCCACAGCCTGCAGGACGCCCGTCCGTTTGCGAGCGGGGCGCCGTCTGTCGGCCGGACCGGCGGCCACGGGCGAATAACGAGCGGGGGCGGGCGGGGGCTGCAAACCGGGCTGCGATCGCCACCGCGGACATCTCCTCGCCCGGACCTACTCCCGCCTATCGAACCTCGGTCCGCTCCCCGCCGGAGGTCCTGCCAGCACAGCGCATCACGTCGTCGCGGGATGGAGGAGGAGGGACATGCCCGCCCCCCCCCCCATTCGCGCCGACGGGGCCTCTCCCCACTCTGGCCAGCTGCCCTGACGGCCTTGGGGTCCGCCGCCCTCCCCGTGTGCGCACGCGACAACGGGAGGGCTGCCGTCGGCGGCTGGGCCGGAGTGGGGGGCCGCCGAGCACTGCGGTTGGCGTGGGCGTTGTTTGTTGTTCTGGCCCGGCCAGGCTGTGAGTGTGTGCGGATTACGGCGCGGCAGCATCTCCGTCCACGGAAAATGCAGGGAAGAATGCATGCACGATTCCTACTCCCAGGCTGTGGCATGATTGGCCCGGGCCGGGGGAGACCCTGGGCGAAGGGCGAACAATCACACGCTGGAAGGAACCCCCCCCGGAACCGGGTAAGTAGATATGTACCTATGTTCTACGGATTAGGAAGCCGCACTTCCGTTTTACGTAGTACTCTGTGATATGTAGAGTATGTACGTGCAGAGGTAACTATGTCAAGCTAACACCGGAGTAGGCATCCATCACACGAGTAGTTATGTAGAGTACCTGCCCCGCAACGGACAAGCGGAACCGCGGAAGCGGGACGGAGCACAAGTGAGGGGGGGAGAGCCTCCTCGCAAGGGCCGCATCCATCAGGGCGGGGACATTCGCCGGGGTTTCACGAGTGGTCACTCGCGAGACCGGCCACACGCACTTGGAAGCCCAGGCGCGGCGGGTGTGTTTGTCGCGTGCGAGTAATGACAAAAACAGAAAGAAAGAAAAAAGGAAGAAAAAAAAAGGAGCGCCGGGTGTGTTTAGATACATCGATAAATTAGTGATGAAACAAGCCGGCGGATGTGTTTGCACGGTTAGAAATGCGGATATCTATCTACATAACTATGTATATAGGCGGGCCACAGAGAGAAGGAGGGCACACGACCATCCTAGATACGCACGCACGTATCTAGCGGACCCGTTTCGGTCCGGAACAAAGGAAAATGTGACGGATGGACTGAAGACGGGAAAGCGACCCTCCCGATTTGCCAACGCAGCCTGTGCTTCTCGTCCTGCATGATCCCGGGGATGATGTAGAGGTGCGGACGGAAGTCTCGAAGGATGATGCAGCGGGCGATGGAAACATAGATATGAACTTTGTCATGACGATCCAGCACAAGGCAGGGAAGACATATGTAGAGTACATAGGTAAAAGCTCCCTCCTCTCTCTCGCCACTCGTCTTGGCGATCACCTCTGACGTCGCGCGCGGTTGACGGAGAAGGGAGAAGGGAGGGGGGGGGGGATTCCGTCGCGCAAAAAAAAAAAAAAAAAAACTGGCAAAAAAAGCAAAAGACGAAAACAAAGAAAACGTGCACCCGAGACGCGGTGTGATTCGACGACAGCATTGTGCGCGCCGGTCGACTTCGTTCTCTTTTCGAGAATCTTTTCCGTACATACACACTCTAGCTATTATGTATGTATGACTGATGGCCTTGGCTCGGGGGGTGGGGGTTCCGCGTTCGCAGATCAAAATGGAACGCGGCGAGTTATCTATCTATGTAGTGTACTCGACTAGAGAGGGTGTTGAGGGTACATATGTAGCCGCGAGTGAAAATTTCGCAGGTGGATATCCCCAGACCACTAGATGTTCATGGTCACTCACTCGGCTCGCTATGCTGGGGATAGCGCGGTCTCAATCAGGACTAGTGCTTACGCGCGTCTATACAAGTCGTTATGGAAGTATGTATCTAGATAGTTCTTAGTCTACACAAGCGACGGGGCAGAGATATGTGGATACATAGGTCAGAGAGAGAGAGAGAGAGATGGCGAAGAGCGAGGAAAAAAAGAAAGAAAAAAGTGGCAAAGATCCCCCGAACAAACGGGGGGGGGGGGATTGCGGATTCCTGCCTGCGCTTTGTGCTGCAAGCCAGAACTGCGATTCGACGAGCAGCGCTGTGTGCATACATATGCAACATGACGCCCGGTGGGGGGGAGACAGCTGGGGGTGCGCTGGGCTCTCTATCTGCCCATCTAGTTGGGTGCTAGTCTCTCGTCTGCGCACACATACTCTAGAACTCAATCGACAGCGGGAGAACGCTGCCAAATCCACCTCGGTTTGCTCTTCGCCCGGCGCCCCACCGGCTCTCCAGCCCCTGCCAGCCCCACGTTTCTCCTGGGGACTCGTATCCATGTGGATGGACTGCATACATATCATAGATATGTGCGTTGGAGAGAGGGAATGGAGGCCATCCAGGGGCTCCGCCCATGGGCTCTCATCTCGATTCCGGAGACGCTTCCGGAAGAGGACGAGATGTCGCCGGCGATCAAATAGCGGAAACAAGATGGGCTCTTGCCCACGACGACGGAAGCATATCCGTCCGTCCGTCCATCCAGGCGGCTGCATGAGCATCGAGCAACAAACAAGCGCTCCATCGCATGTGATGCATATGCATTTCTGCTGGGGAAGCTTGCGGTGCGGACCTGGCTCACCTGCATGCATACCTACGGACTTGAGAGGAAGGCTATACATCTACTTACATACCGGTCTCCGCACGAACGGATGTGCTGGGGATCTGGAGATAGAGATATCGGCTCCTTTGGTTGTTTTTTTATAGGTTCTAGCTCTTGAGGCTGTAAGAACTTGTTGTCGTCTTCCGAATCATGTTCACGTCCGCTTGGGGGGGGGGGGGGCGTTTCGGGCACATCCCAGGACTCGGATGTACTGACGACATTGGGCCCCGCCAAGCGTCTTGGCGTGCAATCAAAGCGGACAATGAAAATCCCTTGCTCGGGTGGCGCGCCAAGCGTCTTGGCGTGCTCTCATGGTGCGATACAGCCTTCCGTAGATCATAATCTTGGCGATAACTTCATGGACGAAAGCCCGGTACTTAAGAGTAGGAGCTCGCCCGCCCACCCGTGTCTTACTCCCCTCCCCCTCCCCAACTACTCTCCCCGTCCTCCCCATCCTCCCAATTCTCTCCATTCTCCCCCTCCCATTCTCCCACCGTTTCCAATGTACGCCCGATAACCCGAGTCCACTTCCCCATAAGGCATCCTTCAACCCATTTTCTCCCGCTGCGCGAATCAAGCCGTCTCTCTTCTCTTTCGATAAGAGCCCCCCCCCCTTCCCTAGCGAACCGATCTCCCTGCAGAGCGGAAAAACCTACCTTCAACCAACCTCCACGGGGACCGTACGCAGACAACACTGTCTACAGTACCGCAGCGCCGCAAGAAAAACCTTCACAATTCCTCAACTAGGATCCGATCACGACCAGCGTATGCAAAATGGTGGCGAAGATCTTCACCCCCGAAGTGGTCAAGGACCCGTGCACCAAGGCTCCGGCGCCCAGCTCCGGACTCCCGCCCACCTCCTCTCCGCCGCTGAGGTCGTTCGAGGGCTGAACGTCGACCCTGATAACGGATTGTCCGAAGAAGAGGCGAGGGCACGCGTGCAGATTGCCGGCCCCAATGAATTGGCGGGTGGAGGAGGCGTGAGCCCTCTCAGGATTCTGGCAGGGCAGATCTTCAATGCCATGGTCTTGGTAAGCGGCAGATTCCGCGTTCAGAGTCGGGTGTCGCGGGTGAGCGTTTGCGTGCTTACGGGTGGTTTTGCTGTTAGGTCCTGATCATGGGCATGGTGGTGTCGTTTGCGATCAAGTCGTGGATCGAAGCTGGCGTTGTTACAGCGGTCGTTGTTATCAATATCGTCGTCGGATTCTTCCAGGAGTACAGCGCCGAAAAGACCATGGACTCCCTGCGCTCCTTGTCTACTCCCACGGCCACGGTGATTCGGAACGGTCACGCGGTCACGGTCCGCTCGGCGGATATCGCACCTGGCGACATTGTCGAAATCAAGACTGGAGACACGATCCCTGCGGATCTGCGGTTGATCGAAGCTATGAGTATGTCGCACAGGAATACGAGCGAGACGTATAGGGCTGACATCTTGTTCGTGTTTAGACTTCGAAGCGGACGAGGCTCTCCTCACCGGAGAATCGATCCCTGTGGCGAAGAAGGCGGATGCTTCGTTCTCTCCTGACCAGGATGTCAGCGTAGGCGATCAGCTCAACATGGCCTTCTCTAGTAGCTCTGCCACCAAGGGCCGTGCCAGGGGTGTTGCTGTGCTGACGGGCATGAGCACGGAGATTGGAAAGATCGCCCAGTCGCTTCGCGGTGGTGACAGCAAGGTCCGAAAGGTCCGCCGGAACGAAGATGGCCACGCCAAATTCCAGTACTACATCGAAGCCGGTGCCCTTACCTTCGTGGCCCAGTTCGGAAAATTCCTCGGTGTCAATGTTGGAACTCCGCTGCAGCGCAAGCTGTCCTGGCTGGCCATTCTTCTGTTCGGAATTGCGGTCGTCTTCGCCATCATATGCATGGCCGCCAACAATTTCAAGAATGAGCAAGCTGTCATCCTGTACGCTGTCGGTACTGGACTGTCCATGATTCCCGCCAGTTTGGTCGTCGTCCTGACGATCACCATGGCCGTTGGAACCAAGATCATGGTGTCCCGTAACGTCATCGTCCGAAAGCTCGACTCCTTGGAGGCTCTGGGTGCCGTCACCAACATCTGCTCCGACAAGACCGGCACCTTGACCCAGGGAAAGATGATCGTCAAGAAGGCCTGGGTTGCCGCCGAGGGTACATTTGCTGTCGGCGAGACCAGCGCCCCGCTTGATCCCAATGATGCACAGATTAGCCTCGACAACTCGACGCCCCATGAGCTGGCCAAGCTCCCAAAGACCAAAGCCCAACAGCAGGCCGAGTCGCCATGGAGGAATGCCGTTGATTTTATCGAGAGCGGATACGTCCAGCACTACTTGAACATCGCAACCTTCTGCAACATCGCTACTGTTTCCCGTCACAAGGACGGTGACGGATGGGACGCCAGAGGTGATCCTACCGAAATCGCAATCCAGGTTTTTACTAGCCGCTTTGACTGGAACCGTCGCAAGTTCACGCACTCCGACGACCCCGACTGGACCCAGATCGCCGAGTACCCTTTCGACTCCGACGTCAAGCGCATGTCCGTCGTCTACCGTGAGCGTCACAGCAACGCTGAGAGTGGTTACCGCGAGTGGGCTTTCATGAAGGGTGCCGTCGAGAGGGTGCTGGAGTCTTGCACCCACATCCAACTGAAATACTCGAGGATTCGGCTCGATGAGGAATGGACTGCCACCGTGCTCAGGAATATGGAGGCCCTCGCTTCTCAAGGTCTTCGTGTGCTCGCGTTCGCCTCCAGGGAGTGGACCGACCAGGTCGCGGAGTGGGGCCAACACCCGCGTGCTGATGTCGAACGGGATATGACGCTCTACGGCCTGGTTGGCCTCTACGATCCGCCTCGTCCCGAGACCGCCGGTGCCGTCAAGGAGTGTCACAAGGCTGGTATCAACGTCCATATGTTGACCGGTGACCACCCCGAGACTGCTCGCTCCATTGCCGTCGATGTGGGTATCATCCCGAAGAATATCGGCTCGCTCGCACCGGATGTCATCTCTTCCATGGTCATGACTGCTTCCCAGTTTGACAAGCTCTCCGACCAAGAGATCGACGATCTGCCGGTCCTTCCATTGGTTATCGCTCGATGCGCGCCAAGCTCCAAGGTCCGCATGGTGGAGGCTCTCCACAGGCGTAAGTTGTTCGTGGCGATGACGGGAGACGGTGTCAACGACAGTCCTGCACTCAAGCGTTCCGATGTCGGCATCGGCATGGGCATGGCCGGATCCGATGTCGCCAAGGCAGCTTCGGATATCGTCCTCACCGACGACAACTTCGCTAGCATCCTCAACGCCATCGAGGAGGGACGTCGCACCTTCGACAATATCAAGAAGTTCGTGCTGCACTTGCTCGCCGAGAACATCGCCCAGGCCTGCACCCTTCTCATCGGTCTCGTGTTCAAGGACAACACCGGCCTTTCAGTCTTCCCGCTGGCGCCCATCGAGATCCTGTGGATCATCATCATCACGTCCGGTTTCCCCGCCATGGGTCTCGGAATGGAAGTCGCTTCGGACGACATCATGACACGCCCCCCGCACGACGTCAAAGTCGGAATCTTCACCGCCGAAGTCCTGATCGACCTGACGGTGTACGGCTTGTACATGTCCGCGCTCTGCCTCGCCTCGTTCACGCTCGTCGTCTTTGGCTTCGGTGATGGCCAGCTTGGCCACGGCTGCAACGACCGCTACAGCACCGAATGCGAACTCGTCTTCCGCGCGCGCTCGACCACATTCGTCTCGCTGACCTGGTTCGCGCTGATTCTCGCGTGGGAGATGGTGCACATGCGGCGCTCGTTCTTCCGCATGGAGGGCAAGCCAAAGCGCCCGTGGACGCTCTGGATCCGCAACGTCTGGCGCAACAAGTTCCTCTTCTGGTCGGTCATGGCCGGCTTCGTGACGGTGTTCCCGATCATCTACATTCCGGGCCTCAACACGATCGTGTTCAAGCACAGGCCCATCTCGTGGGAGTGGGGCATCGTCTTCATCGAGAGCAGCCTGTTCGTTGGCGGCATCGAGTTGTGGAAGTTCGGCAAGCGCGTCTACTTCCGCCGCCACGGCGAGGGGGCGCGCAACCCGGAGCGCGAGCTAGGCGGCCCCACGTTCTCGAGGTACGCCAGCTTCGCCACCTCGTCGATTTCGGGCGGCGGCGCCAGGAAGGATGGCGAGGATATTGAAATGCAATAAATACTGTTTCTTTTCTTTCTTTCTGTTGTTCCGTTTTCAAGTTACTGGTTTTTTTATAACGTTCATTTTTTTGGTTTGCTTTATATGGGGATGAGAAAGTATGTTGGAGGGTATGTATGGATGGCGAGAGAAAAAAAGTTTGGCTGTTTTGGGCAAAGGAGGAGGGAGTTTAAACCTCTGCTTTTCACCTGTTTCGATGGTTCAATAAAACTGCCTTTCTACTACTATAATATCCTTCCTCTCTCTACAGTCCATCTTCATTCTGTTGCTTCGCGATGTGTGTGTCTCTACAGTCCATCTTCATTCTGTTGCTTCGTGATGTGTGTGTTGGTGTGTGCCGCTCAGGTAGTCAAAATGGCCAATCTCGTTTTGTGCCGAACTCTTTGTTGCGCTTACACCCACAGAACGATGCGTTTCACGGTTGCTCGTTCGTCCGGGGTGGCGATTTCTCGAGTATGGATGTAGAAAACATCTTCCCATTCACCACCACCGCCACCGCCAACACCATGTTTCTACCCTACTGCACCGCCGCCCTCGTCATCATCGTTCATGGTCCCTTCTGCCCTGCCAAAGGAAGCAAACTTATATCTCTCTCTCCCCCCCCCTACCCCTCTCCCTATCGCCCTTTCCACTGCATGCACCACATCCAACCAATGTCCATAAAAATAAAAATAAAAAAAACAAAGTTACAAGGAGAGAGCCACAACTTAAAAAAAAACGCACGAAAACTCACCCGCAACCATGATTCTCCCCATATTCAGAAGTTAAAAGGAGCAGAGTAGTAGTAACTGGAAGTAGAAAACGAAGGGAAAGAAGTAACGCGAAAAGGCAAAAAGTAACAAGATGATCAATTCGAATGAAAAGGGGTAGGTAGGGGAAGGTGGGGGGACATTAAGAAACAGAACAGTGAGAAAAAAGAAAAAGAAAAAAAAAAAAGAACGGAAAAAAAAGTCGAACCTTACACCGACGACGCCCACGACACCAACCACCCCTTTCCCAGATCTAGCCATAGCCATAGCAAATTTGCATTCAGCAAGCCGCTCGAGAACAAGAAACAGATATGACAAGCAACCCACATGTCAATCTCCACGCATTCGTTGCTACATGTACCCAATGAGAAGACTAGAAGAAAGAAGGAAAAAAAGATAACACCCGGAACAGCAAAATGGAAAGACAAGTAGGAAAGAAAAATGCCCATCAAGCTTACAGCCATAAGTGGTGGGTCCGCTCAATCGGTGCTGCTCAATCATTGTGCCAGTTATTGCATGGTTTCGACCGCCGCCGCCGTGGTTTCTGGGATAGTTGCTGGAGTTGCCGCCGCCGCCTCCACGGCCTTTGACTTCTCCTCGACTCCCTCGCCGCGACAGAGAGGGCACGAATTGCGTCCGGTGGTCAACCACTACTCCGCAATTAGCAACGTAGCCGTGTAGTGTTCCAGGCAGGGTGCGGCCTCACCTCGTCGATGCAATCCTTGTGGAAGATGTGATTGCACTTGACAATCTGTCGACACTCGGCGCCCATCTCGTATTCGGACAAGCAGATGAGGCACCGCTCGGCATTACCAGGTCCATACTGCGTCGCACTGCCTTCCCCAAACGTAAACACCCCTCCAGCGGATTCCAGATCCTCCCTGGCCGCCACTGGAAGCTTAGCCGGGCCGAGCAGCGAAGACAGCAAGGTCATATCTTCGTAGGTGGGTTCCTGTTGCCCAGTCAGCCACCACGTCATCACGAGCCAAGACAAAGGAGAAGAAATGGGAGGGGGAGCGATAGCAGACACTCACATCTGTAAACAAACTCGGCGTGGTAAGGATCGGATGGTTTTCGGGGTAGGATCCCCCGAGAACGTAGATGATCCAGCTCCTGGTACCCTCCGGAACGCCGGGACGGTTTGGCGCACCCGTAGTATTACTCCGTTCCCGGGTGGCTGCTCCGCTCTCGCTGGCCGCCGCTGGCATCGCCTGTTGAGGTCTGTTTGGATTAGCCAAGTCCAAGAAGCCGGACGGCGTGAGCCCCCTTCTACGGAGCGAGTCTCTCCTTAAACCAGAGCCCTCGCCTCGTTGTGCAGGATTCACAGCCCTCCAAGGACCCGCACGGTTTGGCTCGACTGCCGCAAAGGGGGAAAGATTGAAATCTGAACCTGAAACGTACTCTAAAGGCGAACTATTGCGCCGCGAAGGAGAGATGGGGGAACCCATGGAGGCCGGACGAGGTCGCGCCCCGCTACTGCTGCCGCCACCGACGCCGCCGCCAGCACCCACGCTTCCCATCCTCGACCTCCTGTGGACGCTCGGGATGCTCAGGTTCGCCAAGGCGTCAAAGAACGGCGCAGGTCGTGGGCCATCCCCATCCGTCGAGTCCCGTGGCGAGACGGACCTTATTCCGACGATAATCACGGGGACCATGCGGTTACCCTCCTCCCCATCTTCGCCTCCGCTGTGGGCTGGTGTGCTTCCGAAACGGAACATCCTGAAGAAGTTCAAGGACAGGACGCCGTTCTCAGCGTTCGGATCGGCAGCGTTCCCCCCACCCATCTCGTTGCCGCCATTCCTGAGTGCCGCCTCCAACCTTCCGTTCCGCAGAGCTCGCAGGAACGACTCGAAGCTTCCATCCCCACCGTTGTCCCCACCCACATCCTGGGCCTGCGTGATCGCTTCCTGCGCATCCCCGACCAGCGACGCCGCAGTAGCCGCAGCGGCCACCGACAACAACCTCGACAACATCGCGGCCTGGTCCTCGCCCGGCCGAATGCGTCCAGGATTGCTGAGTCCGTCGAGGATTCCCTGAGGATCCCGTGCTCCGGAGCCGAAGATCGACGCCCTGCCCGGTCGGCTTGGCTCTTCGGCAGTCGGCGAGAATATCGAATCACCTTCCCGCGCTGGTGCTGCATCCGTCCCAGCCGGTTCGCGGCGCGTGCCGTTCAGCGCATCGAGAGCAGCGGCACGAGTTTCCGATTGCCTTCTGGTGTTTGGACGACTGAGCATCGAGTTCAGCTCTGAAGACATCAGGCTGAACGAGTCCCTAACCCGCGACATGCGTGATCTCCGTAGGGGCGCAGCCGAAACTCCAGCGTCGACAACGGAATTCCTGTTCTGGGGGGTAACCGTGGGAACCGGAGAGATATCCATCATATCACCCAACTCGACATGCGGGTGCCTCCTGGCGGCGGACGCGGTCGTACGAAGTGGAGGCATGGTCCGACGCCGTGCTTGGGCCGCCGACAACTCCCCCCGCCTGGGTGGCGAGGGGGAGCGCGCCCGTCCGACATGAGTCAGTCCGCCGGTGGACACTCGGATACCCCGTGCCCGGAACCTCAGACCAGCCAGACGAGTTCGACCGGTCGACGGATTCGACGGCGGCGATGCCGTTGCCGCCGCCGCCGCCGCCGACGAAGATGACGCTGACCCCGGGACGAGCCGGGCCCCCAAACGCGCAAAGTGCTCGATATGGTTCCGTATCCTCCTACTCCTCCTCAACCTCGCAGCGGCAGCCGCCCTCTCCGGGTCGACGGCAGCGGCTCCGTGCTGTTGCGCCCCTTCGCTTGCCCCCCGCTCGCGATTGCCGAAACCGGTGGTATTTGACTCATCACGGGGCGTCGAGGGACCCTGACCCATTGGATCCGAGTTCACGGGGTACGCTGGCAGATACGACGATTGTGGCGGAGGGCTCTGCTGCTCGCGATGAAGACCGTTCTCGTAGCTTTCGTCCGGATGAAGGTCTCCGAACGCGATGGATCTCTGGTCGATATCGATCGATTCTCCCGAAGTAGCGTAAGTGTTATTTCTACGGTTTGGGTAGCTGGAACCTGGCTGCATGACAAACGTCAGCGAGAGTCGACCGCGATATCGGCGGGACGCTCGAACGACTCGGTCTTTCGACTGAGGAGGGGATGGCGGGGGGGGGGGTGTTTTTTTTTATTTTTCGAAGAGGGGTAGTAGATGTGCAGATGGAGAAGGTGACGTGGAGGTTGACGAGAAAGAGGAGGTGGAAATGGAGGTGGAGGTAACGACGAGCGTTAAGGTAGGGGTGGAGGGATGGAGGAGAAGGGGGGGTATGGATGGAGGTTTGGTTGCGGAGGTAATAGTGACAGGTAGCAGATAGTGGGTAGTAGCGGACTGCGAGGTTGTCGGCCGTGGTTTTGCGATTTCAACGAGGCAAAGCGAGACAAGACCGGGGTAGGTAGGTCAGGTAGTTGTCCAGTCAGGTGTGTTCTGAGGGGCGGGGGGGGGGGGGGAATTCAGGCCCAACCTGGAAATAGAAATGCGGTATGTAGATGGGCGGTGAGAGCGCGTGAGAGAAAGAGGGCGAGGGAGGGGAAAGAGGAGAGAAAGCGAAAGCGAAGAGGGTTGTAGTCACCAGTTTGTGTGCGGAGAGTTGACGCAGGGCCCAGGCGTCAACGGTGTTCACGGTCTACGGGCTGGGCTGGGCTGGGCTGGGCTGGGGTTGGGTTGAGCGCGAGACAGCGTAGCGGGTCGCGGCAGACGACGGCGACGATGGTGGTGATGATGAAGTCCGGTTGCTGCCGCTGGTGAAGCTGCCGGTGATGCTGGCTGCTGCTGGCTGCTGCTGCTGTTGCCACTGTTGCTGTGGCCGTTGTTGTTGGCACCCGAGCGCTGGATGGCTGGAGGATCAAGCCGCCGGGGCTAAGAAGCAGCAACGGGAGCTGTCGCTCTTTCTCTCTTCGCGGACGAGCAGACAGACGACGGATGGAGGACGGACAAGATGGTTTTCGCGGGAGGGAGCTAGCGGAGGAAGGAAGACGGGAAGGAAGGAGGGAAGGGAGAGTGAGTGAGTGAGCGAGAGCGAAGTGTGGCTGCGCACTTGTCTGCGTGGGATGCGTTGTGCAGCGGGAGTGGCAAGTGGGCTGTGGCAGTCTAGCAAGGGGCGTTGGAGCCTGGGATCGTGCGGGGGGGGAGGGGCGGAGGGAGTCAAGGAGGAGGAGGAGGAGGAGGAGGAGGAGGGAGAGCGAGTTGGAGGGGGGGACTTTTTTTTTTTTTTCGCTCGCGAAACGGGCTCTGGAGCTGTCGCTTTCTCTCTCACTCCCGGTCACTCTCAACTTCTCGCACTCCCAGCCGATAAGTGGAGGAGGAGGTGGTTGTGCCGGCGGGTGCTCGACCGGCCGGGGGGGCTTGCGGTTGGTTGCTGTGCGGGTCCGCGGCATGTGTGGTGGTATGTATGTGGTATGCGAGTGCTATGGCAGAGGGCAAGGAAGCGGCAGCAAGATTAAGGGGGCGCCGTGCTGCGGCCAATCACGGCCGCGCACGGTGCTTAGTAAGCGGCCGGAGAATTCCACCATTGTTGAGGGGACACAAGACGAAAAGGGAAGCAAAGGGGAAAAAGGAACGAAAGGGGGGGTGGGGAGAAGCCCAACGCCAGATCGGCAAGGTCCAACGCCGCACTCTGAAAATAATAATAAAAAAAATAAAAAAATGAAGGAAAAAAAATGAAAATGAAAAAAGAAAAGAAAAAAAAAAAAAAGGCGAAGCAAAAAAAATAATAGCCAACACCCCAGCGCCACCTATCTCTCTGCAAACGAACGGACGGCGCCCCACAACGCTAATACATTCCCATCTTAATAATAATAATAATGCCGCCTCCGTCGCCACCACCCAACTGATACGATACGGCGCTCGTCAATCTCCCCGCATCCATATTGTCCAGCTCCCTCCTCTCGTCTCCTCAGTGGCCCGTCCGTCGCTTCGTCGCTTCATCCCTCTTCCTTGCACGCCGCCCCGCCCAACGATATCGCGGAAAAAAAAAAAAGCAGCAACCCCTCCCAACATCTGTCGAGACATATCTATGTGTACCGGCGGCGGCGGCGGCGGCGGGGACAGTCAAGGGGACTTTCGCCGGTCCGTTCCGGTCTGCAGTGTCCGGTGCTGGGTTGACCCTCGATTCCACACGCAATGCGTACATAGAGTGTTGCGTGTAGAGTGGATGGCATCTGTCACTGATATCCTGCTCTAGATACCCCAACCCCGTTTGCGCTACTGCATCTATGCATCCCGCTCCAACACCGAGCGCAAAGGAAGACCGTCCCAGCACAGGTCGGCGAGATGTTCTGTTTCACGGCGCGAGTGATCCCCCGTGACTGTGCACCCCCCACTGCACTCCCCCACCAACCCAGCCCCAGCCGGCTCGCAACTCCGAGATGTGGAAAGCCTGGCCCACTAGATTCCCGCCTCATCGGGCGTGCGGATGGGCTGCACGTGTGCGTGGGCAGACATCCCGCGGAAACGCCTCTCTGTTGGTAGTATCCCTCCCCCCCCCCCCCTCTCCGGCTCCGGCTGCACCTACCTACCCGATGGCAGCTCTGCGGTTACGTACTCTATCATACTTACACATGTGCACTCAGGTAACATGGCAACAATCGACATCGATGTGTGTTCCTTCGTGCATTGCTATGTATCTCCTCCCCCTCCCCCCAAAGCTCTAACTCCAGTCTCTATATGTATCCCCTATATGCATATTTTCTTTGCAAAAACGATTCAACCGCAGCTAGTTACGATACAGTGAGCTCGTGCCATATCGGCACCGATGACCCCGCCGGATCCAGGAAAGTAAGTTCAACAGAGTTTGTATCCAGGAAAGTATGTACTGATGTGTTTACTCTTCCCCACCACAACCCCCAATTTCCCCCCGTCCCCTGGTGCCGTCCGTCTGCTCCCTCCTCATCCTCGCCCTCGGAAAGCCAAAAAAAAAAAAGAAGCAATGATTCCGTTTTCGCCATAACCCAAAGCCAAAAGGCATCCCTAAAAAAAACCCCATGGAAAAAGAAGAGCAGTAGTAAGATGAAGAAGAAAAAAAGATGGAACGATTTAAAAACGCTCAGGGCAAGGGCAGCCATCGACACGGAAAAGCAAAATCGTGCGGTTGATAAGGAGCCAGGAATCGAATATTCACAGTTGCGAGAGTGAAGACCGAAGACGACAACGATGCCGAAAAAACGGGATAACTTAAAGCCACTTTTAGGTGATCCATTCGCCGTTTCCTTTTTTTTCTTTTCTTTCTCTCTTTTATTGATTGCTGCGTGTGTACTACTTAGTGGTCGTGGTGGTAGTAGCATGGTAGAGCAGTAGTGTAGTGGTATATCAGTCCGGGGCGGATGTGACATTCGTGCTGTTCCAGGACTGTACGGGGAAGCGTAACCAAAAAAAACTCAAATAAAAGAGCACCGAGACACTCCAAACACTCCGTCCCGAGATCATAGCGACATACGATCCAGCGACAGACGATCATATGATCTATGTCGTCTCCTGTTGCATGTGTCAGTCACGGCCCTGTTCGCACCCGGCGGATGGGTAAAACCTACACCGGCTGCAGCCTGTAAAACCTCTCCTGACCGTCCGAGTTCCTTCCGCCGATCCACCACTTCTCCCCGCTCGGCGGCTCCACGAACCCCTCGGTGGAGCTGCTGGAGCTCCGCCGGCCCCGCGCCGAAGTGAACGTTGGCTGCTGCTGGGCGTTCTGGTTGTTCGAGGACGACGTGTTAATGGGGGATGACTGTGCTGCGGCTGCGGCGACGGCGACGGCTTGCGACTTTGCCGCGGCGGTCTGGGACTTTGATGGTGGGTTGTTCGTGTTCTGCTGTGATGCCGGCTGGCTCGCGTTCGCGCTATGTGCTCGGAAGGCTACCAGTAGGTTCGCAAGGAATGGTCTGTTGGTCGGCATGACAGGAGTGGGAGCGTGGAAGCGTGGAAGCGTGGGTATGTGTATGGGATGAGTGAGGAGAGATGGGGACGGTTGCTTTGCCGAGGTTAGTTATCGCTGGAGATATCGAGGGAGCGCAGCGGGGGCGGTGACGTGGACGAGGGCGGCGGGGGCGGCGGGGCGGTGCCGATAGTGGGTGCGGCGAAGACGGATGGGAGATGGAAGTGAATGAGCAGCTGCACGGGAATTGCGTCTCCGTCACAGTGGCGCCGGGGGGGCCGCGGATTCGTGGCCGTCGACGGACGTGAGGGGGGTTTGGGGGACGTGAAGGGGTGGGTGGACGGAGCCGAGTCGTAGCGGATCCTCGGAGCTCGAACTGATTGACTGGGCTGCGTGCTTCGGGCGGAGGCAGAGGCGGTGGTATGTAGCCGGCGGAATAGTGTGCGGCGCAGGTATCAGCCCAGTGAAGGAGAGCGGTGGTGTTGGTGGTGGTGGTGGTGGTGGTGGTGGTGGCGGGTGCAGATGATTTTGCGGAGTAGCTTCCTGGGGTTACATGGAGAAAAAAAAAAGCTGGGGATGGTGAGTCTGGGAGCAGCGGTGACCTGGCTCGATGGGGCGGGGGGCAATAACGGGGGTGGGTGAGGAGTCTCGGCCAGGTGTCGAGTCTGGGGCAGGCAAGCAAACGTATGTACTTTGTCTGGTGGAACACGGCGTCAGCAGCAGCAATTTCTTTCTTCCTGATTTGCGGGCTTCCGGTTCCTTTCTTTTCCCGCGGTGCCGGGCTCTGCAGTTCCGTGTCTCGCCCTTCGTGCGGGCGAGCATTATTTATGGCGGCGCATGTAGTAGACGGCGGGCATGGACCTCGGACGATGGGTGGCTGTCGAAGAACGAATGGCAGGAAAGCAGCAGCAGACTTGCATCATAGGGCCAGACAAGCCCAGACAAGCCGGAACAAGACAAGGCAGGCTGGCGAGCCCAGCTGCCGGCTTCACGGCGGGAACATGAGGTGGAGCGGGCATTTCGCATTGTCCGGCTGCATAGATATCTGCAGCGAGACACAGCCCGACACAACCCACGTCGCAGCAGCTCCGCAGGGTGCGGGTAGATTACCGCACACCAGCCTGCGGACGGCGCTGATTTCTGGCGAGCGTGCTCTTTGGGGGGTGGTGGTGGAAGTGGTGGTGGGGGTGGTGGGAGTGGGAGTGGCGGCGGAATGGTGGCGGAGGTGTGGTTGTGGTAGTGGGGAACGATCTCGAACAACTGCAGCTGTCGGCTTACGCGGAATGGGAGGAATCTTCACGAAACACCCGTCACCACACACATACATACCTACGTACGCACATACATACATGCATGCGGGAAGCAAATAGCCGGCAGCGCCGCCGATTTCTTTCGTCGTTGCGTGCGTGCTTGGGCGAGTGGACAAGAGCATGCAGGGAGAGGACACTCCGTATTATTGCCGCCGCCTGCAGCCGGGCTGCTTCAGCAGAATCTGCGGCTTCGTGATTGGCGGTGGTGTTGGAAAAGATTTACACAAGTATGTAATATGCATAGATAGATACAGATAGATACAGATGGATGGATGTAGACATGTAGTGTGCTCTATCTATGTATATACCCCGCACCCACATGTGCACCCGATTGGAACAGCACATGTGAGCAAGAGGAGGCGTGGCGGAGAGAGGACGAGGAGAGTGGACGGATGGGACCGGCAGCCAGGCCGCGAGATGATGCTCGAGGTGCAAGTGCATGAGGGCTTCGGAGATGGCGGTGATGATTCATTGATCACGTGCGGCCCTATCGGATCATGGCGACGGCTTCGGAGACGTGTGCGGTGTCAACCGTGCATCTAGTTACTGGAGCCGAGTCGGTGACGCTGAGCAATCGTGGCGTTTGAGCCTCGACTGCGCCTCCCGCGCCACAGTGGTCGGTGAAAGCCGGAATCGTTCTTGGCGCGGCTTTCTTCCCATCTCGACTGCCCTCGCAACTCTCTCTCACCTAACGATCCACTACCACCCCCGCCCCGTCTCTGCATCGATACCCTCCGCTCAACCGAGGAGCAGATAACTAACTCACACATCGCACGCAATGGTCGGAGCCCCCTCCACGCACCGCGTCTGCCGGAGACTAACGAACCCGTAGGCTGGCTACACTTCTCCCTTCGGTCCCAGGTAAGTCCGTCACGTCCTCCTTCCACGGCCCGGCGGCGGCGATATCGGCTTTGCGTATGCTGACAGCTCTCTCCAGGATGCGGCCTCAGGCCAACATTGCCGGCCTGCCGCTCAAGAGCCTGATGTCGACGTATGCCCCTCCGTCGCGACCCCGCACCCGGACCATCGCATTGCTGACCAGCGGGACGTATAGTGGCTTCACCGCCGCCGCCTTCGGAGGCGTCGCCCTCGTTGCTGTCCTGTTCCTCGCCGAGGGCATCCCCCGTGTCCAGAACGACGTCCTCAAGGTTTGTCGAGAGCACTCCACGTGCCCCGTCCGGACCGACTTACCGATGCTGATGCCCCCCCCTTCCCCCCCGTACAGAGGATTCCCGTCGTCAACACCTACTACCTCGCCAAGAAGCCTATCCCCGCCTCCGACAACGTGCGGCCTACGCTCTCTCCTCTGAACGCTCCCGGGCTCTTGCTGACTTGGCCAACTGCAGCCTTTCTAAATCGTCGAGCATTTGCGTGGTTGCGTTGTTTGTTCCGGCCCACGGTTTCGACTCGAGTGCGCGGGCACCGATACCTATGGTGACCGGAAGGGAGCAGGAGTTGCAGGTTCGAACGATCGATTGGGGAGTGATAGACCAGCAATGTACAAAATGATATCCGGATGACGGATCTAGAATATAAATCTGGGTGGGGGGTTTTTTTTTGAACTGACATCGAGGTTATGTGTGGTCACACCTGTCTGATCGCTGTGGGCATGCGCGCGCTCACATCACCACCGCGGGGAGGTTCCTGACCTGGTTACCGGCACTGGCCCAAGATACTGGCCCGCTGTGCCTATCGTCCGACAGATCCTCACCATCAGTCCACGGCGGCAGGCAGAATCCTCCCACATCTTGCCCGACCCCCGACGCCCCCCAGGCCGTCCCTTGCATCCGACAGAGCAGCCTCAATCCGACAGAGCAGGCACGTACTGTTCTGCTTTGCGTGGAGACGGGTGCTGCACGTCTCCAATGTGCCATTTCTTTTGCTACTTCTCGCGTCATCCTTCGCTCCTATACGACCATGATCGATGCGGGAACTTCCTCCGTAGATATGGACCCATTCAATCACCGGCTGTCACGCTGGCCCGCTATCACACGGTTTCGAGGTCGATTTCCCCTGCATCCCATGAAGCGCTGAAGAGTGAAGACTGCCTTGCGCCGAGAAGTTTGATCGGGAACCATGGCCGTCGCCAACTCTGCGGGGCGTAGTTGCCTACCGTAGAGACCCAACCCAACTGCCCTCGTAATTCCTGGCCACTTTCATACATAGATAATAAGATGGGAGCGGAAGCATTCAGCTGGTGCTAAGCGGATACCAACTGGAGCCAGAGTCACAACCGAAGATCGACAGTTCTCGAACAACCCCTATCTACAATCGACCCCTCCACGCTCGCTGAAACCACGCATTCCTAACTGCGCAATCCTCGACCTGGGACCCTCTTGAAGCCTTTCCAGCCGCCGTCAAGAATACCCAGGATGGTGTGGCCATTGGCCAGTGAGCAGTCAGGCAAGCAACCAACCAAGCGGGAATCATCTATGTAGATATCCACCTGATCATGAGGAGACCTTTCCACAGCTCATCTGTCTGCCAAGCCTCGGCAATTGTCCAGTAAAGCAGTTACACACACGCACAGCCCTCACAACGAGGGCTGCAAAGCCGCACTCTATGTATGTACCTACTCTAGAGTATTTTTAAACGACAGAGCTTGGGTACATACAGATATTCCACTCCTCGCTTTACTCTACTCCCCTTCAACCCACCCGAGCAAGCGCAATACCTGGAGTTTCGTCGGAGGAAGAAGAAAAGCCAAGCCCAGATAGCCATGCACCATGCTGCTGAGCATCCTCGCCCACTCAAAGTCTGCGTCACGTAGCGACGACGGCGACGAACACACCGCCACCGTCGTCGAGAGGGGACGCGATCAGGCGGAGCCGGGGCCAGAGCCGCGGACAACGTGCCTCAACCGATCCCTCGAAACACTGTGTGAAGTCTTCCCCGGCAACGATATCGACGAGATTCGACGACTGCTGGCGACGACCGAGGAAGAGAGTAGACTATATGTCGTCACTGAGATGCTCCTGAAGCATCGAACCGCCAGCTCTTCTTCGTCTGCCGTCGCCGTGAGGAACGGAAAGGCCAAATTACAACCATGGGAAAAGTTCAGGACAGACGAATATCAAAACGCTGTCAAGAAAGCTCTGTGAGACAGCTCACCCCCTTCCCCCGAGCTAGCTACATATGAGCTCCAGAAAGTACTGATGGTTCTCGTTCGCGTTGTCAGGAGCAAAGAATTTCGCGGTCTCTCTAAATCCACCATCCAGGCGGTACTGGCAGAACATAACTTCCAGTATGGCCGTTCTCGCGAGACGCTTGCTGCCATCGCGGCACGATCGTGGCGCTTCTCAATCTCGAACTTCTTCCGGCGATCCCCTCGAAACTCGGCATCGCCACTGGACCCAAACATCGCCTCGACAGGCTGCAAAGAACTCGACGACGAATTATTTGAGCTCGGCCGCCCCGCGCGCGAAGCTCAAGTCGTGTCGGACCGCACCGTCGCCGTCCGCATAAACGAGGAGGAGCACGCGGCCGCCCAGTCCCTGCTCGAGTGCGAATGCTGCTTCGGCGACTATGCTTGGGAGGAGATAGTCGCGTGCACAGCGGGACACTTCTTCTGCCACACTTGTCTGCGTCGCAGCGTACAGGAGTGCGTGTTCGGCCAGGGAAAGAGTCTGATCCCGGAGAAGAACTCTGTTAGGTGTTTGTCATCTACCCCGCTGGTGCCGTGCGAGGAGTTCGTGCCTGCGGATATATTGCATGCCGTCCTACCGGAGGATATCTACAACTCCCTCGAAGACCGCGCCGCCTCCGATGCCCTCGAGAAATCGGGTCTCAAGCTCATCCGATGTCCGTTCTGTGGCTATGCGGAGGTAGACGAGCTACTACCGCACCGTATAAAGCCAGTCGCGATAGGCATCCTCGCACTGATTGCAGCCCTGGCGCTTACACTCCTCTCTAACCTCCCGCCGGGTCTTTTACTGACTCTCCTCGCAATCCCCACTTCCCTCCTGCTCACCTTCCCACTTGCAGTCCGGACACGCATCGACTTGGCCCTCCACGCGGTAGCTCTCCGCCGCCGCGGCACGCTCTTCAAATGCGCCAACTCTCGCTGCGCGCGCGAGAGCTGCATTACCTGCGGCAAGGAGTGGCTCCCATTCCACAGATGCTATGAGAAGGAGGAGGACGCTGCACGAATCTACGTCGAGCGGGCCATGGCGGACGCCATCAAACGCACCTGTCCGCTCTGTCATGTCTCCTTCGTCAAATCCGACGGCTGCAATAAACTTACCTGTCCGTGCGGATACGTCATGTGGTATGCCCTGCCCCGCTCTAGTCCTTGTGTATATCCCCCCTCATTCTTCCCAGCTAACAGGTGGAATAGCTACGTCTGCCGCGCCGACATCCGTTCCGTCGGATACAAGCACTTCTGCCAACACTTCCGACTGGTTCCCGGCACTGCGTGTGCCGAATGCGACGACTGCGACCTCTACGCGAACGAAAATGAAGCGGTTGCGATTCAGCGCGCCGCCAAGGCCGCTGAACAGGAGTATTGGAAGAAGACGGGCGAGAATCTAAGGGGCGTCGTCATCGAGACGAGGGCACTCGGCCGATGGGCGGATTGGTGCGATTGGATCATCGAGAGCTTGGTTGACAAGACGGTGATGTGGCTGTAGAGTAGGGGGGAGGGGAGAAGGAGAAGCTACTGGGGGGGTGTATGGCGTTTTGTTTTTCTTTTCTGTTTTGTTCCGGGACGTGAAGACGAGAGATCGGTGAAAGGCGGCGTATTTTGTGGGTCTGTTTTTCCAGATGGGCGTGAGCTATAGCGCTTAGTTAGGCGGAGTCAATCAATCGATCAGCTTTCCTCCCCCCCATCTACAATGTGTGATCGAATGAGGTCGGCCCGCGAACCACCGCAGGCATACCGCCCCCATAAGTACATGGGAACAGATTCCTCCACATGGGGTAGATAGACAGCAACCGGTTGTATTTCCGTTCCTTATACGTGCCTACCCAACCGCGCCATCCGTCCATCGACGAGACCGACCAAGCAGCTTCAAATCCGAAGTAGTCCACCCTATATCACCAGGACGGGTACACACAGCTCCCTACTATCCCCCATATTCGAGGCGCTAGATCATAGTATACACGTGTGTACTTCACCATGGGGGGGTTTTTTTCACCTGTCATCACTCGCACTAAAGTTCGAACATTCGTGATGACGTCTGCCCCCTCGCCCTCGATCGCGGGAGTCAAGGGAACCACTACCGTGCGCGGCCTTGTCTGGTGGGCAAATAACACTTATGCCCTAACTCTCGCAAACGGAAAGTCGTCTGACGCAAAACAGGGTTCTATCAAAGCCCCGCGGAAGTGTTAAGGCTAGCGACTCCAGTTCATTGAACTGGTTCAAGTGCCCCCTTTCGGTTCAATTGACTTTTGGAGAATCAGCCAGTATGCATACCGACCCGTTGGCGGATCCACGTGTAATGAGCTAGTCACTCCGAACTCGAAAGTCGAGTGAGTGCGCGTGAAGTTACAAACGTGCCCTAACCTTCCGTTCGCGACGCGTCTGCCCCCTCCCCCAGTAACATCCGCCCATCCGCAACAATGAGCGCTCCGACACACACACCCGCATTGACGCCACCACGTACGGACTCCTCCTCCGCTGCCCTCCCTGCCGCTAGCTGACCCCCTCCGCTGCAGACCGGCTGCAAACCATATCCCTGACGCAAGCGCTCTCGCAGCAATCCTCGCAGCACACGCGGATATCGACCGGCTCCCACGCACTCGATTCGCATCTGCACGGGGGGCTTCCCCGGGGACAGGTATGCGAGATCATCGGGCCGCCGGGGAGCGGCAAGACACGGTTTCTGCTGTCGGTGCTGGGCCAGTTCCTCTCCTCTCACGGGACGCCTCCTCCGGCGGCGGTGTGGATATCGTGCGCGACGACTCCGCGGCTGCCGGAGGCGGCAGGGGCAGGGGTGCGGCATTTCTCGGCGCCGACGCTGGCGCACCTGCTCGCGCTGCTGCCGCGGGCGGCGGCGGCGGCGGCGGCGACAGCGGCAGCGGTGGACGGCGCATCCGTTGGCTGCGTCCTCGTCGACGACGTGTCGGAGCCGTTCACGACCGCGTTCCCGCCGGGCCTCAGCAGCGAGGCGAAGCGGCGGCCGGCGATGATGGCCGCGGTCATGGCCGAGCTCGCGCGCATCGCGGCCACCAGGGGCGCCGTCGTCGCGCTTGCCGTCCAGATGGGCACGAGGGTCGTCAGCGGCGTCGGCGGCGTTCTGCAGAGCTCACTGGGCGCCCCGCAGTGGACCGGCGCCGTCGCCACGAGGCTCGTCGTCCTCAGGACTAGGGACGGCGGCCGCGAGGTCCGCGTCCTTAAAATGGACGGACGGGAGGCCGGAGAGGACGGCCTAGCGTCCGCGAGGGTGTCCGTCGGAGAGCACGGCTGGGCGGACGTCGACGGCTGGCAGCAGCTGGAGGAGGACGGGTTTGAGGCGCTCAGGGAGGCCGAATTGCAGCAGTCGCGGAGACGGAAAGTGTCGCTCCAGCTCACCCCGAAGAAGAAAGCTCCGCTACCGCCGCCGGCATCGGTATCGGCATCGGCATCGACATCGACATCGGCATCGGCTCCGGCTCCGGCTCCGGCTCCGGCTCCGGCTCTGGCTCCGCTTGCGTCCACGGGGAAGCGGAAACGAGCGGAGACGGGTATCGCGGCTGGAGTGATACCCGATAGCGAGGACGAAGACCTCGAGGACGGCCTCGGAGAGGAGGAGTTTGGGTGGGGCGACGATGGAATGTTCGAGATTGGGGAGAAAGGGGTTGAAGAGGAGGGTGAGGGGGAACAGGGGGAGCGCGCGGATGGGGCGGCGGAAGCCGAAGGGTCCGAGACCGCTGCTGATAGTGATGGGAATACAGCCGATGGCGGTGAGGTAGTGGATACACGGAATGATGGTGCAACGTGATACCTACTGTATACTTTTTTGTTCCCGCTACCAGCATCTGGTAACATCTCACAAATAGAATGAGCGGGACGAGTTCGCGGAGAAGGCGGCGAGTGATCCAGTGTGTACGAATTGAGGTTACATACCTCGGGTACATACTTGCTCAATGTTCTAGACCAATTTGCACATTCGGCCAGCCGTCCGACAAACGGCGACTCTTAAGCACAACGGCATAACTCAACGCCGTGGGGGGATGGGCTTATGCTCGCTTTTTCTACTCTATATGTTTCATCTAGGCAGGTGGAGTCGTGAAGGCATAAGAAACTAGCCTGATATGAGTAGACCAGCTTAGCCTAGCTGCGGCTCCGTCGTGGCATTTTAGCCAATTGTAAGGGTCTCCACCGAAAAAAAAAAAAGTGCCAAACTAGGTATAGTTAGTCCAATCCAAACCAGATATGTATTCAGCTTTTCAAAAACCAATCCCTCCCTCCCTTCCTCCCTTTTTTGCTTTCCTGCGGTCTCTTACTCTCCTCTCCCCATCGGTATACCATGGACCTAGAAACGCTGCCGCTCCCGGGGCTGGTACTCACAGCGCTTTTGGCCAGCGGTCTGCTCTGCCTATTCTCCTTCTCCTTCCCGCCGTCCCGACGTCGATCCACGACCTCCGTCACTACCACTGCTCCCGCTGCTCCCGCCACCGAGGAGGCAGGATGGCACGTCGCCGCGCTCTACGTCTATCCGATCAAGTCGTGCCGGGGGATATCTCTGCGCAGCTCCGCCGTCGTGGCCACAGGGCTACAGCATGACCGACAGTTCACGTTCGCGGTGCGGGAGTCCGGCGGGGACCCTGAAGGAGAGTGGAGGTTCATCACGCAGAGGCAGTACCCGCTCCTCTCGCAAGTGTCGACATCAATTGAAGGGGAGGGTGGAGGTGAAGGGCTGCTGTCTGTCAGTTGGCCGACTACGCAGCGGTGGTGGAGGGGTGGGGCAGCTTGGTTCAGCGTGCCACTGTCCGAGCCCCCGCAGGAGCAGGAGACGCTGCAAGTGCGCGTGTGGGTCGATGTCGTCTCTGCGTGGCGCGTGTCGGTGGACAAAGAGAAGCTGGCGGCGCTGAAGATGTTCCTGCGGATTCCCGCCGAGCTGGAGCTAGAGCTGTGCCGCGTCCGCGAGCAGCGCAAAGTGTTACGGTGCGCGCCGAGGAAGGAACAGCTCGGATGGCAGGTCGTGACTGGGTTCGCCGATTCCGTGAGTCACTCCCCCCCCTCCGGCACTTTCTCCCACGAGAGCTGACGGGGGAGAGGAACGAAAACAGTACCCACTGCACGTGCTCTCGCTCTCGTCGGTAGCTCACCTCGGCTTGCGTCCAACAGTCGCCGCTGCCCTGGGGAAGGACCTGTCGCCGCAGAGGTTCCGCGCGAACATCATCGTCGATGGGCCTCCAGCTTTTGACGAGGACTCTTGGAAGCGGATCGAATTTGGCGGGTCCGCTTACACGGCTGCCTGTCGGACGGTGCGCTGCAAGCTACCCAACATTGACCCCGACACGGGCATCAAGCACCCCGTCGAGCCGGACCGCACTATGCGCAAGTACCGCAACATTGATGCCGGCGCAAAAAACAGTGCGTGCTTGGGCATGCACATCGTCTGTGACCGCATGGAAGGGGCCACCATCGCTGTCGGCGATACCTTGAAGGTGCTGGAGAGGGGGGAGCACTTTTACATTCATCAGAGAATTTAGAGCGCGGGCGTAGAGTAAATGGGGCGCGGGTGTAGTTGCGGAGTTCAGCGGGTTGGCGTAGATACCATAGATTTCTTTTTCTCTCCGATCTGTTCGATTCCGGCTGAGACAGCAGTCCCCGGGGTGCTCGAACGTGACATGTTGGAAAACGAGCACTCTGGTAATATCTATGGTGTTTTCGGAATCCATAGAAAAATGGAAGTCTAGATATGCGTCAATATCTCGTCGAAGAGGGTCACCGCCAAACACTCGGTGCCGGAGGAGGCTAGAACTCAACCCATACACAAGTGATGAGCCAGCCACCAATGTGGTGAGTCACGAGGGGTGATACAGCGTCTCTGTCTTCCGATAAACGAAATACAGGCCACTGGCCTCCCAACTTCAGTACTTGACTCTTCATCCGACCTAACTGCAACGGCCCCCGCCGCTCACACCGACCGCTTCCGTGGGCTGGACGATCCACTCAACCTTCGTGAATTGGACCTAGTGGGGGGTTTTTTCTTTGGAGGAGTCTTGCAATGCTGAAATGTTTGTCGCTTAGCCTCCTCTCGCACAGTTCAGCAGCTGTACAGAGACCATCAATAAGAGACTTGACTAAGTAGGTAGTGTGATAATCCCTCATTTTGTGCATAATTACTTACTGAATGAGGGAGAGAGTATCTAACTACCTAAAGAGGTTTTTGAAGGAGAGCTTTCTTGTCAATTGAAGTCGTAAAAACCCCGTATATATGTACATATGTAGGAGACAAACCTACTACCTAGATCGTTGCATGGGTATTCGGACAAGGCTGAAAGGTGGCGCCTCTTAGCAGCGCCGAGACGAGGCTGAAGCGGGTCCGAGTTCAAGCCTCATTGTTGGTTTTTGGGGAGCAGCAATAGGGGTTTCTCCTTCCTCGCTCCTTCTGCTCCTGTTTGCCGGCGGTGATCACAATGCCAAAGCAGGTTCATCTTTGTCGGTGCCAGTGATGAAAATTAATCAATTTGGTTGAACAGGACCCAAAGTATGTAGCACAATCCGGACACTACCGACACCGACCAGACCTAACATCTTCCGACATACGGTGACAAGAGCAATGAGATCAGGAAGCTACCCACCATCATGCTATTTATTTTCTCTATTACTTTGTACCTAATTATTTCTGATGGTTTGTGGTTGGATGCCTCCTCCGATCGAATACGAAGGCGCTGACAAGGCTGAACCTCTGCTGGCGTCATTTTCAGCCTGTCCGAATACCCATGCAACGATCTCTAGTAACTAGACAAAAAAAAACACACATCTTTGGTCAGATGTTAAATTCCTCAGACTTTGTATCTGTCTGACTAAACCTACACTTCAGCTGGCAACCGATGAGGCGAACTGCTGTACATAGCCCCAAGTCTCCGGCCAACGTGTTGCCACTGGTCTGCAGTAGATTAGAGTTAGTGTGACCAAGGCACCTATCTGGCTTCTATGTAGATACTTGATGAATTTATTGGCTTCCCGGGCCCTTCGCTTCGGTCGGTGTGTTTGGAGTTTCTCCTACTTCAATCCTGGATCTTCTTCCAGGCTCGCCATGATCAGATAGTGGTCGCATGCGGGGTAGTGGATAGAAGAAAGAAAAGAGGAACAACGACTGCAATAAGACTGATATGAAAGACTGATGTGCTGGTGGATGGCCTCGTGCGCAGAAAGCGAGTCTGCAGTTGGTGGCTCGCTCAGCAAAGGGCGATCTGATAGACTCGTGCGCCGGAGGGCGGTCTGGATGAAGGATTCGCACTGCAGAGGCTGGTGTGAGACTCATGCGCTGGGAGAGGCAGGCTCGTAATGCCGCAGGGCAGCCTGGAGTGAAGGATTCGCATTGCGAAAGCTGGTAGGTATACATGAGACTCATGCGCCGGGACGGGCCTGGCCATGCGCCGGAGGAGAGTCTGCAGTTGAGGATGGTGTGGCAGGTTCATGCGCCAGAGGGCGGTCCGCAGTGGAGGATGATGCGGACTCGTGCGCTGAAGGGTGCATAGTTGGAAACTCGAACTGCGGAGGCCAGTATAAGAGCCACTTGTCGAAAGGATGTGTTTGGACAGGCCCTCCTTATCGTTGCCAAGCACAGTATAAGCAACACATTACCGTACTCTCTCTATTCTCTCTCTTTCCTCTCCCTTGTAAGCGTCGCCCGAGGCCCGTTTCCTCTCTTTTCCCCTTTTCTCCGTTGTCTCTATCTCTCGGGAGCTATGGCAAGTGCTTTTTGCCCTCGGATTTCTCTCCTGTGAGGCTGTCGGGTCCATATTGTATGTAGATGCCATGACAACTAGCGTGGTTTGGCCCGGAAGGTTCGCTTACCGGATGGAACATATGTATGATAGGTACCCACTCTCCTTCTTTCTCTCTTCCACACCACATCAATGTCAGCATGCAGCTCTCGGCGGCATATGCTTCACCGACCAGTAGGTCCTTTCCATCTCCATCGACCAGCTGAGTTGGTGCCTACGATCGTCCACGATATCCAGACACGAGAAGACTACCGCTTTGGTGCCGAACTTCTAGGTGTGGACACCGAGTGCCCCCCCCTCCCACCCCCGAGTCGTCCCAGCAAATCCTCCGCTCTCCAGCAATTCTCGATGACGCCTACTCCTGCTTGCTAGTGCTCCCGTGACCCGGGATAGGGTAACGGGGCATGTCCTCCATCCACACTTCTGCGCCCAAGTTAATCCTGATCAGAGGCATGTTATATCACTCGAATATAGTAGCCCACTCATCTACTCGTGGGTGGGTTTTAGGCTACCTTGGCTGGCTGAACCATGAAAAAGATGAATCGTGGGGAGACATTCTGCTTCTAACGCTTCCCGGTTGCCAGATTACGTCAACTAGGGAGCCTCATGCTGGATCGTCCATGTATGCATCTTCATGTCCCAACACTAGAGAAACATTTGCATTGGTATCTACCAACATAATCAGACAGCAAAAGTCCGCCTACCATCTCCTGCAAATATTGATCTGGCTCATATGTCCTACGGCAACCATATACCTCCCATCATTCGAGAAAGCGATGTGTCTAACACCACCCTTCGCCTGCTTGAGCTCAAGCGTGACGTGAGGGCGGACCTTGATGAAGAGCTCGCCGATTTCATCTCGTTTGACATGCACCTTACTAGGAGCGGGGGTTCCACCGCTCGGTGTAACGCTAGTGGCTCCCCGTGCCGATGCGGAGGAGGGGTCGTCACCGATGTCGCCACCGCGCCCATAGTGCTCTATCATGTAAAGGTCCCAGATGTAGACCTTTCCGGTGGTGGCGCCCATGGCGAGGAGCGGGTGGAGGCCAGGGAAAGCGAAGAGGCCGAAGTGCATGAAGAATGGAGTCGTGTCGTTGGATTGGAATTGGAGAAGACGCTCGTAAGTGCCGCCAAAGGCGGAGCGTGTGTCGCGGTATTCGTGCGTGGTGGGTGCAAGCTCGGGCGCTGGAGGTGGATTCTTCGAACTGAAGTTTTGGATCGCCCAGAGGATGATGGTGTTCTCGTCTGCGGCTCGAGATATGATGTAGTCGCCGTGGAACGCAACACTGCCGCCGGTAGGTTAGAAGGGTGTATCCCTCCAAGCTAGTTGACGACTGGAATGGATCGGCATGGAGAAGTGCATACCAGTCGACATAGTTAGTGTGGATCATGGCAGTCGCAAAGTGCGGGTACATGATTCGCTTGGGTTTGTCGGTCCCGGCCATTTCACCTGCATTCTCGGGTATTACCCACTGTCCAAAGGTTAGCAGGGGCTTGACGACCAATGCCATTTACGAGTCTCGAGCGGCCTACCAGATTTATAGAGTGATCCATGCCTCCGGAAAGGAGGTAGCGACCCGTATGGTGGAACGCCTTTCCCCAGCAGTTAGTCGATTGCCTCGTGCAGCCCTGCCTCAGATTCTTACTATCGTGAGGACTGTTTCCCGGTGGTCTTCGCCGGCACAGATTATGGAGCATGGTTGCTTCCGGTGTGCCGGATCCAACGACCAAAATCTGATGGTCGTGTCAGCACCGGTGGTAACGATGATGTTTTGGTCAATTGGGGACGTCACAAGGTCCATAAGTTCCTGCAGCGTCAATCAGCATCTCACCCCATGCACCGTTTTATTACAACCAACCTCACCATGTCCGGTCAATGTCTATCCAGATCCGATCAGTATCCATCGTCACACCGAGTACCACCAGAGCAGCCCCAATGCGAACTCACCTGGACGCATTCCTCCTTCCAAATATCAACAATCTTGATGACGGATCCCGAGCCACCAACGGCTAACAACGGCGCACCCGTTTGCTTATCTCTAGTCCAGCATCCGGCGCTGAGTCCGCCGCCGCCGCCGAACCCCTATTACCAACTGAGCAGGAAGCCCGCAGGAGGGCGTAGCAGGACTCTGGCATAGATCAAAATCGCGAGAATCAGCAAATCGGTTCTGATTGGTGGATCTAAGCGCACGATTGCAGCGCTGCAGCACTGGGTCAGGTGTAAGTGTAGGTACCACATCGTCTTGAAAAGCAAGTATTATCTCGATGCCGTTCGTATCGTTCGGTCGAGCGATCAACACCTGTGAAACGAACGCAATTGCAAACGTCAGAAACACCACACGGGACGAGCACAATGGTGTACCCGGAAGCGGCAGGTGCGACCGGCAGTGGGGTGGGAACGAGAGATACCTCCGGGCCACCGACGACTGCGAATACGGGATCGTCTCCAGGTCTGGTGTAGGGATAGAAGTACACGCCGTAGTAGATTCCTATGAAGATAGAGAGCCAGTAAGCACTCGAGGGTACAGCGGCGACACTCGCGGAGGCGGAGGAGGAGGGAGCACCAGTCGATGCTGATGTTGGGGTTGGATGCATCCGGAAGGTTGGGAGGAGGAGGAGGGGGGTGCGGGCTGCGGTTCGAGGGATACACACTTTCGTCCTGTGCCTGGGATGATCCTTTGGACGCCTGAAGCAACGGTCAGCTGCATGTTGCGGAGGGAGCGAGAGAAATAGCACGCGTAGGTGTGTGCCAGAAAACCAGACCGCCGAGGGAGGTAGCGGGGAATGTTTACGAACCTTTGAAGTCGAGGCTCCGCTCACAACGGTCTTGATAGCTGGAAATTTCCAAGCATCGACATCTTGGGTAGACTGCATCCGGTCGATTGGGGGAGTGGGGAAGGATGGAGAGGAGGAGGTGGAGAGGGTGGGTGACGGATGCCGTTCTTTGCGCAAGTTCGATGGATTTTATGTATCAGACTGTCCTCCGATCACTTTTGTGGAGTCTGAATGGATTAATTGATTGCGGGGAGCTGCAGGGCTGGTAACCAGAATGCAGAATGGGGGGAGAATGTAGCTGTTGGAGGAGAATTAGATGCGGTCCGGTGTTTTTTTTTTCCTTCCCAGGATCTTGGGGTCTATTGGCGTCTATTGGCGTCTATCACTTGGGGGGTGGGTGTTGTGGGCTGTGGCAGTGGCAGTGGTGGGCAGTGGGCAGTGGAGGTGCAATGGGAGGCCGTGTCGTTGCCCGTTTTTTTTTCTCCTTGGGTGGGAGCTGCCGACGCGACTTGACCACGCTTCCTGGTCACCGCCTGTGGCTTGTCCACGGAACTTGCACTCTTCCACCGAACACCAGAAGACTGTGCGGACAGCAATAGCAGGCAACTATTCATACGAGCTCCACGCTCGAACACCTAGTCAGTTAGCCCGGGGATTACAATTGGCAGTCACGTTGCTATGTACATAATCTTCACGTTGCGAATCCTGCGGGCTGTCGCGGGGCGCGTCCCTTCGTTTCCATCCATCCACTCACGAGCCTGCTCTTCAAACAACCTGGCTGTCGCGTATCTGGTTGGTTGCTTAAGCTGAGGTACATAGAGGTATCTGTCTGGAATGTCTTCCCCAGACGTGAAACCTGTTGCAGGTCTGTTTCCACACACATCCGACGCACATACATACATGATAGAGAGTGGCTATCCCCAATTGCTAGCCTTTGACTCGAGTCATTTGAATCTGTCGACTGACAACAGAGCCACCACGAAAACCGCCACTGTCCGCATTGACTCTGGTGTGCCAAGACGGTGTTGGACCAGTGCCGTTGCAGCCGATGATGGCTTGATTTACCAACCTTCGTGTGCACTGTGCAATCCTCCTCGCACATGTGCGGCGGGAGTGGGGTATTCATGCTCCAATCTCCTGCAGTGGGTGCAGTGGGTGCAGTGGGTATCTATGCCCACCTACGTTTAGGCTTCCTTGTTCTGCCTCGAGCCCAGTAGTTAACCAGCACGAGCACAGTCCTTCAGCTTCCTAGTAGACCCTACTGCATTGCTCGCGGTACTGGATCGGAGATCGGAAAAACCGGGCGTGGAAAAAGCAATAAAACCCTGCAGCTGGCCGAGGAGAAAACGAGGCAGAATCCCCATTTCCTTTCCCGCCACGACAGCACGGAATGCTCTACTCTAGATAAAGGCATCTTGCAGTCCTGGCTGGCATGTTCTGGCCGTTTGAGGATCAGAGTGGTGATATGGCGGACAAGCTAGATAGGTAGATAAGTGATCTAGCAACGTCGACTTTCTGCATGCGGGCCCGGGGAAGTACGAGCTGCTCGGCAGTCCAGCCAGTTACCAGTCCAGTGGGAGCGGGATGCATATTGCCTCTATGTAGTCCATCGGGGATATTCTACCCCACGCCCTTCTTTCCTTCTGGTTATACATGAGACTATGTGCATAGCCCGTAGCTAGACGTGACTAATTCCTCCCTGTCTGTCTATCCCCAAGCAAAGGATCGAGTGATCGGGCAGGCAAGAGGTGCTCCCCACAAAGTGACGTTCTCCATGGCCAGCGTCGAAAGCGGTGATCATCCGCCATGGCCAATGTATGCACTCCTTCGAATTGCTGTCCTCCATTCTCAGCACCGTCCGGCCGCCCTAAGCACCCTTTCGTTGGTACATATGTTGCTCGGACCACGGAGGTCGGATAGTTGCACTGTGGTACACGGCACCACCAAACACCCAGATGACATCCACGACTTTCCGCAAGCGTTGACGTCGATCCATCCCCCGTGACCTGGCCACCGTATTCACTGCTGCAAATGTCTCCCTGCACAACCGCACGCAGCAAGCGCTGGAGATATTACGTATCGATCGCCTGTGCGGACCACCTACTACCAGCAGTGCCCAGCCCGTCTCGAGCCCCGCGGTCTGGAGCTTTCCTCCGGGAGCGATGCCATCGGGCAAGGTAGCCACGCTCCGGTTGTACTTTGTCGCGCGCCGGGTTGGAGCTGTGTAGATCTTCGCAGCGAGGTTTTGCCGGAACACAAGGATCAGCAATGGCCTCTGCCTCTCAACTCCACTTACCCGTCAGCCATTGTCCCCGACGGGCACGACGAATGTTGGTCCCTGCACGACACGTACAGATATGCGACCAGCACACACGCCAGAGTCCGTCCCACGAGAAGAAAAAAAAAAGGCCCTGAAAGACAGACATTCACGCTCGGGATGGATACTATTCTCCTGCTCGGTTGTTGTCTCGGCGCTGTGCTGCTAGTGGTGGTGGTGGTGGTTGTGAGACGCAGAGGAAGAGAAGAAGAAGGAGGAGGGGAAACAGCAGGATGCCCACGCAGCAAACCGGACGACGACGGAAGCGTACCTAACGCACGTCGATGTGACGCAGCTCCATGCCCAGCAGATGGGAGGGCGGACGGACGGACGGGCGCATGTCTCGAACCCGCTCTCTCCGTCCCTCCACTGGCGCCTGCGGAAGCTCCCTGGTGCTGTACTGTGCGCGCACGAGACCAGAGGTGCCAACGCCCCCTATCTTGTCTTGCCCCGTCTTGTCTGGCTTTTGGAAAATGGGTGACGATGGCACGTGAGACGGCAAGAATCGTCCATCAAGTCGAGTCCGGTAAAGTTGGAGGCCACCACTGCACAACTATCAACTGTGTATAGTACACTATCAACTGTGTATAGTACACTATCAACTATGTATAGTACATAGCTCTGCCTCCTCCCATCCGCCCCATACATACTCTGCATCATACACGCACAATCCTCCTTTCCACCACCATCCAAGACATAAGTCGGGAGGGGACGCCACCCACTCGAGCATAAAGTACATATCTGCCAAATGCCGGTTGGACAGCGGCTAGCTTGTGCAGCCGGAAAGGAAAGGGACATGCACAAGTGCTTTCCCGTGCTGGGCGACGTCCTCTTTTTGCACCTGCGCACGCTGGCCGAAGGCAGTAACTAGATAGATAGAGCAGATATCTAGAGCAGAGCACGCACAGAAAACTAGCCACATACATACCTTGCTGAATGCAGACAGGCAGATCCAATCATACCGGAGGGAAGGAACCGGCCATCCGGAAGCGGAGTGAGTCCGGCGCCGGTGTGGGTCTTCGTCCGCCGTGTGCTCTGCTCTCTCTGCCTGCGGGGCCGGCGAACGGCCGCTGGGTAACCATCACAACTGTGTAGGTATATATCATATTATATATCAAAACACAAGCAATTGCATCCCGCACCCAAGAGGCTGCACATCTTGCCCCGTCTGGCTCCCGGCTTCCTGCCTGCACTGGAGCAGATGCCTAACTCTACATGTCGACCATCTACTTGCCTGAACCGCCATCACCGGCTCCGGCTTGCCACCATTCCTCCTCCGCTCCTTTGCTTGCGGACTGCTCCTCCATCCTGCACACGGTTCCGCATGCGTGGAATCTCGTCCTTGCCACTCGCCCTGTCCCGCGTCCTGCTCGAAGAGGGCTTGGGCTCGGCGCTGCAGTTTCGCCCGCCTGGAACCGTTATATAAGGAGGGCCTGCGTGGCCCGTCTCGACTGACATCTGCTCCCTGTCCCTAGCTCCGGCTCGCCGCTTGCCAGAGGCTTCTACCCAGCCAGCCCTTCCTCATCTTTACACCTCCCCCCCATACGGCGCTCTAGCCACCGCTGTCCGGCTCATCCGCAAGTCGCCACCATGGATATCACCTTTATCACGATGCACGATCTCACGCCCGGTACACCTTGCGCCCCCCACATATACATACCCCATGAGTCGATTCGCAATTGTCGACAGGCAAAGGGCTGACTAGGACGGCTGCCAGACGCGCGGGTATTGTATTCCTCCGACTCGATCGGCGACGTACTCGGCTACCAGCCACAGGACGTGGTCGGCAAGTCCTGCTTCGAATACTTCCATCCGGACGAGACGCCGTTCGCCAAGGCCGTCCACGGCCGCGGAGTGCACCTCGACCGCGCCGCAATGCTCTCCTACTGCAATCTGAAGCGTACCGACGGTGTCTACGTGCGCTGCGAGTGCGTCTTCACCGTTGTGTACTCCGTCATCGTTGCTTGTACGTCTCTGTACAGGTACACCGAGAAGAGCCAGGGTTTGTTCTGCGCCCCCACTGCCAAGCGATCGGCTGACACGCGAACGAATGTACGAGGCCGTGCCGCTGTCGCCCCTGCCATCCGCCGCGCCTTCTCCACGCCCGAGCGGGATCCCAGGTACCAGATGCTAGCACATCTGTCGCCGAAGTTCACGACCCCGCGGCGGCCGCCAGGGCAGTCGGTGAACGACCACGAGCCGCGCGCCGCACTGATCCTAAACCGCTTCACGCGTACGCTGAGCATCATGTATGCGACCCACGCACTCGGCGAGATCTTGGGCATACAGGCGGAAGATGCCGTCGGAAGGAGCTTCTACCATTGCATCGCAGAAGACTGCCTCGTCGACTGTATCGACGCCGTCGAGCGCGCCAAGGAGAACGACTCGATCGCCTACCTCCGTTTCCGTTGGCGGGATCCGCGCCGACGCGATGGCGAGGAGGGTGACGATGGTGTCACTCCCGCTCCGGACGGCGGGGATGAAGACTTTGCCCGCGAAGGGCCCGCGTCCGGCTCTGACCACGGCACCAGTGAGGAAGGCAGTGAGAGTGGCTCACCCGACAGCCGTACGGGCTCGACCCCGCAGTCCTCCATTTCCAGTTCCGTCGCGCCCGCACCACCGGCACCTCCCCCACTTGTCGCGGACGAAGCGATGGAAGTGGAAGCGGTCGTGTCTTGCACCTCCGACGGACTAGTCGTGGTCCTCCGCAAGGCTCGCGCGGTTGGCTCGCTGGTCACCGCCGCACCGTGGGCGCTTCCCCCGCGTGCTGCCGAACCGGCCAAAGTTGCGCCTTCGGCTGCCGCGCAGACGGAATTTATGGATTCCATCAGACAGGTAGCCGTTTTCGCTTGGTCCCTCAGATCTATCAACGGCGACATCATGTCCCACGCACTGCCGGGTAGACCCTTGCCAGATGCGAGTGAGCGTGTGGGCGATTTCGTTAAGCCTGGTACCACGCATTGGAAACGTGCTCGAGAGTGGGATAAAATGCTGGCGGCGCGTGAGGGCGATGGCCAGCTTGGGGAAGGGGCCGCGGTAGCAGAGACGGAGACGGACAAGGATGGGAGCGAGAGCAGGGAGAATAAGAGAAGGGCTATGTAATGGGTTCGGGCTATAGACGCTTCCCCCCCTCCTTCTTTCCTTTCCTTTCTTTCTTTGCTGGCTGTTGGATGATGTTGCTTGTTGTTGGTTTGATTTTGATTTTGCAGTGATGTCACTGGAATGTTACCTATGTGTGCCATGCCCGCTTCTTGATATTACCGCTATTGCATATTGATGGCAGGCTCGGAGGGGATCTCCTGTCCAGCTCATGTCTGCATTTGCGCAGCGCTATCGAGGAGGCGAGTTATACATACAGTGGTGGGCTGGGAGAAGATACACACTTCACACTTCATAGACAGACTTCGGGCACTTCTACTCGCGCTGTCGGTAGATACAGAGCGCGCGGGGGCGTCAATGATGGAGGGGGGGGGGGGGGGGGGGGGGGGCAAAAAATGAAAAAAAAAAAAACAAATAAAAAAAAATAAAAAAAAAACGGGGCAAAAAA
>Ga0307508_10000591_pt1 | contig 43344 bp, 29 predicted proteins | sample 9_EM_MG_FD_203089 | JGI IMG/M metagenome (GOLD analysis project Ga0307508, IMG submission 203089) | Populus trichocarpa ectomycorrhiza microbial communities from riparian zone in the Pacific Northwest, United States - 9_EM | ecosystem: Host-associated > Plants > Roots > Unclassified | place... | reverse complement strand
TGTTCACGTCCATCAGCACCAAATCGGGCTTTTCGTGCAGAATCAACGCGACGCAGCCCGCGGGCCGGTCATGCGCAATGACTTCGTAGCCCGCGCCTTCGAGCGCACCCTTGGTGACCTCGAGCACGATGTCGCTGTCGTCGATAACTACGATCTTCGGCTTACGCACCGACACGTCACTCCTCCGCCAGCGCCTGGGCGCTCACTACCGTGGACGAACGCGCCATTAAGACGGCCCCGGAGTTCACGGTCAACCATCGCTCGTGGTGGCTCGTGCTTCTCCAAAGAGACTACGGCCCGCCAGGCCGCGAACGTTAGGTGAGGCAAATTACGCCACCTCAATCGAGTGTCTGACCAACACCACAGACAGCGTAACCAAGTTCCCAACTTCGATGGCTCAGGTGATAGTCTCGCCCGCAATCTCTGCTGGGCGCAGCCCGAGCAGCCGAGGATAAGACGTCATGGGCGGAAGTCATTGATAGGGCTCGGTGAATGATGCGCGCGCTCGTGCCCGCCAGAATCGGACAAGCCTGGGTGCTGCTCGACGCGGAGATCATTCGCGAAATCCTGGGCGGCGAGCCTTGGCTGCCGATCCCGGGAGCGCGCGCCGAAATGCCCGGTATCGTCGCCTGGCGCGGCCGGGCGATCCCGGTCGTCGACCTGGCTGCGCCTTTCGGCTTCGAGCGACTGAGCACCGGTGAGACGCGAGCCCGCACGCTGATCGCCGCCGTGGCGGAAAGCGTCGTGGCAGTGCCGGTGGACGCCGCACGCGAAGTTCACGCGTTTTCACCTAATGAGCTCAGACCCGTCTCGGTCACCAACCTGCCTTACGCTGTCGCCGAAGCGGAGCTTTTCGAACGCACTTTGGCGGTCATCGACCTGCCCAGGTTCGTGGCCGAAATCCTCGGCGGGGCCAGCCTAGACCTCGGGCGCGAAGGGATAGTCATTCATGCAGCAGCCGGCTAGCCCGCAGCTGGCCGCCACGGGGCTGCTCACGATTCGGGGTGCCGCCGGGGCGTGGGGCATCCCGAGCTCGGTGGTTCAAGGAGTCGAGAGCTGCGACGCACTGGGCCGCACACGCGCGCTCGACGTCCAGGCCCTGCTCGGTGCCGCTCCGACGACGCCCGGCCAAGCTACGCGCATCGTGGTGCTCCAGGTTCGAGGCCAAGAGCTGCGGCTGCTCGTCCACGGCGTGCTGGCGCTGACCGAAACCGCTAGCTCGAACCTGCTACCGCTGCCGCCTGCCGTGCGAAGCGCGACGCCGCTGCTCAGCCACGTGGCAGTCGTCGACGGCAAGCCGGCTCTATTCGTGCTCTCACCCGAACGTCTGCTCGAGGTAGCTCATGTTGAAGACCCTAACGCTTAAATCGACCCTGACCTACGCGGTCTTGGATCTGTTGTTCGCGCCGTTCGTGATCCTGGCCTTCATGTTGCTCTTGGGTGCCGGCGGGAACACGGACCTGATGTTCGTGCTGATCGCGCTCACGGCCGCCAAGATTGCGGGCTCTGCCATCTACCTGAACATCGAGCTTGGGCCCTGGGAGCGTTTTGCGCGCGCCAGCAGCAAGAGCCGCTCGCCCGAGCTAGTACAACGCGCCGACCGTGCGCTGCAGAGCTTTCCCCTGCGTTTCGGTGTTTTCTACTCACTGACTTGGATCGCTGCGTACGGCAGCGGCTTTTTGATCGTGAAGGGCTTTGGCCCCGAGCGCATCCCGCTGCCGCCGCAGGCCGACAACGCCATCGCCATTCTGTGCACGGCGCTCTTGTTCGGTGGCTTCGCCTTCGGCTATCCGCTCGCGTCCACGCTCACGGCCGACGCCGCCAGTGAGTGTTCGGCGCTGGCGCGGGCGGGTGGCTACTCGCTCGATCGCAGCCCAAGCTCGCTGCAACTGCGCATCGCCGCCGTAGCCATCGCGCTTGGCCTGGGGCCGATGCTGTGGATGGTGTCGCTCGGCTACATCAAGCAGGTCGAGAGCAGCCACGCCGAGCGCATCACGCACGTCGGGCTGGCCAGCGCCGAGCTGGCTTTGGCCATCGGCGCGCTCTCGCCCAGCGAAGGTGACGCGGGCCTCGGCCGGGTGCTGACAGAGTTCGAGAAGCGCAACGTCGACGGCCTCTTGCTGGAAAGTGGCAAGCCGCGCGGCAGCGAAGCCGCGACGCGCCTGTTCGCCGCCGACCCCGAGCTCCAACGTTGGCTGACCAGCGCGGCCTCGCATGGCGATGACGGAACGCGTGCTCGCATCGATTGGCCACACGCCATCGCCTTTCACCGCATCGATCCGCAGCGCGTGGCGGTCGCCGTGCTGCGCGCACCGGTTTCCGCATCGTCGAGCTTCGTCTGGAGCTCGGTGGTGTTCACGCTTTTGGTGGGCGTGTGGGCGCCGGTCAGTGCCTACGCGCTCGGGCGCGCGGTTTCGCGACCGATCGGCAAGCTTACCGCGATCGCCAGACGCATCGTAGAGCAGGGTGACTTGAAAGAGATTGGCACCGTGGCCGTCTCGACCAACGACGAGATTGGCGTGCTGACCGAGAAGGTCAACGACGTGCTCGATTTGATGCGCGACGTGAGCCTGGCCGCGCACGCCATCGCCAAGGGCGATCTGCGCGCCATCGTCGAAGGCACCGGCGAGCTGCCGGATTCGTTCCGCGGCATGCTCGAGAGCCTGCGCGGCATGGTGCAGCAGATCCGCGAAACGTCGGTCGAGCTGGCCAGCGCGGCCGCCGAAATTTTCGCGGCCTCGCAGGAGCAAGAAGCAGCAGCAGCGTCGCAGTCGAGCGCCATGGTCGAGATCAGTCGCACCATGGATTCATTGTCCGAGTCGGCGGCACACGTTTCGGACGCCGTGCAGGGCGTGCTGGGCAACGCGGAGCGCACGCTGCACAACACCGACGACATGGTGCGGCGAATTGGCGAGCTTACCAGTCACGCCAACCGCATCGGCGAAATTCTCGAGGTGATTCGCGACATTGCCGACCGCAGCGATCTGCTCGCGTTGAACGGCTCGCTCGAGGCGAGCCACGCTGGCGAAGGCGGGCGCGGCTTCGCGCTGGTGGCCAGCGAAATGCGGCGCTTGGCCGAGCGCGTCACGGCCTCGGTGTCGGACGTCAAGAAGCTCGTCAGCGACATTCGTGACTCCGGCTCGTCGACGGTGATGGCGACCGAAGAGAGCAAGAAGCTCGCAGAAGGCACGACCGACGCTGCTCGCCAAATCACGTTCGTGACGCAGCAGCAACGCTCGGGCACCGAACAAGTCTCGCAGAGCATCAAGGGCATCGCCGACGTGGTGTCGCAAGCCGTCAGTGCCACTTCGCAGACCCGCACCTCGGCGCAGGGCCTGAAGACCCAGGCCGATCGGCTGTCGTCGCTGGTGAAGCGCTTCGAGCTGACGACGGAGGCGCCTTGACCGACCCGCGCGAGGCCCTCCTCGCGCGGTTTCGAGCCGGTCTGCTCGAGCGCGTTCGCACCACGCAGCGGCTGGTCGACGCCTTCCAGAACACCAAAAATCCGGACAGCCTGCAGCAAGCACTGGGCGAGCTGCACACGCTCAAGGGCGAGTCGCGCATGCTAGGGCTCGCGGATTTGTCCGAGCTGGCGCACGCGCTCGAAACCGAGCTCGGCACGGCGCAGCGCTTTTCGCTCGCGCTCGGCGCCTTCGACGCCATGCTCACGGCGCTGACCACGAGCGACGGCGACGCGGCGCTGCGCCAAGCCCTGGCCCGCCTGCAAGGCGAAGCACGCGCTTCGCTTCGGCCGGAGCAGAACGGCGAACCTGCAGTCACGTTCGCCGCGGAAGCTACGGCTCGCGGCAGCGACGCCGAGCCCGCAGCGCGCACCAAGCAGAACCTACGCTTGATGCAGGTCGACGCGGCGTTGATCGATCTCCTGTGCGAACGCGTGGCTGAGCTAATGGCCGCCTTCGGGCAGCTCGAAACGCACGCAGATACGCTGGTCGACCGTAAATCGCGTCACACCACCAGCGCCAAGCTGATCGACGGCTTCGAGCGCTGCCGCGCCCTGCTCGACGAAGCGACCGCCACGGCCTGGACGTTGCGGCTCGTGCCGATCGAGCCGCTGCTCGAAGAGCTGGCGCGGCACGCCAGAAAGGCCGCTGGGCGGCAACAAAAACTGGTCGAAGTGCAGGCGACGGGCAGCGGCGTGCAGCTGGAGCGCGACGTCGCCGATCAGCTCTGGGATTCGCTGCTGCACCTAGTGCAAAACGCCGTCGATCACGGGCTGGAAAGCCCGGATCAGCGCGGGCAAAAGCCGCCTGTCGCGCGCCTGCGCCTGAGCGCCGAGTCGGTCGGCCCGAGCATCGTGCTGCGGGTCGAGGACGACGGACGCGGCGTCGACCCCGACGAGCTGCGGCGAGTGGCGGCCGAACGCGGCGTACTTTCCGCCGCGGCAGCGCGCGACCTGAGCGACGCAGATGCCACGCAGCTCTTGTTCGAGCATGGTTTTTCGACGCGCGGCGAAGCTTCGCGCACCGCGGGCCGCGGCGTGGGCTTGGACGTGGTGCGGCGCCGCGTCGAGTCGCTCGGCGGCAGCGTCGCCATCGAAAGCCAGCTCGCCGCGGGCACGCGCTTCACTCTAAGCGTGCCGTTTGCGATCACCAAGGAGAAGCTGCTCGTGGTCGAACTCAGCGGTGCCCCTTACGGATTTCCAGCGCGGGTGGTGCGCGGAGTGCTGGGCGTCGAGGCCATCCCCAAACCGGGGCAAGACAGCGTGGTGCGGCACGACGGCGAAATCTTGCCGTTCCGTTCGCTATGCGACGCGCTCAGTCTGCCTCAGGGCGACAGCGAGACCTTCGTGCTCTTGCTCGACCTTTCCGGACGGCGCTTCGCCGCCAGCGTCGGGCGCATCGTGGGCGAGCGTGAGCTTATCCGCCGGCCCGCCGAAAAGCTGCTGCACCAGACCGGAATCGGCGCGAGCGCCGTGCTCGAAGACGGACGCATCGTGCTTTTGCCGGAGCTAAACTACGTGCAGCGCGCGTTGCGTGCGCGGGCCGGTCAGCTGGTTCCGGGCTCGCTGCCACAAGAACGGCGCCGCCAGCGGGTTTTGGTAGTCGACGATTCGCCCGTGGTGCGCGAGCTGGTGACGGAAATTTTGAGCGCTGCAGGCCTGCAAGTGGAGCAGGCAGAGGACGGCGCGTCCGCGCTCGAGAGCATTCTGCAGAACGAGCCCGACCTACTGGTCAGCGACGTCGAGATGCCGCGCATGAACGGCTTCGATCTACTGGCCGAGGTGCGACGGCGCAGCCAGCGCCTGCCGGTCGTGATGCTGAGCACGCGCGGCTCGGTCGAAGACCGCAAACGCGCGACCCGGCTCGGCGCCAACGCCTACTTGGTCAAGACCGAATTTCACAGTGAAAGCCTGCTCGAAGTGGTGCGCCGCTTCGTGAACCTGCGCTGATGGCCATTCGAGTCCTGCTCCTGGACGACTCGGCTATTTGCCGCGCGCAGCTGCGCGCGATCTTGGAAGCAGACGAAGGCATCGAAGTGGTGGCCGAAGCGCACAACGGCGACCAAGTACTGCGGCTGATCGACGAGGTTTCGCCGCACATCTTGCTGGTCGACCTGCAGATGCCGGGCACGGGCGGACAAGAGACGATCGAGCGCGTGATGGCGCACCAACCGCTGCCCATCTTGATCGTCACCGGGCAGCCCGAAGGCGTGCGTCGCCAGGCCGTGTTCGAGGCGATTCGCCGTGGCGCGCTCGATCTGGCTCAAAAGCCGCTACATGGCGACACTCGGGCGGAGGCGCGGCTGTGCGCCATGGTGCGTGAGCTTGCGCGCGTGCGCGTCGTCCGGCACGTGGCCGGCAAGCTCAACCGCCGTGACGGAGCGCCGGGCCTGCCGACACCGATCCCGCCGCGTCCCCTCGATGGCTCGAACTCGCCGCTGGTCGTGGGCGTAGCAGCGTCCGCCGGCGGACCGCGGCCGCTGGTGAGCCTACTGTCAGGCTGGCCTGCCGATTTTGGGGCGGCGGTGGCGGTCGTGCAGCATCTGCCGAATGGTTTCACGGCAGCGTTCGCCGAGTTTTTGCAGAGCCGCGTGCCGCAGCGGGTGACGATCGTGAGGCAGCTCACGCGGCTCGAGGCCGGCTGCGTCTACCTGGCGGGGGACGACGAGCACCTGGTCGCGCTGAGCGACAAGCAGCTCGGCCCCGATCGCAGCGCCGCCGTCGACGGGCATCGACCGGCCGCCACGGTGCTGTTCGAGTCGCTGGCGGCGCGGCTCGGCGCGCGCTCGTGCGGCGTCGTCTTGTCCGGCATGGGCAAAGACGGCGTGGCGGGGCTTTTGAAGATGAAGGCGCGCGGCGCGCTCACGCTGGCGCAGGAAGAAAATGGCTGTGCCGTCTACGGCATGCCCAAGGCCGCCATCGACTCCGGCGCGGCGGTCGCGGCGCTCGATCCGCTCGGGCTGGCACGCGAGGTCTTGACCTGGGTTTCACTGCAACCAAGCCTCTTACCCCGAGGCCGATGAACGCGCGCCAACGCCTCGATCAGCTGCTCGAGAGCTACACCGGCATCGAGGTCACTCGCGGCGGCATCGACGCCAGTGTGGACACGTTTTTGGCGCGCCGCCTGCCCGAAGCGCGCGTCGCGAGTCTCGACGAGTACCTGGCCCGGCTCGGCCCCCAGAGCGCGGAGCTCGAGCTGTTGCTCAACGCCATCACGGTCACGCACACCTGGTTCATGCGCGACGCGGGACAGCTGGCGATCGTCTCGGAGCTGCTGGCTAAACGGCCTCAACTCGCGCCGCCACTCAAGGTTTGGGTACCAGGCTGCGCAACCGGCGAAGACGTCTACTCGGTCGCGATGCTGGCCGAACAGGCGGGCAGAAACGTGGAGCTGCTGGGTACCGACATCAACTCAGCGGCCCTGCGCAAGGCCGAGCTCGGCGTCTACGGCAGTTGGGCGGTGCGAGATTTGACCGACGTGGAGCGCTATTTCGAGCGCGGCGAGCGCAGCAGCTTCCGCATTTTCGCGCGCCTCAAGCGCGCGGCGCGCTTCGAACGCCACAACCTGCTCGACAACCCGGCCAGAACGGATTGGGACGTGGTGCTGTGTCGCAACGTGCTCATTTACCTGTCGCGGGAGCGCGCGCGCAGCGTGGTGGAGCGCCTGGCAGATTCGCTGGCCGTCGGCGGTCACCTGCTGCTCGGCGCGAGCGAGGTCGTGTTCGAGGTACCGCCGCAGCTCGACGCGACGTACGTGGCGGGCCGGCTCGCGCTACGGCGGGTCGCCACGGGCGGCGAAGCGCGCCGTTCCAGTCCCCCAAGTTCCGCCTCGCTCGTACCTCACGCCCCGCGCCAAGCCTGGCGAGCCCCGTTGCCTGCCCTGCCGCGCGCCGCCGCCAGCATCACCGAGCGGCCGGCTGCGGTTGTGGTCGAGCCGCTGAGCGCCGAAGCGCTCTTGGCGCGTGGTCACGACATGCTCGACCGCTCGGATCTGGCCGCCGCCATCATCGAGTACGAGCTGGCCGTCGAGCTCGACTCGACGGAGGCCGAGCCGCACATGTACCTGGGTATTGCGCTGTATTTGAACGGCGCCATCGAAGCCGCGCTGCATGAGCTGCGCGCGGCCGCTTTTCTCGAGCCCGAGCTGTGGCCGGCGGCGTTCTACCTGGCCGTGTGTCATGAGGCGCTCGGCCAGCTCGACGAAGCGGCGCGCGAATACCGGCACGTGGTGCGCGTTGCAGCGCGTTCGAGCGGCACGAACTTGCCGCGCCGACACAGCGCCTGGCACAGCGATCTGCTCGAGCTGGCTCGCAAACGTGCCGGCAGCGCCGCCTGAGCTATGCTGCCCGCGTGAGCCGCGCCGAGTGGCAAGAAATCGTCGAGCGCGTCGCGTCAGCGGGCACGGAGGCCGGGCTCGACCTGGTGCACGCTTTCGACGTCGGTCACTACAATGCCGTCGCGCCGCCCGCCGGGCGGCTCCAAGACTTCAATGCGTCAAACCGTCTCGGCATCCTGATCGGCAACACGCAAAAGCTCTGGCCGGTGTTCGTGCGCGCCGTGGAGAACGACGCCGCGCTCGCCGGAAGCGAAACTCCGCTCGACACCTACGTCACGACAAGGGTCACGAGCATCGTCCGCCAAGCAACGCCGCACCAGCACAGTCTGGTCTTCGCACACGTGACCGAGCCGCGCGCCTTCCCGATCCAGCGCTTGGCAGAGCTGGTCGGTTTTGCAGCGCTTTCGCCGAGTCATCTCGCGATCCATCCGCTGCACGGACCCTGGCTCGCCCTGCGCGCCGTCGTCGTTTTCGACGTACGGGGTCCAGACGCGGCGCCGGCAGAGCCCGCGCGACCATGCCGTACCTGCAGCGCGCCGTGCCTAGCAGCGCTCGAACGAGCCGTCGCGGCCTCGGGCTCGCCGCTCACGTCAACCGCCATCGCCGAGCACGCCGCGGCATGGATCCTCGTGCGCGACGTGTGCCCGGTCGGCAAAGGCTCGCGCTACAGCGACGCTCAGCTCTCGTATCATTACGCCCCAAGGCGTTCGCGCATTGGCTTGGGGTAGGCCTGTCCCGCCGCCCAGCTGGGCGGCGTCGCCAACAACGAGACTGGGCCTCTATCCGCTAAGGGTTTAGCAGTGGCGGGCTCTCGAACAGCTGGATGAACGTAGAAGCTCCAGGGTTCACGATGGCGTCAGGGCCGGCTTGCGGGTGGCCGGGGCGCAGGCAGACGACGAGCGGAGTGGCATCTACCAGGCGGCGCCGCCTTCGCCAATCACTCCGAGCTGCAGAGGTGGCGACAGCATCGCCTGCTGGGATGGCTACGCCCTGACCCGAATGAGCTGCGACGCCGCCATGGGTCTGGCATGGGACGACAACACGGGAGCTTGCGCGCCAACGCCGTGATTCACGGTCTCCGCCTCAGGGATCGTAGCCGAGGTTGGGGCCGAGCCAGCGCTCGACGTCGGCGACCGACATGCCCTTGCGCTCGGCGTATTCGCTGACTTGATCGCGATCGATCTTACCCAGACTGAAATACTGCGCTTCGGGGTGCGCGAAGTAGAGCCCGCTCACGCTCGAGCCGGGCCACATCGCGTACGATTCCGTAAGCTTCATGGCCGTGTTCTGCTCGACATCCAGCAGGCGCCAGAGCGTGCCCTTCTCGGTGTGATCCGGGCAGGCTGGGTAGCCGGCGGCGGGTCGAATGCCGCGGTATTTTTCCGAGATCAGCTCGGCGTGGCTGAGGTTTTCATTTCGGCCGTAGCCCCACTCTTCACGGACGCGCTTGTGCAAGCACTCTGCAAACGCTTCCGCCAGGCGATCGGCCAGCGCCTCGGCCATGATCGCGTTGTAGTCGTCGTTCTCGGCCTTGAACTTCTCGACCAGCTCCTTCAGACCGATGCCGCTCGTCACCGCGAAGCCGCCGATGTGGTCGGGCAACATGCTGTCGAGCGGCGCGATGAAGTCGGACAGCGAGCGGTTCGGCTCGGCTTTGTCCTTCTGCTGTTGCTGACGCAAGAAGCAGAGCCGGGCCAGCGGCTGGGTGCGCGCCTCGTCGCGGTACAGCTCGACGTCGTCGCCCACGGCGTTGGCCGGAAAAAAGCCGTACACGCCGCGCGCGCGAATCAGCTTCTGCTCGATGATTTGGTCGAGCAAGGCGTTGCCCTCTTTGAAAATCTGTCGCGCCTGCTCGCCGTACTTTTCGTGCTCCAAGATGCGCGGGTAAACGCCCTTCAGCTCCCAGGTGTGAAAAAACGGCGTCCAGTCGATGAATTCGCGCAGCGTGGCGAGTGGAAAATCGTCGAGCACGCGCACGCCCGTAAATTCAGGCACCGGCACGTCTTGTTTGCGCCACTCGAGCTTGGGGCGGTTTTCCCGAGCTTGCGCCAAGCTGACGAGCTTCTGCTTTTGGCCGCCGTGAATCTCGCGCAGCCGCTTGTACTCGGCCACGTGCTGTTCGACAAAGGCCGCCTTGCCGTCTTCGCTGAGCAGGCTGGTCGTGACCGGCACCGCGCGGCTCGCGTCCAGCACGTGAACCACGGGCTGGCTGTAGTGCGGCGCAATCTTCACCGCCGTGTGCGCCTTGCTGGTCGTCGCGCCGCCGATCAAGAGCGGCAGCTTGAAGCCTTGGCGCTCCATCTCGCGCGCCACGTGCGTCATCTCGTCCAGCGAGGGTGTGATGAGCCCGCTCAAGCCGATCAGATCGGCTTTCTCGAGCTTGGCGCGCTCCAAGATCTTTTCGCAGGGCACCATCACCCCCATGTCGAAGACTTCGTAGTTGTTGCAAGCCAGAACCACGCCGACGATGTTTTTGCCGATGTCGTGCACGTCGCCCTTCACGGTGGCGAGCACGATTTTGCCCTGCGTTTTCACGGCTTCGCCGCGCGCCGCCATTTCGGCCTTTTCGGCCTCCATGAACGGCGTGAGATACGCCACGGCCTTTTTCATCACGCGTGCGCTCTTGACGACTTGCGGCAAGAACATCTTGCCGGCGCCGAACAGGTCACCGACCACGCCCATGCCGTCCATCAGCGGGCCTTCGATGACGGACAGCGGCCGCCCCAACTTGGCGCGCGCCTCTTCGGTGTCGATGTCGATGTACGCGTCGATGCCCTTGACCAGCGAGTGGGAAAGCCGCTCTTCGACCGTGCCCTTACGCCACTCCTCTTCTTCCTTCTTGCTGGCCGCGACGGCGCCGGCACCGGCACTTTGCGTTTTCAGCTTCTCGCCGTAGTCGACCAAACGCTCCGTCGCGTCGGGCCGGCGATTGAGCAGCACGTCCTCCACCAGCTCCTTCAGCTCCGGCTTGATCGCCTCGTACACCTCGAGCATGCCGGCGTTGACGATGCCCATGTCCATGCCGGCCTGAATCGCGTGGTACAGAAACGCCGAGTGCATGGCTTCGCGCACCGGGTTGTTGCCACGAAAGCTGAAAGAAATGTTGGAGACGCCGCCGCTGACCTTGGCGTGGGGCAGGTTCTGTTTGATCCAGCGCGTGGCGTTGATGAAATCGACCGCGTAGTTGTTGTGCTCCTCCATGCCGGTCGCGACCGTGAGGATGTTCGGATCGAAGATGATGTCTTGGGGCTCGATGCCTTCTTCCAGCAAGATGCGATAGGCGCGCTCGCAAATGCGGATTTTGTCCTCATAAGTGGCGGCTTGGCCCTGTTCGTCGAAGGCCATCACCACCACGGCCATGCCGAACTTTTGGACCGTACGCGCGTTGTGGCGGAACTTCTCTTCGCCCTCTTTGAGCGAAATGGAGTTGACGATGCCCTTGCCTTGCAGCCAACGCAGGCCCGCCTCGATCACCTCCCACTTGGAGGAATCGACCATGAACGGCACTTTCGCGACCTCCGGCTCGCTCGCGAGCAGCGATAGAAAGCGCGACATCGCCGCCACGCCGTCAATCATGCCTTCGTCCATGCACACGTCGATCACATTGGCGCCGTTCTCGACCTGCTGGCGCGCCACGCTCACCGCTTCTTCGTACTTGCCCTCTTTGATCAGCTTGGCAAATTTCGGCGAACCGGCGACGTTGGTGCGCTCGCCGATCATCATGTACACGCCCTTCTGCTGCGTGAACGGCTGCGAGCCCGACAGCCGCAGCGGGCGCCAGTCGGCGTCCGCGACGAGCGCTGGAATCGACACGACCTTTTTCGATTCGCTGGTTTCAGCCAGCTCGCGTGGGTGCCTCCCCTCGAGCGCCTTGGCAATGGCGGCGATGTGCTCGGGCGTGTTGCCGCAGCAGCCGCCGGCGATGTTCACCAGCCCAGAATCGGCAAATTGACCGAGAAAGCGCGCCATGTCGGGCGGCTCGAGATCGAAGCCGGTCGGCGACAACGGATTCGGCAGGCCCGCGTTCGGGTAGCACGAGATCGCGGTGCCGGCCTTTTGCGACAGCTCGCTCAAAAACGGATACATCAAGTCCGGACCGAGCGAACAATTCAGCCCGACCGACAGTGGCTTGACGTGCTTGACCGCGTTCCAGAAGGCTTCGATGGTCTGCGCGGAAATCATCGTCTCGCCGCCGCGACCGACAGCCGCCGAAATCATGATCGGCAGCTCTTTGCCGTCTTTTTCGAACACCTCTTGAATGGCGACCAGCGCTGCCTTGGCGTTCAGCGAGTCGAAGATCGTTTCGACCAGCAGCACGTCCGAGCCGCCCGCGATCAGCGCGCGCACTTGCTCGACGTAAGCTTGTTTGACCTGGTCGAAGGTGCAGACGCGAAAGCCAGGATCGTCGGCGTCGGGCGAGTTCGTGAGCGAGACGGTGAGCGGTCCAATCGCGCCCGCCACGAAGCGCCGGCGACCGTCGGCGTTTGCGACCTTGTCCGCCCATTCGCGGCACTGCCGCGCCGACTGCTCGTTGATCTCCCAGGCTAGCTCTTGCAGCGACTTGGTTTCGATGATTTTCTGATAAAATTCGGGATCTTTGCGGCCGCCGTGCTCGCGCGGATCATCGACGAAAAACTCGCTCTGCGTGATGCTGGTCGCGCCGAAGGTGTTGGTCTCGATGATGTCGGCACCGGCCTCCAAGAAGCGCCGATGAATGTCGCAGATCATTTGCGGCTGAGTGAGCGAGAACAGATCACCGTTGTTGAGCAGATCTTTGCTCGAGCCTTTGAAGCGTTCGCCGCGGATGTCTTGCTCCTGCATGCCGTAGGTACGGATGGTCGTACCCATGGCGCCGTCGATGATGGCAATGCGCTTTTGAAGGAGCTCTTGGAGGGGGTGCATGGGGAATTTAGCCGTCAGTTGTCAGTTGTCAGTGAGTTGGGGCGGGCTTGGAGGCGATGGCGAGGACCACCTGCAGGTGGGGCTTTCGGGACTCTCGACATGCGACTTCGGAGGTGCGGACGACGAGACCCGTGCGCGACAGCAGGTCGCGGACGGCGGCGGGGCTGAAGCCGGGGTGGCGCTCGCCGTAGGGAGCCGTGATTTCGTGCTGGCGGTGCTCGTCCAGACACAAGAGCACGAGCCGGCCGCCGGGGCGCAGCACCCGCGCGCACTCGGACAGCGCTCGGGCCGGCTTTTCCGCATAGGTCAGGGTGTGGAACATCAGCACGGCGTCGAACGAGGCGTCCGCGAACGGCAATTCGTGAACGTCGGCGACGAGCGCCGTGACGTGCTCCGACTTGTTCAGCCGCTCGCGTGCGGCTTCAATCATGCGCAGGCTGGTGTCGATGCATGTCAGCGAGCGACAATACGGGGCAAGCGAGCTGGCCGCGGCGCCGTCACCCGAGCCCACGTCGAGCACGTCGCCCAAGTCGAGCAACGCCGAAAGCCCGACCGACAGCGAGTGCCAAGTTCTGCCCGGCGAATAGTAACGTTCGATGTCGTCAGCAAACTCGGGCACCCCGCCGCGCCGCTCGGCGTCCAGCTCCGCCAGTCGTTGTTGGTCGCCCTCCAGCGTTGGGTCGGTCGAGCAGGCAGCTTCATCGAGCACCGAGCGCGCAGTCTGCGGCAGCGAATCGAGCGCCAGCCCGTAGAAGGACTGCTGGCCCTGCCGCCGATCGCGCACGAAACCCGCCTCGCGCAGCCTGCCCAAATGGGTGGAGACACGCGACTGCGAGATACCCGTCACGCGCACCAAATCAGTCACGCACAGCTCGCGCTCGCGAAGCAGCGCACAAAGCCGCAGACGGTTCTCGTCACCGAGCAGATTGAGCGTTTCGACGAACTGCGTGAGGGCCACGTATCCTGCTATCCTGATTAGCGGATTGGTTTGGTCCCTCGGCGCCGGCTTGTCAAGCCGCATCGCAAATTCTCTTTTATTATCAGATATTTAGCGTCCGACCTTGGGCGCCGGTCGGTCGCTGACGGCCTTCTGTACGGCCGCGAAGTCCTTGCCGTTGCCGCTGCGCAGGCAGCCGAAGCAATCGCGCAGACCGAGAAAGCCGCAGCCGCGTCGGTCGGCGAGGCGGGAGAGCGTCGGGGAGACGCGCGCGTCTCCGCTCTCTTGGACGCGCGGCAAGAGCTTCTTCACGGCGCCACAGCTGTCCTTCTTGGCTTCGGGCAGCTCGAGCGCGACCTTGAGCGCGGCGCTGGCGTGCGCCTGCACGTCGTCGCTGTCGAGCAAGGCTTTGGCCTGCTTGGAGAGCGTGGCGTTGGTGGAGCGATTGTCGTCGTACACGTCGTATAGAAAATCCGCACCGCCCGCGCCCAGCACGCTGGCGACCTCGAGCGTGAGTTGCTCGTTCGCTTGATCCGCCAAGCCGCGGCGCAGGTCCGCGAGGACTTCGTTCGAGTCGCCCAGCTTGGGATCGAGCTTGCCGCCGGAGCGATAGGCGCGGAGCCCTGCATCGACTTGACCGATCTTGAAGTAGCCGCGACCCAGAGCCTGGAAGGCCGGCGCCAGCTTGGCCTCGGCGGCGCGTCCCAAAAGCTCGGCGAGCGCGGTGCGATCGCCGCCCTCGGCGCGCTTCATCAGCTGGGCCATGTCGCCATCGACCGGCGCTGCCAGCGCTGCGCTACCAGCCGGCGACGCTCCACTCGCGGCGCCGCCGGACACCGCCGAAAAAGCTAGCGCGAGCACGACCGGCAAACCGAACAGCGCGCCGCCGATCGCGCCGAGCGGCACCTGCTTCTGGCCCACGGCGATGCGTCGCTTCCCGAGCGCGACCGCAGCAGCCAGAGCTGGCCCAAGCCTGGTTTTGAGCCGTGAAAGCGGCGAGACGGGCGACAACGGCAGCGGGGCATCGCCGACTACGGTGTTGGCGTAAGCCACAGCGGGAGCGGGTGGGCTCTTGCGCAGCGCGGCGCCCTGCCCTGACACGGGCGCGAACGCCACGCTCGCGGCGGGCGAATAGCCCAAGATCGCGTCGATGTGTGCCACCAAGTCTGCGGCGCTCTGCAGTCTGTCTTCGGGCGAACGCTGCAGCAGCCGCCCGACCAGCTCACGCGTGCCGGCCGAAATCTTTGCCGACAGCGGCGGCGGATCTTCGGTGAGCTTCTTGGTCAGCACCACGACGAACTCTTCGTGCCGAAACGGTGACGTCGCCGCGAGCATCTCGTACAAGATGATGCCGGCCGTGTAGAGGTCAGCGCGATGATCGACCGGCTCGCCGCGCGCCTGCTCGGGCGACATGTATTCGGGCGTACCCATCACGGTGTTGAGCCGCGTGAGAGCCTGTTGATCGGGCCCGGGCTCCTCGATTTTCACCTTGGCGATGCCGAAATCGAGCACCTTCACGAAGTCGGCGGCGCCGTCTTTGATGATCAGCATCACATTGTCGGGCTTCAGATCGCGATGCACGATGCCGGCGCCGTGGGCGGCCGCCAGCGCATCGGCGATTTGGCGCGTGATGATCAGCGCGCGTTCTTCGGGCAGCGAGCCCACGTCGGCGATCAGCTGGCTCAGGCTCTTGCCTTCGATGAACTCGAGCACCAGGTAAAAGGAGCCGTTTTCGAGCTGACCAAAGTCGGTCGCGGCGGCCACGTTCGGATGGTCGATGCGCGCGGCGGCCACGGCTTCGCGCTCGAAGCGCGCCACGACCTCCTTCACCTGCGTCATCTCACGGTGCAGCACCTTGACGGCGCAGGCCTTGCGCATCAGCACGTGCTCGGCGCGGTACACCGAGCCCATGCCGCCTGAGCCGAGGAGCCGCTCGATGCGGTAACGCCCCGCCAGCACGGTGCCGACGAGGGACGCCTCGGCTTCGGGTTCGCTGGGTTCGGTCACGCTCCCGCCATTCTGGAAAGCTTCGGCGCGAGAGTCGAGCATTGGCGGCGTTACTCCATGCGTCGCAACGGCCTGGGCGGAAGCCGGCTTAACCTGACAGGTAGGACAAGCCACTACTTGGTCCCATGCGTCGCCAAACCGGCGGCGATCATCGGCCCGGCAATTGTTTCACGCTGCCGCTGCTGCCGGCCTTGACGCCACGGTGGAGCACGATGTTACGTCCGGCCGTCTGGCCTCGCGCGTAGGCCTCACCGCCGGTCGAAACGGCGTGGCGCGCCCAGCGCACTTGCGGGTGGCGACGCCGGAAGTAACCGCCGAGCTCGGCGTCGCCGACCCAAACCAGGCCCTGAGCCTCGGAGCGCTGGCGTTCGTTCAGCAGCCGTTCGTGGAAGCCGCTCATCACGCCGGCCAGAAACTTGCGGCGAGCTTGGTGACTGCTGTCCCGGCGACGCTTGCGGTCCGCGCGGTACAGCGCGTCAGCCGTGTAGATCAGGAAGTCGTACACGTAGGCGGCAAGCTCGAGGTTGTCGCGCGAACCGCACACCTCGAGCACGCTGCCGCGCTTGGCGTCGTTCACGCGCCAGACGGGCACCCAAATCACCTGCACGAAGAAAAATTCATCCAAAATCATGGCCAGGCGGCGCTCGTGCTCCGAGACCCGCCCGGTTGGCTGACCCAGGTGCCGAAAGCAGTAGTTGGCCGCGGCGCCCGAAACCGCGGCCTCGATGTTGTGCTTGAGCATCAAGCGCTGCGCAGCGCTCATGGCGGCTTGCGCCTCGTGCTCGTTCGGGCTTTCGGCCAGCGCCAGCAGCTTGGCGATGCGCTCCAGCACTGGACTGCTCGCTCCGTCGACCGGCGCGTCCGGCGCCCCGGCGGCGCGCGCGTCGATGCCGCGCTCGGCGCAAATGCGGCGAAACTCGGGTCCGTGCGCGGGCTCGTCACGCACGCGCAGCACCTCGTCGACGTACTGGTGCGCCATCTCGTGCTTCAGTACCTCTTCGAGCACGCCCCAGCCGTGCTTGACCAACAGGTCACGAGACAGCTCCAGCGTGCGATGCGCCGGCACCCAGCGGCCGAGACGATCGGCGCCGTCCGTCAGCTCGAACGCGGGCACACGGAGCTTGAAGCGAAACAGCGAGCCGTTGATGTGCTCGAAGGTCTTGTAGATCGCCCTGAGCGCTGCCTGCTCGAGCTCGATGCGCAAGGTCCGCGAAGCGTCCACGACGCCGAGATTATACTCGGCGACCCGGCCAGCGCTCGGGCTCTTTCCAGAAACCGTCATCGCGCGCTCCATAGTAGCTGCCAAGCGCTCGATCCATGACCCAAGACGTGCGGGCCCCGCTCACGCCGCTACTCGGGCAGTTGCCACGGCCCAGCAAGCTGTCGACCACGCTTTGGATCAACGGTTGCTGAATGTGCGGCGGATTGGGCAAGGCGAAGGCCTCCGACCCGGACGAGGTCTCGAGCTCCAGGGGCGTCTCGCCGAACGTGGACAACCGCAGCGCGCCCGCCGAACCTTCGATGCTGATCAGGTCCTGTTTGTGGGGGCTCGAGAAGTTCCACGAGCCGCCTCCGCGCGCCCCGGCCTGCGTCGAGAAACGCAGCACTACCCGATCCTCGACGTCACCAGGCGACGCGACCTTGATGGCCTCGCCGCTGACGTCGCGCAAGGGCCCGAAAAAGAAGTCGAGCACGTCGAGCGTGTGGCTCGCAAGATCGAGAAACAATCCGCCCCCGGCGTGCTCGGCCTGCACACGCCACGGCAGCTGCGCGGGGTCGAGCCGTAGCTGCCCGTCGCTCGCGTAGTGCACGTCGACACTGACGATGGTGCCCAGGCGGCCGCTGTCGAGCAGCTGCTTGGCCTTGATGAAGCGATCGAGAGCGCGGCGGTAGTAAGCGACGAACAACGGCTGCTTGGCCTGCTCGAAGGCCGCCACCATGCGTAGACACTCGGCGTGGTTGCGCGCCATCGGCTTCTCGATATAGGCGGGCTTGCCCGCAGCAGCGACTTTGAGCGCTAGCTCCAAATGACTACCTGGCGGCGCCGCGATGTAGACCGCCGTCACGTTGGGGTCGGCGATCAGCTCGTCCGCGCTGTCGTAGAAGGCGCGGACGCCGTGACGGCGCGCGAAGTCCTCCGCCAGGTGGCGGTTACGCCGCATGACGGCGACGAGCTCGCTGTCCCGAGCCTTTTGAAACCCCGGACCGCTCTTGACCTCGCAAACATCCCCGCTGCCGAGGATTCCCCAGCGGATACTCATCGCTTCTAGAATAAGCCGCGGACGGTAGCGGAAACAAGCCGCGGCGTTTGGTAAGCTGTTCGGAGATGTCTAGACGCGAAGAAGCGCTCAAGTATCACGCGAGTGGCCGGCCCGGAAAGATCGAGGTGACGTGGACCAAGCCGGTCGCCTCGCAGCTGGACTTGTCGCTCGCCTACACGCCGGGGGTCGCCGAGCCGTGCCGCGAGATCGCCAGGGATCGCGATCTCGTGGACCTGTACACGGCTCGCCGCAATCTCGTGGCGGTCGTAACCAACGGTACGGCAGTCTTGGGCTTGGGGAATATCGGCCCACACGCGGCCAAGCCGGTGATGGAGGGCAAGGCTGTTCTGTTCAAGCGTTTCGCGGACATCGACGTGTTCGACTTGGAGCTGGCCGAGACGGATCCAGATCGCTTCGTGCAGATCGTGCAAGCGCTCGAGCCTACCTTCGGCGGCATCAATCTCGAGGACATCCGAGCACCTGACTGCTTCGTGATCGAAAAGGCGCTGCGCGAGCGCATGTCGATTCCGGTGTTTCACGACGACCAGCACGGCACCGCCATCATCACCACCGCCGCGCTGCGCAACGCCGCCGAGCTGGTCGACAAGCCGCTGTCGTCGCTCAAGGTCACCTGCATCGGCGCCGGCGCGGCCGCGACCAGCTGCATGATGATGTGGGTACGACTGGGCGTGAAGCGCGAGAACATCACCATGACCGACGTCGACGGCGTGCTGTACGTCGATCGCGGAGACATCGACGAGTTTCGCGCGCCGTTCGCGCGCCCGAAAGGCGACGGACGGCGCACGCTGGCCGACGCCATGATCGACAGCGACGTGATGATCGGGCTGTCGGCGGGCAACGTGGTCACCCCGGCCATGCTCAAGACGATGGGCAAAAAGCCGATCATTTTCGCACTGGCCAATCCAGATCCGGAAATTCCGTATCAGCTGGCGATCGAAACGCGCCCCGATGCGCTGATCGCCACCGGGCGCAGCGACTACCCGAACCAGGTCAACAACGTGCTCGGCTTCCCGTACATGTTCCGGGGCGCGCTCGACGTGCGCGCCCGCACCATCAACGAAGAGATGAAGCTGGCGGCCGCCGAAGCCATCGCCGCCCTGGCGCGCGAAGACGTTCCCGACGACGTGCTGCGCGCTTACGGCCGGCAGCGCATGCGCTTCGGCAAAGAGTACATCATTCCCAAGCCCTTCGACAGCCGCGTGCTGTACTGGGTCGCGCCGGCGGTAGCGCGGGCGGCCGTGCAGAGCGGCGTGGCGCGCGAGACCATCGACACCGACGAGTACCGCGAGCGGCTGATCCGCACCATCTCGCCGGCGCGCCGCGTGCTGTTTCGCATCACCGAATCGGCCAAAGGCGACCCGCGCCGCATCGTTTATCCGGAGTCGGAGAACGACAACATCTTGCGCGCCGCGCACCGCGTGCTCGAAGAGGGCTTGGCGCGGCCGATTTTGCTGGGCGTGCCGCACCGCATCCGCGAGCACGCCGAAAAGCTGGGCGTCGATCTGGAAGGCGCGCTGCTCGTCGATCCGCGCGAGGCGAGCGAGCTCGACGCCTACGTCGAGGCCTATTGGCAGAAACGTCAGCGCCACGGCATGACGCGCCACCATGCCTTCAAAGAGCTACGCCGCTCACGCACCGCCTACGGCCTGATGATGCTGGACGCCGGACACGCCGACGGCTTGGTCGCGGGCGTGCGCCAGGACTACCCGGCCACGATCCGGCCCGCTTTGCAGATCATCGGCGTGCGCGAGGGCGTGAAGCGTGCTGCCGGAATGTACATGGTCGTGTCCAAAACCGGCGTGCGCTTTCTGGCCGACACCACCATCAACATCGAGCCCGATGAAGACACCCTGGCGGAGATCGCCATCTTGGCGGCCGACGCGGTAAGCGATCTCGGCATCGAGCCGCGCGTTGCCATGCTGAGCTTCTCCAACTTCGGCGATGCACCGCATCCGGCGTCACGCAAAGTGGCCAACGCTACCGCCAAGGTCAAACGCCTGCGGCCGGACCTGATGGTCGACGGCGAGATGCAAGCCAACGTAGCGCTCGACGAAGAGGCCCGCGCTCCGTACCCGTTTTGTAGCCTGAAGGGCGCCGCCAACGTCTTGATCTTCCCCAACCTGGACGCGGGCAACGCCGCCTACAAGCTCTTAGCCGCCACCGGCGGCGCCGAAATCATCGGACCCATCGTGCTCGGTATGCGGAAGCAGGTAAACGTGCTGCAGCAGGGGGCAACCGTTGACGCCATCGTTCACATGACCGCCATCACGGTCGCGCGTGCGATCCGCCGCGAGGCCCTAGAGCGCGACCAGGCGAAGCCCTGAGCTCCCCCAGACCCATCTACTTCGCCCACAGGAGCTGGCGTCGCCAACCTCCTCTACAGGGCGAGCTCTGCACGCAGCCGCGTTTGGGGCCGGGGCCCCAAACGCCACGAGACAACCGGCCAGAAACGTGCGCGTTTGCAGCGGTACGGGACAGGTGGCATGGTGCGCGGCCCTCATGTCCAAGGACAGTTTCGCTTCGCTCATGGCCAATGGCTCCGCGTCCGTCGCCGACCGCGCGCGCAAGCGCCTCGATCGCGGGCAAGTGCTGGACGGCACGGTCATTCAGGTCTCGAGCGAGTTCGTCTACGTCGACGTGGGCACGCCGGGCGACGGCAAGATCCCGGTCGCTGAGCTGAGCGACGAGAACGGCAAGCTCCGCGTCAAGCCGGGCGATACCGTCCGGGCCAGCGTCGTCGAAGCACACATCACCGGTTCGATTTTGCGGGCGCTGCAAAGCGCGCAAGGCAAAGACATTCCGAAGCCCGACGAGGTGCTCGAGGGCAAAGTCACGCGCGTCGAGAACTACGGCGTGTTCGTCAACACCGCCAAGGGCGACGGCCTGGTGCCGGTGCGCGAGCTCGGCCTGGCGCCTGGCGCCGATTTGCGCAAGGCCTTCCCGCTCGGCAAAGAGCTGACCGTGGTGGTGATGGACGTCGACGATCGCGGCCGCATCCGCTTCAGTGCCAAAGAGGTCCTGCGCGTGGAAGAACAAAAGAACTTCCGCGAGTTCACCGAAGGCGGCGGCGGCGAGCAAGCTGAAGCCGCGCCGCCCGCCGGCACGCCCGGCGCCAAGAAACCCGCGCCCAAAGTCGACCGGGGCCCGCGCAACTTCGGCAGCCTCGGCGACGTCTTCGCCGAGAAGCTCAAACACCTGTCTGCCAAGCCCGCCGCGTCACCGCCCAAGCGCAAGTAGCGGCCGCGCACAGCCGCGTCCCAGTCCCGTGCGCGAGCCTTTTGATCTGAGCGCCAGGCTCGAATCACAGCAACTGGCGTATCGGCTCCTGCGCTGGTGTTAGATTTTGAGGCAAGATCGCGGCATCGCATAGAATCAAATGATGCTATGCGATCGCGGAATTTCGCCGGATTTTTCGCGAGCGGCCCGCAAGCCCAAGAGCAAGAGCAAGAGCAAGAGGCACCGAGCGCGGTGCAGCGAGCCGCGTGGGCGAGCGTCTGGCTCAGCTGGAGCAAGCCGTGGGTGGGATTTAGAACCAGCCACCCACGATGCTCGACAGCCCGATGAAGGTCCGGCGCGTGTTGGCTCTGCTGCTGCCGTCGTCGACCGAGTACGTGATGTCGCGGAACGCCTCTGGGCCAAGGCCGAGGAAGAAGTGCGACGCCGGGTGCACCAGCAGCGGCGCATAGAGACTGACGAACACGGCCGTTACGTTCACGTCGGGCCCCACTGCGATGGCCGCGCCGCCCACGCTGGTCGACGAGCCGGGCTCGCTCGCTTCGAAAGAAGTCTGTGCTTGCCAGAACCCGAGCCCGGCCACGGGCTGGAATGAGGCGAGCTTGCTCAGCGGCAAGTTGACGCCGAAGCGCGCGCTCACCCCGAACGTCCCAGTGCTCGCCTTGAAGCCGAGCGGTGACGTTTCGCTCGCGTAACGCATGAGCAGCGAGCCCCCGAGCAGGAGGCCGTCGGCGAAAAAGTACTCGAACGCCGGCTCGAAGCTGGCCGAGCTGCTCGACGCCGAGCTTTGGTCGTAGCTCAAAAAACCGACGTTCGCGCTAAACTGCCCGGAGACCACGACCTGTCCGATTTGACCGAAGTGCGGAGGTGCTGCCACGGCTTCCGACCCTGGCTCGGGTGCGCCCGCTGGACTGGCGCTGGAGGTCGGCGCGGGCGGAGGCGCGGCCTGTGGCGGCAACGCGGCAGACTCCGGCTCGGCTGGCGCCGGCGTCGGCGAAGGCGCCGTGGGCGACGGCATCGTCGTGATTGGAAAACCAACGCCCACTTGTGCGCTCGCAGTCCGTGCCGCCCCCAACGTGGCCACGAACCCGAACGCCACAGCTGTGCGCCGCCCCAACCCCATCACACACGAGCCCTGGCTCCCACCAACCACCAACCCTAGCTTCATCGCGGCTCGGTATCGCAGCCCCCGCTCGACGTCAAACTGCCTGCAACCTGCGAATCCGCTCTTCGATCGGCGGGTGCGAGCGAAACAGACCACCGAACCGCGACGGCCGCGGCGTGATACCGAACGCGGCGACCGCGTCTGGCAGATGAGATCCCTCCGAGCGGCCAAGCCGGCGCAGTGCGTTCACCATGTTGTCGCGACCGGCCAGGCTGCTGCCGCCTTGATCGGCCCTGAACTCACGCCAGCGGCTGAACCACATGACGATGAGCGAGGCGAGCAGGCCCAGCACGAGTCGCGCTGCAATGCTCGTGACCCAGTAGCCTACCCCCGGGCCGCCCCGTTGGTCATTACGGCCACGCAGCGCCGAATCGACCAAACGGCCGATGATCTCCGAGAAGAAGATCACGAACGTATTGAGCACGCCTTGAATGAGCGTGAGCGTCACCATGTCGCCGTTGGCGACGTGCGAGATCTCGTGCCCCAAAACCGCGTCCACTTCGTTTCGCTCCATTTGCTGTAGCAGGCCGGAGCTGACAGCAACGAGGGAGCTGTTGCGCGTGGCACCGGTGGCGAACGCGTTCATCTCAGGACCATCGTAGATGGCGACTTGCGGCATCTTGATGCCGACGCGGTCGGCGTGGCGGCCGACGGTGTCTAAGAGCCAACGCTCGGTGTCGTTGCGCGGCGCGCCGATAACCTTCGCACCGGTGGTCCACCTGGCGATCCACTTCGAGGCGAGCAGTGAGATGAACGCGCCGCCGAACCCGAACAGCGCTGACATGACCAGCAGCGGCCCGTACTGCCCGAGGCTGCGCGAGGCGTCGAGCACGCCCAGCGCCCGCAGCACCCCCAAGATCAGGCCGAGCGCCAGCATGATGGCCAAGTTGGTCAGAATGAAGAGCGTGATGCGTTTGAACACGGCTTTTGAAACCTCCCGTCTCGTATAAGCACTGGCGCGGGGTGTGTCCACTCTGAAACTGCGGCCTTCTTCCGCTAAATTCAGCTCCAGACCAGCGGAATAAGCGCGCAGCGCCGTGGGTTGGCTGATGAGTGCGCGGCAGAGCGCAAGCGTCAGCGCGTCGCGAAGGCGCCGAGATGCGAGCCTTTGCTCACCGCGATCACCTTGCGTTTCACCAGGTCGCCCACGGTGTCGCGCAGGGTTTCGCCTGGATCGCGCGCCACGAAGCCGAGCTCACGCTCCGCTTTGTCGGCGCTGCAGTACCAAAAATACTGCGCCATCTCGACGCTCACTGCGTCCACGGGTGCGCGGCCGCCGATGGCCTCGACGGCCTTGGTGAAGATTTGATTCAGCCCGAGCGCGACGGGGCGCGAGCTGGGCATGCGCAAGAGCGGCCCCTTAACGCCGCTGATACGCTCCAGCCGCTGAAAAAAAGCGGCGATGGTCATGTTCTTGCCGTTCAGCAGGTAGCGCTCGCCGGCGCGACCGCGTTCGAAGGCCTGGAGCAAGCCGAGCGCGGCGTCGCGCGCGTCCACGAAGGCCATGCCGCCCGCCGGAATCGCTGGGATCGAGCGCTCTAAAAACAAGCGCACGTCGCCGGTGGACGACTCACGCAGATCGCCGGGACCGAGCAGCAGGCTCGGGTTGACGACCACGACCTCGAAATCGGGAGCGTTGGCGTCGAGCGCGGCGCGCTCCGCGTACAACTTGGTGCGGTAGTAGGGCCAGCGCGCGATGATCTCGAGCGGGGCGCGGCAGCTTTCGTCCGCGACCTGATCTGCGTCGCGGCTCACGGCCAACGTGCCGCTGGTGCTGGCCACGACGACGCGTTTGATGCCGGCGGCGCGCAGCGCCTTGAGGGCGGTCACGGTGCCGAGCACGTTGTCACGGTGCAAAAGCTCCGCGTCGCCTTTGTCGCGTGAGACGCGCCCGGTGACGAGGAAGGCGCCGTCTGCGCCGCGGGCGCTCTCGGTGACGGCCGCTTCGTCCAAGATATCGACGGCGGCGACCGGGACACCGTCGACGCTGCCGCCGTTCTTGGAGACAGCCACGACAGCGTGGCCGCGCTGGGCGAGCGTCGTCAGCAGATGTGAACCCAAGAAGCCGGTGGCGCCGGCGACCCAAAACTTGCTCATGGCCTGCCGCTCTGGAGCTGGAAGACCTTTTGAAACGTGAACAAAAGTTGGATGTTGTTGCTCTTGACGGTGCCTGACATGAACTCGGCCGGCGACGGCGTGTACTTCTCGCGCACGATGCGCGTGAACATGTCGGGCGTCGTCTTGAGCACGCAGTCCGCCGGGCTCGACACTTTGCCGGGCACGACCTCGCAATGCTCGCCGCTCACTCGCACCGTCCAGCGCTCGGTGTCACCGAGCGAGAAGTAGAAACTGATCGGCTGCTCGATGCTGCCGGCCTTGAAGCGCTGTTCCAGCTCGCGGAACACCGGCTCCAGCGACTCCGGCTCCGGCGGTGGCAGCGATTCGCGCACTTCGGTGGCGCTGAGCTGGCGCGTGTCGAGGACCTTACCTTGGCTCAACATGACCACGGCACGATGAGCGAGCCGCGTGATGATCCGTGAGGCTTCGGCTGCCGACAAACCTTCGGTGAGGCGCTGCATCTCGCGCGCTTCGAGCGGCGCGCCGATGCGCGCTTCGACCTCGCGGTGTTTCGGCAGCGTGGCGCCCTTGGGCAACGCGCGGTGCGTGCCGCCCAGCCAAATCGGCAAGATGTCGATGTTGTGCTGGCGTGCCAAGTGGCCGACCGCTGACTTGAACTCGTGCACCGCTCCGTCGGTGCTGCGCGTACCCTCCGGAAAAATCAGCACGGTCTTACCCTGCTCGATCAGATCGCCGGCTTGGCGCAGCGCCTGCCGCAAGCTCGAGCCGCGCGGCATCGGCGCCAAATTCGTGAAGTTCTCGAAGAACGCCTTGCGGTACTTGTTGCCCTCGAAAAAATAGTCCTGCGCGGCGAGCGACACCATCTTTTCGCCGTAGCTGCCGAGCGCGTACTTCACCAGGCCCATGTCGAGATGACTGGCGTGATTGGCGGCGATGATGGTGTTTCGGTTGTGCGGAATGAAGGCGCGGCCGGTGACCTTGGTAGTCAGCACGCGGTCGTAAAAGCCGTGCTGCGCCCTGCCCATCCAAGCCATGGCGGCCTCGCGCAGTGGCTCGGGAATGTCGAGCTTCAGCTCTTCTTCCTTTTCGATCGTCTGCGTGCTGGCTAGGCGGCGAGCAGTCTGCGCCTCGCGCACGAACGCTTCGACTTCGGCAACCGTGGCCGCCGACGAAAGGCGCTCCGCGTCGAGCGAACGCCCCAGCTCAGTCTCAATCGCCACGAGCAGCTCCAGCAGCATCAGCGAGTCGAAGCCCAAGTCGCCGCGCAGCGCCTGCTTGGCCGTGATCTTCGAAACCGGGCGGCGCGCGATGGTGGCGATGGTGCTGCGTACCAGCGACGCGGCGCCGTCGACCGGGCCGGTCGGACGCGCCAAGTCTTGTTGGCGCTCGAGCCGCGCGATTTCCGCGCGCACTTCGCCACGCCGCACCTTGCGCGTGGTCGTGCGCGGCAAGTCCTTGTCGAAAATCAGCACCAGCGCCGGCTTCTGCGCGTTCGGCAGCTTGGCCAGCGCTTCGTCGAGCTCTCTTTTGGCGCGAGCGCGCTGCACGGCTGGTGGATTGTCGGTCTCACGGTCCGCTACCGCGACGCACGCCACGCGCTCACCGCCACGGCCGTCGGGAATGCCGAGGATGCACAGCTCTTTCACCGCCTCGACGCGGCCAATGCGCACCTCGACGTCGTCGGGGTACACGTTCTCGCCGTTGGACGAGACGATCACGTCTTTGGCGCGCCCGACGATCGACAGGCGTCCGCGGCGATCGAGCTTGCCCAGATCGCCAGTGCGGAGCCAGCCATCAGGGTCGATGACCTGCGACGTCGCGCCTGGATCGTCGGAATAGCCGAGCATCACGTTCGGACCGCGCGCCAAGATCTCGCCGACGCCTTCGGCATTGGGCGTATCGATTTTGATTTCGACGCCCGGAATCGGCCTGCCCACGTTGCCCGGCCGAGCTTTGGGCCCCGCGTTCGCGACGGTCAGCACCGGCGACGCCTCGGTGAGCCCATAGCCCTCGGCCAAGTGCATGCCAAGACCCGAGAACAGCTTGTGCGTGCGCTCGGGCAAGGCCGCGCCGCCGCTGACCAAGTATTTGAGCTTGCCGCCGAACGCTTGATGCACGGTGCCGAACAAGAGCTTGCCACCGTCCACGCCCAGGTTCTTGCCCAGACTGCGATTCAAGTCGACCGCGATATCGAACAAACGAGCCGCGACGGTGCCGTGCTCGGCCACGCGCGCCAGGATGCGCCGCTCGAGCATTTCCCACAGCGCGGGCACGCCGATGAGTCCGGTAATTTTGCCCTCTTTTAGGCCGAATTCGAGGCGCTCGGCGTTCAGCTCGTCGAGGTAAACGATGCGCGCCCCGCGCGAGAGCGGCAGCAGCATGCCACACGTCAGCTCGAACGTGTGGTGCAGCGGCAGCACCGACAGCACACGATCGCCTTTGCCGAGAGGGAACAGCGGAGCGAGCGCGGCGACCAGTGCCGACAAGTTCGCGTGCGACAGCTCGACGCCTTTTGGATTGCCGGTAGTGCCGCTGGTGTAGATGAGAGCGGCGACGTCATCGGCTTGCACGGCCAAGCCGATGCCCATCGGCCCTTTGAGGCTGAGCGCGTGGTAGTCGACGAAGCTGACGTCGTCGAGCGACGCGGCCAGTCGAGTCTTCACCTTCTGATCGGAAACGAACACGCGCGCGCGCGAGGCCCGCTGCAGGTTGGCCGCCACGTCGACGTCGACGGCCGCGTCGAGCGGCACGACCGTGGCGCCCGCCATCAAGATGCCGAAAAACGCGATCGCCCACGACGGATGATTCGCGGCCGCAAGCAGCACGCGATCACCGGGTCGCACGCCCGCATTGATCAAACGCGCAGCGGCCGCCCCCGCCTGCTCACGCCACTCGCGGAACGAAAGCCGCGACAACCCGCCGTCTTCGGTGCGCTGCAGCGCCACTGCCAGCTCGTAGCGGTCGGCCATTTCGTCCAGCAAAGCCGGCAACGTTTGGTGCGGTTCCGGCGCGCGCTTCGGGCGCTTCAAGCGCTCGTCGATCTGCGGGAACACCCATTTTTCGAGGCCCGGCGCGTGTACTTCTAGGAACCATTTGCGCCAGTCCAGCTGCTCGATGGTCCACGGAATTCGCGCTTGCTCTTCGGGCGACAGGCGCGCGTAGGCGGCGCGCGTGTTGTCGCAGCGGAACACGTATTCGTATTGGGCGACGAACGGCAAGAACACGCCCAAAATCTTGCCCACGTTCTCTTGCTGTCGGGCAAAGCCCGTGATCGCGTCCGCCGCCGGCTCGAGCAGCGGCGCTACCGGACCGAGCGCCGCCTTCTTCAACAGACCTGCGATCGACCGCGCGCCGTCGGCGATCTTTTGCGGGCCGATGCTGTGGAATTGCTCTTTCGAAAGCATGGCGCCCTCGAAGTGCGACTGCAGGTAACTCAAGACCGGCCCGCCCTTGCCGGTCTTCTGGTAGTACTTACGCTTGTACAGGCCCGACAGCTCGAAGAAGCGCCGCATGGTGCACGGGTTCGAGTCGCTCGAGCCCAGCTGGTACACGGTCTTGTGACGACCTTCGAGCAGCTCGCCCAAAGCCAGCGTGAGCCCCGCGGCGACCATGTCGCACGGAATCACGTCCAAGAAATTGTCGGAGCCTGGGATCTGCAGGCCGCCCTGGCGGATGATGTAGATGAGCGGCGCGCTGGTGTTGATGCCTTCGTTCCAACCCGGAAACGGATACTCGTTCGTCGACTCGACCACCGCGGGGCGCACGATCGCCACCTGTAAGCCCGAGGCCAGCGCGATCTGCTCGCCGATGGCCTTGGTGTACGTGTAAGTGTTCGGAAAGCCCCAAAATTGCGCGCGTTCCATGCCGAGGTCGGCCAGCTGCCCCTCGACGAACTTGCGCTTCACACGGGCGACTTCGGCTTCGAGCACGCTGCCGCGCGCGGGCTCGCCGCGCTTGTGCAGGGTCTTCTTGGCTTCGTCCAAGAAGTTCGATTGCCGAAACATATCGTTCGAGCGGTGCCGCGCCTGCTCGATCACATCCATACACTCCGCGATTTCGCGGTCCGGATCCCAGTGCGATTTGTCGAGCTCGTCCGCGCGCGGAAACGGAAACTCGCGCGGGTCGGACTCGGGTACGTGGCCGGTGCGAGCGCCGGCCACGAAGCAAGTGCTGGTGTGCAAGAGCGGCAGATTGCCGAGGTCACGCGCCAAGCCGACCAGGTTCTTCACCCCGAAGGCGTTGACTTCCAGCGCTTCGTCGAGCGGCGGATCGAAATCGACGACGCCCGAGACGTTGATCACGGCGTCGACGTGGCCGCGCAGCGATTCGCGCAAGTCGGCGTCGAGGCCGCAGAACGGCTGAATCACGTCGCCCGCGATCGGCGTCACCTTCGAGCTCAAGAACTCGGGGAAACCGAGCCCGTACTCACCGCGCAGCGCGTCGAGCACCTCGCTGGTCGCGACCTCTTCGTCGTAGCGTTGCTGAGCGTTCTTGCCGCGCTTGGGCCGAAGCGTCAGATAGATGTGGCCGATGTCCGGAAAGCGGCTGAGCAAGAACGCCCACCAGACCTTGCCCAAAAAGCCCGTGCCGCCGACGACCACCAGCCGCTTGCCCGCCAATAACCGGCCTAGCTCCAGGCGTGGCGCGTGACCGTTCGGCTTCGTGAGGGCCGTTTCTGCCATCTCAGGCGTGGCTCCCGTTACCGTTGGCGCTCGCAAGCGCGGGCGTAGCCGCGCTGGCAGGCAACGTCACGTCGCCCATCACGATCGGCGGCACGTGCAAGCACGTGATATCGAGCGTCTTGTTCTGGCCGTTCTTGGCCCGATACAAGGCATCTTCCATGTTAGGCGCCGTCTCGTAGCCGAGCAGCTTGGGAATGTACTCGTTGTCGGCGCCGACCACGATCACGCGACCGATGTGCTGACGCCCGTTCTCGCCCCAGTACCACATGAAGAACGGGTGGGCCGGGTGGTAGGCGTGGCCCGAGCGGAACATTTGGATCAGCGCCGGATCTTTGGCGAACTTTTCTTCGTAGCGCTCGCGTAGCACGTTGGCGTCGCGCGTCTCGGGCAGCAGCCGATGCACGAAGTCGATGTACGGCGCGTGCTGCTCGTGATCGAACTTGTCGGTGCACGGGTGGGTGATGATCAGCGTGCCGCCCTTCTTCACCAGCGGCGCTCCGCGATACATGTTGAACAGGTAGCCCTGCGCCAACACTTGCACGAGCAGCGGATTCAAGAACGCATGCACGTTGTACGGGCTGATGAACGGAATGCCCGTCACCAGCACGTCGGCCTGGCCCTCGATCGGCACGCAGTACTGCTCGAAGTTCTTTTCGATGATGCGCGGATGCACCTCGCTGGTGGCCCCCGCGTACACGCTGGTCAGGCCGTAGGGCGCCGGGAACCTGTCGAAAATCGCCTGGCGCGCCGGCTGCGGCAGGCGCGCCGTCGCCATCACCAGGCCTTTCAACATGCCCTTTTCGCGGCCTGAAAGCTCGTCCTCGTTCTTCATCAAGAAGTCGAGCGACTTGTCGAACATCTGATTGTTGACGGTGGCTTCGATGGTGAAAATGTTCAGGTGCTTGTGTGCCAGCTTGCCCATGCGCTCGATGTCGCGCGCCAGCTGCGAGCCGCCCGGATCCATGTAGCTGTCGCTCTTGCGGATCGAGGTCGGGTTGTGGTGCGGGCGCAGGCTCTTGTAGCTGCACAGACCGACGGCCACGCTCTTCATGCCGCCGTTCATGGGCACGAAGTTCAAGTTCACGTAGATGAGCAAGTCGCTCTCGGCCGCGCGCCGATTCAGCTCCAGCACCTCACCATGGGCGGTGGTGCCGATCTCGACCATGTTGTCTTTGTCTTCGGCGTCGTGGTTGTAGAGGCGATCGGGCCAGTAGGCGTCGAAGATCTTGTCGCCCACGACCCAGCGAATCTCGCTCGCCTTCATGCGCCGGTGAATGCCGGTCGCGACGATGATCTCGATGTCGCTGACCCCATGGTCGGCCAATAGCTCGAGCACGATGCTCAGCACGCGCTCGCGCACGTCGGGCCGCTTCATCGGCGGCAACGGCACCGAAATGTCGTCGATGGCGATCGCCACGCGCATGCCCGGCTTGAGCTTCGCGTACAGCGGATCGGAACCCAGCGGATGATTGATGGCGTAGCGGATGGCCGCGTCCGGATCCCGCAGCGGAACCATGGGCGGCTTGGGGTAAATGACGCGAGTTCCGGGCGGTAAATCGACCTCGACCAAGCGGTCGCCGGAAAACAGAACTCGCGGGGCGCTGTCGCGCTCCAGGGTGACGAGACAGGGATGATTCATGCAGCGCGACTCAGATCGAAACTGGGCCAGCCGTAGGCTTTGGCGAGCCACGAAAGACGCTTGTCGGGATTGACGGCGGCCGGATGGCCAACGACGCTCAGCATCGGAACGTCGGAGTAGCTGTCGCTGAAGGCAAAACAGTCGCCCAGGTCGTAACCCTTGGCGGCCGCGTGCTCGCGCACCAGGCGCGCTTTCTCGGGACCGGCGACGACAGGCTTCAGCAGCTTGCCGGTGGCGATTCCGTGTTTCATTTCCAGGCGATTGCCGATCACCTCGGCACCGCCAAAGTACTCGCCAAGCCGCTCGAGCACGCACTCGAGCGCGCCCGACACGAGCACGATGTCGTGGCCCGCCTCGCGACTCTTCTCCACCAGGCTACGTGCACCCGCGTAGAGTGACGGGCGCATGACGTTGTCGAACGCTTCCTGAGCCAGAAGCACCATGCGGTCCTCGCTCGTGCCGGCGTACGACGAGAAGAGCATCTCGTTGAAAGTGCGGCGATCGACCATCTCGGCCACCAGCAAGCGCGGTGAGTCGAGCAGCGCGCGCCCCAGCTTGAGCGCGCTCTGCAAAGGCGTGCCCTGATTCATCAAATAGTAGAGGGTGGGATGAACCAAGTTGGACGAGACCAGGGTCCCATCGACGTCGAAGTAGCAGGCTGCCACGAGCTTTCCGGCCCGTGGGGTCCAACGGCCAGCCTCGCGAGTCAACCCCAGTGGTCAAACCACCGAAATGATTGGCTAACCGGACGGCCGACCAGCCGGGTCCGCTGACGGCTGGCCCTGATTCTCGCGGCGTCCATGCGCTACGGCTCGGGGTCGTCCGTCGGACGCGGCGTGTATATTACGCGCCGTGCCGAGCTCGGAAGCCCTCACGCGCGGCGTGCGCGTGGTCGTCAACGCCCGTTATTCGTCGTCTCATTCGGATCCCGCCAAGCGTGAGTGGTTCTTCCTCTACACGGTGACCATCACCAACGAGGGTGAAGACACCGTGCAGCTCGTCAACCGTCACTGGGTGATCATGAACGCCAACGGCCACATCGAAGAAGTGCGCGGGCCCGGCGTCGTCGGCAATCAGCCCACGCTGAAGACGGGCGAAAGCTTCGAGTACACATCCGGCTGTCCGTTGAAGACACCGTTCGGTTCCATGCACGGCGACTACGAAATGGTCACTGAAGACGGCGAGGCCTTCTTGGCAGAGATCGCGCCTTTCGCGCTGCGCGAGTCCGAAACGTTTCACTAGCGCGGGGTCGGGAAGAACTCGTGTCGGCGTTGCTCGAGCTGTTTCGCGCGATTGTCATGCGTGATGCCCAGCGTGCTTCGAGCTTGCTAAGTGCGACGCCGCAACTCAGCCGCCTGACGCTGGAGCTGGGAGCAAGCCGCGAGAGCCCCGGCCAGTATTACTTCGAAGGGGCACGACGCCAAACTGCAAGCTGGCCGGCGGCAGCTTCGACCCCGAGCGACGCTCGCAACGCACGCGCTTCGACCTCACGCTGCCGGCCCAGCTGGCGTTTGAGCGGCCCGTAAGCTTGCCGCTACCCGTGCGGCAGTGGTGACGTGAGCCTGGCGACCCCAGTCCTTGCACGAATCCCCGGCCCTTTTTTCAAGGGACCGAGCAGCGACAGATCCCCGCCGTCGCTACAACAAGCGTTGCGCCTTGATCTGCAGATAGCGGCTGACGAGCTTGCCCGTCAGCTCGCGCGCCGTAGTTTCGAGAACCATGGCGCCGCCGCGCTTGAGCTCCAGCATCAGCGACTTTTGCCAGCGCAGGTGCTCGGCGGCGGCACCTTTCAGGTAAAGGTCGGAGGAGCCTTTGGGGTCGGCGAGCGCTTCGACTTCGAGATCGCGGAAGCAGATGATCAGCGGCAGGTGGCGCCGACCGATGGCGCGCACGCGCCGCACCAGCGATTCTGCCGCTGAAAAGTCGATCACGTGCGTGAATAGAATCACCAGCGTGCGGTTCTTCACGCGCGAGGAAAGGCTCTGAAACGCTAGATCGAAGTCGGGCTCGACCAAGCGCGGGAACAGATCGTAGGTGGCTTGGATGATGGCGCGGCTGGCTTGCCGCCCAGCTTGTGGCGTCATGAACACACGCAGCGAATCGTCGAAGCCGAGCGCGCCGACGCGATCGCCGCCGCGCGCCGCCACGTGCGCCAGCATCAGCGCGGCGTTGAGCGCGTGATCGAAGCGCGAAATGCCGGAGTCGAGGCCGGTCATGACGCGACCGGCGTCGAGCAAGAACATCAGGTTCTGGTTGCTCTCGAGCTGAAACTCGCGCACCGTGAGCTTCTGGCGTCGTGCCGTGGCTTTCCAATCCACGTGCTTGGAACCGTCATCGGGCACGTGGTCGCGCAGGCGCGCGAATTCGCTCTCGCCGCCCTTGTGGCGCGAGACACGCACCATCGAAAGCTCCCGATCTTGCTTGGCAAGTGTATCGAACTGCTGCAGCTGCTTCAGATCGGGATACACGCGGACGGCGTTTTTGGCGACGATGCGTCGCTGCACGGTCCACAGCCCGAACGTCGAGGGCATGCGCAAGTGGTGATCGCCGAGCGCGTGCGCACCGCGCAGCGACGGCTCCACGTGGTAGTAGGCGACGGTCGTGCTGCGGCCCTTCAGCGCGACTTTGACGGGCAAATCGTGGGCTTCTGCGCCCTCGAACAGGTCGTCGACCAGCGACACCAAAAGCGCACCGCGCGTCTCCGAGCGCAGCCGCAAGCTGACGCGATTGCGCCGTGACAGCGACATGACGTCAGGCGCCGCGCGTTGCACGCTGACCTTGAGCCGGAGCGCCAGCAGGGCGTCGACCGCCGCGACCGTGAGCAAGCCCAAATCGAGGAACAGCGCCGAGCGTCCCAGCGCCGGATTGAACAACGTGAGCAGCGACGCCACCAGCGGCGCCGCCGACAGCAAGAGCAGAGCGCGGGAAGGGATCAGGCGACGCATGCAACTTCGGTTCGCTCGTTCGCGGGTTCGCGTGCTACGCCACCGTCTTGGGCACCGGCACCTCACGCAGGATCGCGTCGACACATACGTCGGGGCTCGTGCCTTCGAGCTCGGCGTCGGGTTGCAGCACCAAGCGATGCCGCAGCACGCCGTGCGCGTGCGTCTTCACGTCATCGGGCACGACGAAATCACGACCCTGCAGCAGCGCTTGCGCGCGCGACACCGCCAAAAGGCCGATCGAAGCGCGCGGCGACGCCCCCAGCGCGACCGCCGGAAATGACCGCGATTTGTCGACGATGGTCGTGATGTACTCGAGAATCTCGTCGGCGACGCGCACCTGCATGACGGCGTCCTGCATGGCCAGCACATGCTGCTCGCTCAAGAGCTGACTGAAACCTTCGAGCTTGTTGGAGTCGAAACCGGCCACGTAGTTCTTGAGCAGTGCAAGCTCCGCGGCCTTGCCCGGGTAGCCAATCTCGAGCTTGAGCAAGAAGCGGTCGAGCTGCGCCTCGGGCAGCGGGTAGGTGCCCTGCGATTCGACCGGGTTCTGGGTGGCGATCACCAGGAACGGCTGCGGCAAGCTGCGCGTCACGCCGTCGCTCGAGACGCTGCGATCTTGCATGGCTTCCAGCAACGACGACTGCGTCTTGGCTGGTGCGCGGTTGATCTCGTCGGCCAACACGAGCTGGGCGAAGATCGGGCCCGGCACGAAATTGAACTCCGAGAGCTTGGCGCTGTACACGCTCGACCCGGTCACGTCGCTGGGCATCAAGTCCGGCGTGAACTGAATGCGGCGAAACGACAGGCCCAGCGTTTGGGCGAGCGCCTTGACCAGCAGCGTCTTACCCAAGCCCGGTACGCCCTCCAGCAGCACGTGTCCGCGCGCGAGCAGGCCGATTAGAACCTGCTCGACGAGCTCGTCTTGGCCAATCAGCACGCGGCCTACTTCACTTGCCACGCGCCTGAGCGCCTGGCTTGCCTGTTCGATATTCAAGAAATGCCTCCGGCTTGGGACGAAAGCTGCTCCAGCTCTCGAACGAGTTTGTGATTGACGCCTTGTCCGTCGCCCTGCTCTTCGAAGGCGCTCTTGGCCTCTACGAGCAGCTGTACGATCTGATTTTCGGGGCGGCGTACGCGGCGTGCGATGGCCGCCGCCAGCTGTAGCAGCGTGGGGCGCTGGCCCGGACACGTGCGTTCGCGCAGCTGGTCGATGAGCAAGAGAGCGTAGTGGCCCGATGCCAGGCGGCCCGCGCCCGCGCGCGCGTAGGTGCTGGCCACGGCGCGCACGTGGTCCGCGAAGGCGCGGCGCGAGCGGGTTTGAACGTCACGACGCGCGCCGAACGACGTGCCCTGGCGCAGCGCCAACAAAAGCGTGAGCCCGAACAGCTGCAGCATGACCGGCATCAGCCCGGCAGACTTGAGCGACTGCACCGGCGACTCTGATCCGTCACCCGTCCAAGGGCCAACCAGCTCGATCGTGCCTTCTCCGGCGGGGACCAGCTCTGCCACCAGTCGCGCGTTGTCGGCCACGCTCAGCGACGCATTCGAGAGCAGCTCGCGTTCGGGCATGAAGGTGATGCTGCCTTCTTCCAAGAACGACGTGACGATGTACGGCCGGCCGCCGCACGTGACGTCGACCACGTGCGAGACGCGGGACTCGGATTTCGGGGCGAGCCGCAGCGAGCCCTCGCCGATCACCGCTAGCTTCAGCGGGGCAAGGTCTTGGCTCGGGCCGCGCTCCGCCGTGGCGCCGCAACCGTGCAGCGACATTTCGACTTCGCCCGCGTCCGCAAACTCCGAATTGCCGACGACCACGAGCCGGCCGCCGCGCCTCACCCAGTCGAGGACGCGCTTCTGCTCGGGCGCTTCGAGCTCGGCTTCGTACGCCACGATCACGCCGAGATCGGCGTCCAGCTTGCTGAGCGGGGCCAGTCGCATGTGCACTTTGGCGCCCTGATCGGCGAGCAGGTGCTTGAACACGTAGAGTCCGGCCGGACCCCGATCAGGGTCGCCGCCAGCGTGCTGGGCGCCGCAGCCGAGCAGGCCGAGGGGCAGCAGCAGCAGCGACAGCACCGCAAGCCGCCGCAAGAGCGCCATGACTTGCTCGAGCACGCTATCGAACGTGCTGCGAGAGGGCGCGGCTCCGCCGAACTGCGCGACCTCGACTTGGGCAACGATGCCTTTGAATTGCTGCTGCAGCGGCGGGGCCTTGCGCAGGTCGCGCAGGTAGTCGCCGTTGGTTCGGTCGCGGTCGAGCTCGACTTGTCCGGCAGCCGACAGACCCTGTACGGCGGCCGCGTGAGCCGCGTCGATGGCCGCGCCCAGCTCACCGCGCTCGGCGGCGCGCCGAGCTTTGTCGAGCAGACGCTGCACGTCTTTATCACCGCTCTGCTCGGCGGCCGGCGCCGGCTGCGCGGCGGGCTCGAGGCTGCTACGCTCCTCAGCCTCGTCGTCCAGGTCCTGCCGCCGCTTGCGCAGGCGAATCAGCGACACCACGAAGGCCACCACCAAGGCGGCGATCAGCCCCCAAAACAGCACCTCGGCGACCGCGCCAATCCAGGGCGCGACGTGCAAGCTCCCGCCAGCGCTGTCGTGAGTGGGCTCGGGCGCAACGCTCACGCCGCACTGCTCTTTGAAAGCGGGGCAGCGCTGCTGGTCCGCTTTGCTGAGCGAGCACAGCCAGTGCTCCGAGTATTTGAGGCGATAGGTCTTGTCGTGACAATACGGTAGCTCGCCGTCGCCAAAGGCACGTTCGAGGCTCTGGTCGAGCCGGGCCTGATCGACCTCGTTCACACGGACCCCCGAGGACCGTTGGCCAGCTCCGTGAATCGCAGCTGGACGTCCCAGGCTTCGCGGCGCGTGCGTCCGTCGATGTACGCGAGGAAACGCGCCGTGGCCAAGAACGGCACGGCCGCGAAAAAGCCGCACAGCGCAAACCACGAGCCGCCGTTCACGAGCGCATCCGCTGGCGCCGGCAACGACAACAGGTCGTCTTGCACGGCGCGGCCCAGCACTTCCGCGCCGAGAATGAAGGCAGCCCACACCGCGAGCAAAAGCGCACAGGTCTCGAGCGCGTGCGCCATGCGTCCCTGGCACAGCCGCGTGCCGCGCTCGTAAGCGCGAACCAAGCCGGAGCCCTCGAGCAGCGTAATTTCCGGCAGGTACAGGAAACGCGCGGCCAAGAACGGAATCGGAATGACCACGAAGCCGGTGACGCCGAGCAGCGTTGCGGCCAGGGCGTGCATGACGAGCTGGCCTGGAATGCGGGGCAGCCAAGCGCGCGTCAAGCTGCCCAAAGCCAGGTCGTCGCCGAGCAGCAGCCGGCTAGCGGCGAGCGTGAACGGAATCTGCGCGATCACGAAGCCCGCAAGCGCCACGGCCCAAACCCAGCCCCACTCGACCTGCAGGTAGCGCAGGGCCAAGCACAGCGCGAGCGGCGGCCCGCAAGCGCCCAGCCAAAGCCGCAAGTATTTGCGCCCGCCGCGCACCGCGACGAAGCGAAAGGCCAGATCGAACACCTCCGCCAAAGTCCGCTCGCGCAGCACCACGCGGGTGCTGAGCACGTTCATGTTGGCCGTCCCGTCTGCGACGCCGTGGAGCGCTCGCGCCGGCCGAACAGCAGCAGAAACCCGGGCACCAGCAGGCTCATCAGCCCCGCAAAAGCCCATTTGATGGGCATTGGTAAAGACGACGGCGACCACCAGCCTTCCACGACTGCCGCGATAGACAGCAAGAACGCCGCTCCCAAAATCAGCGAAATCAAATCATCGGCGACGGCGCGCAGCGAGGCCGTGCGGGTGCGGCCCGAGGTACCGAGCAGCGCGTAGCCCATGCGCAGCCCCGCGCCGCCCGAAATCACGATCGCCGTGAGCTCGAACGGGCTGTGGCCGCAGGTGAAAGTCAGGATGTTTTGGGCGTGGCCGCTGAGCTGCACGTAACCGAAGACGGTGCCGGTGACGAGCCCGTTGTAAACGAGAAAAAAGATGCTGCCGAGGCCGAACAAGATGCCGGTGGCGAAGCAACGAAAGGCGATACCGATGTTGTTGTAAACGTAGAAGCCGGTCATGCCGGCGTCGGTGTTCAGGTCGCGGCCATTGTTGAAGCCGGTCGAATACGCGTCGACCATGCCCTCGAGCGTGCTGGTCGGCAGCACGCGCTCCGCGAAGCCGTTGAAATGCAGCGTGCCGAACCAACCGAGCGCAAACGGCAACCAGAACAAGACACCGCTCGCCAGCATGAACGGCCAGGCGCGACGAAAGGCCCTCGGAAAATCCAGTGCCAGCTCGACCAAGCGCAGCCGCCGGTCGCTGCGTGAAGCCGCGTACAGCGCGTTGTGCGCTTGCGCCGTGAGTGCGTCCAAATAGGCGATCACGTCGCGCGTGCAGCCGAGCGTGCGCGCGCGCATCAAGTCGGTGCTGACGGCGCGGTAGAGCGCTGCGGTGCGCGAGATTTCAGCGGGCGGCAGCTTCCACAGCGGGCCGTCCGCCGCGAGCTTGCGCGACAGCTCTTGCCACAGCGGCGTGCGCACGTGCACGAAGTCCGCGGGGGTTGTCACCGGCCCCCTTGAATGTGGCAATGATACAAGAGACCCAGAAAACGCGCGGGGTGCGCATAGCGTAGACGCAAACGCTTGGCCAGCGGCAGTGCCAGAATGTCGGCGAGCTCGTCGGCTCGAGCTTGCGGCAGCTCGTGCATACGCAGCATGAACAGCTCGATCGCCTCGCGCTCGGAGGCGCTGAGCACGACGCGCGAGGGGAGCCACTGAAGCTCCGCCTGGCTGGGCGGCGGCGTGAGCTTTGGCGGCGCGCGCCAGGCTACGCGCGGCTCGTAAATCACCAGCGTGCCGGCCACCAAATCTCCCAGGCGCCGGAAACGCGCGTCGAACAGCATGCACACCACGCCCAGCACGTAGCCGAGCGGCAAGAAGTCCGCGCTGCGCAGCAGGTTCCTGAGCAAGCTGTCGCCGAGCCCGACCGGCAGACCCTGCGCGCTTACGACGCGCAAGCCCAGCACCTTTTTGCCCACGCTGCGCCCGCTCATCAGCATGTCGCACAGCACGAAGTAGCCCCATTCCAGCAGAAAAAACAGCAAAAGCCCCAGACCGCTCTTGAAGCCTGCCAAGTGGTCGCCGCCCAGCGCCGAGCTCAGCCCGAGCAGCATGCCGAAGCCGACCAGCACTAGGCCTCGCACCAACGTATCGATGCCCCAGGCCAGGCCGCGCCGGATCGGCCCCGCCAAGTGGTAGCTCAAGAGCACGTGCTCGGGCGTTTCGATGCTGGCGCGAGTGTCCAGCAGCTGACCCGCCTCGTCGCCGCTGGCCGCTCGCTTCGACTGCGGCCGCGCCTGGCTCAAGGCAGCGGCGCTCACGGGATTTGAATCACGTTCGTGCCTGCCAAACGCTACGCTCCGCGTGCTCGGTGGGCGCAGCGTAGGGATTGAAGTCCGACCCTGGTTGCAATGTCCGCCTCCTCTAGAGAGCACCCAAGACTTTCAGTCGAGGCGGCGCCCCGTCAAGCGAGCGCCCGAGCAGGCTGGAAAAGCGGCCGGTACGGCGGGCCGGGGCGCGCCCACGAGACGCGAGCCCGAGATTTCCTACAAAGAGATCGGGAGATCGGGAGATCTTGTTGTTCGAGCGAAGCGCCGTTGCTGGTCGACTGCGCAATCTCCTTGCGACGCCGCTCGACTCGACCCCCAAATTCGTCGTTCCGGATCGGTCTCCCGATCTCCCGATCTCTTTGTGAAGAAATCTGGGCTCGCGCGTTTCGGCCCACTGCCGACACGGAAGCTTCTGCGAGTTAGGCTGCGGCGTGGCAGCCCAAGCCAAAAGGGGGCTCACATGTCGAGCAGGTATGCGGCGACGAGTGGAAACACGATCGTTGCGTCTGACTCGATGATGAAGCGCGGCGTGTCGACGTCGAGCTTGCCCCAGGTGATCTTCTCGCCGGGAGGGGCGCCGCTGTACGAGCCGTACGAGGTGGTGGAGTCCGAAATCTGCGCGAAGTAGCCCCAGGTCTTGACCTTCCACTCCAGGTCTTGATCCATCAGCGGCACCACGCAAATCGGAAAATCGCCGGCGATGCCGCCGCCGATTTGAAAGAAGCCGATCGAATGGTTGGCGTCGGTTTCCTTGTACCAGTTGATCAGCTGGCCCATGTATTCGGGGCCTGCTTTCATGACCTGGTAGCCGTACTCGCCGCGCACCACGCCGGCCACGAACATGTTGCCGAGCGTCGAATCTTCCCAACCCGGCACGAACAGCGGCAAGCTCTTTTCGGCGGCCGCGAGCAGCCATGAGCCCTTGGGGTCGATCTCGTATTCTGGCTCGAGCTCTTTGCTGCGCAGAAGCTGGTAAAAATACTCGTGCGGAAAGTAGCGCTCGCCCTTCTTCTGGGCTTTGTCCCAGAGCGCCAGCATCTTCTTCTCGATCTTGCGCATCGCCTCGTGCTCGGGGATACAGGTATCGGTGACGCGGTTCAGGCCCTTGTCGAGCAGGGCCTTCTCGTCGTTGGGCCCGAGCTCGCGGTAGTTGGGCACGCGGCGGTAGCTGTTGTGGGCGACCAGGTTGAACACGTCTTCTTCGAGGTTGGCGCCGGTCAGCGAGATGCCGTGGATCTTGTCTTGCCGGATCAGCTCGGCAATCACCAGGCCCATCTCGGCCGTGCTCATGGCGCCGGCCATGGTCAAGAGCATCTTGCCGCCCTTCGCCAGATGCGCTTCCCAGCCTTTGGCGGCGTCGATGAGCGCGGCGGCGTTGAAGTGACGGTAGTGGTGCGTGATGAAGTCGCGAACGGCAGCCATGGGCCGCTATAAGCCGTAGCTCTTCGGAAGCGTCAAGGCTCGGCGCCGTGACTTCTTCGAATCGGCTCGATTGCCGAATAAAGACGGGAGATTTCACAGCCTTCGGTGCTTTCCCCAGAATCACTTCGGCGTGATAGCGTCTACGGCGATGGAGGGAGGGGCTACCCGCCCGCGTTTGGGGGACCCGACTGAATGTCTGACCGACTCTCGAGCTCCTCTCCCGTCTCCATCAGCGGACGTGTGATCTCGTCGGAGTTCCAGCCGGGCGTCAGCTACCGGCTCGAGCGACAGATCGGCGAGGGCGGCATGGGCTCCGCTTACCTGGCGCTACGCCAGGCGCCGGACGGCCTGTCGCCGGTCGTGGTCAAGCTGGTGCGGCCGGCCTTCGGCCAGGACTCGGCGCGCGCCGCCGCGTTGGTCGTGCAAAAGGAAGCCGTCGCGCTCGGGCGCTTGAACGAGCGCGTCCCGCCCTGCCCGTTCGTGGTGCGGCTGGTCGACACCGGCGCCACGCAGATGCACGGTCCCAACTACGCGGCGACGCCGTGGCTGGCCGTCGAGTACGTGCACGGCGGCGTCGAAGGCACGACCGTGCTCGAGCGCGTCACCTATCACATCGAGCAGATGGGCGAAGCGTTCGATGGCGCGCGCACGGCGCACATGGTGCGCTGCCTGGCCGCGGGCCTGACCGCGATTCACGGCGTGGGCGTCGTGCACCGCGATTTGACGCCCGGCAATATCTTGTGTTGCGGCTTCGGCGAGGCCGAAATCTTCAAGATCTCGGACTTCGGCATCGCGCGTCCTTCGGGCCTGAACGCGACCTTCGGCGGCGTGCCGGTGGGCACGGTGGGCTACGCGGCGCCCGAGCAGTGCATGCCCGATCTGGGCACGAGCGGCGTCACCACCGATCTCTTCAGCTTCGCCTGCCTCGTCTACTTGGTGCTGACGGGCGACGAATATTTTCCGGCCGACACGCCCGTGCAAGCCATGATGATGATGCGCGACAAGAAGCGGCGCAGCATCTTGGAGGGTCGCGCTCTCTCGCCGATTTTGCGCAAGCGGCCCGAAGCGTGCCGCGCCATCGATTCGATTTTGGCGCGCGCCACCGCGCTGGCCCCTGACCAGCGTCACCAAGACGCCCAAGAGCTCGCCAACGCGCTCGGCCCCTGGCTGACCGAGAAAAGCGAGCCACCGAAACCGAGCCGGCGCTTGGTCAACAGCTTGCTCAACATGGCCGCGCCCGGCGACATCTCCAACTGGAGCTGGACGATTCGCCATCCGCCCGGCGGTGACCGCGTGATCTTGAGCGCCGCCTGGGACGTGGACGGCCATTGCTTCGCCTTCACCTCGAAAGGCCCGGAGTTTTGGAACGGGCAAGACTGGGTACCGGCCAAAGACGTCGCGCGTGATCTGCCGGCCGGCATGGCGTTTGCGCGTCGCTTCGAGGCCGGAGGTTGGCTGGTCGGGGGCGAGAGCGGCACGCTCGCCGTCTACTCGACTGAAGGCGTGCGCGAGGTGGTGCGGGCGCCCGATCCACAAGTGACTTTCTCGCACGCCAGTGGTCGCTTCGACGATCTCTTGGCAGCCGTCGGGCAACGCGCGGGCGAGCCGCCCAAGCTGTGGGCCATGGCCGCGCGGCGCTGGCTCAAGCCGCTGCAGCTCGATGGCGTAGCTTACGTGGCCGCACTGCTCCGCCTCGACGACGACCGCTGGGTGATCTGCGGGCGCATGCTGCAAGGCACCGGCTTCTGCGCCATCTACAATCCGACCCAATGGGAGACCACGCTCCTGCTCACCCCGCGCACGCGCGCTTTCGTGAGCGGCGCGGCGGAGCCGGAACGCGGCCTGGCACTGGTCGTGGGCAGCGACGGCGTGGCGCTGCGCATCGAGGGCAACGAAGCGGTCAGCTCGGTTGCCGAGGGCGCGCCGGCATTGACTGCGGCTGCCATGGACGTGCTCGATCGCGAATGGGTGTGCAGTCTCGGCCGGCTGTGGGTGCGCGATCCGGCGCGCGAGCTCGCTTGGCGACCCGTGTGGCACGATCCGAATTGGCAAGCGCCCTTCGTGAGCATGATCGCCGATGCAGGTATGGTCGTAGCCATGACGGCCGACGGCGCCATCTTGGAAGGCCGCGCCGGTTGGCGCTCCGTCCACGGTCACGGCCGCGGCAGCGGCGAGATGCCGCGACAGCGGCGCTCGCTGCGCGCGTAGTCGCACGCTTGGCTCAGAACGAGACGGCGAGCACGGCCGTGTCGCCGTCGAAGCCGCAGCTGAACAGGGCCATCACGTTGTGGTCGTCGTAGCTGTACCTGAGTTGGCTGATCGAGACGTACCCGCAGTCGGCGCCTTGCAGGACGTTGTCGATGTGGTGCTTCTCGGCGTGCTTGGCAACGTCGTAAAAGACCAGGCGCGCATCGTCGGCCGTCGCGATCAGGCTGTTGTCGTAGCTGAACGCCGCTTGCCGAGGATAGGCTCCGATCGGCCATTCACCGGCGACCGCGCTGAAGTCGACGGGCGAGTAGTCGAAGATGGTGTAGCCGATGTTGCCGTTGCCTCCACCGCACGGAAAGGCCAGGTGCTTGCCGTCGCTCGAAATCTTCACGTCTTGGCCGTTGGTGCCGGCGTCCCACAGCTTCTCTTCGAGGCTAAGCGCGTAGGTCGCGGGATCGAAGCTGAAGCGACGCAAGCCGGAAGGGCTGTAGCCCAGGTCGGCGACGACGATTTGGTTCGAATCGGGAATGACGGCGAGGCGTCCGCCCAAGTCGAGGTCGGTGGTGGAGCCGAGCAGCGAGCCGTCGTCTTCGCTCAGAATGGCGAGCGTGTCTTTGTCGAGCGTGAACAGCACACCGTCCGGCCCGACCGCCAAGTGCCGGAGCTCCGC
>Ga0307508_10000589_pt1 | contig 43374 bp, 37 predicted proteins | sample 9_EM_MG_FD_203089 | JGI IMG/M metagenome (GOLD analysis project Ga0307508, IMG submission 203089) | Populus trichocarpa ectomycorrhiza microbial communities from riparian zone in the Pacific Northwest, United States - 9_EM | ecosystem: Host-associated > Plants > Roots > Unclassified | place... | reverse complement strand
CCCGGCCCATTCCCCAGAGGCACCGCGCTTACGGACTGCGAACTCTCCCCAAACCCGTACGGCAGATAGTATTCGTCGTGTCTAACGTACCCGCCGTCCTCTCCGCCTTTAGAAACCTCCACCACCACCCTCCTTTCACCACAGCCAACCCCATAGACGCCCCGCTCCTCTCCCCTCCCACGGTTGCCGCTGCCTTTCGCTCCCCCCGTCCAACTCGGTCGCTTTCCAGACGTTCCAAATCCTCTCTCTCTTGCTGCATGCTCGCCCGGCAACCCCGAGTAATCTCTTGACTCGCCATCCATTCTTACGGCTCGCCCCCCCCCCTCCACATAGATCGGATTGAACCGTGCGGCAATAGGTTCACCTGGTCGCCAATCGGGGCTGGAGCTCGGCCGACTGGCAGCTGGGGGCGTCAATTGGTATCGAATAAGCTGAGAGCCGTATCGGAGGCGAATAGAGTACGCACACCAAGCAGCTGGGGGATCGGATCACGGCTACCTAGGACGAAGACGGGCTCGGGGCCTCGGATTGTAGACAGTACTTTCTCGCATAACTCTCCCACACACATCCATTACACCATCCTAGGAGTTGGATAGAACCAGGCATGGATCCAACAGCGTTTCGCGTTGTCTATGTTGATCGTCATGCGAGTTGCGACCGAGTCGTCCGTCGGGATGCGACGGGACTGAATGGGGTTGGCCGGGAACTTGGCACGGTCGAGGAAAATGCACAACGTCTCCTGTCGGCATTCTCTTCCGGTATGTACTTTCCTCCGTTAATTTCCACTACTCCCCCTCCTTTAAATTGGCCTTGATGTGCAAGTAACCGAATCATGTGCTGACGCATAACGTGCCTTTAGTATTTATCTGTAATTCGGCGCAGAGTTGCATAACAACTTTGTCGGATGGAAACGATGACAACGACCCAATACTGCTCGTCGTCGAAGTCCCCATGGAGCCCCACCCGGACGAGGAGAATAGCATTCACGGGGGACGGCACGATTCCGGTATTGCGACTGGACCAACCGATATGATGCTGGGACTTCCTCTGCTGAAGTATGTCTGTTCGGAGATCAAGAGCATGCGGCTGCCGAGCTCAATAGTACCCGTCGCACTCCTGACGCACGGCGACCGTGGTCCGGCAGTACTGCGGGCGGAGCTCGAGGACGATCCTGGGGCTGCTCGGGGATTGAAATGCATCGATGATGGTGCTTGGGAGGCTTTCGAGCATCCCCTTTGTAGGGAAAGTGTCCGGGCGATGCACATGCACTGCTATCGCGCCCAGAAAACCGTACCCAAGACGAGAAGACGGTCGTGGGTTGGTATAGATCAACCCAAGGCTGACAATTACTCGTATCTGCGAGAAAAGATGTGCGAACAACTTATTCCGAAAAATGCTGTTCGAGTTCTGACGGAAAGATTTACAGGGTTCGCGAATTAATGACCGAAATCTGTTGGCCTAAGAAGCTGAACGACCCATCAAACGTAGGGTAGGCTTTCCCTCGTCCGTAAATCCCGACTTGGGTCACTCACTATGGGCAGGCGAGTTAGGATATCAGTCTCACGAGCCAAAGAGGTGGAGGAAGCGGTTGGGCGATGGGATTTCTCGGCCCACGAATTCACGGATGAAGAACTCGTACACTGCGCTCAAACCATGTTTCAGCACGCTTTTACGATGCCCGAGGTGGCCGACTTCGTTGTCCCGCCAGGTAAAAATCAACCTTCGCACATGTCGCCAGACAGATCGAGCGCTCACTGACCATGTGCGGTAACAGATCGCATGGTGGACTTCCTACTTGCATGCAGGGGAACTTACAACAACGAAGTTCCTTACCACAACTTCCGGCACGTTGTGGACGTACTGCAGGCGGTGTTCTTCTTCATGTTGCAGCTCGGAGCCCTGCCACACTATCGACACCATCGGATGGACGCGCCTACCGTAGCATCCACAGAAAAGTCGCTTTCGCACATCATCACTCCTTTGGATGCTCTCACTTTGTTGATAGTTGCCATTGGCCACGATGTCGGCCACCCCGGAGTGAACAATGCGTTCCTGGTCACGCTGAAGGCCCCGCTTGCGCAGCTATATAACGACAGATCGGTTCTCGAGTCGTTCCACTGTGCGGCGTTCTCACAAGTGCTGCGGAAGCATTGGCCGAAGGCCCTGGATCAACGCAAGATGATCATTGACATGATCCTGGCAACAGACATGGGTCTGCACTTCGATTTCATGGGAAAGCTCGAAAAGCTGAAAAAGAAGTACGATAAGGAAGGTGGACCCGGCGTGTGGGAGGAAAAGGCAGCCAACGACCATCGGATCCTGCTGTGCGCACTGATCATCAAGTGTGCTGACATCAGCAATGTGGTAAGTCTCGAGCCATCTACGCATAAAAAATCAACTGGCGCTGACGTTTTCTAGGCCCGGAAGTACAAGTGTTCCGCCACATGGGCTACCATCTTGATCGAGGAATTCGGCCGGCAAGCAAAAATGGAGGAGGACCTCAAAATTCCATCTTCCCTTGTCGCCCCGCCGATAACCGGGTCTATCGTTGCAATTGCCAAGTCTCAGATTGGGTTCATGAGTTTGTTTGCGATACCACTGTTCCAAAATCTCAGCACGATCCTGCCGGAGATGAAGTTTAGTGTCAGGGAGCTGGTATCGAATAAGGACGAATGGGGCAGACAGGTCGAAGAGCACTCTTCTCCGAATGCCAAACAGCGAGAGAAGCCGGCGTCGTCCTCACTCACGGTGCCGCCTTCGCGCCCCCAGTCCACCCACGAACATGAGCAGCACCATGCGCCCAACCGCCACAACCTCCCCCCTGTCCTGGGCACGGCATTGATGGAGGCTGATATCCCGAATTCGGACAACGAGTTATCTGTCTCGGGTTCCGATGTTCGGTCCGGGGTCGCAACCCCGCGGCTCAACGATATCACAGTGCAACGGCACCCCGGAAACGGTAATGCCGCTGCTGTAACCGTTGTTGTTACGCATCCCAAGACACAAACTAACGGATATGGGCCGGTTTCCGAGAAGAGGCCGACCTATCAGCACTCGACCGAACACTTGAGAGCTGTCTCTCCGAGTGATGCATCGTCATCTCCGGATCGACCCAGATCGTCGCCTCCAGATCTCGGGGATCGCAGCGATCAATCGTTGTCGAAGGGTTGCTGTGGCAACACGGCCATCATTCCTGGTAGGACCATAGAGCGCAGGTCATCGAGGTTCTTCAAGGTGGTCAAGCTCTGGAAGCCGTGGCGAAAGGAACCTGGTGACAGGTGACTATATGGTCGGTACGACAATACACCGGAAGTGGTCGACAATACCACCGCTTCCAACAGCACGAATTTACCATCACCTACGTTGAAGGAGAAACCGCTCGTTACCGATCTGATGATAGTCGACCAAATGCATGACACAGTCGTTCGGCCAAAGACAAGTGCAGATAATACCGCGCGGGCAACTGTTGCGGCAGTTGCCCGATTAAGTCGGATTAAGAAAATGAAAAGTTTGCACTGTTTTTAGCCGGCGGTGTTGTGCCGTTTCTATGGTCTCTCCTTCCGCTCCTTTCCGTTCCTTCTCTTTGCATGGGTGTGCATCGTTTCCTTGCGAGTGTCATTTGGTGGCGGCAGATTTGGGGATGGCTGGGTCGGCGGGGAGTGGGAGTGTTGGTTGCGTGCGGCTATTATTTCTTTATTGGGATTCCTTGCTGTGTCTGGTTCATTCCGCTTTCTGGAATCACGGCGTTTGTGGGTCTGCGCGTGTTTGGCTTCATTTTTTTTTTTCACTTTCTGGCTATTTTGCGGCTTCCCTTTTGCCCCTTTCTTTTTTTTCCCCGCCCTCATTGGTTTTCGCCGTGGGCCCGGGGCTGTGGGGATGGTACATACCTTCTGTCGGAATTGGGATTTCTTTTCTGGGGGCTCTCTGGGGGGTATTTTTGCCAGGTATCGAGTTTCGGACGGGGGCCGGGGGAGGGAGGAGGTTGTTCGATGGGGAGCATATTCGGGAGGTCTATACCTTACATTCTTCTTTTTTTTTCTTCCGTTTTTTTTATACTTCCGTGTTTGTGTGGATTGTACAATAAGTATACCGATGAGAGATTTTTTTTTTCTTCTTTTCTTTATATTTATTTCTTCGTGTATGTTATACCTTTTTTTCTTTTTTCTTTCTCCTTTTCTTTCTGATCATATGGAAGCTTTTTTTTTCTTCTATTTTTTTTTTCTTGGCGCGCATATAGAGGATTATGGGTTGAGGGCAGTGCGATGGCTGGTAGGGACGGAGGATTTACAGGCGAAATCTACCGTGAATATTTTTTATTTTTTTATTTGGATACAGACGTTCACAGATGATCATTCGTCAAAATCCGTGCTACTGGCCAATGCCCCACACGCACGGGATTGGGTGCCGGCTACAGTCCTTCCACCTTAGCTAGCCCCCCAACTTCCCTGGGCCCAAGCCGGTAGCGAGTTTGGGATACACCGCCGCCGCCGCCGCCGCCACGACCGCCAACAGCGCCGCCGCGAGCATCACGACCCCGCCCTTCGTCCTCGTCCCGCCACCGCTGTATGCAACGTCCCAGTCGCTCCACCGGACGAACAGACAGCTGTACGTAAAGTGCGCCTGGCTCCAGGGATACGTCATCGCGTTCCAGCCCGTAGTCCTGTCCGTGTACCAGCTGCGGCAGCCGCCGGTGCCGAAGACGGTCTTGGCCAGCGCGGCCTGGATGCGCTGGACGTAGGCGCGTTCGGCGCTGGCCTTGGCTTCGACTCGGGACGCCGTGCCCGCCAGGACCGGTGCGCATACTCGCAGGGCGTAGTTTGCTGTACTGTTTTTTTTTAAAATAAAATAAAATAAATAAATAAATATTTTAGCCGTGGACTAGACGGACGGGAGAGGGGGGGGGAGGCACTTCTCGCTCGCCATGATGCAGCTGGTGTGGCCGGTCCCCGTGTTGGGGCCGAGCACCATGAAGAAATTGGGGAAGCCAGACATGGCGCAGCAGTTGTACGCGCCCACGCCGCCGAGCGTCGCCCAGTGCGCGTGGACGGACTCTCCGTCGCGGCCGCGGAGGTCGATGGCGCCCATGTACGCGCTGGCGACGAAGCCGGTGGCGTAGACGATGACGTCCGCCGGATGGAGCTCGCCGGCCGCCGTGCGGACGCCGTCGGGCGTGATCTCGACGATCGGCGCGTCCGTGAGCGTCACGTTCGGCCGGTGCAGCGACGAGAGGTATCCCCACGACGGGTCGCTGATGCGGCGCTTGCAGCTGATCTCGAAGTCCGGGATCAGGAGGGAGTGGTATTCCGCGGGCGCCATGCGGCGCATGTGCGACGAGACCCGCGCCATGTCGCGTCTGCGGAACGCGGCGGACCAGCGGCCGGAGCCCTGCAGACGGTAGCCCCACTCCGCGAGGAGGAAGATGGTGAAGCGGTGCAGGTGCTGCGCCAGCGGGATGTGTCTCAGCGCCCACCGGACCCGCGGCGTGTACTCGACGTGCGGCGCGGGTTGGATCCAGTGCTTGCTGCGGACGAATTGCGCTACGTGGCTGGCTTTGGGCGCGATCGCGGGGAGGATCTGCGCGGCCGTGCCTGCGTCGAGGGCGTCATTAAGTATCTATGTATCTAGATAGATATACAGCCCGCTTCCTCCCTCCCCTCGCAGCGAAGCGCCGGCAATGGGAGGCTCAAAGAAAAACAAGAAGAAAAAAACTCACATCCATTCCCGACCAGCGCCACGCGCTTGCCCTCCAGCTGCACATCGCGCTTCCACCGCGCGGAATGCACCTGCTCGCCCGCGAACGTTTCCCGCCCCTTGATGTCCGGCACGTTGGGGTCGGTGAGCAGCCCGACCGCCGAGACCAGGATCTTGCATTCGTGCACGTACTCCTCGCCGGTATCGAGACTCCGGAGGTGGACGCGCCAGCGGTCCCGCGAGCCGTCCCACTCGGCGGCGTAGACGGCGGTGCGGAACGTGGTCTTGGCCGGGATGCCGTAGTCCGCGGCGACCCTGAGCAAGTACTCCTTGATCTCGTCCGCCGACGGGTGGAGCGCCGTCCACTCCGGGTTCTGCGCGAACGAGAAGCTGTACAGCGCCGTGGGTACGTCGCAGGCCGCGCCTGCCACGGCGTCAACGTCAACGTCTCCCCGGTTCCCTCGCGCTGCGGAAAGAAAAAAACTCACCGGGATACGTATTCGCGTGCCACGTGCCGCCCAGCTGCGTGTCGCGCTCGTAGAACGCGATGTCGTCGAGGCCGTAGGATATCTTGAGGCGCGCACCGAGAGCGATCGCTGAGATTCCCGCGCCGATGCACACCACGGTCGACGTCCTCCTCGGCGAGGGCTTCGATGGGGCGTCGCACATTTGGGCGGCGATACGAACCGGCGGGGATAATGGTTATTTGGAGAGCAACCCAGCCAGACCCCCAGCGGATCGAGAGCCCAAGTTAGAGTGAAGTAGAGTGAAGTAGAGTGAAGTAGAGTGAAGTAGAGTGAAGTAGAGTGGAGTAGAGTGAAGTAGAGTGCGTATGTATGTGGGAGATTGGTAAGCTTGTGCTGCGGACCGCGTGAATCTCTTGATCTGGCGGGACGAACCGTGGTTTTATCTAGATATCTGCTTAGAGTTGTGCGTAGTCAACTAACTAACCCTTTTTTGCCAGGCACCGGGAGATCATGCCACTCTGCTGTACCGAGTCGTTGTGCATGAAATCTAGATATGTATATATCACACTGGTGCCGCACGCGATTAATAATGTAAGTTAAGAAGAGATACTAGATACCAGTATAACGTGTCCGTTCCACTGCCAAGGGGCTGGGTTATGTCGCTTTTTTTTCTTTTCTTTTCTCCCGAGCTGTTTTTCTGTGCTGCTTGTCCCATAGCTGAAGCCGGAAAGCAAGGTCCGCTGCCACTACATACCTCACCCGCGAATTCACCCCGATCAGGCCAGCATCTCACCGTATGTCACTCGCGTCGACGAATCCACCAGATATCAGAAGCCCCCCCTAGGGTTTCTGCATTCGAGAGAAAACAAAAACAAAATACACACATAGGTGTTGTATACCGGATCTAGATAGCATGGGGATGATGTCCTCCGTCCAGCGCAGTCGAGAGCGCGGTTAAGTGCGGAGGTCTGCTCCTCCGCGAGCCAGGGAAGAAGAATCTCGGGACGGAAGTGGCGGGTTGGAAAATGCTTGGGCTGCTCGTCAATAGGTACGCCCAGGTGGCACCTTGCTCTGCTTGGACCACGAGAGAAGCGTAGAAAGCCTCGAGTTGTCTGCTCCGGATGAACACAGGTGACAGTCACAGCAGACCAGCGAGCCCGCTAGAAGCTCCACCTTTCGCGACGATATTCCACCCACTGCATTAGCCGGTAGTTAGCGACGAGTGGGGACGAATCTGGGGGACTGGATGCGGCCCTGCCGCTATGTATATGTCCGAGAGCATGTCGTTGCAGAGGTGGTTTCCAAGGCTTGTGATATGGCTCCATACTGGCGTGCTGGGTGGCCCCGTGCGGATGCTGATCGCTGGACTGGCGTAGAGTCCGACGCCGACAGCTCCTACAGCTGTAGCCGTGGTGTGGATATTGGAGGCTCTGTGGGGAACATTCGGCTGACGATGGAGGCGGATACGTGATGATGTCACGGATAACTGCATATAGCGGACACTGGATCGGGGTATTTATCGTCATATGGAGAGCAAAGTGGACGGCAGCATAGAGTACACAGCGTACAGCACAATGGAGCCCCCCCTCCCCCTCCCCTAGAACATAGAAATCACAGCCTCGAAGTCTCGGAGCACCTCGCCCGGATCCACTCGACAACGTCATTCGCGAACATAGCCCTATCTTCCTCGGGTTCGGCATGCAACTTGTGATACCACCCGTCGTACGCCTTGAACGTCTTATCCTTGACCTCCAGCATGTCGACGAACTTTCTGCTCGCCTCGCAATCCGTAACCTTATCGCCGGTGCCATGCGCGACGAGCACGGGCAGGTTCTCGGGGAACCGCTTGACGACGCTCTTGTCCCTCAGTCCCTTCCCGCGATCCAGCATCTCGGCGATGCCTAGGAGCGTGCCGGTGTCGTGGCACAGCTGGTCGTTGGCGAAGACCCTGCAGGCCTCGGCGTCCCTGCTCATGGCCGTGGCATTGAGCCGGTTGAGCATCTGGTAGCCCGGAAAGATGCGGGCGGCGAGCTTCCCCGCTGCGAGCATGAACACCGACGGCCGCGACTCGGCCGCGAAGTCGATCATGGGGCTCCACGCGACCACGCCGGCGAGCTTGTCGCGGTGGGCGCCCGAGTGCGCGTACGCGAGGCCCGTGCCGCCGCCCATCGAGTGCGAGACCAGGAAGAGCGGCAGTCCCGGGTGCGCCGAGAGCCGCAGCAGTAGCAGCTCGTCAATGTCCGCGAACAGCTGCCGCGTGTCGCCAGATACCCCCCATTGCGCCTTGTTGGAGCCGCAGCTACGTCCCCACCCGCGCTGGTCGAAGGAGAAGAACTCGATCCCCGCGAGAGCGAGAGTCGGCGGGAACGAGAAGTAGGCGTTACAGTGGTCCGAGAAGCCGTGCAGGAAGAAGGCCTGCGCGATGGGCGGTGTCGGAGACTGCAAATGACGGGTCAGCAAGGAAAGTTACGCTCGGCTCGGCTATGTAGCTATGGCAGTTGCTACACACCTTCCACGTCTTGGTGTACACTTCAACGCCGTCGCTGAGCTTGAAGGTGGATTCTTCGGTCGTGATGGCCATTCTTTCTTTTCCGTAGCGTCGTGTATGTTGCGAAGGACAGAGAGAGTGTGTGTGTGTGGCCGGCATGTAGCTGTGTTTAACTATGTATGCCTGTGCCAACAGCATGTGCTTTTCGGCGAACCCGTCGGCGGTTAGCGGACGGCATTCGCCCAAACAAATCCTGCGCCGTGCTGACGGCAAACGGGATTTCGCACTGCCCTCGAGTATTGGCTAGCAAAGAACTCGTGGGAGCCAATAAGGCCCATTGATGTAGGTAGATATATGTAGCACAGAGTACTATTAAAGACAGCAGAAGACGGAAGCATTATGAAGTATGCCCGCTACCTATCTACATAAAAAGAAAACCGCTCTACGCAGACTGTGAGCTCGAAAAGAGAGAAAGAAAGAACCATCACCGTCCCCCCATGAACGGGAGAAAGACTTTTAGACTTCTCTCTCCCCCTCCTCAGTCTCGGCCTCCTCCTCCTCCGTCTCCGTATCGTCGTGGACCGGCACACTGGGCTGCGTTGGCGTCGTAGGAGCGGATTGGGTGAGGATGCCGTAGTTGGAGGCGACCTCGGCTTCCTCCTCTCTATCCAGCTGGAGCAAGTAACTCTCCCAGAGCTCAATAAGCTCCTTCTGAGCCTCGACGGCGCTCTCGAGGAAGGTTTCGACACCGCTTTTGAAGTCTTCCACTTTCTCGCGTTCGAAGCGGTCGAGTTCCTGGCGCATGAGACGCCCCATGTCCTCGAACAGCACGCGGGCCTGGTGGAGTTTCCGCTCGGAGTCCGCCACCTCGGCACTGAGCTGCGTGAGACGGTCCTGCTGTGTTTTCCCCTGACGCTGCAGCTTCTCGAATGTGGTACGGCGCTTGACGAGCTCGGTCTCGGCGGCGTGGCATGAGTGATACGCTTTCTGGCGCTGCTGGAAGGCGAGCTTGATCGAGCCGATGATTCGTATGTACTCATCGACAGTGATACCAATGGTAAGGACGTCCTGTGCGGCTTGCCGCTCGTGCAGCTCCTTGATGCGGATTTGAAGCTCGGAGAGGTTTTCGAGAGGAGAAGAGAGGGATTTAGAGAGTTCGACCGTGGAGAGCGCGTGCAGCGAGGAACTGAAGTCGTTGGCTGCTTCGGCGAGGTCGCGACGCTGCTTCACCACTCCATCGATAGCCTTGAGAAGGTTCTTGAGCTGCGTCTCGAGGGCGTCGAGATACTGGCGGCGGTCATGGAACCACTGTATGCGATGTCAGAGCAGAGCCCCAGAAACTAGAGCAAGAAACGGCAGCCATACATCGTCAGTCTCGATGAATTTGGAGGATGATATTCCACCACCAAAGCCCAGGAATCCCTTGCTTTCCGCAGGGAGCGGAGACTGCTTCTCGCGATTCTTGATATCCTGGCTCAACGATTCCGACTCTAGGAAGAGTTTGAGGTCTCCATCGTGCAGCAAGATCGGATGTTGGCAGATCCTGTTCACCATACGCTCCAATGCCGCTCTGCGCGACTCGACAAAGTTCTCATCGAACCGGCCGACAGCCTGCTTTTCCGGAGGCGGAGGAACAACAACACCGGGGTTGTTGGTATTCAAAACCTTGTAAAGCCACAGGAAATCGCTGTATCTACGAGTAACCGAGAACTCAGGAACCCTGAAAGCCTTGGAGGTAGTCTGCACAAGTTAGCCACATATTCCAAACTGTCACCGCTATCTTCGTCGTAGCCACACCTTTGTCCGGACATTGTACACGGTGTGCGCACTGGTAAGATCTCCCACTTTGTGAGGATCGCCGACGATTATCTCAAACAGCGGCTTAGCAGCGGCAGGCTGCCCCTCAGCACCGCCCCCGCCGCTGGATTGTCCCCGCGTCTCATTCTCCTCATCGTCAAATCCGATACCGTCCAGAACATCCCTCATTTTCGGCCTAGCAGCCGCCGGTGCAGCCGAAACGGTGCTGCCCCTCCCCACGGCGAGCGGCGACGCTTCTTTTATCGGGGGTTGTGGCGGAACGTCCTGAGTGGTCGCCTGCAGCAGCGGAGTAGCAGACTCGGGCGATGCGTCACCCAGGGGGCCGAGCGGTCCCTGGTCGTCGGAGATGATCTCGGCGCGGACGACCTGGCGGCCAGGACGACGCGGGGTCCGCCGGGTTTTCGGGGCCGGGGGTGGGTTCGAAGTCGGCTCCTCCCCTTCTCCTTCCCGCCCAGCCAAGGCTTCGGCTGCGGCTGCGGCGTGCGGCTCCTCGTGCTCGGATCTGAAGCCGTTCTCGTGGTCGGTGGGCAGGGCGATGGGAGGTGTGCTCGCGGACCGCTCGTCGCCCCACGGCGAGCCACCTTCGGCGTCCAGATCGTTCAAGGAGGGGAGCGTTGGTGGGGTTCCGCCTGAGGTCATTATGTTGCAGGGTGGGGGGGAGTAGACGCGCAGGGAACCGGTGATGTGTAGTGGCGGGTTGCAACGAGATGCTCTGTAAAATGGATGATTGATTGGTGCTCAACCTGCTGTGCTGCGGGACGTTGATTGACCGCTCGCTTGGCACCCCACCACAAGCTCTAACTAGTTGCCCCGGGACGTATGACCTAAGCTTCCGAACTTGGGCTTTTCGAGCTTTTCCTCATGGGATACGATGACCGTAGCTCGCTACGTAAGTAGTTAAATAACGAAAAAAAGGTCTCTGACGCGCTTAACCATCAAGGATGACAAAAAAAAAACCACAGTTCAAAACTCAATATTTCGCTCCCATTTTTCAGTCCAGCACATCCTGAACACTGTCGAGACCAAAAAAAAAAAAAATGAACATTGCGCCAAAAAAAAAACACAAAAAACGACCGTTGAACGTGTAGAGTACCAGACCCAAAAAATCTTACACCTTGCCCTCAGCAGCAAGCATCTCCTCAAGAGCAGCCCTGACGAGCTCGGAGTCCGCCCTCTCGATCACTCTGACCCTCTTCTCCCTCTGCTCGAGTCCGATGAATTCCTCCGGCCGGACCGTGGTATCAAAGTCGTAGCTAGTCTCCTCCTTCAGTGCCAAGTCCACTGCATGGTTGAACTTTGCCGGGTGAGCAGTGGAGAGCGAGACGAAGTGAACGTCCTTCTCACCCGCCTGCTTCGCCTTCTCCACCAGACGCATAGCGGCTGCTACACCGATAGCGCTGTGAGGGTCGAGCACGTAGGGAGCCGATGGGGGCGTGGTGTAGACGTGTTTGATGGTCTCGACGGTTTGCTGGTCCGAGACCCGCTCGGATGCAAAGTCCTTCCTGGTGGTGGCGAGAACGTCGTCGGGAACGACGGTGGTGCCCACGGTCTTGAGGCTGGCCATCCACTGCAGCACCGTCTTGCCGGCGATTTCCTTCTGCTGCTTGGTCGGTTCGCCGTTGCTCTGGGGGACTCCGGCGATGGACTCGAGCGCAAGGTACCAGAGGAGACGCTCGAAGTTCGAGGAAACGAGGATGTCCATGGCAGGTGCGAGGGTTGCCTTGACGCCGCCGGGAGGCGCCTTCGCGCCGTCGGCCTCGGATGGCGAAAGAGGGTGCTTCTCGTAGCGGCCGCTTTTGACGAAGCGGTCGAGAATGTCGTTCTCGTTGGTAGCGATGACGAGCTGGTCGATGGGCAATCCCATGCGCTTCGCGAAGTATCCAGCAAGGATGTCACCGAAGTTTCCGGTCGGCACGACGAATCTGATCTTCGGGGTTTGGCCCTCGGGCAGCTTTCTCGCCAGGGCGAAGTACGACGAGAAGTAGTAGACGATCTGCGCCAGGATTCTCGCCCAGTTGATGGAGTTGACCGCACCAAGGTTGTGCGTCTTGCTCAGCACCGGGTGCGAAAACAGCGTCTTGACGATGTCCTGGCAATCGTCGAATGTTCCCTCCACCGACAGATTGTGCACGTTGTCGTCGAGCACCGTGGTCATCTGTGCCTCCTGGATCGGGGACACCTTGCCACGAGGGTGCAGGATGAACACGCTGACGTCTTTCTTTCCGCGCAGCCCGTAGATGGCCGCCGAACCGGTGTCTCCGCTTGTCGCGCCGATGACGGTCAATGCATGGCGCTTTCCTCCCTCCGTGCCCTGCTGCGCGTTCTTGCGCACCAGAAAGTACTCGAAAAGGTTGCCTACAAACTGCAGCGCCACGTCTTTGAACGCGAAGGTAGGGCCATGGAACAGCTCGAGGACGTGCAGGTTGTCTTCGGGGACAAGGTCGACGACGGGGGCAATCTCGGGGTGGCGGAACGTCGAGTACGAGCGCTCGACCAGCTCCTTGAGGTCGGCGGCGGGGATCTCGTCCGGAGAGATGTACAGCGACAGGACCTCGTAGGCGAGGTCCTGGAATCGGAGATTGCACCAGCGCGAAGCCCAGTCCTGGGGCAGCGACGGAACGGCCTCGGGAATGAACAGACCTCCATCGGCGGCGAGACCCTTGAGCACGGCTTCTTCAAACGAGAACTGTTTCGCAACAAAGTTAGGCACTGAGCAACAGCACGCATGCAGGGTCTGAAGGCCACTCACACCGTAGGAACCCCCGCGGGAGCTCAGATATCGTTGCGAGGGAGTAGGCGCAGCCATTGTAGGGGATCGCTGGACGTTGATGAGGCGAAATGACGGGAGCGGACGAGAAGATAACGAATCCGGAGGGACGGTGCGGGGGAGGGGTGATAATCGAAGTCGCAGCTGAGGACCAGGAAAAAGCCAAGCTATGCAACTAAACGATGCGCCTATCAGCTCGTGGGGCGGATGACTGGCTATGGAAACGCCTCGCAGATGGGATACTTGTGTGTACTTACTACCGAATATCATGGCCCTTTTACTTGTAGTTACTGTCGCAACTGCATCCGGAAACATTCTTCATTGCGCCCACGAGGCTACACGATCTGCACAATTTGGTAGATGGTTTACATGTTTTTCCGCCCTTTTTATCCGCAAGAGCTACATGTACATTTCTATGTTACAGCCATCCCAAACTCCGGTCTCTACTGGGAAACCAGCATATTTTTGACAACGTTGAAATAAGAGAGTCCCGCAACCTCTTCGATCTCCTCCTTGGTCAACCACATGAAGTCTTCGAGACCGTGCTTGTTCGCGGCCAGATCGGCCTGTCCGGCCATGATCCGAGCCTTCATGAAGAACACCTTCTTTCCGATAAAGTCCCCATCCTCGTTATAATCTCCAGGGTACCTGTAGATGTTGTGTCCTATCGGCACGTTGCCGACGAACCAGGTGTTCATGTTCACTCCCGCCGCTTCCGCCAGAGTTCTTTCCGCCGCCTGATCGCCCCCCCCGCCCTTCGTGTTAGCCCCTAACACCTTGCAATGCCGCGCAGATTTCCCCCGAGAAGGATGACCCACCTCCTTCAAGTTCTCTCGGCCGACAAGCGGACACTGCGGGAACCTCCACACATGTTTGTCCCTTCCCTTCTTCTTCACGAGCAAGTAAAGAGTCCTCGTCATCGCGCGGTCGAGGCTCCTACGGTTGCCCTCCTCGTCCGCTTTACTCCTCCTGGGCAGGGGAATCCCGAACTTCTGGACGCCGTCGCCGGTGGCGTCCTCGCCGGACACAGTGGTAGCGGCGAGCCGATGGAACCCGTTGTCGGGGGACATGTGGCTGTTGTCGCCGACCAGGAGCTCGTCCGCCCACGCGCGTTTGCCGAATCCCGTGTACACGTCCCCGAGCGCCCTCTGCTTCCGCTTCCACTCCAGGTCGGCGGGCATGCCCTTTTTGAAGTAGAAGTATCGCGTCAGCGGCAGCGCCAGCCGCTGGTTCAGCCGCCGCTGGTAAAAGTAGAACGACTCCTCGAACGGCGTCAGGTCCGGCGTCAGCATCGGCGGCCGGGAAAGGACAACCGCCGACGCGGTGCGGTAGCGACGTACAGCTGCGGTGGTGGTGGGAGCGGTGGTGGGAGCGGCGGCGGCGGTGGTATTGGTGTTGGTGGTGTTGGTGGCATCTGGGCTGAATTGAACGGGCGCCTCCGGCGTGGTGGGGGTTTCGGCGGTGGTGGAGTATGCACGAGGTGCTGCTGGCCGGTGCTGCTCTATGAGGGGGTGTCAATTGGCTTTTGCCTGTGGGACCAAAGGGCGGGCGCGTACTCAGCAGCATGCCCAAAGGCTGCCGCGCAGATCGGAGACCAGCGCTCATGACTGTTGCGAGGTTGACCGACGACACGAAACGGTGGTGCACTGCAGGTGGTGAAGCTGGAGAAAAAGTTCGGAATGAGCCGCCCACCCCGCCAAGGGGCTAACTATCATCGGCTATCAATCGCAATTCGCCGCGATTATCTTTTGAGACTGAGAACTACTCCAGTTATAGTACTCTACGGATGTAATGTGATAAATATGGAAACATGAATGTCTCTAAACATTTCATTGTCTACGCCTCTCTCCAAAAAGCAAGACAGCTTTTGGCCGACCGGTCCCCAAGAACAAGTACATATACAATCATCACCGCAAGACCGCTTTCTTGTCCCGACTGATCACCGCCCCGACCTCAAGAACTCCGCAACACCCAAGCAGAACCCTACTCGCGATCCGAGTCTGTTCTGCTCTGCCTTCAGCACTGTCTGCCACGCATCCAACGCTTCTCGCAGCCCGATAACTCCACCCAGGGCAACAACTTCACCGTGACACTTGACAAAGACATTCATCCACGTATTCACCAGCTCAAAGTCTTTCCGCGTCCTCAGCCGCAGGGTCAGCGCGTTTACAAACTCTGCCATCTCGTCGTCCCGCAAACTTCGGATCTCCAGATCCGCAGACGATGGTGGGAGGGTCTTGAGGTGGTCCAGCAGCTTGGGCTGATCTCCGGAGCGCAGGATCTTTGTGAACTGCGATTCACCGGTGCTCACATTGGGATCAACACGCATGATCCTATCCCGGTCCGCTGCGAGAGCGGCTGCGTCCTCGGCCGCCTTTTGCGCGGCAGAGGCGGAAGCGAGAGTGAGGTTTTCGGTCATCGTGCTGGGTGTACCCTTTCCGAGTGAAGGAAGGAAGAAGGGAGCCTTCTCAGGGGCTTTCGGGGCCTCCTTGGGTTTGTTACGTTGCTTTAATGACAGAATCAGCAAGGAGATGCGGTCAGAGGCATAGGGGGTTACGCACTCGGATCACGTCAAGGTTGAGGAGGGTTTGCCATCGTGTCCGGGGCACCAAAGACATGGTGAGCAAGTCCTTACTCAGCTGGTCGACAGTGTTGTAAACACCAGTCTCAACGTCATCCTCGGTGTCCAAATTGAGGGCTGCGTGCACCAAGGTGGTGCCGCCTTCTCCCGAGATCGTAGGCATTGCGAGGTCGACGATCTCCGTATCCTCGATATGGCGTGTCGGAACATGGCGGAAAAGCGTCCGATTCGTCCTGCAGATCAGTCAGCATTGGCCGGGTGTTGAGAGGCGAAGTGCCATACCAGAGACTGATGCTAACACTTCCCACATGAGCCGTCGCCAGGAATTCTCCGGACCCAGCAAATGCCAATGCGGTAACAATGTTGCTGGTTCTTATGCCATCAATAAGGTGGCCAGTCGGCAGATCCCAAACCCTGATGGCACTATCCATAGAAGCAGCTACGATCCACCGCCCATCGTTGGAGAAGCAGAGGTCACTAATCTTGCCTTCGCAACCCCAGAGCTCTCGCACAACCTTTTTGGTCTCGACGTCGACGACGCGAATGCAGGTATCATCGCAAGAAACCGCCAACAACTCGGAAGGCCGGTGGAACTTCATCATATTGGGTATCTTTGTGGTGTTTTCCCAGTTGAACTCGTGGATCAGGATTCCCGTCGTAAACTCCCAGAACTTGATCTTCCCATCCAGGCCGGAAGAGATGACCACTCTGTTCAGAGAATCGGTCACGATTCCCGTGACCGCTTTGGTGTGTTTCCCCCTTCCGATCATGTTCAGCTTTCCGATAGCCTCACCCTTTTTCACCTGCTTGGCCTGCGCCGGGGTAAGCGGCTCTGGAAACCGTCTGCGCTGCATTCCGCTCTGAAGATTGAACATTGTAATCCCACCCTTGGACGACCCGATTATCGCAAACGTGCCGCAAGTAGTAATGGCGACCGACTTGACCTCGCTTCCATCGTGGGTGGCCAGTTGCCACCGTCCAATCTTCTTGTTCTGGAAACTCCAAACGCGGGCTGCACGCTCGTCCTTGTGAGCGGTCACGATGCCTTCCCACTCTCTTCCAGCCGTGCCAGCCCCATCGTCGCCTGCACATGTGGCGATGGCGGTGATCGGCCCCGTCCTGAATTCCGCGATTGCGTTTGCCGCTTCTTCGATGGCGTTCTTGGCTGCCTTTGTGGCCTTTTTGACCGCGGCTCCTTGCGAGAACTCGAACGATTGGGCGTCATTGCGGAGCGACTGAGCTCGAAGTGTCCGATCGCGGGAAGCGGAGAGAAGGAAATGCGAGGTTCCGGGAGACGCAAAGGCCAGTGACGAGATCGCGTCCGAGTGACCGCCCCGAGAACGCAAAATGCGCGGCCTCTTCGTATGCGGAGAATCGAACACCCATTCCTAGTCATGGTCAGCATCTCGATGTGTAATCAACAGGCCCCAGAACCAACACACTTTCACACTGTTGTCCGCTCCACTCGTCACCAGCACATTCATCCCGGACAGCCATTCCACATGCACACCATGCGGTGAAGGGGTATGCGCATTTCTTATGTCGCCAAAGACCCTGCGCTTCTCCAGGTTCCAAAGAGTGACATTCCCGTCCTCATGCCCCACAGCGAGAATGCGACCACCCACACCCTCCGCAGTCGATTTCTCCGCACCAACAAACGGATCGGTGCAGAAGGAGAGGCTCGCAACGCGCTTTGTCTGGGAGGATACGGCGAGGGAGCGCTGGTTGAGAGTAAAGAGCGGCGTATCCGTGAGGATATTGTGCAGGTGGATCTCGCCCGTCGAATATCCAATCGCTAAAACCGAGATCGCCGGGCTCTGAACAAGGGCCGTGACCGCGTTCGGAGATGTGGGGGTGCTGGGAACCGGAGAGAGGATGGTGTAGATTTTCTTGCTGGGGACCGAGTCAGCGACACCGTCGCGAGCCACCACTCGGGGCATAAATACCTAGTCTTGATGTTCCAGATCTCCAAGTTACCGCTCCTCCTCGCAACGACCAGCTTGTTGAGGTACGCACTGGGATGGCAGACCGCAGCGACTGCCCCACTCTTCCCGCCCATCTCGATCTCGGTGTAGACCTCGCCAGTCTCCCTCCTCCACACAACAAGCGCTTTATCGAACGCCTGCACCACCCACTCTCCGAAGACGACCAGCTCCTTCCGCGCGCCCCAGTTCTGCGACGGCTGCTGCAGCTCCCCGGTCTTCTTTCCCCGCTTGAAGATCCACACCCCACCACCACCACCACCACCACCACCACCACCACCATAGGCGCTCGTGTCGGCGAAGGCTACATAGACGACGTCCCTGTGGGCGACGACACGTGCGATCGTGCCGGGGGTTGGCGGTGACGATACGAAGAGCAGATTCAGTTTGCGGACGTCGTAGGTTTGGACCGTGTGCTCGAGCGCAGTGGTGACCTGGAAGGTTTTCCCTTGGGGCAGGAGCGAGAACGGTACCGGCGAGGTGATGTGACCGATAGCCTACGCAGCATCAGCAAACGGAAGATCTACAGCTCTCGCCACGATGGAATGTCTACCCGATACGGAGCGAAGATGCGGGAGTGTGGAGATGCGGACGGCGTCTCCGGGTTGGTGGGCGCACAGTCGATGCGCTGCCGCTTGGGATGTGCGGAGGGCATTGTTGCAGCGGCGGGGGGTTGGTGCCGGCGAGATTCTGCACTGGCCTGCTGACTCCGAGATTCGCAGCAAAATGTTGTCGTCGTCACTCGCTCAGCTTTTTCCGCGGTGGTGCTCTCGCGTTGAGGCTCTGGAATTTTTAATTATTTTTTTTGCAGGGTTCAACTCCAAGCCTTGGCGGCACCGAGCGACTGATTGTGGATGCACGCTTGGAGGTCAACTGCGCACATGGGCGGATCCTCCAACGGGGCTTCCCGGTACATACTTAGGTATTGCAGAGGGTAGTGTGTATCTATCTATGTATCCGACTTCACCGGCTGTGCCCCTTGATAATTGACAATGGTGCAGATCTCGTTGCCTGGCCGTCGCGCTTTGCTGTTGTTCTTCAGGGCATCTTGGCTGGCGGCTCACCGATCATCGATCCAGCTAGATATATCTATCAACTTGCGGACATTACAACTGGCGCATCTAAAAGATTAGATTTCTTCGATTGGAAAGAGACAGCCCCACGGATCTGCCGGCGGAGAAGGAGGCTTATGTATGTATAGATATTCAACGTTATTTCGTATTTGCCGGAATAGCCATGTACTCTGGATATGTATGTAGCTAACTGCCCTTGCTGATCCTTGCAGAGTACTCTACTCTCGATAATTGCTCTTCCCGAAGAAGAAAGCTTCGGCGGTGACCGACGACGCTCTTTGATGGCTCTGTTCCCTTCCCCGGCGCAGCGGCGACCGGACGAACGGAAAGTTCGGCTGTTCAATGAGAAGCGGACGGATCCGAGACCAGCCGAGCGTATGTATGCAGAGGATGTGGATCTTGCTGGCTGGCCGGTCGTCTGTTTGGAGACCGGGAGCCTCGTTTCAGCCCTGCGGCCGTAATTGATTGATTAATTATGTACATGGCAGCATCCTCGCAGCCACCGTTCCGTCAAGAATCCGGAGCAGGCGCTACGGAAAGCCTGACGGGCACACACCAGCCACGACAGCAAACGGAAGCGATTCCCTTTCCCGATTCTGTTTCTCTCCAGTGTCCCTGAGGCGCCCTCCGAGACGCCGACCACCAGCCCCGCCGCTCTCCGTCGCTTGGGGCCGCAGCGTGGCGACCCTCTGGATATCATAGAGTACACTCTACTCCGTGCTAGCGGACATCGCGCAGTCGATGCCTGCCAGCCGTCGGCTGCTGCAGCGAATCGCCGCCAGCGCCGCCCACGAGAGCGGCAATCCGTGCGCTGCATGTATGCCGCCCGCACGCACCGGCTTCGTCCAGCCAACCCGACGGAGGCATCGGTGGCGGACCGTCCAGTGCTCGCGCCCCCAGCGTCGCCCCGCGGGACGCTGCCGCTCGCATCTCTCCCGGGCCGGCTCCGGTCCGGAGGCTGCTGCCCAATCGCCAACTGCTGCCGCCTGCCTTATGTGTGTCCCCCGCAGCCCCCGCTGGCCACGGGACGGAGCCTGCATGGCGCGACCCCTGTCTTCCGGCCGAACAGACTGTTGTTTGGCTGGGCTGCTGGTGAGACTCGGGACTCGACGACCACAGCCAAGGATCGCGCGCGCGGGCAAGCCGTACACAGCACCCGACTTGCATCTATCTCCAGCAAATCATCCCTTCGCTCCCCGGCTTGTCCGTGCCTTCTGAGTGAGGCTTTCTCGGCGCCCCATCGCAGGCTAAACATCCTTCCTCCTCTTCCTCTTCCCCTTCCTCTCCCTCTTCCTCTCCCTCTCCCTCTTCCTCCTCTCGCTCCTCTTCCTCTTCCTCTCCCCTCCTCCTCTCGTCCTCGTCCGCTCCCTTCTCTCTTCTCACCCTCGCGCTCGACCACCAATCCCCCCCAACCCGGATCGCAAAGGCTCTTGTCTTGTTTCTCTTCTCCTCCCTTCCCCCCGTTCCCGAAGACAGCTCCACGAGCGTCGCCGTCGTCGCATTCGCATTCGCCGCCGCCGTCGTCGTCTTTGTTGTTGCCGTTGCCGTTACGGCTGTCGAGGTTGATCTCTTGCACAGCTTTGTTGCTGCTCCGTTTCGCCTTCTCTTCTTTGAACGACACACCTGCCACCACTCCTCCACTCCTCCGGGCTGGTTCGGACACACACATCCCGCCGAGTCTTCTTCTCCGTCCGTCTGAGGCTATTCACCTCGCCGCAGCCGTCGACCGGGCACGCTCAGCAGCAGCCAGCAGTTCCTATTTCCACAGCAGAGCCGGTCCGTCTCTTCTGCACGGCCGACTGCGCGTGCCACCGACCCCGGGCCCTACTGACAAAAAGCCTCTCCCGGTAGCCAATTTCGGACACCTACGCACACTTTCCTCCGTCAGACTCGGCTGTGCAACTTTGCCGCGTAAACGTCTTTGCGACGGCACATCCCCCCCCCCCCCTTCGCTCGCTCTCTCGCTCTCTTGAAACAGCAAAAGAAAAAAAAAGAAAAAAAAACCCAGACCACCTCGCCACACAGATCGACCGTGCCTCTCCCAAGCCAACTCCCGTCGCTGCTGCACCACTCAACCTCCATCTCCCTCCACTCCAACTTCTCCTTCTCCTCGCCCCCCCGTAACACCATTCTGCACTTTGTCGTCTCCGCAAGATTGCTTGCTCCCGCTCACCGCAGCAGCAAAGCTCCTTTGAGGTCAGCAGGCACTGCAGGAGAAGCTCGCCCCGTCGTTTTCGACAGCACCGTCCTCCTTGATAGCTCTAGTAATAGCGGTTGATCCTCACCCACTTCGACACTTGCTCCCTACCTCGCTTCCAACGCGTTGGAGAGATAATTCTTAGTTTCCGCTGCCTTTACTGTTGATAGGGAATACTTTCTCAATTTAATCGGCCCTTTCCGGCAGATTTGCCCCCGCGGCTCGGCATCTGGAATACGGTTTCCGGCCAGCATAACCGACACCCTCAATTTGCCGCCGCAACCACCACGAATCACCATGTCCTCCCTCAACAAGTCCGAACAGTCGTCTAACGGCGGATCGCTGAGACCCCCGACTTCTCGGCCCGGGCACCACCTGCGAGCCTCGGCCGACATGTCGGGTGCCTTCCAGTCTCCGATGGGTGGGCGCATCCGGCCGTCGTCCGAGATATTCCTGAATCCTCCCCAGATACCCCAACAGAACGCCGAGACCGAGGCCCTCGACAAGGCGGCCCGCGAGTGGATCAACGATTTGGAGACGTACGAGAATACGTTGGAGGAGATGGCTTCGGCTGCATTGGATCAGGAGTTCAAGGACGAGCTCAGCGCCATCGAGCAATGGTTCCGTGTGCTGAGCGAAGCGGAGCGGACCGCTGCCCTGTACGCTCTCTTGCAGCAGACGACTCAGGTTCAGATTCGATTCTTCATCACGGTTCTTCAGCAGATGGCCAAGTCCCATCCGATGTCGAATCTTCTTTCGCCGAATACCTTTGAGAAGGGTTGGTCTTTCGCCTCCGGTGGCGTCGATGAGAGTGTGCTAACCTGCGACAGATGCCATGGCCAACCGCATGAACGATGCTCTGACCAAATTGACCATGGGCAGCCGGGATTCATTCAACAATCGACCCCCTCCGCCATCCCCTGGAGGGCCCAACAGCCGTCCATCTGCGGACTCCACGGCGATGTTCCCCGAAGCCTCGGCCACCATTGCGGCTCAACGGGCAAAGCTCTCCGGACAGGGCGGGGCAGCCAGCGGAATCAAGTCCAATCGGAGCAGCGCTCTGTTTGAGTCCCGCAGTGCGGCTAACCTGAACACTCCGTCCATCAACACTGGCGGCGCCAACGCGAAGGAGAACAACCCACCGCCCTCTCCCTGGAACCGCCCTAGCGATTCCAACGGAACGGAGACTTCGCGCCCAAAGTCAGCCTCCGGCCAGTCCGCCATGGGTAATTTCCAGTTGCCCCAGCCGCCGACCGCCGGCCTTCGTTCGCCCAGAAACCCTCCCCCGCAGATCACCGGCGACTCCAACATCCGCGCTACCACTCTGGCTGCGCCTTCCGACAACCTGGAGTTGCCTCAACTCTCGCCGTATCCTATGGCGAGCACCAACTGGGCTTCGATGGTCAACACTCCCGTCGGTGCCATATTCCCACAGAACCAGAATGCCGACATGGTTGCCAACGCTACAGCCATGAAGCTCGCTGCGCTCTCGACCGTGAACAACCGCATCATCCTCGACAACGATCCTAAGGGTTGGGGCAAGCGACGCAAGGACGGTACCCCCGGTACTCCAGGGCTGGCCTCGCCTCGTGGAATCCCAGGTCTCACGCCGGCGCACATCACCATGTACAACGAACACGGCCAGCTCGTTCAGATTCCCGCTGCCACAGCCGTCGCGTTGCAGCAGCAGAACGGATCGAACCTATTGGGTGGCAGGTCTCGCCCGAGCTCGCCCGGGTTCTTCAATCCCGCGTCGCAATGGGGTGGGATGGGGTTCGCGTCTCCTCAGGCCAATGGCTTCCTCGCCGCGCAATCTCCTCTTCTCAACAACGGTCTTCTCGGACAGTTCGGATCGCTGGGTGGCTCGGAGGGCTACAACTCCGACGATCTGAATGGCGGTCGAGGAAGGAGCCCGAGGGGACGCAGGGGAAGCTCCAAGCCGCCGGAGGATCCCACCAACCCCGAGTTGTTGAACGATATCCCGCAGTGGCTGAGGAGTTTGAGGCTGCACAAGTACACGGACAACCTGAAGGATCTCAAGTGGACGGAGTTGGTTCAGCTGGACGATGAAGCTCTCGACAAAAGGGGTGTCAACGCTCTGGGAGCCAGGAGGAAGATGCTGAAGGTACGATCGAATCACGGAGAATCACTGCGAGAATGTGTGCTGACTCGAATCGACTAGGTGTTTGAGCAAGTTCGTGCCGCACAGGGAGACGGAAAGCTTCCTGTTCCCAACTGAGATCGCAGGAGGGTGGGGGAGGAGGAGGGGGGGTTGGAAAGGTGATTGAGTGGGATGGGGAGATATGCAGAACTACATTTCTACATTCATCGGGTTGTATCGGTCCGTTGATTTGCAATTTCCATTCGAGCTCTGTTTTTACCTCTACATTTCGATCGTTTTCCGTCTCTTTTCTGTTGAGTTATATCTACGATGTTCACGCTGTACTGCCGACCGCAACTTCTATACTACCCTTCCTTCAATTTCTGTTCTCTTCTTTTTCCTTTTTTCTTCTTTCGAATTGTGGTTTTGATGTGCTGTGGTTTGTGGATGTGGTTGGGGTCGGAAGCGTGACCTATGATGTATGCATGTTTGGGCGGGATGGGAAGGCTGGATGGACTGGATCGAAGAATGAGGGATGCGGCATATGGTGATCCCTCTTATTGCTCTCCCTTCTGCTCCTCCCCGCTCCTGTCAGAACCGGACCAAATCAAGTGACGCCGTGATATGTGTACAACATCTACCGGGCACCCAGACAAAACTACCAAGTCTCCTGCCGATAGCGTCCCTCCTTCTCCAGCGCCTCGAGCCACTTGACGGCTGCGTCCCTGCTCATGGCGCCCCTCGCGGCGAAAACCTCAATCAGCGCCTCGCGCACGGCACTCGGCATGCGGCCGCTGCTGCCGCAGACGAACACCGACCCGCCGCCGTCGGCCAAGGCAGCCCAGACGCGTGCGGCCTGCTCGCGGACGACGGTCTGCACGTAGCGCTTCGCGGGCTGGTCCCTCGAGAAGGCGGGGAACAGCCGCAGCTGGCCGCGGGCCTGCATGGCCGCCCACTCGGCGCGGAAGAAGAAGTCGGCGTGCTGCGAGCGGCAGCCAAAGATCAGGGTGTTGGCGCATTCCCTCTCCTCCTCCTGTGGCTGCGGCTGCGGCGAGACGAGCAGACGGTGCTGCAGCAGCGCGCGCATCGGTGCCACGCCCGTGCCCGGCGCGATCAGCACCACCGGGCGGCGCAGGTGCTGCGGCGTGAGCGCGAGCGAGCCGCGGTGGAACAGCACCGACACCTCGTCCTGGCCCGGGCGCAGGTCGGCGAGGTAGCGCGTGCACACGCCCAGCCGCGTCCTCCGGATCACGGTCCGGTAGCGCACGATGGCGACGAGCAGCTCGACGCGCGTGGCCGACGCGAGCGCCGACGACGCGATGCTGAACTGGCGCGGCCGCATGCGCGGGAGCAGCTGCAGCAGGCGCGAGAGCGGGATGCGGACGCTGCCAAACTCCTGCAGGACCTCGAGGATGCTGCGGCGCGGCCGCGTGGTGTAGTCCCACAGCTCCTCGATCCAGCGCGGGTCGGCGAACTCGGCCAGCCGCTCACGGTGCGTGGCGTCGTCGGTCAGGTGCGCGGCGAGCGCGAAGAACGAGCGCCGCGGGATCGCCGTGATGTCCAGATGGTGCGTCAGCAGCGTGCGCAGCGTCAGCGGCGCCACGGGCGCGGCGACCGGACACGGCGGGATGCTCTCGGACGGCGCGGGCGTCAGCGTCAGCGGCCGGTCGGCGATCGCGGTCCAGCCCTGCAGATCGAGGAGCTGCTCGACGTCCGACGGGAAGTTCTTGGGCGAGACGGAGAGCGCGTCGCCGGGGGACCAGTTGACCGGCTCCGGCAGCGTGAAGGCGAGGTGTCGCACGTCCTGCCAGTGCTCCGGCGCCGTCACGCGCTCGTTCATCGCGACGGAGGCCATCACCGCTCCGGGGCGCGGGGCGTGCAGCTCGCGCATCGCGCGCACGCCGTCGGCCGTGCCGCCGTCGCCATCGGCGAGCTCGAGGACCCACTTGCTCTCGAGCGCGACGTCGTCGGCGATCTCGGCGACTCCGTCGGGCAGCGGCCACAGCTCCCTGAGCACGCGGCGGACGTTCTCGACCCAGAGCGCGAACGCGCCGTCGATGCCGTCGTCGCCGCTCCCGTCGGCCTCGGCGCGGGCGAACGTCTCGGCCGCGCCGAGCTGCAGCAGCCGCCGCCCGACCATGCGGCCGGCCCAGCAGAACTTGGGATACGTCGAGTCGCCGAGACAGAACACGCCGAAGCGGACGCCGGCGAGCCAGCCCGCCGGCAGGCTCTTGCGCAGCAGCCCGCGCCAGAACCGCCGCGCGTTGTCCGGCATCTCCCCCTGCCCCGTGGTCGACACCAGCAGCAACACCAGCCGCTGTCCTGCCAGCGCCGCCAGCGCCGACGACGACGCCCCGAACTCGTCGCACGACTGCACGCTCGTCGCCATCCGGTGCCGCTCCAGCACCCCCGACAGCTGCTGCGCTAGATCCTCCGACGTCCCCGTCTGTGATGCGTACAGGATCAGTGCCCGCCGAGGCGGCGGTGGTGGTGGTGGTGGTGGTGGTGGTGGTGGTGGTGGTGTGGCGTCGTCATCCGTGGCCATTCCTGCTGCGAATTTCAATGCGGTGGTGGGTTGTGGTGGAGGTGGTGGAGACATCCTAGCAGTCAGCGTCACCCCGCTATGTACTATGTATCTACTTACATAGATAGATAGTACATACCAATTGCCACTCGCTTCCACCAGAGATTAAGTGCGGTGAATATCTAGTTAGATGTAGCGTGTGGCGCTTGCGTAGCGCGCTGCCCGCACAGCACTTGCAGGTTGCTCCTCGCTCGGGTCAGAACGGCCCGGATGGTCTGATATATTGAGTGGTCTCGCGAAACTTTGGCCCCGTTTGGGTTTTTGGTTAAGGTTGGGTTCTCTGAGCTCCTCAGGGACCGAGGTGAGTGATGCGCATTTACAGCATCGCTACCGAGATCCGTTGGCGCCGTCCTCGGAGATCAGATCTAGGTCTGTCGCTGTCCTGCATATTGTACGTACGTACATAACTACTCGGGGCAATATCACAACGAACAGATCTGGCAGAAACGATTCTTCGACTTCCAAGTCCCCCACATCTGCTCTACTTTCCGCCAGAAACAGAAAAACGAATAAACCATTTTGGGGCAAGTACAGTCCCGACATAACAGAACTTTCGCCAAAATCATCGCCAAAATCATCGCCAAAAAAAAACTTAAAGCACACACACACACACACACACAACACTACACCACCAATACAGACGCCAAAGAACAATCAGTAAGAGCAAAAAAGCAGCCGATTGATCAAGCAACGATTCCTCTAGAGTAGCAGAATTCCTTCTCGAGGATCTCGTCGACGGCCATACTGGTGCGGCCGGCCTTGAGAGCGACAGGCGCGGCGGCGATAGTGGGAGTGGTGGCGGAGTGGGACACCTCGAGACCAAGCTGCCTGTTGGTCCAGATGGGTTCGACGTCCGTAACCTGGCCGACTCCGCAGAGACCGCCCTCGCGAGCCCAGTCGGAAGTGCGCTTGAGACCGAGGGTCTGCCAAACGTCCTCGAGGGCCTCATAGAGCTGTTTCTGGAAGAACTCGGTGTGGCCGGGAGTGGGCGTGATGCGCAGGCGCTCCTGACCCTTGGGCACGGTGGGATAGTTGATGGCCTGAACGTAGATGCCATGCTCGTTCAGGAGCATGTCGCTGGCCTCGCGAGCCTGCTCGGCGTTTCCGACCAGGACCGGAACGATGTGCGAGGGGTTGGGGATCACGGGGAAGTCGCGGGCCTCGAGCTCGGACTTGACGGTGCGCACGTGCTGCTGCTGTAGGTGGCGGTCGCCGTTGTAGCGGTACTGGTACTCGATCGCCGCCGCGGCACCCGACATAGTGGCCGGCGGAAGAGAAGTGGTGAAGATGAAACCAGGGGCCAAGGAGCGGATCGCGTCGACGAACTTGGCGGATCCAGCGATGTAGCCACCGACACAACCGTACGCCTTTCCGAGGGTGCCGGTGATGATGTCGATGCGGTCCATGATGGTTCCGTTGTGGTTGCCGGAGGCGTGGGCCTCCCAGTCGAGATGCTCCGCAACACCTGCACCGTGCGGTCCGTACATTCCCACGGCGTGCACCTCGTCCAGGAATGTGATGGCACCGTACTTGTCCGCAAGGTCACAGATCTCGGCAATCGGACCAATGGATCCACACATCGAGTAGACGGACTCGAAAGCAATGATCTTGGGTACGTGGAGAGGCAGCGATGCGAGCAGCGACTCAAGGTGCTCCAGATCATTGTGACGGAACACCATCTTCTTGGCACCGGAATGGCGGATACCCTGGATCATCGAAGCGTGGTTCAACGAGTCGGACAGGATCACACAATCGGGCAGTTTCGAGCCAAGGGTCGCCAGCGTCGCATCGTTCGCCACATAGCACGACGAGAACACCAACGCTGCGGGCTTCGCGTGTAGTTTAGCGAGTGTAGCTTCCAGCTGGACGGCATGTTTGTTGTGTCCGGAGATGTTTCGCGTTCCTCCGGCACCCGCACCGTACATATCCAACGTCTCGTGCATCGCCTTGAGGACCTCCGGATTCCTTCCCATGCCCAGCTGAAACGAAAGTCAGTTTTCGATCATCATCACCATCTATGGACGGATGAGACACTCACATAGTCATTGCTGCACCACGCCGTAACCAGCTTGTTGGGATCCTCCAGGTGTGCTTGGGGGAAAGCATTGGCAAGACGGTTGATATTATTGAAATATCTGTAACTCTTGTCGTTGTGCTTCTTCTCCAGCTCATAGGAGTAGAATGCCTCGTAGTCAAACTTGGCGGTGCAGATGTTGCTCGTCGTCTTGCGGGTGCTGGTGGGCAGGGTGACTCGAGTGCCCTTAGCAGGCAAGAAGGCATCGGCAATCTTCGCGGCGTTCATAGCGGCAGAACCGTGAGGACAGATTCCTGCAGCCGAAGTCAGCCCATCGATTCCAAACCCAATCGATGAACCGCAGAGAAACCGGGGGAGAGGAAGAGAGGAGATGTACCCTTGGAGGTGTCGACAACACCAGCCCTCCTATGAACCTCAGACACATCGGCAGCCTTGGCGGACGTGATGCCGGTGGTGCCAAAAGCGCTGGGCTTGCTCGGGACGACGTACGAGCGTTTCTGCTGGAGACCGAACATGGCGTTGGAGGAACGCCTGAGGGCCGAGTTCATGGTCGAGCCGCGGCCGACGCTCTGGACGGCCATGGCTTGCGACATGATCGGGCAGCGCTCGGCGACGATCCGAAGGTTCGACATGGCGCCACCGCTGGCGGAGACCGAGGTGGACGTGGAGAGGGCGCGGAGGGTGCTCGGCGACGTCTTCCTGAGGAAAGGACAGAGCTTGGCCGAGTGCTTCAGGGCAGGCTCCATGATGGCGAAAGCCGACGATCGGTGGTGTTGACTTGTTTTGCGAGTAGTTTGGACTCCGGCCGGAGGAGGATGGTGCACTAAGCAGCAGAGCTAAAGACGGGTCGCAGCTAGAGAATGGGTTAGAGGAGCGAGAACGGATGGCAGGTTCAATCGAAGGGGGGCCGAGGTGGGTATTATTCAGACTTTTGGCAAGGACGAGGAAGATGGGAGGGGTTGGAGGTGAAGGAAGGAGTTGGGGTTATAGGGAGTTTAGGGAAAAAAGTTGTCTCGGCCTTCTTGGGGTTATGTAGAGCAATGGCGATGCTACAAGGGTCCCCGACCACCACTCCACCAGCATGTTTGCAGCGAGTCTCGTCGCTTGTAGGACAGACACCCAATGGGGGAAAGAGCGGCGGGCACTTTCTTGGGCACTTTCTTTTTTTGGGTGCGCTTCGGCAGAGCGAGCATGACCAGCTCACAAACACGAATGTAGCATGGCTTCGATCGAGAGCCTTCTTTGCGCTGCTGGGAAGGGGAGCTGTAATCTGACTCCGCTGGACAGTTCGAGTCGATGGCGAACACAATCGTTGCAGCTGTTGCAGCGAGCAGGTGCTCTACACACATACATACTTCTGTCTCCCCATGTGCCGTTCATTTCCGTCTCGCGGGGTTGGGGGGGACGACAGGCTCACCGTCCTTTCTCCCCGGAGTTCGATTCGCCGGCTGGCCCGTGGTGTCTCAGCTCTGAATTGCAGCGACCGTGATTGGCCGTAACCCCTGCTTCGTTACTGTGCCGGCCGACCGCCTGCATCAACCTCAAAAAGGGAAAAAAGAGAGAAGTCATCGGAAGAAACTCGATTGTTTTTTTTTGTTTTTTGTTTTTTTTTTTTTTGTGGGGGGGGGGTTTGTTTTTGTTTGTTTTCGTCCGCCGTCTGAAATCGTCGATGTCAATCGGCCCAATGCCTGGAGAGACGGCGTCGAGCGCGAGTGAAAAGACAGGACCGCCCAGCTAAGCAGAAACGCCCCCCCCTCTGCTCTCGAGTTTCCGTCCTGTCCCGCAACGAGCTCGCACCAGCGGCTAGATACAGTGTGCGAGTCCTGCTCCCCACCTCGTCCATTCCGATCGGAGATGTGTTCTTCTGCGTTCCAACCACCGCCCTGTCTGTCTCACTGCAACCGCCGGCAAATGCAACGAGACGAAAGAGAAAGGGGAGAGAGAAAAAACTCTGTCCCAGCTCAGCTCAGCTCAGCTCAGCCCAGCCCAGCTCAGTCCAGCTCAGGATGTCTGGAGTATGTAGATATGTAGGAATCTGCACATCCGTCCACCGTACTCGAGAATACACATAGCGGGTTGTGCAGAGCATGCACGCCGGTCAACTGCGAGCAGCAAACAAACCAGGCACATAGATACGTTCGCATGAATCCAGCGCCTGCCGAGGCTCACCCGGAGACATCTGCTCTAACGGACGAAAAACGAACCCCAGACGCTTGACACAGGGGGTTTCCTCACGGCGATGGAGTGTACGCATGTATGTCACGAGGCAGGGTCTGCATGAGCAAGTAGAGTATCTACATAGTATCCAAGGCAAACCCTTTCTCTCTCCCCCATCCCACAACCGCGTACTTGCCGAGTCGACCGCGGCAAAAGAAAAAAGTAGACATGGGGCCTGTGGATACCGCCGTGAAGATGGGTGCATGCATGCCATATCTACACACAGAGGTAGTGTACGTACGTCATACCAGCTCAAAGCAGCGCACCTGCGGATCCATCACCCCCAACTGGATATTGCGGCCTGCTAGCAAAGGTATACGAACTCTATGTAGGCACCGCGGCGTGGCTGTATGTACGCGCCCGGGTCGCACGCAAGTTGCACCTGGGTAACATACCGATGTAGGTATGTGGATAGCACGGTATGTGCTCTAGGAAGAGGGATATCTAAAGTGCCATCTCTGCGCTCCCCGGAAAACCCATTTGTGGGGGGGAACTGCGGATCGCATTTGAACGTGGCACTCGGCAACCCTCACTACGTCTCTGGTTGGTGGTTTCTTTTTTTTGTTGATTCATTGAGTCCTCGCATGCGACCTAGAGTAGGTAGATATCTAGATCTCTGGCTGGTGGTGAGTGAATGCGAGAGTACATAATGTATGCATAGAGTACGCTTCTCAGCTCGGATCGCTCCGAGCGGCGCATATCTCGGGCCCGGGAAGTCGGCCGGTAGCTGAGGCATGCGCAACACTGTGCAGCTGTCCTCGGACGGAAGACAGAAGCGTAAGCTCGAGCCGCCGTCCGGACAAGCTCGTCGGCATCGACCACGGTTCAGGCTGCACATGAGCCAACGCTTTCGCCCGCGTGCGCCGTGGGCCGTTGCTGTGGCTACCTAGATACAGAAATAGCACTGGCCTGCTTGTTTGCCGCGCCGGCGTCATCCACGGAAACCCCGGACCTTGCCGTGCGTACATATGTCCGAGCGGAGAGCCGGTGTGTACGTAAGCCGGCGACCGACCAGGTGTGCTGCCGCCGACTCGCGTGGGCATAGATATGTAGCCGTCTACGCGGCTAGGTCCAGCGTAACATAGAACCGCGTTGCCGCGCGGGCCCCGTCTCTCGCGTATGTACGTCCCTCTATGTGTGTCCTTGGCTGTGAGAGCTGAGCATCGCCGGTGTTGGCGTTCTCCAGGCCACACCCAGCGCCAGCAGCACATATGGTGCATAGTCTGCCTGTGCGAAGTATGTTACCAACCTACACACTCTGGCACCAGGCACCAGGCGCCAGGCACTAGGCACTAGGCACACACCCGCAACACGCTCAATGTCCACTGGTAGAGTGACCGCCTGTGATCGGTACCAGGGAGGCAGGCGCGTGCTGCGATTCCCGACCTGGCCGGCATCTAGTTGGCAGATTGCGGTGCTGTCGACGACACTGATCCGCGGGCTGGAACCCGACTCGTGCGTACTGTTCTGTCCGCTGCGCGATTCTCGATTCCCTTGTCGAGCCGATAGGGACGGTCTCGCTTGCGGTGTATTCATCCCATGCCCTCGTGCCTGTCCGAGACGAAAGGGAGGCTTGGAGTACGCAGTCCGATCCTATATAGCATGAAAGCTATCCAACGCAGCCCGTAATTTGTCCGTAAAGTATGTACAAGCTCTCCCCACGCACATGTCTACATCTCCCGATCCACATCTGTTCTTCTTTACACCTCTCCGCTAGGCCAGCATCCTAACACACCCCGCGACTAGCTCCTTCGGCAGCCCGGAGCTGGTCGCAACCCTCTGCGCGACTTGCTCGTCGTCCAGCGGACTGCCCTCTCTGAGCAGTCCACTGACTCGACAGTATTCCAGCAGACTCTTCGCTTCCTCCTCGGCCATGGCGCCGACCCGCACCACCTCGGCGCCGGCAATGCTGGGAGCTATCCTCGTGTCCAGCTTGGAGTAGGCGGGGAGCTTCCAGCCGCGGATGGCGTACTCAAAGGCGTCCGTGCGCGGCGCACCGGCGGCCGACGTGGCGCCGATGATCAGCCCCTGTGGGAATGCGCGGGTGCCGTTGAGGAAGTCGAGGAATTGCCGCGGGATGGCAAGATCGTGTGCGTGGATGAGGTTGAAGTCCGGGTCGCGGTAGTCCGAGTTCTGCATCAGGAAGTTGAGGCAGTCGACGGCGAAGAGCACTGGCGGACGGTCGGGCTGGGAGAGCTCCGCGAGGAGCATGCTGAAGACTTCGTGCGAGATCGTGGCGTCGCGTGCTCCGCGCTGGCAGAACTGGGCCAAGTCGGTTCCGGCGGCGGATTCGATGCGATTCAAGGTGTGGCTCTGGAATAGGGTGAGGCGGCTGAGGACGTCGCGGTTGGCGGAGAGGACACGGGACAGAAGGGTCCGCGTGTATTCCCGCTGGGCCCAGGTACCTGATGCCGGGTCGTGCTCGTACTCGGTGTGGCCTATCACCAGATCGTGGGCTAGGAGAAACGTCGGAGCTGGTTAGAATATGGGGGCGCACATCGAGTGGGGGGCGTGGCGGGTACCATTGGGAATGTTGATGACCACCCACTCCCTTTGCAGCGCCCACGCCATGGTCTGTGTTAAAAGCACACTCTTCCCGCTACCCTTGGGGCCCGTAAGGACAACACGTTCGCATGCTCCCTTCGGCCCCTCCTCGATCGCCTTCAGCATCTCTCCCAGCATCAAACTCTCCTTCCGCATGACCGTGCTGGGGCGATAGAAGAACTTCCAATCCTGCGAGCGTTTGAACGCCTGGAGTTCCCTCAGCCTATCCACATCGTGGGCCCCAAACGAGAACACGCTGCCGATCGCGGGCTCGTGCGTTGAAACCTCGACCGTGAGCTCGCCGAGGTTTACCGGCGGCGCGTTGGTATTCGAGAGCACAATTCGCTGACGGATCTGTTTGCGCTCACCCTCCTTGAATGCAGCCCGCGGCTTCATCTCCACGCCTAGAGGACCGCCCCTTCCGCCGACCCACTGCTGGCGGAATTGTGCACCCCGATCCAGCCCCTTGACGCCGGGCCCCGAGCTCTTGTCGAGGGTCACCGCGGATGTGGTGAATGCCGCTGCCGTGGTGGTGGTGCTGGGAGCGAGTGATCGTGGAAGCTGGCGGACAACTGCGGAGCGGACGCACCACCAGCCGGCGGTCGGGAGCACCATGATGGATGTGCGGATCAATTGAGGGAGCAGAGCAGAAGGTCCGTGGGATTGCGGTTGGTGGCGGTGGGGGAAGGTGGTGCTCAAGAAAACGAGCCGCCGCTAATCCTATTGCAGATGCGGCTGAACTTTTTCCTTTGCAACGGTGTGAGTTCTCTTCAAATTCAACCCTACTCCACTACCACCCTCACAGCGACTGCACCGGATTCCTCACCATGCCCGCTGCCGAAGTCGCCCCAGCCAAGCGCGAGAGGCTCGTGGTAACGGTCGACAGGCCGATCCCCTTCGAGTTCGACATGGGCCACCTCACAGCCTTCGACAACAATCCTCTCGACGCCGAACTCTACGCCACTGCACGCGAGGAATGCATTTCGGCGGCAATCCGCGACGGCACCCAGGCGCTCATCAACCAAGTGCTGACCGCGCTGCCACTGAAGTCAACCAAGGACGGGATCTTCGCCGAGCTGCCGGCCGGCGTCACGCCGCTGCCGCGAGAGAAGCCGATTCCCCGGCCCAAGGAGTTGACGAAGTGGTTTGTGTTTCCTTCGCACAGAAAAACTGTGGGGGACACGAAATGATGGGCTGATCGTTCGCTGCAGGGAACTGTTCGCAAAGAAGAAGGGCATCCGCGCCAAGCCGCGCGACGGCAAGATGGTCTACGACGAAGAGAAGCAGGAGTGGGTCCCCAAGTGGGGCTACAAGGGCAAGAACAAGGAGGTGGAGGACCAGTGGCTCGTGGAGATCGACGACACGAAAAAGACGGCCGAGGGCGAGGAGGTCAACCCGAGGAAGCTCAACCGCGAGGAGCGCAAGAGGAACATCAAGCTCAACGAGCGACAGCAGAAGAAGAACGCCATGCAGGGCGGGAGGGCGCCGGCGGCGGTGCTGAAGCCGAGGAAGGCCGGCGCCGGCTCGATCAGAAAGAGGTAGAGCGTGGGTGGGCGCGGCTGCGTCATGAGGGTAACGATCTGGGCGTCGGTGCTTACAAAGTTTGGGATATGCTGCGTTACAGCACAGAATTGTACATATATATCTTTTCTGTTTTCGGTCAAGCCAAGTGCGTGGGATGCCACCAGTGCGCAGTGCTGAAGCTGGGTGATGTCTCAGTGCTCAGTCGTAAGAAATGTGGACCAAACACCGCTGTTTCCTATCTGAGATTTTGGTTGGCCACTGGGACAAGTCATTCTCGGCCCGGACCGTTTCTAGCTGGCTAAGGTGCCCGCACACTTACAACCAGATTGGCTCTCTCTTTCTCTTTGTTTTGTTTCTTCATTACTCGCATGCGACCAATCTTGATCATGGCGGGCCTGCCTAAGCAGAATCGAAGACAAGGAACGAAGGAACCACCTTCACCCGAACCAGGACGTCCTCAAACTCGTTTCATCGGGGACACTTTCTCTAACCTCTAAAACTCAGAGCAGACACCATTCCCTCTGCTTGGTTTAATTTCACCCCCCCTCCGGATCCGTACGCCGAGGCATCACCCCTCAAAGCCCCTCCAGACGAGTCTCGCATATCTCTCCAGGACACAGGTGAGTTTCCATCCGACATCCCAGGCCACTTGAAATCCAACGATGGTCCTAGTTATCGTCGGGAGAACGCCTCTCCAGGGGATGTGTCCAGGTTCCACCACTAAATCCCAGAAACGGGGTCCAGCTCAGAGGTACATATCACGCATTTCCCCTCACCGAGAGAGGTACTCAAGGGGTCAGGTACTCAAGGGGTCTGTCCTTGCCTTGTCGCACATTTCCGCGAGAGTCGTGGCTTCACGCGGCCACCCATGACGAGGATAGAGGATCTCTCGTCAATACACGTCTCACCTGGCCCCCGCTAGTCCCATCGTCCTGGAAGTTTACATCGTTCCCGATGAGGCGAGCTTAAGGACGTCCCGGGTCCGACCAGGTTGGCTCTCCTCTCCGTTCAACGTAGAATCGACACGGTGGCTAGTGAGAATCTGTGAAGGAGAGCCCCCCACATCCATCTAGAGTCGGACAAGTCTGGAGCGCGTATGCATCTAGATAGGGTATCATATCTCGATAGCTCCGGTCTCCGCCCCCAATCCGCCGCGACCCGCCGAATGGCGCGCCGTGGTCGCCACCGTCGGACAGACCGGCAACGCGCGCGCGGGGTATGCATATGCACGAGTACCGGCTTTTGTGAGCAGCCATGGTGGGTGGGGCGGGGGGGGACATAGCAAATAGCAGAGCAGAGCAGAGCAGAGCAACGCAAGATCACCCACACATATCAACGTCACGACTGCTGCCCCACTTGTAGGCAAGGAAGAAAAGATCAAAAGATCACCCACCCGCCCAACATCCCCATCCTGTCATCCCTTCCCCCCTCCGCCAACACGATCGCCATCAACCACCTCCACGCCACGCCACGCCACGCCACGCCACGCCACGCCCACACGAACGAACGAACGAACGAACGAACGAACGAACGAACGAACACGACAAACACGCGATGGCCGCGCCCGCAAGCTACTACGAGCTATACCGCGGCTCCTCGTACATCCCCTCCCGCACCCTCCAGTGAATACTAGCTGGCTGGCTGGATGGATGGCTAACACCGCGACGCAGGATAGGCACGACGCTGACGTCGGCGCTGGACGAGCTGCAGAGCTCGGGGGCGATGACGCCGCAGTTGGGCGCGCTAGTGCTGCGACACTTTGACCGGCACATGGCCGAGGGCCTCGCGACCGTGCACGCGGCCATGAAGCTCAAGGTGCGTTTTTTGCTGCGTCCTCCTCTCCCCCGCCGTTGGCGTGGCGGTGGGTCAGGGCTGACCGGAAGCGAATCAGGGCGATCTCGTCACCTACAGGAACGTCGACGACGTGTGGATGTTCCAGCTCAAGGACGTCACATTCACGTTCGAGAAGAAGAACCAGGTGCTCGTCCACAAGATCAATGTTGTCGCGATGGCGATGCGGGATTGATGAGGCGTCGGCGGGTGTGGAGACGGGGGACGTGGGCGCCGGCTGGGCACCTTGTTAGATATCTAGCGTGTAACTAATGTCTGGCGGGGCCGAATGTATGTGGTCCGGCGGGACGCAATATTTTTGGACTCGCGCTACGGCGGCGGGACGATTGCCGCTCGGAATGGGAGAGCACCAGCCGTGAACATGCGCTCCACCGATGTGCATATACTTATGTGCGGAGTAACGTGACGTCGCCTCTCCTTGCGCAGTGGACATCTGGAGCTATGTATCCGGATCCATTGCGCCCGCGCGCAGCAAAGGGGAACCCACAAGCGGCGGAGGTGGATGTGGCGGCCGAGATACGTATATCTAGTCACCGTCGTGCACAACTGCGGACATTCCACCGTCCGCTGACATCGGGAACCGCCGATTGCATCCCGCTCCAGATACCCCCCACCCTTCCGTCGACGTCTGATTTCGGGGTCGTCATCCCTCCCAGAGACGAAACAACTCATTTCGCCAGCATCCCCTCCCGATTTCGGCGGCGAGGCTGGCTGGCTGGCCGTATCTGCCGGCTGAAGACGGGGCATTGCTTTGCCAGGACCGTCTTGTCGAGCAGCACGCGGAGAGAACACGGTCCGACCGGAATATATGTGGTGGGGCAGTCCGGAATCGCTGTGCGCACTACCTGCGTATGTAGATATCTGCAACCGATTCCGATTGTCGGCCCCGAACCGATTGAAGTTGGGTGCGGCGGGTGCGGCTTCGATCCGGCAATTCGTCTCCGTCCGCCGGGACACAGCCGGTCGTTCGCCGAGCACCGCAGCGGTACCGTTGATGCTGCGTACGAACGGATGTGGCGCGCTGGGGCTGGCTTGCTGCTGGCCGGGACGAGCCCCTCTTTTGCCACTGGCGCTCCGTCGTCGATGCGTCTCCTTTGTCTTGCCCACTTCTTTTGTTCTCCCCCACGGCATCTCCCACGTATGTACCATCTCCACGCTCCTCCGCACCCGCACCCGCACGAAGTACATAGTTACATACGTGGTTTTCTCACGTGCACCGCCCACTTGTGTCAACTCCACATCTGCCAGCCGCCTGCCTCGACTGGACACTCTGCGCGGAAGGCAGGTGCTCCGGCCCACGACTGGAGTTGTAGTTATGTCTTCGCATTGGCCGGGCACAGTGCTGTGTGGTCCATCGCGTGGTATCTACATACATATATGCTGATTCTACCTGTGGCTAGTACGAACGACCACGGACCGCCCTTTGTGCGGCTAGCCCAACGCCGACGCCTTCTCGATGCTGCTCGAAACCAAGCAGAATCCAGCAGTTGCTTTGCACGGAGCACTCGACGCTGCGTTCGAGTTGCCATTGCCAGCGAAGCCCATGCAGGGGCTCGTATTCCCGCAACGGCATGCGGGTTCGTTCCGAGAGATCGATGTCGAGACGAGTGCGCAGTACTTGGATACATATCATTGCTGCGTACCGTTACTGATGACGATTCATTAATCGCATGCGACCTTATTAGATGGTGGCGATATTATGTACGGTCTACCGTCCGCCCCCGGCCTTGATTAGTCTGCACTCACCTACCTAGAGTACATACATTTCGCATGCACAGGATGTGCCGGTACACTACTGTGTACGGTTTGTTTATAAGAAAAGTTGCGAGAAAGAAGATTGAGTCTTTGCTGCAATTTTTATTGACTCCTCACTGCGGGTTTATTTACGCGACACACCACATTTATTGACTCGGCACAATACATTTATTGACTCCCGTCATTCGCGATTCACTTCCGCCACCACAACGGGGAAATTCTCACAAAAACGGGGAAAGTGCGGTGAACTTCTCCATCACCCTACGACCGCGTGCAGTGTTTTGGTGGTCGCAAGATCGAAAACCACCGTGGGGTCGCGAAATGAAGCCATGCAAGAAAAGCAGTTGCAGACGAGGAAATACCATCCAGTCAAACTGAGCGTTTGAAGGGTGAAATCCCGTGAAACTGAAGCGTTTGTGAAGTATGCACACGATACATACCTAGATACACCTTTTCTCGTTTGTTTATTCGCCCCTAACCAGAGTCAGCAGTAGGAAGTATCTATACTCCAAGTTTCCCCCTTTCCATTCCCCGGCGGCAGGTCGCATTCACTTTTTTTTCTTTTTCTGTTCCTGCAATTCCCTCCTCTAGACACATAGGCGCTTCGATGGCGGGCGTCTCTCTCTTTTTTTTCTTTCTTTCTTGCGCAATGGGACGGATTCTCCTTCTGTATGTACTATACCTACATGTGTACTGTACCTCTGTCACAATAATGCGGTCCTGGACAAAATGTAGATACATACATACGCTAGATAGGCTAGATGCGAGTATGATTAGACAAACAATCTGACACAATGTGTGGATGTGTCCACCTCCAGCGAGCGGGTGCTGCTGGATATGTACATCCGACGGGCCATCTCCTTGCAGCTATCTACGGGCAGGAAGAGGAGGGAAGGAGCGGGCGGGCGAGGGAGAGAGAAAAAAAAACTTCTTCCCCTCGCTGTGACCAGCCACATGGAGGCGAAAGCAATAACTATCCGCGGCCGCAAGTGAGTGGAGGAAACAGATTATTGTGCATACATAAGTAGATACTGTACTCTAGATATATAGCGGATGACCGCCGCGTAAGGTCGTAGCGTTCTCACGGCTTCGCCTGTCACGCGTAACTGCCCATGTGCTGTGGATACGCAGAGTCGAGCACCTACATACTTATGTATACGAAACCGCTCCCGTCGCGGCGCGGCGATGGCGACGGTGGAGATTGAATCGAACACATCAGCTGCTGCAGACGCCAGACCGACAAGGGCGCTCCTTCCACCCGCCGTCGTCCAGCCCCTCGCTATTTGGGGGATCGGCAGTGCCGGCGGTGGGCAATGGACATGGATGCCCATCGATATCGAGTGGTCGCAACGGTGCATGTATCGTGTGGCGTGGAGGCTCCAGTTCCGTGTCGCGTTGGGGCGGCCAACTGCCATGCATATCATACATGGGCGGTGCACGGAAAACGGGCGACGAGACGACTCTGCGACGGGAGCCAGCGGGGTGGCAGTGAAACGACGGGAACAGAACAACAGAACAGAATGGAGTGTGGCGGGGACGGGGCGGAGAACAGCTCTGCCGCTGCCGATACTGCGCATCCGTCACGTCAGCCTTAATTTGCTCGCTAAGTCAGTCCAACATAAGTTATGTATATAGATATGCGGTACATAGACTGTGTAGTTACTAACTACATACCTATGTAGGGTATGCATGCACCACCTGCACCGCGCTGACTGAGCGCGCAGCGAGAAGGAGTTGCGTTGGGCGAGTCCGGGGCTGGCGCTGTCCGCTGAAGCGTGTCCAAGGCAAGCTGGGGCCGATGCGGAGCCACCATTGGCCACGGCGCCTACGGACCGTCCAATCCGGCAGATTGGAAACGCACAAGGACAGCCAGCTGGGCGGGAAATATTTGTGTGTGCAGGCGGAGGGAAGAGGGGGAGGGGAATGCTGGCCGGCGGCGGCATGTAGATATCGGGGTGGGTGGGACCCCTCTTCTCGGGTCCGCAAACACCGCCTCGCGTCCTCACGCTCGCACACTCTCTGGCCCGGCCGCCGGATCTCCTGCCAGACCTCCGTCCGTTCTGTTCTGTCGGTGCTCCCGGACAACCTGCACACCGTCGATTGGACCGCACACAACCCACACCCGTTCACTTCCTCCCCGGATCCTCGCCGTCGTCCACTGTCATCCCACCGCCGCTACATACCACATACTTACTCTACTCGCCGTTGTTGGCACTGTCCGCTGCTTGAGCCTATCGAAAGCGACACTCGGGAGAGCTTGCTCGATTGGGAATTTCATCTTGAACGTGGATGGGAAAGCGAGACTAGTCATCTAGATATCTACCACTCGCATCCACATTCACATCCACACTTGCACTTTCTCTGCTAGGACAACCTAACTCACTCTTCATAATTAAAATAAGAGTGAATGAGAGCTAGACTTGGGGTTCGGACGTACAAACATACTTACACAGCACATCTCCCCCGACCTCCCCCCACTCAACACAACTAAATTCAACCACCGTCCAACCCCCCCCTCCCCATTAATCCGCAACCGATCTATTTTATATACACCACCCCCCTCCCTCCCTCCCTCTCCCACAAACCTCGTAAACCACTGCAACAACCTACACTGGACGCACTCTTGACTCGCCCAACAAGCCCATCATGCCGCTGTTCAGGAAAGACTTCAGCATCTTCGGAACGAAGGAGAAGACCATCAAATATCCGCCGATAATCCAGACGCCCGCCAGTGAGCCGCCGCCCGCGCCCGCGTCCGCCGCTCCTCCCCCTCCTCCGGCAAGGCAGTCGATGCCTCCGCCACCGCTACGGAAGGAGATCGCCCACCATTCGACCCTTCTGCTCCTCGACAAATACGACCTTCCGCAGGAGCCCCCCGGGTACTGGAACAACAAGGACGTCCTCGAGACGCCGTCCAGCAAGGACGAACATTCGCGGCGCACGGTGTTTGATCCCGAGAGCTGCGCGCGCTCGGCCCAGAACCGCTACAGGAGGGAGATCAGGAAGCGCAAGGAGGAGCGCGAGGCACGCAGCCTGCAGGAGGGATGGCTCGAGGGACCGGCGCAGCATGTCGCCCAGGTGCTCGAGGACTTGGAGGACACGAGGAGCGATCTGCGGGAGGCCGGCCGATGGGAGAACCATCTGATGATGATGCGCGAGAAGAGGATCGCGAATGCGCGCAGCAGCTGGTTCGGGAAGGGGGCGGAGGACGAGAGAACGTGCAAGATGGCGGCCGAGGCGGCGATAAGGAGTGTCAGGCATCCAGCGTATGCTCCCATTTCCCCAAACCACCCCACTAACCACGAGGACACTACTACGGCGACGACGACGAACGTGATGCTGACGATACGGTGAAGTTGGACGGTTGAGTTCGAACCTCAGACTTCGGAACAGCTGGATTCTTCGGCGCGCTCGATCAGGTCGCAGCGCCGGATCTCGACGTCCTCGTACATGTCCAATGCGTCACTGGCGCCAAGCAGGGACAACCGACTCTCGATGCTCTCGATGACCACCAGCAGGACCACCCCCCGAAGCTCGATCATGAGCATGACGCAGGCGTCGACCGTCTCGTCGCCGATCAGCTCCGGCATGCCGAGTCCTACGTTCAGCACCGCGAGCGGTAAGGGTGGTTTCTGGAAGGGGACCTCGGCGGGCTCGCCGACGAGGGAGCAGCCAAATCCAATTGCTCTGCCACCACCCGCGGTAACCAACTAGCGGCGAGTTAAAGACGGTGTGGGAAAAGCGTCTCAACGAAAACCCTCGCGAAATTAGGGAATGTCGGCGGTGTTGGCGGAAATCTCCGGGCGATCCGTGACGTGTTGTCTGCGCACGTTTCGGAGACCTTGTCCCTCTTGTCGAACCAGCCGAAATCCGACGAACGAACCATTTCTCCGGCTCTGTTCCTATCTGTTGGGTTTTTTTTTACGACATGATATGATCGTTGAATGCACTTGATCTGGGGTTCTGGCTTTTTTTTCCCCCACCACCGTATGCTGCCTTCTGTTTTTTTTCTCTCCTTTTCCTTTCTCTTTTCGGGGACATACTGGAGTTCTGGAGGCTACCTTTTGTTTTATGGATCTACTTTGTCGCTATCCGAGTTCGGAACAGACTTTACTCTGCAGGCGAAATGGGGGGGAAGGATATGAGATCGAACGAACTGGACTTCTGCTTCTTGTGCTCGGTGTTTTTTTTCTTTCCTTCCTTCCTTCCTTCCTTCCTCCCTTCTAGTTGTTACTTTATATAAGTTGCTTGTAATTTCACAAACGGATGAACTGCTAAGTGTCAGATTTCCCGGTCCTTTTTTCCTTCGAGACAACACACCATGAGAGTCACAAACAATGTCTCATCTATCCAACGTTCTCCCCGTTAGGCGCAACCACTCTACCGCCGTACCATATCCAGATACACCTCGCGTGTTTTTCAGCCCCCACAAATCCCAGCTGCGGTGCTCCGACTGGATGGTCCTTTTTTTTCCCGTTACCTAACGGGCGGTACATCGTCACATGTATGTAAGCCCCTTATCTAGATTACATACAACCACGTAGTTGGGGTTGAATGGCGTGCATAAGATCCGATCGTGGCACACTTTCGAGTGTAGATATGTACATATGTAGATAGATATGTCATGGCACGTACAACATGCCAGGGGTGACGTTGGATGTCTCGCGGGCGGCGGCAGCGGGCGGAATTTGTACCAAAAAAGAAATGCTGCCGATTGGATTGGTGAGGGCCGAGATTCGGCGCTCTGAGGCTCAGATACCCTAAGCCCTGGGATCAGGCGACCGCTGCGTCAACTGCTACGTACCCATACGTAGATGTAAAGTACAATAGCTTGCGTGTTATCGTCGCGACCCCTACATACCTACTGTATCTACCCTCTCCGCCATAATGACGCCGCTGCAAACAGCCACCATCCAAACGGCCGTCCTCGCGGGCATCTCCAACGTCCTCGCGCAAGTGCTCAAGTGCTACAAATCTTCCGTAAGCGTCTTTCTTGGTTATCATCATTATTCCTTCACCTCGCCAGGCTAACCCGGTAGCAGACGCCGGTAGAGATCGACTTCACGCCAGTTCTCCACTTCGTCCTGTTCACGGCCGCCAGCACGCCGCCGAACTTCCAGTGGCAGCAGCAGCTCGAGACATGGTTTCCGGCGCAGGTGGCCGACAAAAAGGCGGCCGAGAAGACGGGGGAGAAGAAGACGAAGACTAGGCTCTCGAAAACAAACACGGCAAAGAAGTTCCTCGTGGACCAGGTCCTTGGCGCACCCGTCAACACGGCCTTGTTCCTCGCCGTCATGGGCTGGTTCCGGGGACTCGCCGGAGACGTACTGCTGAGCTACGTGAGACAGGTAGGTCCCCTCCCCATTAGCTGTCGTGTGTGTGTGAAGAAGTAGTTGGAGCTCTGGGTGGAGGGGGAAAGGGCTGCTGCTGACGCGGATGCGGACGTGTGTCGATAGGAATTCTGGCCACTCATGGTCGCTGGTTGGAAGCTTTGGCCAGCCGTATCCATCATCTCGTTCTCCGTTGTCCCCGCGGATAAGAGAGTCGTCTTTGGAAGTCTCATCGCTCTCGGCTGGAATATCTACCTAGGCATGATCATGTAATCATGTAGATGGCAGCGGTCATAGTTGTAGAGAGAGAGAGAGGGGGGGGGGGGTGGGGGGGGGCAGGGAGAGAGGGGGGTGTGATTGGGTGTATGT
>Ga0307508_10000588_pt1 | contig 43383 bp, 44 predicted proteins | sample 9_EM_MG_FD_203089 | JGI IMG/M metagenome (GOLD analysis project Ga0307508, IMG submission 203089) | Populus trichocarpa ectomycorrhiza microbial communities from riparian zone in the Pacific Northwest, United States - 9_EM | ecosystem: Host-associated > Plants > Roots > Unclassified | place... | reverse complement strand
CAAGCTGTGATTCCACAGAGGGAAGGAAAAGTATAAAGGAAGGGCGCGGTAGCTAGTCTGGAGATTCTTCTCCACGCAATCTATTATCTCTCTCCACAGACCTACCTCTCTCTACCCGTGAAACCGGGGCTGCGACCACCAACCCCCAGACAAACAACGAGCCCATGCAAGGCGTGTGAGAGGACCGCGACGAGACCAGGCTGGGCGTGATGGATACCGCGAGAACGACGAGCGGCGCGTGAGTACACCGGAAGTGTGACTACGAGTGGTGCGTGAGTACGCCGAAAGTGTGAAGACACAGGGAATTGTGAATACGCCGGAAGTGCGAGCAGGAGCGCCCGCTCCCAAGGAAGTCTACGTTGCCTGTCGAGCCCCAACGGAGTAGTCAAGGCAGGATCTTGACACCTAATCCCGAAACCACCCAATAATTTCCACTGCAGTGCCTGCGCTCTATCAAAAAGCACTCATCACAAACTAGCAGAAAGTATGGGATACAGCAAAGCCACCAAATGCTTTGAGTTAATCCATACTGATCTGTCTGGAAAATATTCGGTTCCATCTATTGGCAAACAAAATTACTATATCATATTTATCGACAATTACACCTGCTACTCAGCAATCGTATTCCTCACCTAGAAATCTGACACAACCTCAGCAATCAAAACTTTTGTTCGTCAGATTGAAAAACAATATGACGTCAAAATCAAACGCTTCAGACACGATAATGGTGGAGAATACGTCAACGATGAACTCCAAAATTACTACAAATCCAACGGAATCATTTGCGAGCTTACACCACTGTATATCCATGAATCCAATGGAATTGGCGAACGATCCAACCGTACCATTGTCACAATGATGAGAACAATGATGATCGATATGAGTTCAAAATTTCTCTGGGCTGAAGCAGCTGCAACAGCAGTATATGTTAAAAACTGGTTACCCTATTCTCGATTGCCAGATAGGATGACACCTTATCAGGCATTACATAGAAAGAAACCATCAATCAAACACCTCCAACCGTTCGGACGACGATGCTATGTGTATATCCCAGAAGAAATCTGGCCTTCAGGAAGCAAGCTCTTTGCAAGATCAGTTGAAGGCATATTCGTAGGATGTACCAAAAGCAATCAAATATATCGTATATGGATACCTTCAAAACCAAACCAAATTCGAGAATCAAGAGACGTTAGATTTGCACTGATTCCTGAAAAGAGTGTCAGTTTTGATCTAGAACTGTCCTCTGATTCGCAGTCTGTCGACAACCAACTGTCCTCTGATTCTCAGTCTACCGACAACCAACTATCCTCAGAAATTTCTGCCATTCCAACCGACAAAATTGGAGATATGGAACTTCAATGATTAATCCATGAACAATCGCTATTACCGGAAACCACAACACCATCTTCTCCCAATTCTTTGCCACTTGAACCAGAAACTCCCACAATGACAGGAGGATTCATTGAGGAAGAACCTAACGTCATGTTGCGATGAAACGATATGCACGACAGGCAAAATACCTTCCTGATAAACCAACAAAATATACACAAGCAATCGAGAGTGTGGATGCAGAATTATGGACAAAGGCAATAAATGAAGAGATAGAAAGTTTGAAGAAGAACAGTACTTGGGAAGAGGTGGAATTACCACAAGAAAGAAAGACTGTCAACAGCAAATGGGTTTTCAAAGTGAAGCAAAAGGCAGATGGGTCGGTGGAACGGTATAAGGCACGAGTAGTAGCGAAAGGCTTTTCACAACAGTACGGAACCGACTATGATGAGACGTATGTACCAGTAGCACGATATGATTCCTTTCGGCTACTTATTTCGATCGCTTCATGTCACCAATGGATCCCTCAACAAATGAACGTGAAATCAGCCTTCCTCTATGGCGTCCTCAAAGAAGAAATCTATATGCAGCTACCCAAAGGTTATAGGACAGCCAGAAAAGTTGCTGGGCTCCGAAAATATATCTATGGACTTAAACAATCCGCCCGCGAGTGGTACACATGCCTCTCTGCGCTACTTCGGAAAATTGGATTCGTTATATCACACTTCGACCCCTGTGTATTCATTCACAAATCTGAATCAACCTTCATTTCAGTATATGTGGACGACATCACAATAATTGGCCCGAGTTCTCCCTTTGTCAAAGAAATCAAACAACAACTCAACTCGAAATTTGACTGCAAGGATCTCGGCGATGCAAAATACATACTGGGTCTCGAACTCACCTACGCTGAGGCTGGAATCAATATATCCCAGTATGGCTATATTGAAAAGATCCTACTACAATTTGGAATGTCTGACTCCCGACCTGTCGCCATACCACTTGACCCAAATATGCCACTACGGAAAGTGGAACCAGGCACAGAAATCAAGGATATTGGTATATACCAAAGTATCATCGGATCCCTTATGTATGCCGTTACTGGAACTCGACCAGATCTCTCCCACACTGTTACGCTCCTATCACAATTTTCCTCCCTACCAAACGAAGTACACCTACAAGCTGCAAAATGAGTATTACGATACCTAAGAGGAACCGCCAACTGGAATCTGCACTATCCTAAAAGGGCGAACAATACACCCCTACGACTCCTCTGCTACAGTGATGCCTCCTATGCGAGCAACCTTGACGATCGAAGATGTTTCTCAGAATACGTTACCAAGCTAGGGGAAGCCACTGTCAGCTGGTGCTCAAAGAAACAGAAGTCAGTAGCGGTATCAACAACGGAAGCCGAATACATGGCGATGTCCTGAGCAACTCGACACCTTGTATGGTTACAACGCGGACTTCAACAACTTCGGCAACACATTACCTACAGTGTTGCAACCGACAACCACGAGGTAGACTACCTTCTTGGTGACAACCAAGGAGCGTTAGAACTGGCCAAGAATCATCGGATTAACAATCGATCAAAACATATCGACACTCACTATCATTACATGCACGAGCAACTCGAAGCCGGCACCTACAGAGGCCCATAACGACCAGCCAGTCAAGTTTCTCGAATTTGCGTAACCTAAAACACGAACCCATGAAACCCGAAAACCCGAAAACCAAGAATACTAGACAATCTTGCAACCCTGCCAAAGAAATTTCGCAACATCAGCAAGACTCCACAAATTGTAACTGGAGAGAGGTATAATTGCGAGTCACAACCGTTGTGCCTCGCTGTCAACGACTGGCGCACGCCGACATAGCGAACGCCCAACTTCGTCACCTCCATCTCCGGTGCGGACTTGTCGGAGCGCTCGCTGGTCTCCTCCGTCTCCGGCGTCTGCTTGGGGCGCACGCCCGACTCCGTCTCCACTGTCTCTGGTGCCCGCTTGTCGAAGCGCTCGCCCGACTCCGTCTCCTCCATCTCCGGCGCCCGCTTGCTGAAGTGCTCGCCCGTCTCCTCCGTCTCAAGCATCCGCTTGTCAAAGCGCTCCACGGTTTCCTCCGTCTCCGGCGTCCGCTTGGGGCGCACGCCCGACTCTGTCTACTCTGTCTCCAGTGCCCGCTTGTTTGTTGAAGCACTCGCCTGTCTCCACCGTCTCGAGCGTCCGCTTGTCAAAGCGCTCGCCCGTTTCCTCTGTCTCCAGCATCCGCTTGGGGCACTCACCCGACTCCATCTCCTCCGTCTCCGGCATCCGCTTGGAGCGCATGCCCGACTCTGTCTCCTCCGTCTCTGGTGCCCGCTTGTAGAAGCGCTCGCCCGACTCCGTCTCCTCCGTCTCTGGCGCCTGCTTGTTGAAGCGCTCGCCCGTCTCCTCCGTCTCGGGCGTCCGCTTGTCAAAGCGCTCGCCGGTCTCCTCCGTCTCCGGCATCCGCTTGGGGCGCTAGCCCGACTCCACCTCCTCCGTCTCCAGCATCCACTTGGGACGCACGTCCGACTCCGTCTCCTCCGTCTCCGGCGCCCGCTGGTTGAAAAGCCCGCCCGCCTCCTCCGTTTCCGGCGTCCGCTTGGGGCGCACGCCAGACTCCGTCTCCTCCGTCTCCGGTGCCCACTTTTCGGAGCACTCGCTGGTCTCCTCCATCTCCAGCGTCCACTTGGGGCGCACGCCCGACTCCATCTCCTCCGTCTCCGACGCCCACGTGTTGAAGCGCTTGCCAGTCTCCTCTGTCTCCGGTGCCCGCTTGTTGAAGCGCTCGCCAGTCTGCTCCGTCTGCGGCCTCCGCTTGTCAAAGCGATCGTCTTTCTTCTCCGTCTCTGGTGCCCACTTGTCAAAGTGCTCGCCCGACTCCGACTTCTCTGTCTCCGGCGTCCGCTTGGGGCCCACGCCCGACTCCATCTCCTCCGTCTCCGGTGCCCGCTTGTTGAAGCACTCGCCTTTCTCCTCCGTCTCTGGCGTCCGCTTGTCGAAGAGCTCGCCCGATTCCGTCTCCATCTCCGGTGCCCGCTCGACAAAGCGCTCGCCTGACTCCGTCTCCTCCGTCTCCAGTGCCCACTTGTCGAAGCGCTCGCCTTTCTCCGTCTCTGGCGTCCGCTTGTCGAAGCGTTCGCCCGACTCTGTCTCCCCCGTCTCCAGTCCCTGCTCGCCCAACTCCGTCTCCGTCTCCGGTGCCCGCTTGTGGCACACGCCCGACTTCATCTCCTCCGTCTCCGGCGCCCGCTTGTTGAAGCGCTAGCCCGTCTCCTCCGTCTCCGGTGCCCGCTTGTTGAAGTGCTCACCAGTCTCCTCCGTCTCCAGTGCCCACTTGTCAAAGCGCTCTCCCAATTCCGTCTCCTCCGTCTCCGGCGCCTACTGGTTGAAGCGCTCACCCGTCTTCTCGGTCTCCAGTGCCCACTTGTTGAATCGCTCGCCGGTCTCCTCCGTCTCCGTTGCCCGCTTGTCGAAGCGCTCGCCCGCCTCCTCCATCTGCGGCGTCCGCTTGTTGAAGCACTCGCCAGTCTCCTCCGTCTCCGGCGTGCACTCGTCAAAGCGCTCGCCCGACTCCGTCTCCTCCGTCTCCAGTACCCCCTTGTTCAAGTCTTCGCGCGACTCCATCTCCTCCTTCTCCAGCGTGCGCTCGTCAAAGCGCTCGCCCGACTCCGTCTCCTCCGTCTCCGGTCCCCGCTCGCCCAACTCCGTCTCCGTTTCCCGTGCCCGCTTGTCGAAACGCTCGCCCCACTCCGTCTCCTCCATCTCCGGTGCCAGCTTGTCGAAGCGCTGACCCGACTCCATCTCCTCCATCTCCGGCGCCCACTTGTCGAAGCACTCGCCCTACTCCATTTCCTCCGTCTCCGGTCCCTGCTCGCCCAACTCCGTCTCCGTCTCTGGTGCCCGCTTGTCGAAGCGCTCGCCCGACTCCGTCTCCTCCATCTCCGGTCCCCGCTCGCACAACTCCGTCTCCGTCTCCGGTGCCCGCTTGTCGTAGGGCACGCCCGACTCCGTCTCCTCCATCTCCGGTGCCCGCTTGTCGAAGCGCTCGCCCGACTCGGTCTCCTCCGTCTCCAGCGTGCGCTCGTCAAAGGGCTCGCCCAACTCCGTCTCCTCCGTCTCCGGTCCCCGCTCGCCCAACTCCGTCTCCGTCTCCGGTGCCCGCTTGTCGAAGCACTCACCCGACTCTGTCTCCTCCGTCTCCGGCGCCCACTTGTCGAAGCGCTTGCTCGACTCCGTCTCCTCCGTCTCCGGCACCAGCTTGTTGAAGCGCTCGCCCAACTCTGTCTCCTCCGTCTCCGGCGTGCGCTTGTCGAAGCGCTCGCCTGTCTCCTCCGACTCCCACATCCGCTTGGAGCGCTCGCCCGCCTCCTCCGTCTCTGGCGTCCGCTTATCGAAGCGCTCGCCCAACTCCGTCTCCTCCCTCTCTGGCGCCCGCTTGTTGAAGCGCTCGCCCCTCTCCTCCATCTCTGGCGTCCGCTTGGAGCGCACGCCCAACTCCGTCTCCATCTCCTCCGTCTCTGGCATCCGCTTGTCCAAGCGCTCGCCCTCGTTCGAGAGTGTCTCAGCGTTTGGAAACTTTTGGTCTGGATCGGCGCAACGTTTGGGAACGCTTCAAAGTTTGGAAGGGCACCACTGGAAAAGCGTTACTGGGTTGCATGAGAGAGAGAGAAGAAGGGACAACAGGCAGAAGAAAGCCCTCCGTATATACATGTGTACTCATACTCATATTCGTACTCACACAACTCACATGCGTACTCGTACTCACACAGGTACTCACATGCACACTCGTACTCACTTCTCATGTAACAGTACCCGTTGTATAAAAATCCTACAAATCAATATCGTCGAGTCCTGTTTTCAAACCAATATCTTCGAGCCCCGTTTCCCCCGTTTCCCCCGTTTCCCCTGTCTTCTCCGTTTCCCCTGTTTCCCCCGTTCCGGCCGCCAGCCGTTACACTGCTGATATCCGAGCACTATCACCTCATTCAAGAAAACCTTAGAAAATAGATAAAAGCTGAATACAATATAAAATCGGAAATAACAAGTCCCACAATCTACCATCTATTGCCCTCCCATTCTTTCATTTCTTTGGCGTATGGCTGGTGCTGCTCTGGGTAACTTTGGCTTCGGAGCCTGTTGAGAGGGTGGACATAGTGGAGAACTAGTCATATCTTTCCTTGACCGCTATTTGACTAAATGAGCATAAACTGATTTGTTATGGGGTGATTCAACTAAACTAACCTTTCTGTTGATAACTGGTTGACAAGGGAGAAGTTCAGGTTCTGAATCAGAATCCGGCAGAGGTGCTAGTCCTTGACACTGTTCAGGACTTGTTGGCATTCCATCATCGCTAATTAAGACTGGTTCATCAGCTATGACAGTGTGGTTGGTGGGAGCTGTAGGTGTGGCCTCCTGGGGTGCTGCCGGTATACTTTCAGACGGAGCCGTAGGTACTGCAGCCAACCCAGGCCCACCCGGGGGAAAAGTGCACTCCATAGCTGAATCATGAAACCAGTCACTGAAGTCCACATCCATATCTTCAGCCGTATCCGTCCAGACCATGTGGAGTGTGAGTAAAATTGCATCAGATTGGTTGGCAGATACTACCCGTCCTCTAGTACCTGTACCGCCTCCTACTGCTAGACCTGACATGGGAAAGTGAGTGTCAAGAAGTTCACCCATTGTCAGATCCCACTGTTCGAGGTCACGTTTGGAGAGCTGTTCGATTTGTTTGCTGATTTTGTGATACTGTTTCACTGGAGTGATAGTAGTGTACCGTATGACTTCATATGTTTAGCATCAGCTATTCCAACAGGAAAGTCATTAAACATACAATTTGGCTTCATAGTGGTAAGAGTATCCCATAATCCTGTCTGCTTGATGATATGTCTGAAAGTTGAAGTGCAATAGATCCCATTGATGTTGTGTTTCAATTCTTCAGTAGTGGGACTCCATTCTGCAGTATACGGTACTGCCTCAAGCTTGAAAGGTGTATCGAAGTGGGAGATGATCAACTTAAGACTGTACTTATATAGTACTGAAAGTGGTGGAGAGAGAGGATGGTCATCGAGAGGAGGGATCGTTTTCTCTGATTGATTGATATTGCAGTTCCTCTGTTGTGTTGAGTTGGGTTGCTGTGAGACTGAGGCTGAAGGCTGTCCAGAGCTGATCGTAATGTTTGATAACTGTCTGCCTTTCTGGGCAGTCAGAAGGGCCTTCTGGAAGCTGGCAGCTTTAAAGTCGGCAAAAGAGTCGGTTCTGTTGATAGCGATACTACTACGAGTGGTATCACTGCCGGATGCATATGTATAAGAGCTAGCATGGGTATACCTAAGCTGCTGGTCGACTCGAATATGGGAGGTAGATTGATGTGGTGTGATAGTAGTGGAGAGAATGAGTTGCTGACAGTGTTCGCAGCGAATAACAGGGCAATTAGGACGAAATAATACTTCGCCGAATTGCATTCTGGTCCCACCATTTGCTGGTATAACTTGGCCACAGAAGTGAGAAAACATTAAAGAGTTGAATGATATGAAATGGAGGAGTAATGTGTGGGAGTTGTAATAAGAATTCCTGGTGCTGGCCCTTATAGTATATATAGTACTCTCTCGCTCTCTCCATATTATAGTATACAAAGTAACCAACACTTACACTATCATGGGAAGCCAAGGACCAACAGCAGTCGTCGATACCTTCCAGTATACTCTTTGGTACTGGTATATCTATGAGAATCATACACTCACCGAAGTTCAAGGCCTATTTCAGCAAGGATTTTCTAATCTAGATATCTATCAATGAGAACCAGACTTTCCCAGTGAATCAACATTACGACGTGCATTTCAACGGTGGAACTATCGCAAATACCAGCAGCACTATGATAGCCAACAGCTCAACCGAGAGCTGTGGGTTTACTTTTACCACTGGGGGCTGAATGATAGAAAGATTCTTCTGTTTCTCACTGGCAGTCGGAACTATCCTCTCAACGTACGCAGGTGAGTCATATTACTGGCAGTCACTCGTTTTATTGCATACATGCAGACTGGATCTTAATAGACTAATTACCTTGAAGTTTATTGATGCATATTCGAGATATATCATCTGGATTCATGTTGGCATTTCGACTCGGACGGCAGTTGCAGTTCTACGATCATATCTGGACCACCTATCCGAGCGTAGGACTCTTCCGTACACTATTCACTCAGACCGAGGAACTGAAACTCACATGATGGCAAATGCGCATTGCCAGCTGCATCAAGAGCTCAACCCTGATACCACATGGAGTGACCACTACTGGTATGGGACTTCAACTGCAAACCAACGTATTGAGTCTTGGTGGAGACACATGAGTAAAGACCAGACTATAGCTTGGAAGGTATATATCTAGTAGCCACAAACTACAACTGTATCCTTCAAGCTCATTCGTCCTGTCTAGAGATACTTCGATGGGTTAGCATCTGCTGGGTTATGGTCAGGTAACACTGCAGATACTATTGCTCTGCTCTTCGTCTACATGCCCATCATCAGACAGGAGATATATGGATATGCTGATCTGTGGAATGCACATACAATCTGGCGGCAGGCAAATCGGTCAACAGTTGTCTCCGGGAAGCCTGTAGTTCTCTACTTTCATCCTTCGCAGCCAGCAAGGGACTACGGTAGTGAGGTTCCGAATAATCGGCTACAACGTTTGCTACAGACAGTGGAGGCATACGAACCAAATGAGTACCTTCCTGCCGTCACTATGCAGTTCTACCAGAATATATTCAACTCCCGTGCTTGGTATTTGCATCTCCAAAAGGATGGTAATTTAGACTATACTACAGTTATTGGCGAACAGCCAGTCGCAATCCACCGTTGTCTATATCTTTCTCCGAGATACCTTGAATCACTATCTATCAGCTGCCAATGAGCTACGTATGTGTCATATTCCTCGAGGTGTATATGACTGGATTCCCCCACCTGCAGTAGTGCCACCGGAAGTTGATTTGGATGAGTAAGAACCTGGGGGTATCTATGAAGGCTCGGATGGATCTGAATATATCGATTGGAAGGACTGCTATCTGGATGGTACCGATTAGTCGAACCTGAAGGCATCTGCAGTCAACTGCAATCAATTGCTCGTCATTTGTTCTCTCTGCTCGAAAGCAGCTGGACGGACTGCTTATACGACATGCGGTTCCAGACCAAAACCTTCCAAACGCCACAGACGGAGGAGACAGGCGAGCGTTTCGACAAGCGAGCACAGGAGATGGAGGAGACGGAGTCAGGAGAGCGCTTTGACGAGCGCACACCGGAGACGGAGGAGACGGAGTCGGATGAGCGCTTCGACAAGCAGGCGCCAGAGACGAAGGAGACAGAGTCGGGCAAGCGCTTCGACAAGCGAGCGCCGGAGACAGAGGAGACGGAGTCGGGCGAGCGCTTTGACGAGTGCACGCCGGAGACGGAGGAGACGGAGACGGGCGAGCGTTTCGACAAGCGGGCACCGGAGACGGAGAAGACGGAGTTGGGTGAGCGCTTCGACAAGCGGGCACCAGAGACGGAGGAGACGGAGTTGGGCGAACGCTTCGACATGCGGACGCCAGAGACGGAGGAGGCAGGCGAGCGCTTTGACAAGTGGGAACCGGAGACGGAGAAGACGGAGTCGGGCGTGTGCTCCAAGTGGACGCCAGAGACGGAGGAGACAGGCGAGCGTTTCAACAAGCGGGCGCCGGAGACGGAGGAGAGGGAGTCGGGCAAGCACTTTGACAAGCGGACACCGGAGACAGAGGAGAGTGAGTCGGGCGAGCACTTTGACAGGAGAACGCCGGAGACAGAGGAGACAGGCGAGCGCTTTGACAAGCGGATGCCACAGATAGGGGAGGCAGGCGAGCGCTTCGACAAGCGGGTGCCGGAGAAGGAGGAGACGCGCAAGTGATTCAACAAGCGGGCGCCGGAGATGGAGGAGACGGAGTCACGCGAGCACTTCGACAAGCGGGCACCAGAGACGGAGATGGAGTTGGGCGAGCGCTTTGACAAGCGGACGCCAGAGACGGAGGAGGCGGACAAGCACTCCAAGCGGACGCCAAAGTCGGAGGAGACAGGCGAGTGCTTCGACAAGTGGGCACCGGAGACGGAGGAGACGGAGTTGGGCGAGCGCTTAGACAAGCGGGCGCCGGAGACGGAGGAGATGGAGTCGGGCAAGCGCTTCTACAAGCGGGCACCAGAGACGGAGACGGAGTTGGGCGAGCGGGGACCGGAGACGGAGGAGACCGAGTCGGGCAAGCGCTTTGACGAGCACACACCGGAGACGGAGGAGACTGAGTTGGGCGAGCGCTTCGACAAGCGGGCATCAGAGACGGAGGAGACCGGCGAGCGCTTCAACAAGCGGGCGCGGGAGATGGAGGAGACGGAGTTGGGCGAGGGCTTTGATGAGCGGGCACCGGAGACGGAGACCGAGTTGGGCAAGTGGGAACCGGAGACGGAGGACACATAGTCGGGCGAGTGCTTTGACGAGCACACGCCGGAGACGGAGGAGACCGAGTCGGGCGAACACTTCGACAAGCGGGCACCGGAGACAGAGACGGAATTCGGCGAGTGTTTCGACAAGTGGGCACCGGAGACAGAGGAGACTGGCAAGCGCTTTGACAAGTGCGCGCCGGAGACGGAGGAGACGGAGTCGGGCGTGTGCTTCAACAAGCGGGCACCGGAGACGTAGACGGAGTTGGACGAGCGCTTCGACAAGCGGGCACCAGATGGAGGAGACGGGCGAGCGCTTCGACAAGCGGGCGCCAGAGATGGAGGAGAGGGAGTCGGGTGTGCGCTTCGACAAGTGGGCACCGGAGACGGAGACGGAGTTGGGCGAGCGCTTCAACAAGCACGAACCACAGATGGAGGAGACGGGCGAGCGCTTCGACAAGCGGGCGCCAGAGATGGAGGAGACGGAGTCGCGTGTGCGCTTTGACAAGTACACGCCGGAGACGGAGGAGACGGAGTTGGGCGAGCGCTTCAACAAGCGGACACCAGAGACGGAGGAGGCGGGCGATCGCTCCAAGCGGACGCCGGAGTCGGAGGAGACAGACGAGCGCTTCAACAAACCAGCAGGTACTGGAGACGGAGGAGACAGAGTCGGGCGAGCGCTTTGACAAGCGGGCACCGGAGACGGAGGAGACGGAGTTGGGCGTGCGCCCCAAGCAGACGCCGGAGACGGAGGAGGCGGGCAGGCGCTTCAACAAGTGGGCGCCGGAGATGGAGGAGACAGAGTCGAGCGTACGCGCCAAGCGGGTGCCGGAGACGGAGGAGATGGAGTCGGGCGAGTGTCCCAAGCGGACGCCGGAGACGGAGGAGACTGGCGAGTGCTTTGACAAGCGGACGCCCGAGACGGAGGAGACAGGCGAGCGCTTCAACAAGTGGGCGCCGGAGACGGAGGAGACGGAGTTGGGCGAGCGTTTCTACAAGCGGGCACCGGAGACGGAGGAGACGGAGTTTGGCGAGCACTTCGACTAGCAGATGCCAGAGACGGAGGAGGCGGGCGAGCGCTCCAAGTGGACGCCGGAGTTGGAGGAGACTGGCGAGCGCTTCAACAAACAAGCGGGCACCGGAGACGGAGGAGACGGAGTCGGACGTGCGCCCCAAGCGGACGCCAGAGACGGAGGAGACCAGCGAGCGCTCCGACAAGTGGGCACTGGAGACGGAGGAGACGAAGTTGGGCGTTCGCTCCGTCGGCGTGTGCCGGTCGTTCGCAGCGAGGCACAACGGTTGTGATGCGTAAATATACCTCTCTCCAGTTACAATTTGTGGAGTCTTAGTGATGTTGCGAAATTTCTTTGGCAGGGTTGTAAGATTATCGAGTATTCGTGGTTTTCGGATTTTCGGGTTTCTGGCGTTTGTGTTTTAGGTTACACAAATTCGAGAAACTTGACTGGTTGGTCGTTATGGGCTTCCGTAGGCACCTTCAACCTGATGTACGTACCGACCGAAGATAACCTTGCCAACCTGTTCACCAAAAACTTTCCCAAACCTCGGCATCACAAACTGGCGGAAAAGATATGCTGTGCCTAGCGAGGGGAAGTGTTAAAAGTAGTCCTGTCACATCTATTTCCTATGTTCAGTGGGATAGATTGGATATGTGGTGGCGCGGAGGAATTCACGGCGGGGGCGCTGTGGAACCCACAACAGTGCCGCCGGCGCAACCCACAACAGTGACGCACTGGCGTAACCTGGGATGGATATCGGAGGAATAATTACACCGACTGTCTCCTTTGTACTATTTTTGTCGCTCTCTCAGATGGGTATATGTAGCCTAGCACATTTCTTTATTCTGATGTACAGTCAAGCAAAAAGTCTTCAAGCAATCGCTAGCTCAGTCATGTGTCCAATCACCGCATCGAATCTTCTAGTTTCCAAATGACCGCACTTCCGCAGTTAGCTCAAACTTCATCAGGCCTGTATTTGGATGGCTTCCTGGGTATAAAAGGAGCCTCCACTAGATCCTCCCACTCAGAAGTACTCTCGGTATGTAATGTCACTGTAGAAGGACCGGTTGCTGTGGGGAAACCAATCACTGAGGAGCGATCAGTAGCTGTGGAAGGATCAGCTGCTGTAGAGGGGCCGGCTATCGCTGCTAGGGCCTAGGGGAGTACTATTAGTACTATTACTATCAGAGAAATTTTTGGAGATATCACCTTTCCTCTGGGGCATCTGTGGCTGGTGGCAGCAGGGGGTAATGGGGCTAGTGCCAAGGAGGGGCTGTCCAGACAGAGTACCTCCTGTTGCACAAATGTCACACGCTTCTGTCATAATGGGGTTACTAAATATATTTATTTGTAAGAGAATAGTTATACACACCTTTACTGGAGAGAGTGTGGGCAATTGTGGTTCTTCAGTATGTCGAAGTGTTGATGTTCTCGGAAGTAGGGTATACGGGGTCGCTGACAGTTGCAATGGCTAGAACTGTTAGCACTACATTGATAAATACACTTTGAGAATTACTAAAACTTTTCGCAGCTGGTGTGATTTCTTGGGCAGCATGTCAGGAACATCAGTTACTGCTACTACCTTTCCCTTTCCCTTTGTCTTAGTAGAGACAGTATGGGTAGCCTTGTTCTTAGCTGCCTCTGCCTGTACTGCAGCCCGCCGCTTCTTCACCTCTGTCCGTGCTGCTACCTGACTAGCTTTTTCCTCTCTGGCCTTCGATACCGCAGCACCATCGATAACTCTAGCTCGTGAAATGATCGGCTGATCCGTTGATACAGCTTTCTTGCCTCGGTACTGCTTCCGGATACCTGCCATTTCAATGGTAGTGATTTCACCAGCATGTAGCGCAGTTGACGCAGTATGAGCCAACTTTTTGGTTATATCCCTGACTTACAGTTGCACTCTGGCTTTCTCTAGCTCAGCGTCGACCATTAGATACAGTTGTCGAATATCGGTACTCTTCTTCGGGGTCTTCAGAACAACCTTCTTACTTGCAGGAGAGTGTGCAATACGTGGAGCAATCTGAGTAAGTATGGCATTAGGGTTAAAGGGATGTATCCCTGTCTTCCTCCATGCTGACTTGATATTCTCTTTGGTGTAGGTTTGTTGGCGGGCAGCACAGTAAAATTTCCAGAAAGTACCCTTGACAACAGCAGCGTGGGTTTCTCACATGTGATCATCCGCAGCTTTACTGTAATATTTTTGCAGAGGGCCAAAGAGACCAACATCAAGGGGTTGAAGAAGGTGGGTCGTATGGGCTGGAAAACAGAGGAGTTCGATATTATTGCGAATGGCATACTGACAAAATTCGAGGGTGATGTGTGAGCAGTGTCCATCCAGAATAAGTAAGCATTGATGGCCTGCGCCACCCTCGCTATCACTGGTGTGCTGGTCAAAGTGGCGCAGCCATTCCAGTGCAAGTTCATCGTCGGTCCAGCCGTTTGGAGAGTAGACAAATTTTGCGTCTGGGTCACTGGTTTCTGTGTGCCACCCCATATACTTTGCTGTTCCTTTGAAGATCACAAAGGAAGGAAGCATGTAAAGTGAGATACAACAACATTCAATAACTGTAAGCATCTGCCTCGTTCCATCCTGTGTTACCTGTGGTGGCCGCCACCCCGCCCGACATATTACCTTTACCTTTGCCGATAAACCAATACTGAATCCTTTTTCATCCATGTTGAAGATATCTTCAGGTTGAAGTTTGCGTGTGCGAATCAAATGTATCAACTTAGCGAAATAGTCTTTTAGGGTAGTGATGTTGGTTGCATAGGATTGTTGTCAGTGAAGCTGAGCTCCAAACTTTGTGGAGAGCTTCGGGTGATGGTTGAGAAAGTTGGCTAACCAATATTTACCAAGGTGGGCAAGTTTGGGGTTGTTCTCTTCTTCAGCGTGGATCTTTGCCAATGCACCTACTATTGCACATAAAAGATCCATCCGGGGTGGAAATCCCCAGTCATCTAATTGTGTGCACCAGTCCTCAAGGGCCTTCTCCATTGCCGGGGTGAGTTTCTGCCAGTGTGCATGACCTTAAGTTGACGGGTAAGGCCACCACGCTCATGCTCGGATAGAGTAGAACTGGGAGCCCCATATTTTTCTGCCAACTTGCGAAAGGAGGTGGCTTCCAGTTGCCGTTCATCGACGGCATAGTGAATCCTATCTTCTTGGATGGTATTTTTGGATTCTTGAGGTTTGGTAGGGGCCATCTTTGAGTTGAGTATGGGTGGTGATGGGTGTTGACTATGCTGAGCCGGGAAATAGGGTGGGGCAACTGGGCTAAATGACACTAACAAAACTGTTTGGGTGAGGGATTGTAGCCGGTTAACTGGTAAAGTATGTTAGAGTTTGTTGAAGACGCGATTGCGTAAGACGTAAGCAGGAAAGTTTCTGCGGAGAATATTTGTTCTGCAGGTTCTTTCTCTTCTCCTTCTGCTCTGTCAGAATAAGGTGGCGTCCGGGGATGAGGAGGTGTCGGGAGATGAGGAGGCATCTGGACATGACTGAGTCCCCAAGCACTGGCTTGGGTGCATCAGCAAAAAAATGAAAAGTTGAAGTATATTGCTTTTTTTACAGGTGAGACATAAATTTGAACTAATATTTCTCGAGGTTTCAGCTAAAAATAAAGCACTTTTTTTTTTTTAAAATCCTTACGGGAGCAAAATATAACTTCTCCTCTTACAGGAGTTAGCGATGCTTACGGGAGCTACGGGAGCTACGGGAGCTCCCTAGGAATTCTGAAATTTTTTGCTGATCAGTGGGCAGTCTTCCGTCCTCTGTCCTGACGGCCTTCCTGTATATAGACAGATCTTGTGCCCACATAATACTGTAATACAATCTTCACATTTATCGATCCTTATATTCCAACAGGTTATGAGCCCGGATTGAATGCTCTGCCAATCCACTACCCATCGATAATCACTCACGCTGTACCTGCCACTTTGTGTCTCACTCCTGCATCGTATCCCTGCACTCTAGTTTTTTAAGCCTCAACAAACATCAAGGCTTCAACATCATGCCTGACTCCACTCCACCATGTACACCTGCAAGCATGGCTTGACACCCATCCTCAGCGCAAGAAACTACCACTCATGGAAGAACAACATTACGAACCTCCTCGCAATCGACAACTCCCTTGAAATCATCCTCAGTACAGAGCTCGCACCTGCCAGCAACACCACAGCACAGGCTCGAGACTAAACAAATAGTAGAGGTTTTGAGGGGCAAGCCGGGCAGGGTCCTGCTCTGAGGCGCTGAGCGATAGGAGACGGGGAGGAAGAAGAGGAAGAAGGACTTGAAGAAAGTGAGAGAAAAGTGGCGATGGTTCAGTTGATGCTCACATTAGGCAAGAGCAGCGAGTGATCTTTTGGGCACTGTGAAGATTATTATTTTTTGGTCTAGGAGAAAAAGAAAGAGCAAAAAGCAAACTGTGTACAAGCTCTCACTGCCTGTACTCTTGCCCCAATTGGGCGACTTACCCTGCTTACCCAGTTAGCGCCCTGCTCAACTCCGTGCGCAATGCTATACGTCTAGCAGTGAGAAGCATTTTCAACACACCCCCTCTTCTCGTGCTTCGTACACACAATCCAAGTACAAATAAAGCTCTCACGATCATCATTGACTTCATTAAAAAACCTCTGCAGTGAAAACCCTTTGGGAAAAACAACTGACAGTAGGGAAAAGAGTATCAACTCACACTTCCTTCCTGATACCCACTTTTTCTCCCCTAAGTCTCACCCCCTTTTTCTTTACAGAGTTGCTACCATTCTTTGCTGCTCGTACAATGAATGGGTGTGGTTGGTCGAATTTTGCATAATGAGGGATGCTTCAGTGTTGAGGATAGCGGGGTGTAAGGACTCGTTTGCAGATAGATTGATGAGTTGGAGTAGTTGCATGTGTTGAGGAGTGGCAAGCAGTTTCGTGAGCATATTGGCTCGATTCGCTGCAGACGTAACATATTAAAAGTTTACTGATTGTTTCGTCTGTTCGTTGTGCACATGGTGGTACTTAGCATCAATGTGCTTTGACGTCTGCTTCACGACTCCAGAGATGATTAGCATAATCGCTCCTTGATTATCACATCCAATGAGTACTAATCCCTTTGATATATTGATCGACATCGTAGTTGCAACTTCTTCTAAGATGCGCTGGATCCAGTGACTCTCCCGGGTGGCATGAGAGCTGGCAATATACTCGGCTTCAAGTGTGAATAGTGATACTACACTCTGAGATTTGGCTTGCCAGTGCACCAGTCTAGAGGTGACAAGTTCCTGGTTCCAGTTGGTGTATCCAAGCCTGAAAATACAGCCGCCAACAGATTTCCGAGTCTTCAGGTTTGCCGCCCAGTCAGAATATGTATATCCCACTGCTGACAGTTCAGAGTGGGGTAGACGTCGATAGTGGATGCAGAGATTAGATGTGGCTTTAGATGTATCGCAAGCGGTTGAACGTTGTAGCGACTGAGGGCAATGACCCTGAAGGCGATGTCTAGTTGACTTCCAAGCGTAGCATACGTCAAGGATCCAACTATTGAGAGATATTTTTTTCGATCAACGGATTTATCCTTGTAGTGGGGGTTGTTCAGGTTGACTTGAGGATCGAGTGGTGTTTTTGCTGGCTTTGCATCAAGCAATCCCAATCTTTTGAGAATCGTATCGTTGTAGACCTGTTGGCTGATGCAGAAGCAATCCTCCTCTTTCTCGATCTCGATACCTAGGAAGCTCCTTGCCGGTCCTAGATCGCTCATCTTGAATTTCGTGCAGAGGAGCTGCTTGATTGGGTGTTCTTCAGTTCCATTGTATGCAATGAGAAGATTGTCAACATAGAGAAGTAGTAAGACTCCCGGCTAGAGGTAGTGGTTCAGGTTTTCAGCTGATTGCTTGAATCCTATAGAGTGTAAGAAGCCATCAATATCTTTATACCAAAGCCGGGGAGCTTGTTTTAATCTGTAAAGAGCCTTGCGAAGGACAACTGACTCAGCCTTTATGGTAGTGGTCTCGAGCCACTTGATTCCAGGTGGTAGTGACATGCAGATGATGTCTCGATCGATCTTTGGGTTTAGAAAGGCAGTTACCACATCCATATGGTCGACATTCCAACCATGCTGTGCTGCCAGTGCGAGTAGCAGTCAGACGGTAGCCAGTTTGAGATAGGAGCATAGGTTTCATCGTAGTCAATACCAGCCTTCTGCTTGTAATGCTTAATTACAAGATGTACCTTATATCGAGTGGTTCTATCGGGGTTGATTTTTCTTCGATAGATCTATTTGCAACCGAGTAGCTCTTGCATGAACACAGCGCTGCAGACTTGGTGCTGCACTGGTATCTCAGAGTCACCATCGCATTGGAAGTGATGGCCTTCCCGGTCTTCTTCGACAATATCGAAGGTTTGATTTTCAATCTGCGTCTGCTATTCCTGCTGCATCGCCTCTTTCCACTTCTCAGCCTGTGGGCTTTTCAGAGCAGCCTCATAGGTGACAGGTTTGTATTCATCTTCAAGATTCTTTGTAGATATTACTTTGGCTATTTTGAACGTGAGAAGCGCTGAGGCTAAACTCTTAGTAATTCCAAGCATCAAGAAGGCAGTCGCAAGGTTCTCTGAAGATCTCAGATCACCCTCTTCTTCATCAGCCTTGCTCATGATCACTTCATTCGTCACAAGTTGTGACTTACTACATGTTCGAGCAGAGACATAATCAGAGTCTAATCTGTTTTTATTCTTTTGACAATAGTTATTGAAGTTATACCCAAATATTTTGCACAATCAGCTATTGATTCAAATGTATTAAGAGTATTACCGTCCTCATCTTTAAGTTCTACTTTAATCTTTATACGATCAGAGTAATATTTATTTAATGACTTAATGAAGATTCTACCATCTTCTCTTTCTTCAAAATTTGATGGCCAATTTAATAATTTATCTATCCATTGTTAGCGACTTGCAGCCTTTTGTGCAGTCTATCTTTTTTTTATTTTCTTTTTTTCTTTGATGCCCTTTTCAGCTGCTACAGCTTCCTGCATTTATCCTTTTCAGGATCAACCAAGACTTGTCAACACTGAGATCAGTGGGCTTTGTCAGGATTTTTCCAAGTACTGATTTGTCAACACCGAAGATCGGTGGGCTTCTACCATACTCCTTTGCCCACCACAGATATCTGCTGCTTTGGCAGACCATTGGTTACCTCCTGCCAGTTACTAACGGCCATGTCAAAGGGAGCCTCTTCTGTTCTTTAAATGATGGGCATTGATATCTCACTGCCAGCCACCAGCTGTAACAACGGGAGATTTCTTTTGTGAGGGGTAGCAAGAAACATCATCTATTCCAGGAGTAGGAGCCACTCCTCTAATAGGAGGGGTCCTCCACTAGCACTAGTCTGTGACTGTCTACCTACCCCTTAGGGCTAGCCTGTGCCAAGCCCACACCAACTCTAGAGAGCACACTAGCCACTCCAGGCCTAGCATCCATGATGCCCAGAACATCAGCAAAAAAATGGAAAGTTGAAGTATATTGCTTTTTTTACAGGTGAGACATAAATTTGAACTAATATTTCTCGAGGTTTCAGCTAAAAATAAAGCACTTTTTTTTTTTTTAAATCCTTACGGGAGCAAAATATAACTTCTACTCTTACGGGAGTTAGCGATGCTTACGGGAGCTACAGGAGCTATGGGAGCTCCCTAGGAATTCTCAAATTTTTTACTGGTGAATCATCCTCCTACAACCACTTCCGTCTCAAAAAAACAAGCGCCTTCTCCGGAACAAAAAACACAACATGAAACAAAACAAAGAAACAACCAAATACACACATGAAATTCAGCCGAAAAGACAATGAAAGCAAGAAAGAAAGAAAGAAAGAAAGAAAGAAAGAAAGAAAAGCAAGTAACAAAATACCCAGCTCCCAAAACGCCGCCAGAATACCCCCTCTCTTCGCGGACCGGGACAGAAATACGCGTTGGCAGCGAAAAAGCACATCGCTGCACTTTGAAGAGCAGCACCGGATATCACCATCGAGATCAGATGGTGCCCGTGGCACGAAGGCGTTGAGGGCAACGAAAAGGCCGATGAATGGGCCAAGCTTGCAGCCGACGAGCCGGATGCTCATGGCGTGGAAGGCTGGACATACTCGGACCGGCCAGAGGAGAGTCCGCTCCCCAGATCCCTCGCCAACATCAGGAGGGAGATCTCGGAGAAGAAGTGGATGGAAGCTCGACAGTGGGCCGGAGGCCGGATCTCCAGGAAAAAATACAAAATGCTGAGAAGCCAGAGGCCAGACGGCACGGTTGCTGGGAGCACCAAGAGGCTTGCCTCGAGGTTCTACCAGCTGAAAACAGAGCATGCACGCACCGGTAAATACCTACACTGGACGAAGGCAAGGTGGACGGCCCAGTGCTGGTGGTGCCCCCACCCCAAGCAGACGAGGGAGCACCTCCTAAAGGGGTGCCCGAGATGGAGGAAGCAGCAAAAGGTGCTATGGATGGAGGTCTGGGAGGAGACGGGAGGAGGGAGGTTCCGGTGGAAGGCTCACGAGCTTTTTGCCGAACCTAGGTGCAGCCAGGCGGTGTTGAGGTTCCTCATGGCAACGGACGTAGGGAAAATAGTCCTGCCGGCAGAAGACAGAGAGGATATGGAGGGGAGTGAGGCGTCGGAGTGTGAGCTCTAGGAACACCAGGAACAAGAAGACGAGCGGAGGGCGGAGGCGGAGGCGCTGGGCCCATGGGGGGAACCTTTGTTCCTGCCCATCCCACCCTTCATGGCATCGGCGGGACAGTAGGGAGAGGCGGCGATTTCCTTTGTCTTTTCTTTGGTCCACATCAACTTTCTTTGGGACAGGCCTGGGTGGAGGGCACCGGGATGCTTGCACTGCACCGCCATATGCGGTTTGCGGTGGGGAAACGGACTGTACATACCCCTCATCATGATCTAACAAGGTCGCACACGAGTAATGAATAAACAAAAAAAAAAAAAAAAAAAAAAAACCCCTCTCTTCGCCAACCTTTCCCGTCACTCCCATTCCATACAACTGTATACCCGCAATCCATTTGCAGCGTGGTATTCCCCAAGCAGCTCATTGCTGCTACCTCTCAGATTTGCGAGCGGTTCCCACATCGTGTCTGTGTATCCGACCCATTTGATGAGATATTTGAGTGTCACGAACCTGGCGCGACAGGCTCCTTGGCGCCGGCGCCGGTACCACTCTCACCCTAGTCGCCCTGTGGCTCGTCCTCGTTTCCGCTGCCGCAGCCACAGTCATCCTCCGCGCGTAGGCGCCTCGACCGATCTCCACCATATCGCTCCAGTAGCGATATCCCCGACCGCTGGCCGGTCTAGACCTCTCTCCTTCGTCTCCATTATGTTACTTGCGCGTCCTTCTCCTGTCATCGTTACGTATTTCGTTTCCTGTTGATTATGCTTGCGCGTCCTTTCTCCTGTCCGCTACGTTTGTTGTCTCCCGTTGATGAAGCTTGCATGTCCTGTTCCCTGTTCCTTACCTTTACTGCTTGCGCGTCCTTTCTCCTGTCCGCTACGTTTGTTGTCTCCCATTGATTGAGCTTGCGTGTCCTTCTCCCATGTTCATTACGAGTATTGTTTTCCCTTGATTAAGTTGTACGTCAGTCTTCCTTTCCTTTACTGTTACTGCTTGCGTATCCTGTTGCTGCGAGTAGAGTGTTGGGTGCGCGGAGGCTGAGTGCAATCATGTGTTTTCCTTGGGCGCACCGATCGAGTCATGATGTTAGACGGAGGAACTGTGTCAGTCTTGCGGGCAAGCTGTGATTCCACAGAGGGAAGGAAAAGTATAAAGGAAGGGCGTGGTAGCTAGTCTGGAGATTCTTCTCCACGCAATATAATATCTATACACCTGGACCTACCTTCACACATATCTGAGCGGCATGACGAAACCAGCATCGGGATCTCGGATCACTTGCGCCGATGACAACCGGGTCATCCGGCAGCGCGACCAAGTGATCCAGGATCGCCTACGACGAATGACATCGAGATATGATTATCTATCTACCTTGACCTACCTTCACACATCTCTGAGCGGCGTGACGAAACCAGCACCGGGATCTCGGATCACTTGTGCCGATGACCACCAGGTCATCAGGCAGCGCGATGAAGTGATCTGGGATCGCCTATGACGAATGACATCAAGATACGATTATCTATCTACCTTGACCTACCTTCACACATCTCTGACCGGCGTGACGAGAGCAGCGCCGGGATCTCGGATCACTCGTGCCGATGATCACCAGGTCATCCAGCAGCACAACGAGTGATCCGGGACCACCTATGACGGACCGGCAACACCGCCGCACACACCGAGCCACGCCAGACAGAACGGAACCCCACCGCGCATACCGGGCCGCACCAGACAGGACGGAACACCGCTATGTATGCCGCACTGGGCAGAACGGGAGACCGCCGTACATGCCGCCCTAGGCGGAACGGAAGAACGCCGCGCATACCACGCCGTGAAGAACGGATGAACGCCGCACTTGCCGCGCCGGGCAGAACGGAGAACCGCCGCGCACACCGGGCCGCACCAGACAGAACGGAACACCTATGCCACGCCGGATAGAATGGAACACTGCTGCGTACACCGGACCACGCCAGATAGAACGGAACACCGCCGTGCATACTGGGCCGTGCCAGACAGGACGGAAGACCTCTGCGTATGCCGCACCAGGCGGAATGGAAGACCGCCGAGCATGCCGCCCTGGGCGGAAAGGAAGAATGCCGCGCATGCCGCGCCAAGCAGAACAGAAGACCGCTGCACATACCGAAGGCCACACCTTACAGGACGGAAGACAGCCGCACATGAGGGAAGTCTGCCGCGCATACTGCAGGCCACACCGGACAGGAAGGAAGACGACAACGACGATGCCATGCCAGGTATGAAGAAAGACGACAACTACGATGCCATGCCAGGCATGAAGGAGGACAAGCACGACGAGTGAGTGGGAATCACTTGCGCCAAATGACAGCGAGACACGAGTAGCGATCCGAGATCACTCAAGAACAATGAGAGAATGATACCGTGCTACAGTAATGACCATCGGGTGGCAGCAGACGAAGACCGCGTAAGACCTAACACGGCGGCATGGAAGAGTGGGAGCACGATGCCTCACCAGTGAGAAAGGCACGCCGAGGAGCTACGTTGCCTGTCAAGCCCAAGTCAGAGAACGGAAGTAGGGGTCAGGTTTTTTGACATTATATTGCGTCTCCAATCGACACCTGACGTAGCGGAAAATCCTCGAGAAACCGGAATCCACCGTGGTTTCACCAGACCCAGAAAAATAATAGTAGCGAATTGAGGAGATTACCGACATCGAAACGCCGCTACACCGAGGCCAGAGAGCCCAGCTACACCAAGGGGAAGCCAGAAAAACACCGAAACACACCGAAAAACACCGGAAGATGCAGGAAGCTGGGAAGAAGAAAAACCCACGAAGAGAGCGGACCCGTGGAACACAGCGACTTCTTTATCCCATCGTAATTGGGAATAACACTGTCCAAACACGAAGAGCTACAAGACTCGCATATGGACGGCACCAACGGGCACGCCAGTACGAGTTGAAAAGGAGAGCTTGCGGCTTTGCTTCGACTACCCAACTGATTATGAATGGACGTCTGACGAATCACAAAGAGCGATGTTGACGCAAAGGGGTTACGAACGGCCAAGCACGGCCTCAATTGACGACGCGGCCAGTGATGCAAATGGCCAGCCAACGGTTGGATTTGACATCAAATATTGCCCAGAAAAGTGCTGGCAAGACAAACATACTTGCTAGAGAGTCAGGAGACTCTCCCTGGAAAAGGGATATGAAGCTTCGACAAAACCAGTTCCGAGTATTGCTGTTAGTAGCAAGCTTTCACGAAAAACGTCAGAAACAATGAAAGCACCAGAAACGTCGAAAACACCAGAAACGCTGAGAACGCTGGACACATCGGAAAGACCAGAAACGCCCGAAACGACTAGCAAACGCCGGAAACTCTGGAAGGAACAGAAACATTGGAATCGCGCAACGCATTCCAGGACACCTGGCCACTTGCTGCTGGGGACACCCAGAACCGGTGTTCGACAGATGTGATGCCGAAGAAGAAGCGGTGGAAGAATAGAGTTATCTGGGAAGCCCACAAAGACAGAGGCGGCCAGACATGGCTTCCTAGGCACTTCACGACGCCCACATCAGGAACTAGCGTGCAATAGCAACGAATACCACAACAATACCACGCCAGGCGTGAAGAGATTAGGGCGAAGCCGAATACCGCCACAGCGAAGCCGAATACCGCCATAGTGAAGTCGAATACCGCTAGTGCAAAGCCGAATACCGCAACGATACCACGCCGGGGGTGAAGAAATTAGGGCGAAGCCCAATACCGCCACAGCGAAGTCGAATACCGCAACGATACCACGCCGGGCGTGAAGAGATTAAGGCGAAGCCGAATACCGCCACAGTGAAGTTGAATACCGCAACGATATCATACTGGGTGTGAAGAAGATTAGGGCGAAGCCGAATACTGCCACAGCGAAGTCGAATACCGCAATGATACCACGCCGGGTGTGAAGAGATTAGGGCGAAGCCGAATACCACCACAGCGAAGTCGAATACTGAAACGATACCACGCCCTGCGTGAGGAAGATAGAGCGAAGCCGAATAACACTGCTGCGAAGCCAAATACCGCTACCGCGACATCGAATACCGCAACGACACAGAGACGCGAGTGCGCAGACTGGCGGAAAGGAAAGATAACACGCAATCCATTATCTCTCTCCACAGACCTACCTCTCTATCCCCGTGACCGGCGCTGCGACCACCACTCCCCGAGAACAACAATTCCACGCAAGGAATGTGAGAAGAGCCGCGAAGAGACCACGCCGGGCGTGACGGATACCGCAAGAACAACGAGCCCACGCAAGGTGTGTGAGAAGAGCCACGAAGAGACCACGCCGGGCGTGAGGGAAACCGCGAGAACAACGAGCCCACACAAGGCGTGTGAGAAGAGCCACGAAGAGACCACGCCGGGCGTGACGGATACCGCAAGAACAACGAGCCCATGCAAGGCATGTGAGAAGAGCCGCGAAGAGACCACGCCGGGCGTGATGGATACCGCAAGAACAACGAGCCCACGCAAGGCGTGTGAGAAGAGCCACGAAGAGACCATGCCGGGGGTGACGGAAACCGTGAGAACAACGAGCCCACGCAAAGGTGTGTGAGAGAACCGCGACGAGACCATGCCGGGCGTGACGGATACCGCTGGAACAACGAGCCCACGCAAAGGCGTGTGAGAAGACCGCGACAAGAACACGCTGGGCGTGATGGATACCGCGAGAACAACGAGCCCATGCGAAGGCGTATGAGAGGACCGCGACAAGACCACGGCAGACGTGACGGATACTGTGAGAACAACGAGCCCATGCAAAGGCGTGTGAGAAGACTGCGACGAGACCACACTGGGTATGACGGATACTGCGAGAACAACGCGCGGCGTGTGAGTACGCCAGAAGTGAACTCCCACACCCAATCGAAGAAGATCAAGAACCCCACACCGCCGCGTCCACCAGCACCACTCCCCAAGACGAGCAACTTGCCCTGCTGGGTGAAATCATCACCATGATACATCAAACAACCACCCGGGACGCCCGCCGCAATCACGTTTTACACCGGACGCTCGCCCAGCGGATGAACGAGTTCCACGACGCGGACCAGCAGCAACTCCAGCAGATGACCAACACCCTGGGAGCCATCATCACCGAACAACAGCGAATGAACGAACAACTCCAAGCCCGGCAGCAGGCTAGCCAGCCCGTCCGCATCTACCACACCCCCATCCGCCACTGGACCCTGACGACCTGACATGACCTCGCCGCAGCTTCGGTCTGGGCAGGGGAGGTACTGTCACGAACCTGGCGCAACAGGCTTTTTGGCGCCGGCGCCGGTGCCATGCTCACCCTTGTCGCCCTGTGGCTTGTCCTCATTTCCGCTGCAGCAGCCGCAGTCATCCTCCGCGCTTAGGCGCCTCGACCATCTCCGCCATATCGCTCCAGTAGCGATATCCCCGACCGCTGGCCAGTCTAGACCTCTCTCCTTCGTCTCCATTATGTTACTTGCGCGTCCTTCTCCTGTCATCGTTACGTATGTCGTTTCCTGTTGATTATGCTTGCGCGTCCTTTCTCCTGTCCGCTACGTTTGTTGTCTCCGGTTGATGAAGCTGCATGTCCTGTTCCCTGTTCCTTACCTTTACTGCTTGCGCGTCCTTTCTCCTGTCCGCTACGTTTGTTGTCTCTTATTGATTGAGCTTGCGTGTCCTTCTCCCATGTTCGTTACGAGTATTGTTTTCCCTTGATTAAGTTGTACGTCAGTCTTCCTTTCCTTTACTGTTACTGCTTGCGTATCCTTTCTCCTGTTGCCGCGAGTAGAGTGTTGGGCGCGCGGAGGCCGAGTGCAATCATGTGTTTTCCTTGGGCGTGGCGATCGAGTCATGACGTTAGACGGAGGAACTGTGTCAGTCTTGCGGGCAAGCTGTGATTCCACAGAGGGAAGGAAAAGTATAAAGGAAGGGCGCGGTAGCTAGTCTGGAGATTCTTCTCCACGCAATATAATATCTATACACCTGGACCTACCTTCACACATCTCTGAGTGGCGTGACGAAACCAGTGCCGGGATCTAGAATCACTTGCGCCGATAACCACAGGGTCATCCGGCAGCGCGACGAAGTGATCCGGGATCGCCTACGACGAACAACATCGAGATACGATTATCTATCTACCTCGACCTACCTTCACACATCTCTGAGCGGCGTGACGCAACCAGTGCCGGGATCTCGGATCACTTGCGCTGATGACCAACAGGTCATCCGGCAGCACGACGAAGTGATCCAGGATCACCTACGACGAACGATATCGAGATACGATTATCTATCTACCTTGACCTACCTTCACACATCTCTGAGCTACGTGATGAGAGCAGCGCCGGGATCTCGGATCACTCGTGCCGATGATCACCGGGCCATCCGGCAGCGTGACAAGTGATCCGGGACCACCTATGATGGACCCGCAACACCGCCGCGCACATCGGGCCGCGCCAAACAGAACGGAACCCCACCGCGCATACCCGGCCGCACCAGACAGAACGGAACACTGCCGCGTATGCCGTACCGGACGGAAGGGGAGACCGCCGTGCATGCCACACCAGGCGGAACGGAAGTACGCCGCGTATGCCACGTCGAGCAGAATGGATGAACGCCATATGTGCCGCGCCGGTCAGAACGGAGGACCGCCGTGCACACTGTGCTGCGTCAGACAGAACGGAACACCTATTCCACACCGGGTAGAACGGATCACCGCCGCACAGACCGGGCCGTGCCAGACAGAACGGAACACTGCCGCGCATACCGGGCCGTGCCAGATAGGACGGAAGACCTCTGCGTATACCGCACCGGGCGGAACGGAAGACCGCTGTGCATGCCGCCCAGGGCGGAAAGGAAGAACGCTGCGCATGCCGCGCCGAGCAGAACGGAAGACCACCGCACATACCGCAGGCCGTACCGGACAGGACGGAAGACCGCCGCGCATGCCGTACCGGGCAGAACAGAAGACCGCCGCACATATCAAAGGCCGTACCGGACAGGACGGAAGACCGCCGCGTATGAGGGCAGTCTGCCGCGCATACCGCAGGCCACGCCGGGCAGGAAGGAAGATGACTACGACAATGCCACACTGGGCATGAAGAAAGACGACAACCACAATGCCACACTGGGCATGAAGGAGGACGAGCAAGACGAGTGAGTGGGAATCACTTGTGTCAAACGACACTGAGACACGAGTAGTTATCCGAGACCGCTCAAGAACAACGAGAGAATCATACCGTGCTATAGTAAAGACCACCGGATGGCAGTAGACGAAGACCGCGTAAGACCTAGCACGGCCGTATGGAAGACTGGGGGCACAATGCCTCGCCAGTCAGAAAGGCACGCCGAGGAGCTACGTTGCCTGTCGAGCCCAAGACAGAGAACGGAAGTTGGGGTCAGATTTTTTGACATCGAGGTCTTGAACTGTTGTGCCACAGTGCTCACAGATCAACTCTACTTCGTATTCGATGGTGGTGGTGGACCGCAATGGAGGTGGCGGTGGATGCTCATGTGTTCTGTCGACTCTGGATAGTTTGAGTCTGGCAACATTGAAGACCGGATGTAAACGCCAATGTGCTGGAATGTTGAGGACACAGGCATTCTCACTGGCCATCCTCAGGATCGTAAATGGTCCGGCGTATGGGTGTTGAAATTTTCGTGAGTTAGCACTGTCGTTGGCAGTGGGGTTGATGTTGGCGTAACCAACTGGCAAAAGGCGGGTGTCAAGGAATACTGAGTCGCCTATACGGAATGGATGTGGTTGTCGATATTTAATTACCTCTGTAACCATTGACAGCTGGGTTTCCTCCATTCGCTCGTGTAGCATCTGCAAGATCTTGACGAAACGTTCTGTGTATTCTGTTCCCGGTCTTGATATCGCTTTCCGTGGTCCTGGCGCCAACAGATCTAGTGGAAGTCTTGGAATATATCCAATATCCACCTCGAATGGTGACATTCCAATGGCCTTGTGTTTTGCCGCGTTGTAGGTGAATTCCGCTAATAGTAACAAGCAGCTCCACTGCTCGGGGGACTTCAGCTGTGCAATGTAGGCCTTTAAAAACGTCTCTAGAGTGGTGTTTGCCTTTTCCGCCTGTCTGTCTGACTGTGGATGGTATGCTGTAGACATTCGAAGCATGATTCTGAGTTGCGAACACAATGACTGCCAGAATGTGGAGGTAAACCGAGTGTCTCGATCGGATATGATTGATGCAGGCTGCCCCCGTGACCGTACCTAACTGTTAATGAATGCAGTTGCGAACTTTTCCGCTGTAAGCTCAGCTTCTTTAACGGGAATCCACCGTGCTCACTTCGTCAAGGGATCAACGATTGTCGCGACTACATCGTATCATACCTCAGACGTAGGGAGTTTGGTGACAAAATCGATATTCACACGTTCCGCGTGTTTGAGTGGGATTGGCAGTACCTGTCGGAGTCCATAAGGCCTGGCATTCTTGTGCTTCACACGGTAGCAGATATCGCATCCAGTAATCCATTCTGCGATTGAGTCTGTCATCTTCAGCCAGTGGTATCGTGATCCAACTGCTGCTGCTTTCTTTGCAGTACGGATATGCCCTCCTCCAAGGATTGCATCATGAGCTTCACGGATCACATCTGATCTCAAGGACTTGGGAATGCACAGCTTTCCTCCAGAAGGCCTATGATATAACAGACCTTGCTCGAGTGTGTAGGCTTTCGCTCGTTCCTTGATGGGCCGCCTCTGTTTCGTGTCCGGGTTTTTGTCGTCCTTTTCTGAGGGGTCGCTCAGGTAGTCTACCACTGGGCCAAAAATTGCGTCTTCCTTGTAGCCATTTCAGACGTCATCCAGCCATTCGGTTGAAGCTGATAAGCATAGCTCAACACCATTCAGGTGCATTGGAGCAGACTTTGGGTGTTCTTTCTGAGTGTAGGCAATCCGGCTGAGTGCGTCTGCTACCACATTTGCTGCACCTGGGTAGTACTTGACTTCGTAGTTGTGTTGTTGGAGTTCATCCAGGTGATGCCACTGGCGGCTCGTCAGCTTATTCTGGCCGATAATGTGCTGCAATGCTGCGTGGTCGGTAAATATGGTAGTATGTCTGCATCCATGGACGTAGCAGGCCCAGTGTTCCTGATTCGTACTGATTGCAAGGATTTCTCAGTCGTATGTTGGGTATCTCGTCTCCACAGCGTGAAGTTTCCTTGAGAAGTAACCCAGAGGCCGCTCTACCAATCTTCCCTCAAACAATTGTTTTTGTGCCAGAACGCCTCCGATTGCAGTATCCGATGCATCAGTCCGCAGGATGAAGTCGGCATCCGGGTCCAGTGTTGCCAAAACCGATGCTGACATCAAGGCCTATTTTAGGTCTTCGAACTGATCTTCATGCTGGCATGTCCATATGAACTCGTTTTTGGGTTTTGCTGCAAGGTTGTGTAGCAGGTGAGCTCAGTGGGCGAATTTTGGAACAAATTTTCTATAATACCCTGTCAATCGCAAGAATCCCCAAAGTTCTGTTGGTGTTTTAGGTATTGGCCAGTTGTGTACTGCTTTGACTTTCTTTTCTTCCGTGTGGATTCCATGTCTGTTGACTCTGAATCCAACGAATGATGTTTCCAGCATGCCAAATGCACATTTGGGTTCACTCAACCGCAGTCGTACATTCCATAGTGCTTGTAGAACACCTTCTACATGTGCCTTGTGTTCAGCCAGCGTCTTGGAGAAGATCAAAACATCATCGAGATACACGATTGCATTTCGGCGATGGGGGTGCAGAATTCAGTGCATCATACGCATGAATGCTGCTGGTGCATTTGCCAGCCCGAATGGAATGACCTTGTATTTGTAGAACCCGTTCGGTGCTATGAACGCCGTTTTGTGGCAGTCATCTGGGTGCACCCACACCTGGTGGTATCTGCTTGCGAGGTCCAACTTGGTAAAAACCCTTGCACCATGGAGTTTGTCCAGTAGATCTTCAATGTATGGCAGAGGGTATTGATCTTTCGCCGTAATCTTGTTTAATCTATGGTAATCGACATACATCCAAAGCGTAGCATCTGGCTTTTTCACAAAGATTATCGGTGCTACGTAGCGTGAGTGCGAGTCTGTCACCCATCCGTTAGCCAGTAACTTCTTAATCTGGACTTCGAATTCTTCCCTTTCTGACTGTGTCATCTGGTACGGTTGCCAGTGAGGAATTTTCGCTGTAGGGTCGGTATGGATGCGGAAGTGATGTGTTACACCTCGGAAACAGGGGAAGGAATACTTAGTTAGCTGCATAGTCTGGGCACGTGAGACTTTACCTAACACCACTCGGAGTGAGAAATGGAGCCTAGTCTGCTTCAGAGAGTCTAGACAGGAGATAGCCCGGAGTTAGAGTCTTACGGCCGTACCGGTCGTAAGGGATTTATCTCCGGTCGGGCTGCCAACGCAACTATGCAGAGCGAGGAAGCCTAGACCCTTGAGGCCAGATAACTTGCCAGACTCTGATAGGCCAGTAATCCCTCATTGAGGGAAATACACGGTGCAGGGATCAGTTGGCTTATCGTTAGACCGACCATGACCAATGAAGTTAAGAGAACTGGGCCCGTGGGGTGCGGGGTCTCGACTAGCAGACAGAAACTCCCGAGATAGGATAGGAAGTTAAGGGCTCTCTAGAGGAACCCCGTAACACTGCAAGAAACTATATAGCTAGGAAAGATTCCGTCCCGTTGAAAGAAAGAGAGGAGTACTGAATGCACACTCAATGAAAAAACCCCACAAACAAGATCTAAGATTATTCCGTTGTGAATTATCAAAAGTAGCCTGATTACCTTTGATTTCCCCGCACTCCGGTCACGAGATGACCCCAGTGTCACACTATAATCTTCGATTCAAAAATCACCCTACCAAAAAGATTCTCACAACGAATGAGTCACCCTTATAGAATTCACTTCAAAGACCACCTCTACCTACACAAGCTATCCAACTTAGTGGAACCAAAGTCACAGTATTCCTTCAACTACACCTTTCAGTCAATCAACAATGAACTTGCCAACTACGAAAAGTGGGAAGAAACAATCGACGGACCTAAGCCTATCTATGAAACAATTGAGTGCGCCCCATACCAGTGGTATACTCAGCAGTGGTGGAACTGTGCACTATTATCCCAACCCGCCGATTTCAAGGAAGACAAACTCTTCGACCTATTTGATTACCACTTCGACTACGACTCAACCATCTAAAGTGGAGACTTCCTCGACCTGTACTAAGAAATGACGTCCTCCGACTTTAATATGCTCCGCCAGGAGGCACCCCGAGATGTGTTCCAAATCACGGATGGAACAACCCCCACGGAACAGGCGCTGGAATTAGCCAACCTGACCGTCTGGCTCCGGACCTTGGCACGGCAGCAGAAGCAGGCAGATCGAGACCTTGAGCAACTGACTGGATTGTACGGCGACACCATCGACTGCACGGACCAACGAATCCAGCGAATTGAACAAGCCTACCAAACGATGGCGGAAGGAACAAGGTATGTTTATGACCGGGTTAGCACTAACAAGAAAATAGCGGAAACCTGGGTCCACAGTGAATTAGCCGTGGCCGCAAACGCCTACCAAGCGTTGATGCAAGAAGTATGGCAGGCAATTATTGAACGAACCCACGAAGCAACACAGCAGCAGATATACCAAGCAATCCAGCTGGCTAGAGTTAATGATGCGCTGGCTTTCCTCGGAGAAGCCAACACGGCTCGGAGCCAACACCTGGCCACCTTTCAAGGTAACGTAGAACTGTGGGCTGCTGATCACCAGCAGAAGATGGCAGAATTGCAGCAGGAACTACGACAGCGCGGGGAGACATACAGAAGCTCGCGGTACGAATACCCTTGCCACTCCCCTCGAAAAGCCCCACACCACTATTGCTGCCGCCGCTTCCATCACCAGTTCACCCCTGGCGTAGCCCGCCTCAGCCACCAAGCACCAGCGCGCCAGCCAGGCAAGGTCGACCGACTACGACCCTGCGATCTCCATTGGGAAGTCCATTCAGAGGAACCCCCACCCCAGCAACTAGACGAGTCCGCCCTCCGGCTATTCCGCCTATCCCAGTGGGCCACGCTACACCACTGCCGTGGAGAAACCCACATACCGGAGGTGGGACAAAGACGACGACACCCTCGCCAGCTACATCGCCAGGAAACTCGAGTCTGAACTGGCCACCCAAACCCACAAATTCACCTCCAACCTCCTAAAGCCAATCTGCAAGTTCACCCGGGAGGAAATCCGCTACCAGCTCCAACAACAATCCATCACAGTTAGGCTTTCAGGGCTCCAAGAGATGAAGGAGCGGGACTTCGAGATGCAGAAGCAAATACTCCTTCTGACCGAAACCGTTGCAAAACTTTCCGAACAAGTCGCTGTGCTTGCCACCAGCCCGACCACCACCACCACCGCTACCCCGGCTACCAGAACTGTGGTAGCACCCCCCCAAACCCACCGAGTGCCTGTTGCCACCGCAAAGCCGCCTCCGCCCACTTCAACCCCCACCTACACTCAGATGGCAGAGAAGAAGCCAAGGGAGTTCACGGAGGTGAAAAGCAAGAAGGAGGTTAGGAAGAAGACCATTCTTCCGAAGCCATACCCAACAGCCGACCGACTGGTAATCTTCAACCTGACGGAGGCACCTAACGACCGCAGCGAGGCAGCTGATTGTGCCCTCCAGGTCGTGAACAAAACCATCACCAACCACGCTGATATCACTGACCCGCCTCTAACCTCGCGAACATCATGATGACCAATAACCTCGTTTTTCCATCGCGCCCCAGTACCTGGGTACCAGCTACGCACCATACCTAGCCATTATCGAAGATGCACTACATAAATACCTGATCGCCTCATCAAGGGTTAGCCAGCGATGGACCCGCTTCATCCTACACGGCATGCTGACCACCGCCACCCCCGAAAATGTTCGAACCAAAATCGAAACCACCTACCCGACGCTTGAAATGGGTGAAACACCACGATGGCTCACCAGCCTCGACCACTGCCAGGGCAAAGAGGCTTCCTCCATAGTCATCACCCTCATCGGGAAGATGACCAAGAAGTCGCTCGGTGCCACCAGCCTTGCCGTGTTCAACCGCCAATGCAACATTACTGAATACATCTCCTTCGGCCCCTCAACCCAGTGCAACAAGTGCCAGCAATACGGGCACCCCACCCAGCACTGCACTGCCAACAACTACACCTGTGCGGTATGCGCCCAGGTGTACCCCACCCACCGTCACCCATGTGCAATCGGAAACTGCAAGGCTGGGCACTCCTGCAACCACCCCCCGATTCGCTGTGTGAACTGCCAGCAACCACACAAAGCCTCCGACCGGAACTGCCCCACCTATGCAAAGATCATGATGGCACTGCGACGCGACAACCCTGCAGCTGCCGACATGACCATGATTGCCTAGAGGCACCAACAGAGGTAATGGTACTGTACTACTTCCGTTACCGCCTTTTTCCCACATGCTTTTCTACCCCCACTTCATATTTCAAATACTATACTTGGGCCACTGGAGGAGAACGTTTTGTCGTGGGTCTTATCTGTATGGTCGCGCTTCTTTACATGTTCCTTTGTTCAATTTCCTTTGTGTTTTCGTTTTTCGCTTGCTTTCAGCGGTACTGGGAAAGATGGGAGCCCCATGGGGGTGGTACACTGGTGAGGAGGAGTACATAAGGCCTGTAGTGCTAAAGCACATTTGATCGTAATTGAATTGAATATTATCTCTCTCCACAGACCTACCTCTCTCTACCTGTGAACCGGCACTGCGACCACCAACCCCGATACAAACAACGAACCCACACAAGGCGTGTGAGAAGACCGCAACGAGAGCACGCCAGGCATGATAAATACCACGAGAACAACAAGCCCACGCAAGGCATGTTAGAAGACTGCGACGAGAGCACGCCAGGAGTGACGGATACCACGAGGACAACGAGCCCACACAAGGTATGTGAAAAGACTGCGATGAGAGAACGCCGGACGTGACGGATACCGCGAGGACAACAAACCCATGCAAGGTGTGTGAGTACGAGCAGCGCATAAGTACGCCGGAAGCATGAGACACCTGCCACGAAGAACGAAGCCTATATTGCCAGTCGAGCTGCAAGGAGTATTCGAGGTAGGTTCTTGACACCCTGTACCCATCAGGAAAAAATTAAAAATTTACCCCTACACATCGGTAACCTCTGTCTGCATCCGATGCACCGGTACCTTCCCTAGCTCCGGTAAGTTTCCTTAGCTCCGGTAAGTTCCCAAGGTCCGGTAAGACTGGTCATACTCTCTTAAGGTTTTCTAAGTATCGGCAACTGCTACAGTTGGTATCGCGACTCGTATGAATCGTCAGTGCAATTGGCACAATCCGATGGTTTTGTTTTCCGAACGCATACGTTCACAACTTACGGGAGCTACAGAAGAAGTGAGTGTGCACTGGGAGGGGTTTCGTATCTACAATTACTACTATTGCAATGCTACTACAAGCAGTTGGCTATCTTCTTCGATTACACAAAATAACTATTATTTTATTTAAAATATGAATATACATTATGATACAAAGTCCAACATCCCAAATCTAGTCGCGACGTACGGGGCACATACGGCGGCGCATAAGGGCAGACGAGCAACGTGTACAAGATGTAGGCCAGCGAGGAGAAAAAGGGCAGACAAGCAATGCGTACGAGCAGTAGGTAAGGGAGAATGAGAGCAGACACGGAACGCATAGAAGAGGTAGGCCAGCAAGGAGAATGAGGGAAGACGAGCAATGCGTACGAGTGGGCCAGCACGGCGAAAGAGGACAAACGAGAAACATGTACGAGATGTAGGCCACCGATGCGAAACACGGCGTTTCTGCCACACGTCCGAATGTAAGTCAGCAAAAACGAGGTCAAACAAGCAACGCGTAGGAGCAGTAGGCCAGCGTGGAGAATGAGGGCCAACAAGCAACCGGTATAAGATGTTGGCCAACTAGGAGAATGAGGGCAGACGAGCAACGAGTACGAGTAGGCCATTGCGGTGAATGAGGACAAACGAGCAACTCGTACAAGATGTAGGCCACTGATGCCTAACACGGTGTTTCTCCCAAACATCCGAATGTAAGTCAGCAAAAATGAGGTCAAACGAGCGACGCGTAGGAGCAGTAGGCCTGTGTGGAGAATGAGTGCCGACGAGCGATGCGTAGGAACAGTACGTCAGCATGGAGAATAAGGGCCGACGAGCAACCGGTACGAGATGTTGGCCAAGAAGGAGAATGACGTCAGACGAGCAACGCGTACGAGTAGGCCAGCACGGCGAATGAGGACAAACGAGCAACACGTACATGATGTAGGCCACTGATGCCTAACACGGCGTTTCTGCCACACGTCCGAATGTAAGGCAGCAAAAACGAGGTCAAACGAGAAACACGTAGGAGCAGTATGCCAGCGTGGAGAATGAGGGCAGACGAGCAACGCGGAAGAGTAGGACAACGCAGCAAAAGAGGACAAACGAGCAACATATACGAGATGTAGGCCACTGATACCTAACACGGCATTTCTGCCACAAGTCCGAATGTAAGTCAGCAAAAATGAGGTCAAATGAGTAACGCATAGGAGCAGTAGGCCAGCATGGAGAATTAGGGCAGACGAGCAAGGCGTAAGAGTAGGCCAGCGAGGCGAATGAGGACAAACGAGCAACACGTATGAGATGTAGGCCACTAATACCTAACACGGCATTTCTGCCACACATGCGAATGTAAGTTAGCAAAATGGAGGTCAAACGAGCAACGCGTCAGAGAAGTAGAACAGTGTGGAGAATGAGGGCCGATGAGCAACCGGTACAAGATGTTGGCCAACAAGGAGAATGGGGGCAGACGAGCAACGCTTGCGAGTGGACCAACGCGGTGAATGAGGACAAATTAGCAACACGTACGAGATGTAGGCCACTGATGCCTAACACGGTGTTTCTCCCACAAGTCCGAATGTAAGTCAGCAAAAACAAGGTAAAACGAGAAATGTGTAGGAGCAGTACACCAGCATGGAGAACGAGGGCAGACGAGCAACGTGTAAGAGTAGGCCAGCGCCGCGAATGAGGACAAACGAGCAACACGTAGGAGATGTAGACCACTGATGCCTAACACGGTGTTTCTGCCACACGTCCAAATGTAAGTCAGCAAAACGAGGTCAAACAAGAAACGCGTAGGAGCAGTACGCCAGTATGGAGAACGAGGGCAGACAAGCAACGCGTAAGAGTAGGCCAGCATGGCGAATGAGGACAAACGAGCAACACGTACGAGATGTAGGCCACTGATGCCTAACATGGCGTTTCTCCCACACGTCCGAACGTAAGTTAGCAAAATGGAGGTCAAACGAGCAACGAGACGGAGAAGTAGGACAATGTGGAGAATCAGGGCCGATGAGCAACCGGTACGAGATGTTGGCCAACAAGGAGAATAAGGGCAGACGAGCAATGCATACGAGTAGGCCAGTACGGCGAATGAGGATAAAGGAGCAACGCGTATGAGATGGAGGCCAGCGAGGAGAATGATGGCAAACGAGCAACGCGTACGAGAAGTAGGCCAGCGAAAGGAATGACTGCAGACGAGCAACCAGTATGAGTGGTAAGTCAGTAAGGTGAATGAGGCCGGACGAGCAACCGGTACGAGATGTTGGCTAACAAGGAGAATGAGGGCAGTCGAGCAACGCATACGAGATGGAGGCCAGCGAGGAGAATGTAGGCAGGCCTGTAATACGTAACAGTACGTTTCTGTAACGTGTACAACAATAGGTGAGCTGTGGGTAGGCTGGTGGTGTGTAATACTGCAACTGGTAATGACTTGGATAGTGTGTGTTGGTTGTGCTGGCAAGCACTTAGGAGAAAAACGAACTGACAGGGGGCACTCAGCTTCGTAGGTTGCGGTAATCACGTGACCGGTATTTTTTGCGGCGATTCAACTTGACATCAATGAGCAGGATACAGTCAGTTCATTGAGCTTCAAGATGTCTAAGCCTATATCTAAGCAATAGCACCGAAAGGTGAGTAGAAGTAAGTTCACAAGGTGGGTCGACAGTAAATAATTGAATTGCTGCTGCTACAGTCTTCAAATTAAGTGATCCGTAACCCGACACCACAAAATTGTCTCCTGTCTGGTGAAAATTTATACAGTGTCGGTTTGCAAGGTAGAGGTAGGTTTCAACTATAAAAACAAGAGGCTACCGAGCACCTAGGCACCTACATAGGTGTACAGTTGAAGGTGCACTTCGGAACGCCTTTGCATAAGATGAGTGATATCTGGTGCCAGTTGACGTTTGTGTTCGGTACAGGGTTTACGCACTCGCAGACATACTTGGCAGGGTGTAGGTAATAGTAGATAAAATGAGAAAAAAAAGTCACCAGTGGGACAATATTCGAACCTGCACTTTTGTCACTACCCCAAGGTTAGACTAACCAGTTATTACATGCTTTGTCATGAGCTGTGCTACCAACTACACCACCCAGACTGGTGCTATTTGACATTTGATGTAGTATATTATCAAGAGTCACCTACCCGCATGCAATTCAATTATTTACTGTCGACCCACCTTGTGAACCTACTTCTACTCACCTTTTGGTGCTATTGCTTAGATATAGGCTTAGACATCTTGAAGCTCAATGAACTGACAGTATCCTGCTCATTGATGTTAAGTTTAATCGCCGCAAAAAAAACCGGTCACGTGATTACCGCAACCTCCGAAGCTGAGTGCCCCCCGTCAGTTCGTTTTTCTCCTAAGTGCTTGCCAGCACAACCAACACACGCTATCCAAGTCATTACGAGTTTCAGTATTACACACCACCAGTCTACCCACAGCTCACCTATCGTCGTACCCGTTACAGAAACGCACTGTTACGTATTACTGGCCTGCCTTCATTCTTCTCGCTGGCCTCCATCTCGTACGTGTTGCTCGTCTGCCCTCATTCTCCTTGTTGGCCAACATCTCGTACCGGTTGCTCATCCGGCCTCATTCATCTCGCTGACTTACCACTCATACCGGTTGCTCATCTGCGGTCATTCCTTTCGCTGGCCTACTTCTCGTACGCTTTGCTCATTTGCCGTCATTCTCCTCGCTGGCCTTCATCTCGTATGCGTTGCTCGTTTGTCCTCATTCGCCGCACTTGCCTACTCGTACGCGTTGCTTGTCTGCCCACATTATCCTTGTTGGCCAACATCTCGTACCGGTTGCTTGTCGGCCCTCATTCTCCCCGCTGGCCTACTTCTCGTACACGTTCCTTGTCTGTCCTCATTCTCCTTGCTGACTTAAACCTCGTAGTCATTGCTCGTCTGCCGTCAATCTCCTCGCTGGCCTCCATCTCGTACGCGTTGATCGTTTGTCCTCATTCGCCGCGATAGCCTACTTGTACGTGTTGCTTGTCTGCCCTCATTCTCCTTGTTATCCAATATCTCGTACCGGTTGCTCGTCGGCCCTTATTCTCCACGCTGGCCTACTGTTCCTACGCCTCGCTCGTCGGCACTCATTCTCCTAGCAGGCCTACTGCTCCTACGTGTCGCTCGTTTGACCTCATTTTTGCTGACTTACATTCGGACGTTTGGCAGAAACACCGTGTTAGGCATCGGTGGCCTACATCTATTACGAGTTGCTCGTTTGTCCTGATTCGCTGCGCTGGCCCACTCGTACACATTGCTTGTCTGCCCTCATTCACCTCGTTGGGCAACATCTCGTACTGGTCACTCGTCGGCCCTCATTCTCCACACTGTCCTACTTCTCCGACACGTTGCTCGTTTGACCTCCATTTTGCTAACTTACGTTTGGATGTGTGGCAGAAACGCCATATTAGGTATCAGTGGCCTACATCTCGTACGTGTTGCTCGTTTGTCCTCATTCACCGCGCTGGCCTACTCTTACGTGTTGCTCGTCTCCCCTCATTCTCCACGCTGGTGTACTGCTCCTACCCGTTTCTCGTTTGACCTCGTTTTTGCTGACTTACATTCAGACGGGTCTCAGAAACGCCATGTTAGGCATCACTGGCCTACATCTCGTACGAGTTGCTCGTTTGTCCTCATTTGCCGCGCTGGCCTACTCTTACGCGTTGCTCGTCTGCCCTCATTCTCCACACTGGTGTACTGCTCCTACGCGTTTCTTGTTTGATCTAGTTTTTGCTGACTTACATTCGGACGTGTGGCAGAAATGCAGTGTTAGGCATCGGTGGCCTACATCTCGTATATTTTGCTCGTTTGTACTCATTCGCCGTGCTGGCCTACTTGTACGGGTTGCTCGTCTGCCCTCATTTTCCACGCTGGCCTACTGCTCCTACGCATTGCTCGTTTGACCTCGTTTTAGCTTACTTACGTTCGGACATTTGGCAGAAACGCCGTGTTAGGCATCACTGGCCTACATCTCGTACGTGTTGCTTGACTGCCCTCATTCTCCACGCTGGCGTACTGCTCCTACGCGTTTCTCATTTGACATTGTTTTTGCTGACTTACATTCGGACGTGTGGCAGAAACACTGTGTTAGGCATCGGTGGCCTACATCTCATATGTGTTGCTCGTTTGTCCTCATTCGCCGCGCTGGCCTACTTGTACGCGTTGCTCGTCTGCCCTCATTCTCCACGCTGACCTACTGCTCCTACGCGTTGCTCGTTTGACCTCGTTTTAGCTGACTTACATTCGGATGTGTGGCAGAAACGCCGTGTTAGGTATCACTGGCCTACATCTCGTACGTGTTGCTTGTCTGCCCTCATTCTCCACGCTGGCGTACTGCTCCTACGCGTTTCTCATTTGATCTTGTTTTTGCTGACTTACATTTGGATGTGTGGCAGCAACGCCGTGTTTGGTACCGGTGGCCTACATCTCGTATGTGTTGCTTGTTTGTCCTCAATCGCCGCACTGGCCCACTCATTCGTATTGCCCGTCTTCCCTCATTCTCCCTACTGGCCTACCTCTCCTACGCGTTCCACATCCGCTCTCATTCTCCCTTACCTACTGCTCGTAAACGTTGCTCGTCTGCCCTTATTCTCTTTGTTGGCCAACATCTCGTACCTGTCACTTGTCGGCCCTCATTCTCTATGATGGCCTACTGCTCGTACGCGTTCCGTGTCTGCTCTCATTCTCCCGTACCTACTGCTCTTACGCGTTGCTCATTTGCCCTTATTCTCCTCGCTGGCCTACATCTTGTACGAGTTGCTCGTCTGCCCTTATTCTTCTCGCTGCCCTACATCTTGTACGCGTTGCTCGTCTGCCCTTATGCGCCACCGTATGTGCCCCGTACGTCGCGACTAGATTTGCGATGTTGGACTTTGTATCATAATGTACATATATATTTTAAATACAATAATAGTTATTATGTGTAATCGAAGAACATAGCCAACTGTGTGTAGTAGCATTGCAACAGTAGTAATTGTAGATACGAAACCCCTCGCAGTGCACACTCGTTTCTTCTGTACCTCCTGTAAGGTGGTTGTTGCGTCGGTAAGGTTGGTGGTTGTGGCGGTAAGATTGGTGGTTGTGTCGGTAAGATTGGTGGTTTGTCTGTAGCGTCGCTTAGCTTCAGTAGCCTAGCGAAGGACAAAGTTATATTTCACTACCGGTGCTCCAGTAAGCTTCACTAGCTCCTGTAGCTCCTGTAAGCTGGTGGTTGCATCGGAAAGATTGGTGGTTGCGTCCGTAGCGTCACCAAGCTTCGCTAGCCTATCGAAGGACAAAGTTATATTTCACTCCCGGTGCTCCGGTAAGCTTCGCTAGCTCCCGTAGCTCCCGTAAGAATTTAATTTTTTGCTGATGCCCATCCTCATAGCTTCCTCTGTTTTCCACATGAAAAGTTCCTCTTCGTCGATGAGCCGCTCCCAGAAGATGTAGTTCCTGCTGTATGTTGCTTGGGGGTCCCACATCTTACTGTGCGCATTCATATCGCCAGCAATGATCACCCTTCTGTGCTTAGCCATCTCCCCCCAAGCTGCCCGCTGGGATGGCCGATTTGCCTTGCTCCCCTCATGTCGATCATACACATTGGCGATGACGGTAGCACCCGCACCTGTGGAGACCACCTCCATGACCTGGACATACTTCTCATACTCTCTTGCCAAGTCTTTCAGCTTGGTCATCTGGCACCTTAACGCCCAGTTGACCGCTATCCAGCACTTTGCCGCCACGCTCTCGTCCCCTCTGATGAACATGAAGCTGGGGTGAGAGCATGTGCTATCTCTTTCTTTCTCACTTCTCAGCTTCTGGATGAGCACCAGATCTACCTCCCTCCTTACTGCCAACTCCAACGGACCATATCCAGTACCTGTCCTCCCCTGGCACAATTATACTGCAGCACCCTTAGCAGTGTTGGTCCCTGGTAGCCCGCCATCAGACGGCTACATGTGGGGCGGTGCCACTTGTTTTCGCTTCCATAACTGTGTCCATCTCATCCGGATCCTCCATCCAGTCTGCTGCTGGAACACTTGCCAGCACCTGCTGGGTGGCTTCCGAGATTGGGCCTCGGTTTTCTGCTAAGGCAGTGCATCAGGAAAAAAAAAATTGCGTCCACTGCGTCCGGACGCACTGGACGCTCGAGACGCAGTGGACGAAACCTCGCGACTCCGGACGCAACACGCCAGGGCACCGTGCGTCGGGACGCAACACGCCAGGGCACCGTGCGTTGGGACGCAACACGCCAAGGTACCTGCGCCCGGACGCAGCTGCCACGGCACCTTGCGTCTGGACGCAGAGTGTCAAGGCATCTGCCTTCTGGATGAGGAGTGTCAGGGCATTTGCCATCGGACGCAGTGCGTTCCTTACAGACGGAGAGTGTCAAGGCAAATGACGTCCAGACGACGCGTGCCATGGCATCTGCCTTCCGGACGAGGAGTGTCATCCGGACGCAGCGCGTGTCTTACAGACGTAGAGTGTCATGGCAAATGTCGTCCGGACAACACGTGCCATGGCATCTGCCTTCCGGACGAGAAGTGTCAGGGCATTTGCCATCCAGACGCAGCGCGTTTCTTACAGACGGAGAGTGTCAAGGCAAATTTCTTCCGGATGCAGAGTGTCAAGGCAAATGTCGTCCGGACGACGCATGCCACGGCATCTGCCTTCTGGACGCGGAGTGTCAGGGCATTAGCCATCCGGACGCAGCGCATTCCTTACAGACGGAGACTGTCAAGGCAAATTTCTTCCGGACGCAGAGTGTCAAGGCAAATGTCGTCCGGACGACGCATGCCACGGCATCTGCCTTCTGGACGCAGAGTGTCAGGGCATTTGCCATCCGGACGCAGCGCGTTTCTTACAGACGAAGACTGTCAAGGCAAATTTCTTCCGGACGCAGAGTGTCAAGGCAATTGTCGTCCGGACGGCACTTGCCACGGCATCTGCCTTCCGGACGAGGAGTGTCAGGGCATTTCGCTTCTGGACGTAGAGTGTCAAGGCATTTGCCATCCGGACGCAGCGTGTTCCTTACAGACGGAGACTGTCAAGGCAAATTTCTTCCGGACGCAGAGTGTCGAGGCAAATGTCGTCCGGACGACGCGTGCCACGGCATCTGCCTTCTGGACGCGGAGTGTCAGGGCATTTGCCATCCGGACACAGCGCGTTCCTTATAGACGGACACTGTCAAGGCAAATTTCTTCCGGACGCAGAGTGTCAAGGCAAATGTCGTCCGGACGACGCGTGCCACGGGATCTGCCTTCTGGACGCGGAGTGTCAGGGCATTTGCCATCCGGACGCAGCCGTGTCTTACAGACGCAGTTTGGCAAGGCGAATAGGATACAGACGAGGCTTACAATGGTGCACCACACATAGGGAATAGAGCGGTCACGGTGGTAGCATCCAGATGCGACTGTTAGGGCACGGTACATTGCAGCGAAGACTAGCAAACACGCATTTGGTTCCTGGCATTGTTCATTACATCTAATCTACTTCTATATACCACGTCACCGTAGATAGCATCGCTCTGCGTGACAGAAACAAAGGCTGTTTGCAGGATGAGACACGACGCAATG
>Ga0307508_10000587_pt1 | contig 43408 bp, 62 predicted proteins | sample 9_EM_MG_FD_203089 | JGI IMG/M metagenome (GOLD analysis project Ga0307508, IMG submission 203089) | Populus trichocarpa ectomycorrhiza microbial communities from riparian zone in the Pacific Northwest, United States - 9_EM | ecosystem: Host-associated > Plants > Roots > Unclassified | place... | reverse complement strand
ACAAAAAAAAAAAAAAAAAAAAAAAAAAAGGGCCCGCAGCAGCCATTGGTGCAGAGGAATGCCAGAATCCGACTCTGCATAAGGATCGCTAAAAGTCACAATCGGTCAATTGGTCGCAATTGGACCCAGACCAAAGCTGTGGAGCTGCCGTGGGACTGCTCACTCCCCTGCGTTCGCTTTGCCCTGCTGTGCTGATATCTATCTACACCCCCTAACGAAATCCCGTGTCCGAAGAGCTAGTATGTAGGTGAATTGCTTGGGTGGATCCCCGCAAGCCAGACGCCGACATACATCGTCGATCCGCCGACAATGCTTGTTACCCGAGTTCTTTGGACGTATGTATCACTGCTCGAGCAGATAATCCCAAGCGTCCAGGGGGGCATTCTTTTCCGAGGCCACGACTCGACGCTCGAGAGCTCATCCGAAACACAGGCAGAAGACGCCCACGATGTCTGCGCTACGGGCTGTTCTGTGGCATTCCGCATGCGCGAACGTTGCTCACAACCGAGCAGGTGGGTTGCCGTGACTGGGAGACGACGGAAGGAGTGATAAGCTGTGACTCAATATTCCCGTGTCTTGTCTCGGTGTCTCGGTGTCTCGGTGTCTCCCGTCGGTGCTCACCGCGGCAAGGCGGCAGGAGTCGGAGTTGGCGATAGAATGAGCGATAGTGTGATCGGCCTGCCTAATCCCTTCCTTTGGAACTGGCCTCCGGCGCTACGGCCCACAGGATGGGGGCTGATGGTGGCGCGGGTGGCAGAGGTAGGTTGAGAGCTATCTATATATCATATAACCGCAACAACAACAACAATGTCCAGCCACGCGACGCAGTTCCGGTTCGACGCGTGCTATCCCACCCGGACTTCAATGCCAACTTCGCCGACCCTGAGGCAGCCGACCATGAAACCGCAGAGGAAGCATTTGAGATGGAACGACTGCCAAGAAGAATACGGCGCATCTCGGGAGACACGCCGGCCTGCATCTCAAGAGGCGGCGCTTTTCAAAGGGAAGCTGCATAAGACCGGGTACGCTTGCGCGCATGTGCTGTGATGGGAGAGAAAGCTGCTCTTTGCAAGAAACAGTTTATCTTTGGGGCCGGTTGGTGATTGGTTTAACACCTAGTTTGACGTTATAGGATTTCTTCTACTTTCTGCAGCCGTTTCGGCGCTATACACGTCTTGATTGAACAAATATTGGTTGAGTCCGTGAGGGTTGGAGTCCAGCATCAACAGAGTTTCTGGTCCGCAGCGTTGCGGTGTTGTGGTCTTCCCCTGTCCTCCCACACGAGCCCCGGTGGCTTGAATTTTTTTTTGACGAAGGGTTACATACCGAACGTCTGCAACGACAAATACAGGGATGCTTAAAAAGCGCCAGCCGTCCGCTCCCTGTCGCTCGCCGACGGCCCGGGCGTGTGGCGAGAAAGAGGACTTTCGGTGGCCGATCGCATCGGACAGAGCTCGGGATTCTCGATCAACGCTAGATACGGAGAGGAAGTCTGCAGAACTGCAGAGTTTGTATGATGTAGATAGATAGTTGGGAGATAGATGCCAAGCATCTGGTTGCCGAACTTGCCAGCAGGATAGACAGGGGCGGGCCAGGATTTCTTGTTAGCCAGTTTACCGAACCCTATTCCGGCCATGGTGGTCACAGAACCGATGTTTGCGACCATCTCAGCAAACAACGCCTCCCGCCAACAACCGCGTCCGACTTCTGAATGGGTGCTGGCGCAGATCTCCCAGCTCCCCACTGGGCAAAGAAGATTCGCGAGACTATAGTAGCGCCCGGAGGCCCTCGGGAGGTTCATGTTCCAACCTTAATCCTGCATACACATTGCGGCCTAGCGATGGCGATCACTGCCTACTTAGCACTGCAATTCTTCCCAGGGTCCATCCCTTACGGCAGGTGGTTTGGGGTGTTTCTTACCTTCATGGCAAAGACAACAGCGGAACTCGGCACTCCTCAAGCGCGGCCGGGGTTTAGGAGCGGCCATTGGATGGATATACATGTGTTTGCATATCGGACACTAATGCTTTGCCTGTGCACCGCCCTGGCGAGAGTGCTGCCGGCTATGCTCGGTGCGATAGTGCCCCCCTACGAACGCACGGAAAGCGAGAAGGAAGCACGGATTCTCACGTCGTATCCGCCTCCGACTACATACGAGCTCTATCTCTGGATGTCAAAGCACCGCACTTCGGCTCAACGCGATGGCTATCTCTGCTGGCTAGTTCGGATCCAGATGGAAACTCCGTTTTTGCTTCCGGCTTTGTCTCAACTTGCCATTGAAGTGGCAGTGTCTCACTACTCTGGAGTAGGTAGGTTGCTGCCACCCGTGTACACTGCACACATACGCCGAACTTTGCGATGCCGCATCGCTGCCGCCTCGGACTCCTGCTATCTTCAGTTCGCAACTGTGAGGTAAATACAGTCGCTGCTCTAACTGTAGCGTGCTTAGCTGTGACTCTAGTAGTGGATGACGTACCCGGAATGTGGAGCTGTGGGAGTTCGGATTCTTCCTGGGCGAGAACTGTCGTCTTGACATCTGTGCTTACTCTCAGAGCTCCTGCAACTAGATTCCAACTCGGTGTCATGACCGTGACTTGCCAACGGCTCAATCGTATCCACAAAACTTCCGGAGGGAAATCCGTCCCCCGCCTCCAATTTTTGGCTCCAGAGACGGGTGTATGCTTCTTCCTGAATGCGAAAGCACGGCGCTTCCCCCATCGTATCTCTTCGGCGAACTGCGCTGTGCTGGGTGTATATTATGCCTTGAATCCGAAGTACCTACAATTGCCGTATCGTATGGATCGTTAGAATACGGTTTCGGACCGCAAAAGCCGCAAGAGCCGATGCGAGTGATCGAGAGGTTCTGACAACTGGAATGCAAGGCACCCAACGAGTGACGGGAGAAAGCACCAAAAAAGTACTGGTTAGTTGAAATGGTTTGTCCAAGACACCAGCCACCATTTGACTGATGTTCGCTGCACATGCTCGCTTCTGAGGTCGAAGTATGCACAGCAGTCACCTTCCGCACTCTCTATTGTACTCCTATAGCACTGTTAGTGGGCCGTCGGACCCAAAAGGTGAGTACATACCTCTCCTGTTCGGTCAAGTCAAGCACCTTCGCGGCCGGGACCCTCGTCTGGCGATATCTTCATTTCCACGAGACCTTCCAGCTGGGAGAGTCACTGGTTTCGAGGTGCTACCCGTCCACGTAGCGATAAGGAAGAAGCGTTCATGCGGTTTCCCGCGGGTAGATATCTTCAGTTCGGTGGCGTCGTCAGTATTCGGGGTCCATGCTGATGCCCACCCTATCTCCTCGCCAGCAAGTTGCTTTCTCTGGAAAGCGAGTGCTGAATCTCGCGATCACTCGCAGGCGGCAACCTTCGCCCCTGCTAGTCAGTAGGATGGCGGTTTGCGCCGGATGCCATGGCCGCACCTCCTTCTTATCTCGTGGGGCTCGTGGCCCCTCTGCACACCAAATGCTTAATTGATTCGGTGTTTCCCACTGAAAGAATGGTCCAGGTACTCGAGGTGGTCTACCATAATGAACAAACACGCAATCGCCATACATATCAGGAGAAGCGAAGTGACTCCTTTACCAGGAAAGCAAACAATCCAGCCAGGGTACATACATATATCCTGTGAAATCTGAGCGGAGCTTATTGGGGAGGTGTACATAGGTAGTTAACTTCGGACGGCACGGGGAACAATACCTGAGCAGCAAGGAGCAAAGGAACAATCTCTGAGAGTCTGGGGGGATCTGACTCTGTCTTTTAACTTCGGAAACGCCACTACTCAATTTCCTGCGGAATGCAGCACCAGAAGAAGCCGGCAGCTGGCGGGAATGTGGATGGGGCCTGGATTTGTATTCCCTCTGCGGCTTTGGTTGGATGTTTGTGTATCTATCTATCCCTTTGTCCTCCCGGTTTTCTGTCAAGGGGAAGAACCTCGAGTTTGCGTAGGTAGGGCCACGGACAGCTCGATATAGACACGTAGCACAACATGAACATCCTCCGGCTAGGTTTTTTTTTTAAATTGCAATCTGCCAGGTACGGTGCACTTGAGCAAGGATCCGACAAACCGCGAATAATATCCTGGATTTCACCTTCGCGCGTTGCAAACGCACTTGCTTGCTTACTAGGAACAAACCTAGTGTATGCAGGCACGAAAGCCCGAAGGGAATTTTGACTCCGCCGCATATACTCACCGCCATCGGCTATCACTCGGGTCAGAAACTGTGTCTACCCAGTCAAGTCAGTCTTGGGCAGACCACTTTGGGTCTGGAAGATGCACGGACGCCATAACCCATCACAGTTCGGTCCTTCTTGCCGTAGCTTCGTCCCCCTATAATTTGTTTCGTCATATATGGCCTGCGCGTGGATTGTCAGACAAAACAGGGCACGAAAGATGCCTGCCACAAGCAAAGTCTGGCGTGGAGGCATGAGCGAGCGCTGGTCTGGTGCGGGGTGAGGCACGCCCATCCACCCATTGTCCAGTCCAGCTAGTGGTCAGGAACTTTCCGAGTGATTGGATATGCATTCCCGACCCAGACACGTAGATGGGACTGTTTCTCGGAGATCGAGAAACTAGTAGATGCGCGAGATCTCCCCGCCTTCCCATGCGGCTTGATATCGACGAATCGGTCGGCACCGGAAGCCGTTGCTTCTGCTTCCGTCGCCGTATGTGGGTAGGGGATATCTGCCCCGTCCCCGCGCAGACGTGATGATCGATCTCGCTCGCCTTCCGTTGGCCACCGGCCGAACAGGGCTCCATCCCCCGCCCGATCGAAGGCAGTAAACAGCGCTTCGCCCAGCATTACCGGAGACCACCAAGCGGTAAGTTTAACGCCTGCATTCGCCCCATCTCCCCACGATTCGCTAACATTCGTACTGCAGGTTGCTATTGGCGAGTGACAGGTCATGCCGCACTCTCGGCCGAAAAAGCAATCGGCCAACCCATCCACCTCGATCTCCCGCTTCAACAGTTTTTCATCTAGTACCTACGTACCCAGCTACCCACTGTTCCTCGGGCGAAGAGAGTTGGCAGCGTTCCATGTTACTTGGTCCTGTTTAGCCTCATCAACACTGCGTTGGTGTTCTCCATAGTAAGGCCCGGACTGGGCAATCCTGCAGTCGACTACAGTCTAAACCAAGTGATGCTTTGTGACCGTCGCCGCTTGGTGACTTACACTTTAATGACAACTGTTTGTGTGGTTCGCTCATGCAGATATCGCAGTGGAAGGAGCCCCTACCGTGGATATAGCGTTGCCCGTCCGGCAGCAGCCAACGGAGCGGGAGCACAGCAGGTTAGCTCTGGGTCCCTATGGGACGTAGGCTCCTCGCTCTCGGTAAGCACAATGATGTTGATGCTATCTCACCGCTCGAGTGCTTGAAAACCTGGCGGAGGCGTGTCCTCACCGGCTGCAGGAATAGGGGATTCGGAGGAAACGCTGAACGCCCCCTGCGAGGAGGATTTGCTGTGGTTCATCAGCTAAGTAGTTCCTCCGGCTTCAGCAACAGATCGAGGTACTTTCCTCGTGATTTGCAGTCTCGCTGCCTTTACCACCCCACGGCCACTATCTACCTACGCCATCCCGGAGGACTGGACTGGATCGTTGCAGTCCTCCTAGGCTTGGACTAACTGTCCCGGTCGAGAGAGGTCGAGTGCCAAGCCCATAATTATGTAACTATGTAGTTACATAAGTACTCTACGTAAGTCGAGCGCTGACGCACTAGGTTGGCGCTAGTGCACTAGCGTACTCTTGGCGCGAGTGATACATAGGTACATTACAAATATTTTCCCCTTCAGGGGTAAAATCAACACGAGATGAGCTTCTTACCACCATGTCGAACACAAACGAGGAGACTCTCCCGGAAAGCGTTCGATTTCGGGGGCACTCGATATGTATAATTCAGGAGCCATTTCAACCCATACCGATGCCGCAACAGCTGCGGAAATGCCACGATCAACCTTCTTACACAGAGTCCATGGAAGACGGTCAGCGAAGACTACAACAAGGGACGTCAGCTGTTGAACAACATAGAGGAGGGAATCCTAATGTGGTACTGCGATATCTTACAGAGGACTGGATTTCCTCCGAGCGTGAAGGATGTCACTACCCTAGCTGGTAAGATACTGAGAAGCGGAAGCCGGAAAGATACCGAGAAAGCAAAAGCCGGAAGACAATGAGAAAGCGAAAGCTGGAAAGACACTGAGAAAGCGAAAGCCGGATGCAACCGTTTGCCCTCGTTGGATCGATCACAATTTTTATAAACGACATCCAGAAGTGAGGGACAGGGTCGGAGAAACAATTTTGCAGCGCTTAAGCTGTTCTTTGAAGTGGAACGTGCTAAATAACTAACTACACGGAGATTTACTGACATGAATATATCTAGCTGTATGAGATGGTGATTGAGCACGAAGTCAAGCCTCGAAACACCTATGATGTCGATGAGACCGGGTTCGTGATGGGAAATACGCAATCACGACAGGTTTTGGAGGCTATTCGACATCCTCGAAGTGTCAACGGGCAACTTTTTCCAGCGGACATGAAGGATTTACGACTTCCGCCTGGCACATGTGTTCAAGATAGGTCCCGCGAGTTTGCTACTGCCATCTGTTGTATCTGTACGGATGGATCCTGCCTTGACTCTATGATGGTGAAGAGGAGGGCCGGGAGGTATTTGTAACTACTTGGTATTAGGTAGCTCTATGGCTCATCATTTTAAGTCTTTTTTTTGCATCGATTGGAGAAACTTGCTAAGTAAGCAACGATAATTTTTGTTTCCGCTACGCGCCGCGGCGCTGAACTTCGGCGTCGCGACGATGATGTGCGGCCCCGGACACACATATTGAAGGACCTATGCCAGGCCCGATGTCACGAACGACTAAGAGAGGAAGGAGGAAAAGATAGGATAGGATGATTGACAAAGATGTAGAACCAACTCCGCTCCACCCCTCTATACATATACCGACCGGGGTGGTCAATCCTCCACAAACCCACGGATCACAATCCTTCAATGGTCCGTCCGAACCCACTGCAATGTACCAACCGAACCTAAGAAAATGCAGCGTCCGAACCCAATACAATGTAACCACCGAACCCAAGGAAATGTAGAAGGAAATGAAGCGACAGAGCCGAAGGAAATGCAGCAACACAGCCGAAGGAAATGTAGCACCAGAACCTAAGGCAATGGAACCACAGAACCTATGGCAATGTAACAAACGAGCCTAAATCCTCCCACAATATGTACCTAAAATATCGCTGGCGGTCTAGAGCACGCTAGTACACTAGCGCCAGCTCAGTGCGTTAGCGCTCGACTTAACTATGTATATATGTACGTACGTGCTCGACTTATATATGTATGTACCCTCTGTACCAACAAAGCCGCAAGCCACAAGCCACAAGCCGATCGCGCTAAGAGACAGACATGAATCTGCCAGACCTCACGTCGACTAGAACAGTGAGAAGGTTGGTGGGGGCAATACTGTGGGCTTCTCTTGGGGATTTTTCGATGGAGCTGCTGATAGCGATGGATACTCCGCTCAGCCGTCCGCTTACTCTATCTGCGATGTAGAGTACGTGTACATCTTGGCTCTTGGTGACCCGTGAGATACGAATGCAAGTTGCCGCTCCGGAACACGCGATGGGTAAAGGCTTGGAGGACATTCCCTCGCTCAGCCGGCCGAATACGGATCCGAACTCCTGCATAAGTATACATAAAGAGCTACTTGCTATTGTTCCCATCTCCATATGTGCACCGTCCAGCTAAGTGGTCCGCTAGTTTTGTGCTCCCAACAGCGTCCGCTTCCAAATCTCAGCCTTCCAGTCTGATCTTCTTGAGTATGTATGCAGCTAGCGGCATGCGGAGGTGCACGGTAAACACGCCATCTATCCTCCTGTGGGGTTTATCTATATCGTCGAGTTAGCATTGTATCCAGATGCCCGAACGGACAAGGAGAGAGACCATCTCCGCCCGCCCAAACGCCTGCGCACCGCCATCACTGTGAGGATGTTGAACAGCACGAACGGTAACGAATGAACGTATTGTTATCGTTTCTAGCTAACAATCTCCCGCCATATATGGTTCCCTCTGGACAAGGTGTCCTCAGGAGCGGTCAACTTTAACTCAATAACAGACTTTCGCAGTAAACATTGCAACCTTCAATCCTTCAGCATATAGCCTCGTCGGCACATCAGCACTCTTTCAACGGAGGGGGCTGGTTGCCTCTACACCGGGCTGCGGCTCCTGTTTCGGGTGACCCATCCATCCGAGACAGCACAGTCCAGCACACGCGCTCCAATCTTTTTCCGGCGACCACCCTGGCATACACATACATACCTATTCTCCGCCAGTGGCAGTTCCACCATCAACGCAGTCTCACCCAGAGACAAGCCCCTACAAATCTGCATCATGGACAGAGCATGTAGAGTTACACGGATGGCCTGTGGTAAGCAATTTGCAAGTGCAGAGTTCATATCCACCCACCGGCGCCTATTGGGGGATGGCACGGTCCGCCGGCTAGAAGTAACCGGAAAGTTGTGCAACTGGCCACGGCGGGGGGACCCGTGTAGCGCGGACCCGGCGAGCGGGCGAGTCGAGCAGATCCTGCTAGCGGTCTAGAGAGGTACTTGCCGAGAATCAAGACGGGACGTGATAGGCCTGGGCGGAGGGCAAAGGGGAGCTTGTAGCGTGCCACCACCGCGCGGGCAGCGGACACGAAACGGACTGTACAGACGGGGCGGGACGGGGGCGGGACGGGGCGGGACGGAGGAGATTGCTGGTTGCCGCACCGCCGTCCGCGTAGTCATGTTTCATCGCCACGATACCCGCTCGACGCTGCATGCATCCATGTAGCCCCCTGACCAGAAGTCTTTCGGAGACCCGAGCTCGGCCCTGGGCATGGTCCTGCGCTTGCCGGACGTGGTGCGCGCATCCACGTTTCCCGCTCGCTGCTGAAGCCCATAGTATCGGCGGAGGCGCCCGGCCTGGCGAATACAGAGCTGACTGGCCTATCGCGGGCCAAAGTAGTGTAAACGGAACCCTCCTTCCGGTTTCGATGGCTGTTGACAGCTGTGCAGTTCCGACTGGTAGTCGTCGTGCATGACTTCTCACTCGCCACTGGAGTTGAGCTAAATGCTCTCTTTTGCTGTAGTTGCCAGAAAGCGTAACCGACGGTAGGGGCCATCTAGGGTTGCACGGCGCAATTGGGCGACAGCAGTGTGATGGCGCTCCGTTTGGCGAGGCCAGTTCTCGAGTTCTAGCGCAACAGCACAGGATGCACGGGAGAAACCGTGGTCTCGTGTTCGAATATGGACACTCGCTGCATCAGTCAGGCTGTATCTAAGGTGATTGCGATAAACCCCATACATAGTCGCTCCGGATGCCCCGAAATCAGCACTGGCCAATGCATAACAACCATCCTGTTAATATTTCTGGCAGATGATATCTAAGCAGCACCGAGTGACGTTCCGTGTATTCATGCGGAGCAAAATTTGGAAACTATTGTATAGGGAGGAGGGGTAAATGTCTGGATCGTCTGTGGCCGTAAGGATGAATCGAAGTTGCGTCATTGGTTGCAGTGCCAATGCCGCACCGAGGACCTTATGCAGTAGTACTAAAAGCATATCAGATGGGTGAGTGGCGTTACGGTTACGCTCAGAAGTTGACTCAGCCTCGTTGCCGGCGCTGAACGTTGAGCGCTGATTCCCAGTGTCCAGTTCTCATTCCGGCACTCGGCGCCCATTGCCGGCACTCGGCGTGCTGGTTGCTGACGCTGAGCGCTGAGTGCTCATTCCCAGTTCCGGCACTCGGCGCCCATTGCCGGCACTCGGCGTGCTGGTTGCTGACGCTGAGCGCTGAGCGCTGAGTGCTCATTCCCAGTTCCGGCACTCGGCGCCCATTGCCGGCACTCGGCGTGCTGGTTGCTGACGCTGAGCGCTGAGTGCTCATTCCCAGTTCCGGCAGTCAACGGCCGTTGCCGGCACATAATGCCATTGCCGACGCTGAGCGCTGAGCGCTCATTTCCAGTGTTCAGTGCTCGTTGCAGTTACTCAGCACCCGTTGCCGGCACCCAGCACCTGTTGCTGGCACTTAACAAAGAGAACGAGCGCTGAGTGTGGGAGGAGCGGGCACTCAACACAGAATGAGCGCTCAGCGCTAGTAACGGGCGCCGAATTTCGTTGCGTAGAACGACTGAGTTTCTTTGCGCCAAAGCACCTAGGGCTGTCTTGCGCCGAACAGCTTCGTCGACCACTAAGCCGTGGCCGAGTTCCCTTGCGCCGAAGCACCTAGGGTTGTCTTGTGCCAAAACACCAAGAATTTGCGCTGGGTTTCCTTGCATCGAAACGATTAAGTTATTGCCGAGTTTCTTTACGCCGAACGACTAAAGTTGGAGTTTCCTTACACCGAACCACTTCGGGTTTCCTTGAGTCAAACGACTCAGCTGTCACTAAGTGGATGAGTATGAAGACCCACTAATTCGGGGGTGACAGATCTCCGTTTCTTCTTTACGAAACAACTTTCTGTTTCCTATGGTCTTCTTGTCTGTTCTCTCCTACCTAGCCGTAGAAGCATCTCTTCTTCCTGTCTTGCCCTGTCTTGCTATGCCCCTGATCCCTTGTACGCGTCCACTGGCCGCGTGCCACTCGTCCCGCTGTCCGCTCGCACGCCTTGTCGGCGCAATGCTCCCTGAAGCCCTAGCGACCCAGTCTTGTAGCAGCCATTGTGATGGTCTTTTTAATAGGGCTGCTGTGATATGTATAGTTCTTCCAATACCAATTTGACGTGCTATTGTATCCGGTTGTAAATCTTACGGCTGAACATCCAAGATTCATTGGATATGGTATAAAATAGTGCGTTGGCTGTCGACACTGGGTGGGATGTTGCATTCAATCTGCGCTGCAATTGAAATTGTGCGTAACGAATTGATACGTGCGTTAACATTTTAACGCATGTCTGATAGGCAATCATTATATGTTTTAAATTTAAACCCATACTAAAAAGCAGCATGTGATACATCGCTGACATATGCCCCAGTCGTATCTCAGTCGTGTTGATATCGAATTGGCAATGAGCATGTATTCCTTACAGGATGGTAGTACTACATTTATTTTACCCCCCTCTCTCTATACAGCACCCTTGCGGACTTCAATCCCCTAACCTGGAAATCGCATTCCAAAACGCCTCTCCAAAAATAACGTTTGCGATTGCCACACTACTCCTCCTGTCCAACAGTCTGAATGAATGCATCACTATCCTCTTCCCACACGACTCCTTCCTTCGCCCATCTCCACCGACAATACGCACGCAGCTCTTTATCCTTTGGCACGACCCTCCTCCATTCCTCCTCTCCCTCCTTCGCGCCGCCCAGGAAGGAGTCTCTACAGAAAATCCTCCAGCTGTCGAGTGCATACGCGCCGATCCCGGGTAGATGCGCAATCTCCCATTTCAGCTTCGTTTCCACTCCGTGGGGCTCCCGACCATGAATCGGGAATGGCAGCGTGTCCTTGGGAGGGTAGTTGTACAGCACCTTTTCGACGCTGCCCGGTGGGTTCACGAGCCATTCCGCGGCCATCTTGATGAGACGCTCTGCGCGAATACGGTACAAGCCCAAGGGCTGGAGGAGGCCTTCGAGGTCCGCTTGCAGGGCGGCGGAGAGGATCTCAGGCGTGGGGTAGCGGGAGAGGAATTCCTCGAGGAGAGGCCGGGCGACAGAGCCCCTGGTGCGGTTGAGAAAGGTGGTGGCGATGAGGAGATGAAACTGGGACAATCAACTACTGTGGCATGGATGAAAGGGAAACTTGAGGGGACAAACGGGATTATCATGGAGTTCTTCCTGCACCAACCCGAAACTTTCAGCAGTAAGTGGTGGCCAGGGTCTGACGCTGATGCCCTTGGGGGTGCGTTTTAACACTGTTGCAGGAGTTCGTTTTACCACTATTGCGGGTGTGCTCGGAGCGGTGAAGTAAGGCGATGATGTGAGTATGGATTCCCTCAAGCCCTTGCGCCGTTTCGGTGGAGTGGCTTCCGGAGGCTCTGGGTGATCACTGGAAAGCACGATGATCTCTCCCGACACCGATTCTTCTGGCCCGATGCAGCCTTCGATATTCTCACTCTCCGCCCACAAGCTTGGGGAGATTGGGGACGAGGCACGCCGCTTCCGCTTCCTTGCGGTTGGCGTTACCGGATCTTGGATATTCTCCATAGTCTTCCTTGCTGAGTTCCGCAACGAATATCTTGGCTCCTCTTCAGCCTTTGGAACTGGAGTTGAGATCCGCGCTTTTCGTGGAGTATGGATTTTTCGTGGCATCGAGATCACCACCTGGATCCGACTGCTACGGCGCTGTGGTTCGTGTGCACTAAGTGGCGGCGTGGGTAGAGCGTCCTCGTTGTCGAATGTTGAGGTTTTGAGAGGGGTGAGGGAGGGCTTGAATTTTTCGTCTGGAGGATCTGTGACGGGTTGCTAGAAGCTGTTAGACATGCTGATCTGGGTCGATCCAGAGTGGGAACGTACAGAAAATTTGTCGCCAAGTTCGGGATTCTGGACATCAATATCATGCTTTACCTCCACAGTGCCCACAGTGTCCTCGGACTTGGGATCGCTCGCGTGCTCTAGATCTTTTGTAACCTCCGGCATAGGATCATGGGCGTTGTTCGACCCTGCCTCCGCCATTACCGGGTCCACAGACTTTTTGACTGGTTCGCAAATGTCGGTATGTTCTTTGTCTTCGGTTACCTCCGCTGTGGGAGGCATGTCGCTGTACGGTTCCCTTTCGGGCATGATATCGTTCTCTTGGATCCCCTCCGCATCCGCCGTGGATCTATCCTCGCCGAGCCCCTTCTCTTCCCGAGGGTGTGTCGTGTCGTCGTTAGTTTCGACAAGAGCCTCAGCTTGTTTACCGGACACAGGCACTACCGTTCCAACGGCTTCACTCGCGGGCGAGGGGAGTGCCTTGCCATCGGCCGCAGTATCCGGGACCGCATGCGTAGAAGTCTCGCGCTCGCCTTCGCTACCGATAGTGGTGGTATCCTCAGTGTCGCTCCCCCCCTTCGCCACACCCTCGTCCCTTGGTGCAGCAGCTATATGTGCGCCGTCATCCACCTGCTCCTCTTCCTCCTTCAGCTCCTCCTTCCTCGCCTCTTCCAGCTTCTGCGCTTGCCAGCGCTGTCGCAACCTCTCGCGATCGCGCTTCCTCCTGCGAACGCTGATTCCGGGAGCACCGTTAGATGGCGTATGCATGCTGAGTCTCGCCATTATTTGTCTCGTTCGCTCTTTCTCTGCGCACCTTTTGTTGTTAGTCCTTTCTCGCGAGTGGCGAGAGGAGTTTAAGTGGGGGCGAGAAAGAACAAGAAAAGGCGTTGCTCTTGACTGTGGTCGGTCAGAAACACAGCAGCACTTTATGTACTTCACTTCACCCAGCGCGGGGTGCAGTGAAGTGCATGGATTGAGTCGAGCTACTGGTTGTACAAATTTTCGGCCAGTTCTTAGCGGCGCCAAGAATTTGCCGCAACACGCTTTTCCCGCATGACGGGTATTTTTTAAAAAAGCGGTTTGCCGACCAACATCAGAGGAAGAAAAATCCGAATACTTTGCCTTCCTAATTCTTTCCTACGATGAAAGAATCCACGACTAAACAATGTCCATACATTGCTCGTTAATACATCAACAACAATGTGAAGGACAAAGGAAAAGCGCTAAACTGTACTAGGAGTCAGCGACTAGCGCACTCTGGGCGCCAAGCACGGCAGTAGTAGAGCGGCGAGCGAACAGCTCGGGACTCCAGAGACAATACAACACACCCGCTATTATCTGATTTCGTACCATCAGTACCGATATCATCATGTGTATCCGTTTTATGATGCTAGAGGGCGATCTGGGGCTCTTTGTAGGGGGCGAACCTGCCCGCGAGTCACATTGTATACCCGGAGGGCTCCATACTGGATGGAAAGGCTGGATCCTCCACCAGTTGCACAAGCGCCGGAAAATCACACCACCTTCTCTTGGGTGTACAAAAGACACCGGGCTGAGGATAGTGTATGATTTACTGGTAGGTTGGCCACTAGGTCCCAGATACCCCACGAACAGACAGATATGTAAGATGTAAGAAGACTTGGTAAGACGTCGCTTAATTTGCAGTGTATCCGGGTTCTGGAAAGTGTGTTCAGATTCGAGCCTGAGGGTTGGTCCTGTGGGCTGCTGATCCCCATTCCGGCTGTCAGTGATTCTTGCCAGCTTTTCCAAGATCAATAATGAATTCGCGGGACAGCAATAGTTATTCGGAGGAATAAGGGCTGACTAGGATAAATCGACCCAACTCCAGTCCACTCCACTAGGCACTTTGTAGGCAGTTAGCTACCCTAGGTATCTATCTAGTTGAGTTCTCTCGGCCTGTCCCCTCCACCCCGACGCGCGAAATACTTTCCATCCAAAATCCCCACTACGCCTCCCGTCCCGCCACGGGCGACTAACGTACGATGACGAGCTACACGCCAGCCGAACAAGCGGCGCACCTCCACCTCATCACCATCGTGCACCAACACCTCGAGTCGTCAGCGCTCTGGACCAATCTCAGCACGCACGCGGCGTTGTCCGACCTCCCGCGTCCGCTGCTGACCGGTATCCCGCCCTCGCCGGTGTACATCGACCCGGACGCGGACCCGCACGCGCCCCCGTCGATCGAGGAGCAGCAGCAGGTCGAGTGGGTTCTCCCCGTCGATCTGCGCGAGAAATGGAGCCTGAGGAAGATGGCCGAGGTGTTCGATGCGATGCCCGAGGGAGTCTGGGGACTCGATGCCAAGGGGAACCCCAGGAAGAAAAGACTATTGCTGGCTGTCATCGCAGAGGATTCGGCTGTGGCGTACTATTTTGTTCATGATGGGATCGTCAAGCCGAGGCAGAATTAGTGGCAAGGGGAAATGCAAACGAAATGGAGGGGAAAGGGAATAGTGGATCTTGTGGGTGGGGAAATCGGCGTTTGGACGGTACAAAGGTTTGCTTTTTGGGCTACCTACCTATCGATCTAGGAAGCACGTTCGAGTGAGGTTGTGTGCTTCGCCGACCGGTGTGGGATTCTGTTGTGGCTACAAATGACTGGCTGTGATGAACAAGCTACGACATTTTTAACCCCTGACTCAACCACGTGGTATATCGAAACAGTGCCATGCGTCTCGTCACTCCCTAGGTCAAGGAGAAATCCAACTATAATACAAACGAACATCTGGCAAACCCGAATAATTCACCTGTACTCATTATAATGTCTTATTAAGCAAATGCATCGAGCTCCTCCTTCATATGCCTGTAGACCTCCTGCGCCTCACGTTCGCGCTTCTCCACAAATTCCGCCTCTTCCTTAAGACTCTTCAGTCTCTGAGGAATTGCATCGGCCTCGCTGATTCGCAATGTCCTGAAACTGTCTAGGTCGATCTTGGTCTGTAGGATTGCCTCGGACACCTCTAGGATTTTGTGTATCAACATACGTTCGCGATTCATGTACCCACCAAGTAGGAGCGAGAGTTTCTTCTCCAGTTTGTTTCCTTGGGTGGCGTCTTTGATAAGTTTATCATGGATTGCCTGGATGAGATAATTAGTCACAGGTTCAAGGGGAAACGGAAGCATATTGAGGAATATACATCAAAAGCCTGAATCTTAAGCTGTTCCATGTCAACCTCATCATCGCCATAGTCTTCAAGTCCGGGCAGGGTCGTGCCACCATGAACCTTCAGCCACGCCGCTTCAAACTCGGCACCTGCAGCTTTTGCATCTTCCTCGGGGAGCTCAAGCCACATTTCGTTCCGGGCACGCACAATGAAGTCATCACCGATCCGCTCCAACGGCGGCACTGTCCCGATGAGCTTGCCACCCTTGATGGCGTACCTAAGAGCATCCGTGCTGACAAGTGCCACCATCTCACCTGCAATCATGCCATTAATTCCCTTCTCGACAGAAGCCCTTTGCAGAAGCATATTGACGTCCACGACAGAAGGTCGGGGAAGATCTCGCTGTACGACCTGAGTTCGTCGCTTGAGCTCCGCAGCCACATCGGCCTCTTGCTTCTCGCGTATCCGACGGTCTCGCTCTGCCGCATCTTCTTCTGTGAGTTCCTCTATCACCTCTTCCTCTCCTGGCTCATCGGGTGTCTCCAACTCGATCTCCTTGGGTTTCGGTAAAGATGAGAAGCCGGCCCGAAGCTGTTGCTTGAGAGAATTTTGGTGTAACTTTTGATCCCTTGGCGTCATGCTCACAAGTGATGACATGTCTCCGTTGGCATTAATAGCCAGAGTGTCTCTTGGGGTCCTCAAGGGTGTTTGGCCGATTCGTGGAGTTGCACCAATGGCTCCAGCTCCGGCCCCCCGGAATGGCGTGGCCATAGGATTGGGTGTAGATATGGTTGACCGCTCAGGGTTGATACCCTTGAACCCCGTACTGCCACCCTCATGTAATGGGGTGTTCTCGCCTCCGAGAAGAGATGACTTCGTTTCTGTGAGCGCTCGAATATTTTTGATCTCGTTGGCAACACGATCTTCAGTTGGCGGAGCACGTGGTGTTCGGATTGGTTGGCCGGTATTCACGCTGTTGTAGTTACCTATTAAGCCCTTCGTAGATTCGTTCTCTCCGGCAACCACCATCTGGTTGGCCTTCTCGCCGACCATACCCATCTTAACAATATCTTCGAGCTCTGCTTCGCTCACTTGTGGTGCGGGGAGGTTGAGCGCTCTCCGCTTGCTAAGTTGCTCTGCCTCTCGAATCTTTTGAAGTTGTCCCGCCTTAGCAACTTGTGCCGCTGCGGCCGCAGAGCCAGTCTTATCCTTTTCACCTTTCCTCCTCTTTCCATTGCCGCTATCGTCCTGATCACCTTGTCGTTTTTTGTGGGAAAGCGCTTTCCTCGGGTCAATCCCCTCGCGCTGCCTCTCATTCCTGAGCGCCTCCTCGGCCGTATCGTAGAACCCGAGTGCCGGCGCCTTCTCGAAGGGAATATCCGCATTATAATCCATCTCTCCTTTCCGACGGTTGGACAACTTGATGTTGATTCCGGCATGTTTCAATTCTCGTCGCTTCTGGAGAAGCGCCAGACGTCGAGAGTCCTCGAGTTGCCGTTCTCGAGCCTTGCGCTTCGCTTTCTTGCCCTGTGTGTTGGCAAGACGCGCACGGGCTTCGCTGAGCATCTCTTTCTCGTCCTCGTCCATGTCAACAGCATCTATAGTACCACGAGGTCACAGTTAGCATACTCCATTGGCGCAAAAACCCAGAACATGAAGAGGGCATACCGGGTCTCGCAGGTTTCGTCTCTGGGTCCGGATCCACCTCTCCAGGCCTAAACTTCCTGATGTCATCCGCCGACGGCGCCACCGCCTCATCGCCAGGACCCGCAAGTCCCAGCTCCTGGCTATCCCTCGCCTCGGCCTCATCAAGTAACCTGTAACAATTATCAGCCTACCTCACCAACACCCAAAAACACCCTCCGTAGTCTCAGAGAACTCACGAGTTGTAACGGTCCAAACACTGGGTCGCCGTTCTACCCACAATCGGCGCGATGGTCCTCCACTGGGTTGGCATCAACTTCGCGAGGTGCAGCAGCTTCTCATCTTCGTCGCGCGACCACTCAACCTTCCGGATACTGGGATCGAGCCATTCGGACCATCGGGCTTTGCACTGCTTTGCGGATTTGCGCGCCAGTAGTGACGACACGCGCTGCCATTGATTCAGTCCGTATTTACTGACGGACGCTTTCAGAATTTCGTCTTCGACGTTCGTCCAGACACCACCTTTAACGACAGGCATGGTGAAGGTCAGACTGTAGTTCGTGCTCGTGGTGCTGGTGGCGTGATCTTTGGTCGTGGAAGAGCCCGTGGTGTTTCTTGAGAAATTTGAGGCACAGGCGCGTCTTTGGTTGACACAGAGCCATGTATGTACAAATTAAAGGTTCATTACCCGGCTTGGCACTTGTAACCAGAACCAAGCCAAACCGCCGTCTCCCTCAACCAGCCAAATCCAACGGCTTACCCAGCGCCTCCACTTTTGACTTCACCTCTGTTCACCACAATAAATAATGGTATCTCGGTCTATTCGAAACTCTAGGGATGGCACTGGAACTGACGGAACGAAAAAATAGTCTGCCCAGAACTCCGCCGGAATCCAACGGCTTCTCGATGTACATATCTCCCCTGCCATCTGCCTACTTATCTCCCGGAACGAAGCTTGCTCACGCATCTCTAGGCCGAGCGTGATGCTCAAAAGATCGTGCAGAAAGCGAGGGCTTGTTCGTAATCCGCATCGCTCGCTACCACTCGGGCTAACGGTTGGTAGACCGGACACAGAAAGTCAAGGATGCCCGCAGCGAGGCACAGAAGGAGATAGAAGAGTACAAGAAGCAGAAGGAGGCCGAATTCAAGAAGTTCGAGGAGGAGGTTAGCCGCAACTCCGCACACCCTTGACAGTGCTGACGTTTTGGCAGCACTCTGGTGTAAACGCGCAGGCCGAGCAGGAGGCATCCCGTGAGGTCGAAGCGAAGCTACAAGAGATCAAGGCCGTGGGTGCGGAAAAGACGCTTAAGGTTGCTGAGGAACTGGTTAATGCCGTTATCGATATCCAACCAAAGCCTCACCGTAACGCTGCGAAGGTGGCCTAAGTGGAGAAGACGAACGGCGTTTGGAACCACGGACGGTGGTGGATGGCATACCCTGCTGTTAATAGACAGTTGTGGCCGGCAATTCTCGGGTTTCCTTTTCGGTGTGTTGTATGATCCCCAATTCAGCTCGATTGCATCACTCGACGTATTGCATGAGAAATGGCAAAAGGTGGAGCCCATTCTATTAGCAAGCTCCTTTCTACTCTGAAGCCCGTCGCAAGTCCGCGTGTTAAGCCGCTTTGAGTAATGCAATCTTCATCGACCACGACTATTGGAATACTATTGTTACGATAATGTACTAATATTTGCTAAAGCACCACAATCTCCATTGTCTTTTTGAGTGGTTGTTTGGCTCTATCGATTGTCCGACTTTACAAGTGTTCCCTGCATATTCCTAGTTTACACATTCCCAAAACATCTCCAGTCAAACACCAAAATTCAGAAACGAAGTTCGATCCGGTGGCCTTTGCAACGGGTAGTAGTGTTGGCCTTTTCCGCGGAAGCTGGGATTGTTCGTGACGGGAATCTAATCTTTACCAGCTTCGACGCCGTTCTTATTGCTAGACATCTCTGCTAGCTGCCGGTACATGGTCATTTCTTCCGCAAATTCCGTGAGTGCTCGCAGCTCTAGGGCACCAGTTAGCCTTCGCCAAATAAGTTGAATGGGGGTACATGCCACTGCCAGTGAAGATGAAACCGATCAAACCATCCATAACACCCGTGACCGCAACTACCCATCCAAGGAACATAATTAAGAACGACACGCCATTATGTGGACTCCACCATACCGCCACATGCAGAAGGATCAATACGGGTATCGAAGCCCAGAAATGAGCAATGCGCCAAAACTTCTCCTTGACCTCACGGGCTGTGTATTCTCTCTGCACAGTGAATATGTTGTCGATGATGTCCACCGGCAAGTACTTCTCGCCGGACAACTGGCCGACTTGGCGCGACATCTCAGCATCCTGTGCTCGCGCTGAGCCGGCGATGTCTATAAGTGATTCTCTGGGGATAGGGTCCGGGTTCATTGCCCTGGCCAGTTCGAGTTGCTGCTCGTGGTCTGGCACGAGAGCTAGCTGCACTTCTACTGAGAAGTGATCCGAGAGACTGCAGTTTCTCCCGGCCCCGCCCTTGCCCCCGGTTTGCGATGGCATGTCCATAGGTTCAGTCATGCCAACTTTGACGCTGCGCACAGAAGAATTGGAGGGTGAGTGGAAGACATAATCCAAACGTTTGCCGCGAGGGTCAACCGTTTCGGGCGGCGGCAACTCCAGCCCCGGCATCCTCCAGGTGTTTAAAACGCTGTCGCATGTCGCTCCCATGGTTTCAATGTTGAACCGAGCATTCGCACCTGGTGGGTGAATGTCAGGCGTGGTAGGGTAAGCCGAGAGCCAACTGTCAGACACCATCCCGTGGGTGGATATAAGCCGGTGTGCGAGTGAGGACGGAATCATGTTGTAATCGCCCACTCCGATGGCTACATGGCCTTTTTGAACAGCACCCCGTAGGAGCTTAGCGATTTCCCAAGCTTGCGCTGTGCGGTGGCAGAGGTATGTGTCTTTTTCCTCGTATGGAGCGTGTAACTGCCAGGAAACGTTAGCGACATAGTGCTATGTGTGACAGATCTATCGTACGTGTGTATTGAAGACCTCGATGGTCTGCCCACTCGGATGCCGAATCGCAGCACAGGCGACACCCTTCCCCACGTAGAAATCGCCTCGGAAGAACGCAGTAGGCCGCCCATTGAGGGGGTACCGGAACATGCTGCTCTGTGAGATCGGCCATTTGGACAAGATTACCAGGCCACCTCCGATTGAACCAGAGAAGTAGAACTTTCCGTAGGGAAAGATGTGCTGGGTCTTCTGGCGAAGATTAAGGTAGTCGGCATAAACCCAGAATTCTTGCAGCGCGACGATATCGTGAGAAGGAGATGCGCGAGCTATCCGAAGCGAGATCTCGTTGAGACGGGCCACGCGGTGTTTGGCAATGTATTTCAGCTGCCGCTGTCAGCTTAAACCTTCAAATGAGGATGGTTTGGAACTCACTCCCCAGCAATTCATGCTGAAGACATTCACGACTGGAAAATCTCCGTTGGCTCCTGGTTCTGCCATTTTAACTGTCGATATGATATCCAGAAGCCCGTCTGTCATCGAAGTGCTGGTGCGGGTTATCAAGATGTACATAGCCCCTGACCTTTGGAAGCTTGCAATGGATGGTAGACGGCGCTAAGGCTAGAGACCCCAACCGTCGCACAGGACAACGTCACGGTATTTCTCCGGTGATCTGTGCTTTAAACCATAAACAACGTCGCAACTCTCACGATGAAAACGCCGGAGGAGCTATACAAGCTTCGGAAAGAAGCCTTTGTTTCTGACCTTGCGGGAGGATCAATAACGGAGATCAATCTCGTCACTGCCATAGCCCCTGTAAATCCATGTCTCTACGAGTGAGTGTGCTTCGAGCGCTAACAACGATCTCGTAGGTCTCGTATGTCTTCTTCGCGGTCCTCCAGTCACGCCTACGCCTCTTTACCTCTTATGGGCCGGCGCAATTGGCGATCGATTTCCTCCTCAATTGCGCCTTGGTTCTTCTTGCGACGACCCTGTACTCTGCCCAACCAATGCTCCTGAACATGCTTGTACTGTCACCAGCTGTCCTCATCTACTTCACCAAACCAAAACCACCCAAAATTGCAAGGCCCAAAAATGCCGCCAGGGACAGCGAGAAGGGCCGAGATCCACTGCCAAAGAAAGCCTTCCTCACAGTGTACCGTGGTAGCATGATGGTGATCACGTGCGCTGCAATTCTAGCGGTCGACTTCCACGTCTTTCCACGGCGATTCGCAAAGGTCGAGAACTGGGGCACATCGTTGATGGACCTCGGTGTCGGGTCTTTTGTGTTTTCCTCGGGACTTGTGTCGTCACGGACAGTGGTCAAGCAATATCTCGTACCCACTGGTCGTTCGGTGTCCTTTCTAGAAAGGATGAAGATTTCTATGCGCAGCTCCTTACCGCTTTTGGTCCTTGGATTCGTACGGCTCGCTATAGTCAAAGGCGTAGATTACGCTGAGCATGTAACCGAGTATGGGGTACACTGGAATTTTTTCTTCACTTTGGGCTTCCTACCACCGTTCGTTGCACTATTGCAATCGATCCCTATCGGCAACCGGAATCCGACAGTCATCTACATGCTACTCACCCTGCTCGTCGCGGGAGGCTACCAGATCATCCTGAAGACGACAGGCCTAGAGGAGTATGTCCTCGTTGGTGATCGCCACAAGTATGGTCTCCTAGGAATGAACAAGGAAGGCGCAAGCAGCTTCGCCGGCTACCTTGCCATCTTTTTGGCCGCAATGTCATCCGGCACCTATATCCTCCCTCGGGACAACACCTCCGACCCAAAGCGGTCAAAGACGTTGAAGACAATGTTGGGCTGGGCAGCATTCTGGATTGTTGCATTCATTGGATGCAATGAGTATCAGGGCTTGGGGATCGGTGTGTCAAGGAGACTGGCGAATCTTTCGTATGTTCTTTGGGTTGCCGCTTTCAACACCTCACAAATAGTCGCATTTTACCTGGTGGAGAGACTTCTCCTTTCGAAGCGACAGACCGGAGTGAACGACGAGAAAGAGGCCTATAGATTCAACGTACCCAAGGTGCTTGATGCGTTCAATCGTAATGGATTGGCTGTGTTTCTGGCTGTGAGTGCTCCCGCTTTCAGTCCCGATTAACAAGATAATTAATGTAAGATAGGCGAACCTCTTGACTGGCCTTGTGAATGTTACGGTCAAGACGCTAGATATGGGACGGGTGGAAGCTATGGGTATTCTGACGGCGTATCTCGCGGCGGTAGCAGCGGTCGCTTTGGTTCTCGATTACAAAGACTTGAGCATCAAACTGTAGGGGGATTCGGGGGATCTGGAGTGCGCGTTCGATTTATTCTACTAGAATTAGAGAACAACGATTGAGTTTGCATGGAACATCCGAGTGATGGCCAATGGACAGGATGTTGGTCGTATGTAAGCCCTTAACCCTACGCGGTCACTTAGCGTAGCCCACAACACCCACAACTCTTTTCGAACTTTCAACCCAGGAAAGTTTAGCACTGTGTACAGCCGTCAATCATCAGCGACAAATCAACGACAAAATTTACCGGAGTACTTCCTCGATAATCTCTTATCAAGCAACCAAACGGAAGTGCAGAGATGGGTATGTTTCCCCGCCGATTCCACGACTGGTTCTTTTTGTGTGCTGAAGAGATGCACAATAGCCCCCACAAAGAAGACCAAGAAGACCGCCTCCGACTCCATTAACTCGCGCCTGGCGCTTGTTATGAAGTCTGGAAAGTACGTGCTCGGATACAAGTCGACCCTGAAGGCTCTCCGTTCGGGCAAGGCCAAGCTCGTCATCATCGCCGGTATGTCTACATCCCCGCGATCGACTCGTTCCGAGGCACTGCGAATCATGCGCCTGTTGTCGGGTGTTCTTTCAATGGAGCACAATTGCGATTTTGAAGGATACGAGGTGCTGATAGTTGTTCTAGGCAACACCCCTCCTCTCAGGAAGTCTGAGCTCGAATACTACTCCATGTTGGGCAAGTGCAACGTCCATCACTTCGCTGGAAACAACGTACGGACCCTGTCCCTCTTTCGCTTCCCATTTCGACTTGTTCATGAAGACCCAGCTCTCCGTGAGAAGCTTCCAATTGTCACACCTGCTGCGTGGCAATTGAGTGGATGGGAAGGCTGGAGCTTCATCCCTGAGAAGAAGCAAGAAACTTCTGCTTTGGAGGGAGCCCGCTTTGCTGACTTGTTATGTTTGGGGAATAGATTGAGCTCGGTACCGCTTGCGGAAAGCTCTTCCGTTGCTCCACCATGGCCATTCTCGACCAGGGTGACTCCGACATCCTGTCTTCCAACGCTTAGAGGAAGATCACGGATGGGCCGAGAAAGGTGAATTACTCGTGTGGAAACACTTTGGTAGTCACGAATAAAAAAAACACTGAACATGGGCATCCGAATTGATCTTGTGTGGTTGTGCGCTTACTTTCGTCAGACTCACATGCGCCTCGTCCAAAACCGATTCATTTATTCCATTGCCAAACCGTCGTACCTTCCATACAGTCCATTATCTTCCACCTCGCCTGCTTGCAGAGCGTTTTCCCACGACCCTTTTACAGTTAAATTCACTGTTGTCTGTTTATTTAGTCCTCGGCAATCATTTACGCAGGTACAGATGTGCCGTGTATGGTACTTGGGTACTTCTCATGATCACCCAAACGGCCAAATACTGCAGTCAACTAAATATTCATGTAGTGTATCTAAAAGAAAGCCCATCGGTGCTGGCGTATTTGGTCCTGTCCGAGACGTATAAATGTATGTAGGTACCCCTACTCGAGCTGGTAACTAGCCGCCCATGTTCGAGCTTGATCGGGATTTCCGCCACTTCGCACCCAAAGTAGCAATGTTTAGGCGCTATAAACACTAGGACTTTTGGTGACAGCACTATCTGAAAAAGGCGCTGAAAAAACCACCAGAGCTCGAGACTTATCTGAAAATCCCCAAAGCTTTTGAGCCGAAGATAAGTCTGCAATCCCACAGACTCCACAATCGACCCGGGCGCGACCGTGATTTTTGATGTGTTTCGATTGGGGAGCCGTGTCAACCGGCCTCTATCATATGTACTAGTACAACTAAAATGGGCGATGGGGGGCTTTAAAAGCTCAGTTCCTCTTATTAGAATAGTTATTAACCTTCTGCTGATCCCTCTGACTTATCCAACCGTCAACGGCATCACATTGTGTCACATCGTTCTTTTGCCCGAACTTAACTACAATCGGCTACTGGGCTCGAACATCTCAAATGCTCTCGGCTTGGGAACCCTAGCCGGTTCCGTCCACATCATGCGGCTCCTTAACTTGGATCTGCCAGGGTATCAATTACCTATTCCAGTTCCAACTATCCCGTCATGGACTTGAGCTTCGAACCCTCCACCCTCCTACCATAAAACCCAATCGGCCCGTCACCCACCGGCACACACGCCCCAGTTAGCAAAATGTGGAGACCAGGCAACTGGACCTCCTCCTCTCTCTCACAGCAACAACCGTCTCCACGTCCACCTTCACCTCCAAATAGCAACAACCTCACCCCACAGCTCCGCAACTATGCACCCAGCCCACTCGGACGGTGGCCCAACGCCTCTGCTATACGACCTGCACTGTCTCATAGATCCAGTATGATGAGTCTAGCCGGAGGGAATACTCCGAACGCGTCAACAGTATCATTGCCAACCAGAGGGAATCAGCTAGGATATCGCAAGGCAGTTTCTGCGCCGCAACCACCAGGAGTCAGGGATCCGCTGAATGTTTTGGAGGGGATACTTGGTGCGCCTGTGGCGACCAAGGGAGTGGAGGAGTGTATGCCGGATGTGCGGGATGCTGAGGATGTGATATTTGATGGGTTGAGTTTGGAGGACTTTGTTGTCAAGGCGGAAGAGGAGCTAAGGGGTGCGGTGGTGAGGAAGAGGGAATACAGTGAGCAGTCGGTTGAGGAATGTTAGTTCCCTTTCCGGTGGTAACTAGGCGATTGCTGATAGGCCTAGATGAGAAAGAGAAGGATAAATTCCAGGACCTACACCGCAGCATCACCGCGTGTGACGAGGTACTGAAATCCGTCGAGTCATATCTATCCGCATTTCAGGTCGATCTGGGCACTGTCAGCGGCGAGATAGAAACCCTTCAGAATCGGTCGATGAGTCTCAACAAGCAACTTGGCAACCGGAAGGCAGTTGAGATGTTACTTGGGCCGATCGTGGATGATATTGTACTGCCACCCAACGATGTCAGGCGGTTGGTCGAGGGAGATGTCAATGATGCTTGGGTTAAGGCGCTACATGATACGGATAGGAGGATCAAAGCGATTGAGTCCAAAGACCCAGCGAAGGTGAAGGCAGTGCAGGAGGTTCAGCCGGAGCTGGAGAAGATTACGCATAAGGTGCTACCCATTGGCTGGCAGTATCGCACGGTGTGAGGCTAATTGGGCTATCAGACTATTGAAAGAGTGCGAGATTTTTTCGTATCCAGAATCAAGGCTTTACGGATACCGGGAGCGAATTCGCAACTCATCCAGCAACAAGGGTTCCTACGATATCAAGAGCTGTTCCGATTCATGGCGAATCACCATGCACAGTTGGCCGAGGAAATCGTCCAGGCATACACAAACACCATGCGGTGGTACTACTCGACGCATTTTCAGCGGTACCATAAGACGTTTGAGAAGTTGAAGCTACATGTGATGGACAAGAACGATGTGCTCGGCTACGAAGAAGCTGCGCGGAAGGGTGGCTTGATCCCTGGACTAAAGGGCTCTGCGATGGCCACGTACGATCCATTCAACATCGGCCGGCGAATTGAGATACTCCGCAACCGCACGGCGCCCATCATGGCGGCCTACCAAGCGGAAGACGACAAGACCACACACTACCTCGAATTCCACTTCCGCCACTTTAACGCGGCACTGATGGAAAATTGCTCGGCGGAATACACCTTCATTAGTGAATTCTTCTCACACAAGAAGTACGACCAGCTATCTCACATCTTCAATAACATTTTCGAGCAGACTTTCGCCCTCGGAAGAACCTTCACCAAGACACTCGTCGACAACACCTACGACTCTCTCGGCATCCTCCTCTGCGTAAGACTTAACCAAGATGCTCTCTTCGAAATGCAAAAGCGCCGCATCCCCGCTGCCGAAGGCTATCTTAACGCAACCAACATGCTTCTCTGGCCCCGTTTTCAGCTAGTAATGGATGCGCAATGTGAATCTCTCCGCCGAAATATCAACAATACGCGCATGCTAGCTGCCGTCTCAGGTCCCGCTGCGAAGCAAAGTGCCGCACCGCACTTTCTAACCCAACGCTTTGCGAGTTTGCTGCATGGACTTCTCTCGCTCAGCGCTGAAGCGGGAGATGATGAGCCTGTACAACGAAGTCTCGGAAGGCTTAGAAGCGATTTTGAAGCATTCCTCACGAAGCTGAGTAGTGGCATTAGTGATGCTAGGAAGAGGGAGCGGTTCCTGCTGAATAATTATTCGCTAGTGTTAACGATCATCTCCGTGAGCACCCCGTCGCACCCCATGCCCTATCAAAAATCGCTCACGGTTCGATAGGATACGGATGGCAAACTAGCAGTCGAGCAGAAACGGCATTTTGAGCAGTTGAAGATGGCGTTTCAAGAGTAATTCCTAACGTAGTGGTGGGCAGATGGATGATACCCGGCAGTGCATGTTGTTGACACTTATTGGCATATTAATAGGCGTTTTTGCGCATTTTGTTCTGTTTTCCTTTTCCTGTTGGGTTTTCCTTGTTGAGGGACCACATGGACTACATGGACTGGATGGAGTCATTCCTTTTATATCTGGCGAGTGGGATCGAATGAACCGTGAGCCACATCCGACCTTCTAGCGTCCTGTCAAAATCACCAGCACCTCCGACGACTAACGGTCAAGCCGTCACTGGTACATCTCGAACCCGTTGCGTTTGTATCTAATCCAATGTAATAAAGCGCGACGCAATGATTGTCCGGAGCGCACTGGGTTTCTTCGCAGAGATAGTGGAATTTAGCACGCCCACTGCAAAGACCAAAAAATTACACCCTCGCATCATCGTACATACACGTTCTTTCCTGTCAGAATCATGCACAATGGGTGTTCCAGATATCGACCAAGCGATGTCAGAAAGAAAGAAAGGGCTGCATTGATCGCTAAGTGGTCCAGATTTATTGAAGCAGCTTCAGACAGTCAAAGGCCACACGAGGAGCTTGGTTCCATCGTAACACCAGCAATTGACCTCCACCTCCGCCTGCACCTTCCCTCGCCCCCCCCGCAATCCCCCGCAATCACCATCTTCTTCATCCCACAAAAACGACAATGGCATCCTCAACGAAGAAGTACGCCATCGACTTCCTCTCATTCGTCAATGCGTCTCCCACGCGTGAGCTTCATTCATCCGTCCCATATGCGGGGTTTAGCTGAGCCCAATAGCTTTCCATGTGGTTGAGTCTGCCAAACAGCGGTTGCTGAAGGCGGGCTTTTGTGAGATTCGCGAGAGGGACTCGTGGGCAAGTACGATTAAGAAGGGTGGGAAGTATTTTCTCACACGCAACGGATCGAGCATTGTTGCGTTTGGAGTTGGGAGCACGTGGAAGGTATGCATGTCCTCTCTCTACTGATGGGATTGTGTGGGCGGGCAACGCTGATGCGGATGGACTTGACAGCCGGGAAACGGAATGGCTCTGCTCGGTGCTCATACGGATTCGCCGGCGCTGAGGATTAAGCCCATTTCCAAGAAGTTTGGAGAGAACGGATCGTACATCCAGGTTGGTGTCGAGACTTACGGAGGTTAGTTGAGGATGTGTGATGGACTTCATATCTGCGAAGCTGATGATGGATCGAAAGGTGGACTCTGGCACACATGGTTCGACCGTGACCTCTCGATCGCCGGGCGGGCCATGGTTCGCGAAAAGGGTGGAAACATCGTCTCCAAGCTCATCAAAGTCGATGATCCGATTCTCCGCATCCCCACTCTTGCAGTCCACCTCGACCGGCAGGAGAACTTCGCCTTCAACAAGGAAACACAGCTCTTCCCTATCGCCGGCCTCGCTGCCGCGGAACTCAACAAATCCTCCGACGCCCCCGCAGAGGAGAAAGAAATCAGCAAGGACCCTAACTTTCAGCCGCTCTCCGCGATCACCGAGCGTCACCATGCGCCAGTTGTTGAACGTATCGCGTCCGAAGCCGGCGTCGAGGTTGCGGATATCGTCGACTTTGAGATGATTCTGTACGATACCCAAGCGGCAGTCCTCGGCGGTCTCAACGATGAATTCATCTTCTCCGGGCGCCTCGACAACCAGGTGATGTCCTACTGCGCGACCGAGGGTTTCATCGAATCCATCGACTCCCTGGACGGTGAATCCAGCATTCGCCTGATCTCCCTCTTCGACCACGAAGAAATCGGCTCGCAGACCGCGCAAGGAGCAGACTCTAACCTCCTCCCCGCCGTGATCCGCCGCCTCTCCATCCTTCCGGGCGATTCCACCTGCCCCGCCCTGCCTTCTACTTCTGCCTACGAAGAATCTCTGATCAAGAGCATGCTTTGGTCCTGCGACCAAGCGCACGCCGTGCACCCCAACTACGGTGCAAAGTACGAGAGTTCCCATAGACCAAACATGAACTCTGGGCCCGTGATCAAGGTCAATGCTAATTCCCGTTACGCTACTAACTCCCCGGGAATCGCAATGACGCAGGAGGTTGCAAGACAGGCCGGTGTGCCGTTGCAGCTGTTCGTTGTGCGCAACGACTCCTCTTGTGGTTCCACTATCGGGCCCATGCTCAGCGCGGCTCTCGGCATGCGAACTGTCGATATGGGGAATGCGCAGTTGAGTATGCACAGTATTCGTGAAACCGGGTGAGTTCTCCCTTCCCCCATCTTTTTCCTGGATGCAGTATATGGTGGGATGGGAGCTAAATATGCGCGGGCGGCAGTGGTTCCCACGATATCGAGCATGCGGTGAAGCTTTTCAAGAGCTACTTTGAGCACTTTTCTGCTTTGGAGCCAAAGATTATGGTGGATTCTATTGATGAGTGAAGCGACCGTTGGATTGTTTATGAGCATAGCAGTGAACACGCAATACACATAAAAGCATCCAGAAGCCGTAGAACAATGGTTCAGGCGTTTCTAATTTGGCCGCAGAGCGTAACTTCGCACCTGGAACAGACTTGGTGGCATGCCCCTCTGAACTTCGGTCTTGACGACCTTCAATCCTGCGTCTCTAAAGATCGCTCGAAACTTGTCGTCGGTCCTGCAGGTGTCAATATTGAGCTCACTCGAGCGAGTGATCGATGAATATACCTGGTAACACTGCTATCCACTTCATCGTACACGTCGTCCGAGCAGTTAGAGATGTTTTCCTTCACAACGATCATGCCGCCTTCTTTAATACCGGCCACGCACCGCTTGAGGTATTCTGTCAGGGCGACATCCGTCAAGTGTCCCACGCACCATTGGCTATTTGCCTTTGAAATCAGCATTCGCGTCACCCCCATAATCTCGGGGAAGGGGGGGGGGGAGGAGACTCGCTTCCAGATGACCCAATACGCTTTCTCCTCTGGAGTCCACGCCTCGAGTCCGACATTGACTATCTTCCCAATCTTGCCCGCGGCCTTCTCCTCGGCGAAATTCTCGGGCTTCGCTATCTCGTCGGTAAACTTTTTTACCGGCTCGACGATGTCGACGACCACGTCACTGTTGATCTTGGAGAGGAAGTTTTTGGTGACCCGACCGATGCTAGAGTAAATATTCATCAGCGCTAAGCAAAGTGGGAAATATGTGCTCTGGATACATACCCAGCGCCACAGTCCGCGATGCGCAGCGGGGGCGTCCGGTCGAGCTTTAACTTCGCGAAGAAGCTCTTGCTGCCTTGGATGTCGATGCGGCTGATGCGCTCGTAGCCTCCGAGCATGCCTGTGTGTTCGGACGCCGTTTAGAGTGCTGAGCCCGAAACGACAAGGAGAGTTCTGGTCACGCCCACCATTTGGTGTCGCCTCGACGCTATTCCAGTAATCCAGCTGCTTTTGTGCTGTGGGACCGTTCAGTATTGGGCTCCCCCGTTCGAGAGGTGGGGGTGGGGGGGGCGCCCTTACTATCTATCTCCGCATCGGCTGGTTTTGGGGCTTCCGAGGCCGACATCGCGATTCTTTTATGTGGGTTGTTGGGAGACGGAGAGAGATGCAGCTGCGAGGGTGGTCACTGATTCTGCGTTTGACGGGGGGGGCTTCTTTGAACCAGCGAATAGAGTGTGATCAGATACAGACTTGTCGGACGTTCCCAGGGATATAGAGTATAACCATGCCGAAACAAAGAACTGTAAATCGGATCGTCCCAGGTGCAGCAAGTACTCCGGGAGTGCCACAGTCCACTAGCCACAGCACATGGTTCTAGACTTGTCGTTACGCACGCACATTGACTTCCCCGCTAATTTATCCCACCCCGTCAATGAGTCTTCTACGTTTCCTGCGAGCACCAACGACAACGACGATACGCCTTCCACTAGCATCCCTCGCACCGCGCATCTCGCACCTCACGGGTTCCTCACCACTCGAAACGCCAGTCGACATGCCGCCAAAGGAAAAGAAGGGAAAGTTCGACCTCAAGGTGCCAAAGGGCACGAAGGATTGGGAGGGGAAGGACATGATCATCCGTGACAAGATCTTCAACGGGATCACCACGGTCTTCAAGCGTCACGGAGGGGTGACCATCGATACGCCGTACAAACCCCCCCCTCCCTTTTTAGTTCCACGCGGACCGGGGCGCTGACTCGCCCACCCCCCCACCCACCTCAGAGTCTTTGAGCTGCGCGATGTCCTGACAGGCAAGTATGGTGAGGACTCCAAGCTCATCTACGACCTCGCGGACCAGGGCGGCGAAATCTGCTCCCTCCGCTATGACCTGACGGTTCCGTTCGCGCGATGGCTGGCGATGAACCCCCAGATCACGGCGATCAAGCGCTACCACATCGCGAAGGTGTACCGCCGCGATCAGCCCGCCATGGCGAAGGGACGGATGAGGGAGTTCTACCAGTGCGACTTCGACATCGCGGGTGTCTACGATTCCATGCTACCCGACGCCGAGATCCTCAGGATCGCGATGGAGATCCTGGACGGTCTGAACATCGGGAAGTACACGATCAAGATCAACCACCGGAAGATCCTCGACGGACTGTTTGAGGTCTGCGGTGTGCCGCTCGAGAAGATCAGACAGATCTCGAGCGCGGTGGACAAGCTGGACAAGGTGGGGGGTTTTCACTCATTGCTATCACTCGGGGTTTCTCGCACGCACTTACGCTTAGCGCTCAGATGCCATGGGAGGATGTACGGAAGGAGATGACAGAGGAGAAGGGGCTCGATCCCGAGGTCGCCGACAAGATCGGCCAGTATGTCCTCAAGAAAGGTGGCCGCGACCTCCTCGACGAACTCAAGGGGATCCCCGAACTCACGTCCAACGCCTCGTTCGCGGCCGGGCTCGCGGACATGGGCCTGCTGATCGATTATCTCGAGGTCTTCAGCGTCATGCCCGTCCTTTTGTTCGACCTCTCCCTCGCCCGCGGGCTCGACTACTATACCGGCGTGATCTTCGAGGTGATCACGGAAGCGTCAGCGCCGCCGGGCGCCACTGCCGGAGGGAAGCGCGGTCCCAAGCCACCCAAGAGCGACGATCCCGACGCCGACCGCTCGAACGACGACTCGATCGGCGTGGGCTCGATCGCGGCTGGCGGCCGGTACGACGAGCTGGTGGGCATGTTCTCCAAGTCGGCGAAGGGCAGGATCCCGTGCGTCGGCATCTCGTTCGGCGTCGACAGGATCTTTTCGATCTCGAAGGCGCGCATGGAGGAGGAGGTGCGCGGCAACGAGGTGGACGTGTACGTGATGGCGTTCGGCGGGAAGGGCTTCACGGGCCTGATGAAGGAGCGGATGGAAGTGTGCAAGACGCTCTGGGATGCGGGGATCAAGGCGCGTGCTCTCTCTCTCTCTCTCTCTCCGTCCGGTGATCGTCCGCACTAACGCCGGGGGGGGGGAGGGGGGGACAGGCCGAGTTCCTCTACAAGGTCAAGCCAAAGCTCACGCAGCAGTTCGCGGGCGCGGAGAAGCACGGCGTGCCCTACGCCGTCGTCCTGGGCGAGGACGAACTCGCGGCGGGGATGGTCAAGATCAAGGAGATGGGCCTGCCGGACGGCCACCCAGAGAAAAACGGCGTCGACGTGGAGCTGGCGGAGATTGTGCAGGAGGTGCAAGCGCGCCTCGCGGCGAGGGGACAGCGGGAGGAGGAGCTGGCGCGGGGGGTGAAGGCCGTGCAGCTCGAGCAGCGGGAGGCCGTTTAGCGTGGACAGATACATAGATAGATGGTTACATAGACGGCAGAGGAAGAGTCCGAAACACAAGTGCATGCACGTATTCTACACGAGGCGTATGATGTGCCGGGGCACGTGTCTCGTCTATGTATGTATGTATGTATGTATGTAGGAGACGAATGCGCCCGGAGCGTATGTGCTCTACATATGTACTCTACGTATATGCAAGGTCCATCCTCCAATGTCCCGAAGTGTCCATGCACGCCATCGTGCCATCATGCGCAGGCACTCGCCACGTCGACCCAGGTATGTATGTATATATATATCTACATATGTATGCGCGGAAGGTCTATGTGGAGTACATAGATAGTTATGTAAATCCCAAATCTCTCACGCACGGCCGTTGCGTATATATGCTATGTGACTAGATACGTCCAAAACCAGTTGCCGCTCCCCTTCTCATATTATGTATCTCGCCCCTTTCTTCGTCCGTCCGTGCCCCGTCCACAAGGGGGAGAAATAAAAAATAAAAAATAAAAATAAAAATAAAAATAAAGGCAACCCGAAGCGGAAGTGATCACAGCACACGCACGCATCACACAGCAGCACTCACACTCACACCTCCTGGGGCGGGAGGGAGGGGAGGGAAGGGAAGGGAAGGGAAGAAGGGGGGAGGGAAGGGAAGGGAAGGGGAGGAGGGGGGAACCTCCTGCTTGGCGCGTCGGCTGCACTCTCCCAGTCCGCGAGGTGCCAAGGCGCCGAGCAGTCCGAGTTCCCTCCTTTCCCCCATCCCCCCACGCACGATAAGCAAAAGAAAGAAAGAAAGAAAGAAAGAAAGAAAAAACAAACCATAACACGACAGATCACAATAATGTGTCTACTCTAGATATATCGATACCTACCTACCGACACACCGATGATAGATAGGTATTGCGATGCGGATAACACAAGACAGATAGATAGAAGCGGACGCTGGGGGAGAGGGAGGGGGGGGGGGAGGGCAATCTACATATGCTATGTACATAGGTATATATCTACCGACTGGAGCTGGGGCGAATAGATAGATAGAGTGGGTTCCTGTCAGAGAATGCGAGATCGTTCCTACTTTCCGGCGATGCTGGGGCGCTGGACTTACATCTCATACATATCATATCGAATCGAATCACATCATATCATATCTATCTATCTCCAGAGGGGGGGGGGGACTTGTTTCGCGACAAGCTGTGGTGGTGCGCCGCCGGCTGAGCGGGGCGCATGATGCGCAGCTCGCCTGCCGATCCGGAGGGTGCATAGGAAGGAAGGAAAGGAAGGAAGGAAGGAAGGAAGGAAGGAAGGAAGGTATCGACTTCGACATGTCCCGCAGCTGAACATCGGAGTACGGTATATGGTGTAGAGGATCTATCTACACACATCTACAGAGTATCTATGTACATAGAGCACACTCCACATCTGGCGGTATTCTGTGGGGGGGGGGAAGTCCGAGGCGAGGCTCGAGACCACCCGCCACACACTACTCTACATGGTTACTCTGCTTGATTGGGAACACTGTCCGCCCAGATGTACTGTGCATATCTTCTCGACGCTTCCGTCGCCCAACAAGGGAGAAAGGAAGCAAGAAAAGAAAACCATCTATACATGTGGAGTACATACATAGCACTCTAACTCAGCCCTGTTGCGGCGCATTACGCTATGTATCTGCATAACTATGTTGCGGCGCTTTACGCTATGTATCTGCATAACTATGTTGCGGGCTGGCGAGGTGTAACTATGTACGCCGTTGCCGGGTTACGCATTCGTAGATAGATATGTAGTTGGGCCGGGTCTGGCGATCGTCGATTGAGCCAGCGCAGAGGGATGCAGATAGGATGTATGTATGTATGTATGTGCTTTGCGTGTCTAGATGGATGTAGAGTACTCTGGTAACTCTGCAAAGAGCACGGTCAATAACAATGTGCCGCGAGTGTGGGGCAAAGAGAAGCCGGGCCCGTCGGCAGAGCTGAAGTCGCGTCGACTTGCACTAGGTATGTATGTGGTAGTACATATCTACATACCTACATACTTACTTTGTAGGGTACAGTATCTATGTATCTATGTATGAATGTAGGGGATATGCACCGTCGAGCTTTTTTTTTTTTTTGTCATTATTCGCATGCGAAAAAAAATGCAACCGCCAAGCTGCTGATGCCGGTACGGGCAGGTCGGAGTCGCTGCGAAGATGGGTGCCGCGTATGTACATACGGGGAAGCCCCCCAACAACAACAACAACAACAACAACAACAACAACAACAACCCCACGTGGAGACACGAACGGTCAGGAAGAGAACGACGAGAACGACGACGACGACGGCTGGCGGTGCATGCATTCATACGGCTGTTTATGTAACTACGGCATGTCCGACATATTATTGGATGGAGCGCCGGCGACCCACAGCTGCCCCATCATCATCCAGAGTGGCTACATATAGATACCTATCTATCCAAGTGGCTAGATATCTATGTACCAGTCGCTCCACAATCTCCGACGACGAATCAGCAGCAGCCGTGCAGAGTAACATAGATACCTAGATATGTGTGCCAGTGGTATCTATCTACTCTATGTAGTTTATGTACGTACTAGATACCTACACTCTACTCTATATACATACACAGCGGCCGGTTCCGGAAGATCGACCCAGCAAAATTGGCTGATGGCTGATGGCTGGTGGCTGGTGAAGTCAAAGAGACGAGTGAACAAAAAAAAGGCCAATCCATTGCATCATCATTTCATACATGGTACATACTTTACTCTATATCATCGCGAAAGAAGAAGAAAAAGAAGAAAAAACCGAAAAAGAGAGAAGAGAAGAAAGAGTTACTAGATGGATAGATATCTAGCCGACAGCGGAATGCTCCCCCACCGAAAACGAGAATATCTAGACTAGCCACAGCCATGATCGCCGCCAGTCGGAAGCCAGCAGCTGGGGAGGGGAGAGGGGGCGTCTGTGTATTATATACATATATTGCTGGGGTTGGCTGCTCGTCCCGTCGTTCATACATAGAGTACCTATTGCAGGACTTTCCGTCTGCGGTATCCGCACCCTTTCTTTCCTCCGTTCGGTGAATGGCGACAGTGACGTTTGGCGCTGGGCCCATCGGAGAGGAGAAGTGGAGGTGGAGGAGAGGGGGGGCTGGATGCAGAGAAACGGCGGGCTGACTGACTGGCTGGCTGGCTGGCTGGCTGACTGGCTAACGCTTGTCGGAAGCGATTGCTAGACACGGAAATCCGCAGGAAGCAAGGCAAGGCACGGCAGGGAAGAAGGGGGAAGGGGAAGGGGAAGGGGAGAGTCGAAACGAAAACCAAAGAGAGGCAGAGCAAGCTTACAGAGTCCGAAGGCTATCGTGTTCTGCCCCTCTGGAAGTCGGATTGCATCGGATTGATATTCCAAGTGTGTGTTCACGGCCGGCGGGGACGGGACGTGGGAAGTTGCACCGCAAACAATAATGGGCGGGCTTGACCCTGTGTCGTGTTTGCTCACTGACGGTTGATCGCGGAGGTTAATGCGCTGGCTTGCATTATTGCGGAGTGCACTATCTACATATCATTTTGAGATGCTCTCATCTGATGGTGGTTCCCCCTCATCTGTGAGCCGTTTTCCAGCTGGAGAAAAGAGCTTGTTGGTTTTTTTTTCCCGCTTCTTTTCTTTTTCGGACATTCCAGGTGAGAGGGATTGCGTCGGAAGGAAGAAGAAACGAAACGAAAGAGCATCACATCACGTTGCGGGGAGAGTACATAAGTATGTATGTCATGGGAAAAAAAAAGAGAGCGAAATAGCGCGCCATGTTTATCTCGCAGCGCAGAAGAAGAAAAAAGGAAGGGAAAAAAAAACAAAACAAAAAACCTGTTTTGGTTTGCCAATGATCATCAAACGGGTGGTGGGTGTGAACCCTTATTTTTTTTTTTTTTTTTTTCTTCTTACTGTGTCTGTGACCTCTTTCTTTCCTTTTTCTCCGCTTCCCCGCATTATCGTGAGACGTCGTTGTACATGAGACGACGTATGTACGGCCGATGCGAATTCACGATACGATAGTCTAGGCCGGCGCCAGGGCAGCGCGAGCAATCACGAACGCAGGGAGGCGAAGGTGTGGGGAGCGGGGTAAGCAAGTAAGTGAGCGACAAGAAGATGGGGGGGGAATCACGGGGGGGGAGGGTATCGTGATCTCGCGGTGGGCTGGAGTTGGCCTGGCCAGACACCGCCGTCGTGAGTGTTGGCGGCGGCGATGTTGGTGGTGGTGGTGGCATGGGGTTGAAGCTCACAACAAACCTGCGTGATCGTGATATCTATGTAAGCTGCCTGCCTGCCCGCCGACTGGCTAGGATTAGCCGTCTCGGTTGAGGCTGCACGACAAGGGAGAGAGCACGAGAGATAACAATGACCAGTCGAGAAACGTGCGTGTTTTGGCGCGGATGGAGCGTCGCTGTCGTGGGTGGCGAGGATTCCGAAGCGTGCGACGCGAGGGTTGGTGTGGCCGTTGGTGGTGGTGGTGATGCTGATGCGGATGCCGGATGTGGACGAGAGTTTGTTCTGTTCGCGTGCCCGTCGACGATTCTCGCGAGACCCGGCGGCAAGAGCGGCGGGGGCGGCGGGGGCCGATTGCTGGAATCCATCCGGGCGAATGGGTGTCTCCGGATGTCAGCATCGGTTGTGTGTTCCGTTTGTCTGGCGGTCGGTCCGTCTGCTCTGCGTGGATGTCGTCGATATTAACACGGGGGGCCGACGGACCGACGGACGGACGATCAAAGTGCGGTGCCGTCTGCGGGCAGCCGTGGGGCTGGACGGGCTCGAGCCCTCGAGCTTTGGGCCCCTTCGCACGCCAGCGGGCTGGGCGCATTGCAGCCGGCGATGTCGCTGGTTGCGCGGACCGAATGTGCGGCCGGATCGAAATGCACGCAGACGACAAGCCATTATTGGCACCCACCACCCCACTCTGCGCCACGGACGTTCTCCCTGCGCAGCCCACAGTCTCTGCGCGTTCGCTGCCATCGACAAAGAGCGCCGCCATCGACAAAGAACGCCGATCAATGCCTCCGACAGTTCTCCAACGAGAGGATGACGATGGACTCGCATCCGCTGTGCGTGGGAGCAGTGTGGAGCGGGGTGCACCGGCGGCTCCCTCCCCACTCCACCCAGCAGAGCGAGCCGCACATATCGATCGAGAAACTGCGAGCGGAGGAGCGGAGGGAGCGAATGAGCAGACGGGGGAAGGGGAAGGAGGCGGCTCCGTCGTGCGGATTCGCCGTGGCATTGTTCGTTCCCGCGTCTCGTGCTCGCGCTCGCGCTCACGACGCCAGGACTGGTGTTGCTGCTCTGCATCTAGTCGCCGTGCGATTCGCCGGCCCATCTTCGGTCCACTGACAGCCCACGCAGCCCAGCATGCCTCTGCACTCAGCCCTCGCTCTCCACTCACTCACCCACCACACAGCACACAGCACAGCACAGCACAGCACAACACAGCACAGCACACCACCAGACCGAGCGCAGGAGACGACCTGCCCGTCGAAACTCTGCAGACAAAAGCATCCGCCGGCCCGTGACGACATGCCGATAGCCGCTCCGAGACAGCGTGGGAGCGGCGGGCACCAGTGCGCAAGGCGGAGATAGCGTGGCGGCGTGGCGGCGAGGATGATCGCGAGGACTCGAACATCTGCCGTCCGTATGTACTCGCGCCAGTATCCGCCGTCCGTATGTACCAGTGACAAACCACCAGACACGCACGTTGGCTGCGGCCGCTGAGACCGCGGAGACCTCGCTGACGGGGACACGGGTTGGGTGGATGGATCACGGAAGAGTCCGTGGCTGCACGATGTCTGGCTGTCGGCGGGTGTGGAGGGTGTGGTGGGTGGATGCGCTCGTGGTCGTGTCGTGGGCCGGGTTGGGTTTGGATTCAACCTGCAGCCCGGGGCGGTCGATTCGCGGATTCCGCTGGCCTGCCTGGCGCTGCGGAATATCCGCTCCACCGACACCCTCTCTGCGGTGCAGTAGTGCAGTGCAGTGCAGCCTGCAGTGCAGTGCGTCGTCTTGCGTCTCGCTGGCCGGCGTGTCGACTCGCTGCTGCTGCACTCGCGCCCCGCTCCATCGGTCCCCCGGAATCCGAGCGTTCGAATCGAGAGGAACGGCGAAGGGAAGGGCGGAGGGCGAACTGCGACCCGCCCGCGTCCTCCGATTTCAGCCTGCTTAGCTAATCCTCGCCCTCCGTCGCTGCGCTGTCCCCCCCACCGCCTCGCCCCCAGCACCTCCGCCCTCCGCCGCCACCCCCATCCGTCCGGCTCCGTGTCTTCCTCGTCTTCATCTACCGAACTTCAGTCCTGTAGCCGATCGCTTCGCATCATCCCCCACCACCCCCCACCACCCCCCAAACGGATTCTCCCAACCCCAGGGCAACCCCCTCCAAAACGAACCCAACCTCGCTCCCATCCCCACCCCAACGCCCGCCCAGCTCGGCCCTCGCGTCTTTGCCCTCGTTTCTTCCTCGCAGCGGCTGCCCGATCGTGTGTCCCTGTCCGCTTCCTCGCATCCTTCGCCGCATCCTCCCCCATCCCTTATCCCTCGCTCGTCTGCGCTGTCACTGCCGTGCCCGTCCTTTCTTCAAAATCCCTCCGTCGCCGCCTGCTGTCCTCCACCTGGCCTCCACCTCCTCTCCACCTCTGCTACCACCACCCAACTAGCCATCACCACAACTACAGCCTCCGCTCCCGCCCCTCCCCTGCTCGCCATCCTCCAAAGAAAAACGACCCAATCCGCCTCTCATCGCTTTCCCCCGTCATTAACTCGAAACCCCGCACTCATCTCGTACGCAACAAAGAACGGAAAATAAAAAGAGCCGGCGAACGCAGAAAGAACGAAAGAAAAGAAAGAAAGAAAGAACCCAACCCACTGAGAGATTTTCGCTTCACCGCCGCTTGATCGTCCACCCACCTCCTCCACCAACAACTACAACTACAACAACAACAACAACCCATCTCGACCACCATCTCATCATGGGACGTATACGACTGTAACAGCAATCCCCCCTCCCTCCCCTTGCTCCCTCTTCCCCAAGAGTCGATCGCCTTCTCGTCGTCCACCTCTCGATTAGTCCAGACAGCCCCACGTATTCCGCCACGGTTTCGATCTCCAGGAACACGCACGCTCAGTTACTGTCCGGTTCACTCCACCTCCGCGGAAAGCCCTTACGCAGCATAAAAAAAAAGGGCCTCCGCCGTACCATCAGCCCTCACAGAGGCGGCTTCCGTTTGGGTTCGGTTCTTTTTGCACAGCTGGCTTGATTGCTGCGCCTCGGCCTATCCCACTCTATACACGCCTTGACCTACCCCCCAAAGCAACATATCGACAGCAGGCATCCACCACAGCTCCATATATAATACCACCACCTCACCCCTCCCACTTCATCCCGCCTGACCTCCAAGGATCCTTTCTCTGCACGGTGACGACACTCTCCGCCGGACCCCACTTGGAATAACGGTCATCCTTCTAATACTTGGCTGGGCTCCTTCTCCTACCCTTTTTTCGTCGACGAAAAAAAAGGAAGAAAAAAAGCTCCAAGGCTGTGTTGTGTCGTAGTCAGCCTTTTCTCACGTAATCGGAGAGTACATATCTACTCCCTTGCTCCTTCCCCCCTGCCGCCATGTCTGCAGAACACGACTCAATCTTCCGTCACGCTTTTCGAATGCATAACCTTTCGGCTTCAAATGCGGCCAACCTCTCATCCACCTACGACGAGGAGCTCGCCGATGAGCCCGATGAGCCTGACGAACGGACGTCCGTTTTTTACGACACCCTTCACCATGGCTCCTTCTCCGACGGAGAATTCTCGAAACATTCGATCCACCCTCACCCCTCTCACAAGGAATCCCTCCTGACCAGAGCTCTGCTCACGAGTCCCATTCTCGGTCCCGTCGACTGTCCGGAAGCCCCTTATCTGGAGCGTGGAATGTCCACCTCCTCCTTTTGGAGCAACACCAGTGGTGCATCGACTGCGGAGCTGACAAGCGACGCTGGTATGACAAGTCCTTCCCGAACGAACACGCCGAGCCCACCCCCACCCATGTTCCTCGCAGGCGCCGCCGGGATCATGCATGATGGCGTCCAGAAGCGCGCGATCACGTTCGACGGCCACAAGCCAACCGAGGTCGTCGCCGACAAGGACGCCGTGGCCGAAGGCCTTGGAAGGAAGCGACTCATCACTTTTGCCTGCGCTGGCGGGCAGTCGTCTCGAAAGGCATCCGAGGAAGCGGCTGCCCCCGCCGAGTCGGAGGAATTCAAAAAGCAGCTCGTCAAGCCGGTTGCACCCAAGAAGAGCTCGATTCTGACCTTCGCTTGCGCTCAGCGTGGCGAGGAAAAGCAGCAGACTGTTCGCCCATCAAGGTCTCCTCCTCCTCCTCCTCCAGTGCCCAAGCACATCGACTTTGCCCTCAACCGTCCGACGTTGCGCGCTGCAGCGCCGACCAGTGTCGATCCCTCGACCGCCAGTAAGCCGGTTAGCTTTGCTGCGGCTACGAAGGCTGCATATCCCGAACGAAAGCTCTACGACTCCGAGAGCGCTGCTGACTCGTGGACGAACTTTCCCATCGACAAGTCGCGGCTGCTCAGGGTTGACGATCTACTCAGGAAGGAGATGAATATCCGCAAGTTGGGCGAGGAGGCCGAGGCCGAAGCGATGCAGGAGGAGGGACTAGATGATGAGGATGGCAGCGAGGAGGAGGAGGAGGGGGAGGAGGAGGGCGATGATACGCTGGTGGACGACGAGGACGAGGAAGGCCTGGAGAATCGGGATGAAGACGATTACCAGGACGGCGAATCTGACGACGACGACGAGGATGAAGATGGGGATGACTACGATGGCGAGAGCGGTAATGAGACCGACGACGAGGGGGGCTTCGCTGACGACGACTCGGACGACGAAGGTTTCTTCGACCTTCATCCGCCCATGCTGATTCCGGCCCGTCCCATCGGCGACCGTAGCATTTCCGAATCTTCGTACAAGAACTGTGGCACATTGCCTCGCCACATCCGCTCTGCGACCCCAGAGTTGCCCGACAGCACGGACTTTGTCTGTGGAACGTTCGACGAGGATAAGCCCTTGGAGGATGCGTACTTGTCCGCCCTGGAAATAAGGAAGCGTTCCAAGCACAAGACCACCCCTCAGGATATCGATCCCAGCTTCCCCACGTCCGAACCGGAAGACTCCGATCGTGACGAGCCGGAACCTCGGCACGTCGCTAGGATCAACCACGATAGCTCGTCAGACGGCAATCAGAGCAGGGGGCGCAAGATGCGGGGTGGAATCAAGGATCAATCTCCTACTCGCGGTCGTGTTCATTCGCCGGCACCGGTTCGCCGAACCGCACTTGCCCAGTCGCCCGCCCCGACCTGCCGAATTCGGTCTCGGTCCAGGCATACGTCACCGCCTCCCATTTCTCGACGCGGCAGTAGGGCTCTATCGCCTGCACCGCCTCGTCGCCGCACCACTTTCCAGTCCGGCCACAATATCGTCAGAGCGAGGTCCCTTCCTCGCAACCCCGGCCTTGCACGTCGCACTGGACGGTCGTCCAGGATCAACTCGGCCGTGGGCTCGCCCCAAAAAGCTACCCGGCCGATGGTCATCCGCAGGGGAGCCATGGACATCGTCAAAGGGTTGGAGAAGAAGCGCGAACGCAGAAAGGCACGCTTCAACCGCAAAGACAAGGACGGTCTGTGGAAAGCCGGAGAAGGTGTTGAGAAGATGAGAGAGCTCGGACTCGAGGTCTGCGGCAAAGGAAGATCACGTCCAATCTGGGTGATCTCCGCCTGAAGGGGGAGTTTTATTGTTTTTTGTGAATAATTGACGGTTTTATTTTTTATTCGTGTCGCGATTAGATGATGGATTGGGGTTCGGTGTTTTCTGCTTTCCTTTCCTTTGCGGATTTTCTAAATAATTATATTTTTTTCCTTTTTTTCCTTCTTTTTTCTCTTTTTCCTTATGGTTGCATGGGGGTGTTTGCTCTATTTTTCTCTGGTTTTTTTTTCTTTCTTTCAACGGAGTAACAATTCTTCGGTTTTGATATATATGGGTTTGTATTTCTTCCTCTTTGTCGCCTTCCTTGCTGGAAGAGGAGGGGAGAATGGCGTTGGCTATTCCTCTCCGGGATGAAGCTTACTTTTTTTTCCTTGTATTTTTGTTGATTGGGACGTACCATTATGGGAATAGGGAAGGGCTGCGGGCAATGGGATTGGGACGGTGGGACTGGTTGAGAGTTGCAGGGTGGGGCTTTCTTTTTCTTGAAGGTCTCGACTGGGCTCCTAGGAACGGGAAAGAAGAAGTGGGCTTCGATAGATTACTTACTTCAAGAATTGACTTGGGTTGACCAAATGAAACATAGCAGAAGTTTATGCGCCGATATCGGGAGATGCAGTGTCCCTAGACAGACTATGCTCCAGTGATATCTATGTGTCCTGTCCCATCCTGTCTGTCGATACGGCAGATGGGGGTGGGGGGCAGTCAGAAAAGACTTTTTTTTTTTTTTTTTTTTTTTGGTTTGTTTGATCGTTAGTTGCACGCGACCTATCTCAATCATGGGCGAGCAAAGGAGCCGGCAACGGGCAGTATGTGGGTGAACTAGGTAGACGGTTAGTGGATGATTCGGAGCCCGACTGCCTCGGGTGCGAATCCGTGAAGTCGGACTGGCTGGTCGGCCGGCTACCTAGTTAGAGTACACATACACACAGACTAGCCGGTTGGCTCACTTCGGGATGCCCCGACTCTCGCCCTCTCTCTTTTGAGCCCAATGGAATTGTGTTTTCTTTTCAATAAGGGGGAAGGGGGGGGGGGGAGGGGGGGAGGCAAATCAGATAAGATAAGCCCAAC
>Ga0307508_10000586_pt1 | contig 43426 bp, 56 predicted proteins | sample 9_EM_MG_FD_203089 | JGI IMG/M metagenome (GOLD analysis project Ga0307508, IMG submission 203089) | Populus trichocarpa ectomycorrhiza microbial communities from riparian zone in the Pacific Northwest, United States - 9_EM | ecosystem: Host-associated > Plants > Roots > Unclassified | place... | reverse complement strand
TAAAAACCTCAAACCCCCCCCCCAAAAACCCCAACCCCCCCCCCCCCCCCCCCTCCCCCAAGAGTAAACCACACGATACCGTCGTAGCTAGGCTCCTCCATAAAAAAAAATATTTAGATAGAAGAGAAACGACATTACCGCGTCGAGGAACAAAGAGAAAAAAAAAAATATCGCGCACAAATATGGACAGACGAATGCAAACGGTTTGTTGCGGTGGGGAAAGAAAAGAGAGGCTGCCGTGCACGGCGCTGGAAGCCAAGGCGCAACGTTCCGGTAGTGACCGCCACGGACCGCAAGGTCGTTGTGTTCACGGGTATCCAGCGCAGGCAACGTTCGCCAGCGCGGTGAGCCCGTCGTCCGAGCCGAACGGCTCAAAGTAGTTCGCGTAGTCGCACGGCGGAGGAATGTGGCGATGGTGGTGGGTGGCCTGCAGCGGCGGCTCAAAATGCATCGGAACGGGGGCATCGGCCGGTGCTCCGACTGGCGGCTGGGACGCAGGCGATGTCCCACGCGCCGCGTGCTCGTTGGTCCGCTGCAAAGATACCGTGTCGGTGGACATGCGTCGCTGCGAAGACACCGCCTCCGTTGACATCCTGCGCTTCCTGGCCGCACGCTTGCTTCCGGAGCCGCTCTGATGGGTGCGGTAGTGCTGCATGCAGTTGTCCTGCCTGCTGAACCGCGCCGCGCAGCCAGCCTCGGGGCAGACGTAATTCTTCTCGCCGGTGTGGATGCGGGTGTGGCGCGCGAGGTGGCCGGACGTGGTGAAGGACTTTCCGCAGTGGCAGGTGTAGCGGCGGGACGACCGCTTCGCCGCGGGAGTTGCGACAGCCGTCTTCGGCGAGGGCGGCGTCGAGACAGTGGAGGCGTGGGTGCTGGTCGGCGACAAGCTACCATCCACGGAAGCCGCGCCGCCCATGGTCGCGGAAGCAAGCACTGGGGAGCCCGCGTCGGAGCCGTACCTGGCGCTGAAGACCACTACCCCGGGGACAGGCAGCAGCTTCTCGAGCGGAGGAAGGCATAGGATCGGAGGCGTCTTCGGAGAATAGAGGCCCTGGGAGGAGACCGTGGCGAGCGAGGAGGTCGAGGAGCAGTTGGAACAGATCGAGTCGGCGCGCAGCGGAGCGTACGGCCGGCGATAGTCGGGCGACGGTGGCGGCGTGGGAGAACCGGGAACGTAGGGAGGGGAAGCGTAGTCAACCTTCCCGTCAGGCTCGCCGCAAAGCAAAGACACTCGTCGGCCAGACGAAGTGGTAACAGCCCAATGGGGGTCCATTCCGTATTGCAGCAGGAGTCGCGGTCTGTGTAGGTTCAGGGAGAGGTTTCTGCCCGAACGATGGGAGCCGAATGGTGGGGGTTGGCGGAGGGAGCTGCGGGCTTCTCCAACGGATGGTGTGCAGCTGCGCGGGCGGAGATCCGAGTAGTCGGATACGGAAGTGAATCAGGTTTCTCTCAGACGAGCGAAGAACGACGGACGGGGAGGGCGTGGAGATATAAACAGGAGGGGATTCTTCGAGGGTAGAGGAAGGTTGGGAGGATCCGGGAATGTGGACAGGATATGAAGGGGGGGAGGGTTGGTGGTGGAGCGGGGCCCTAGGCAGTAATTAAAGCGGTGGGATGGGAGCGGGACCCAATTGATGATGACGCCTGTTGGAGCACGTAGTTGGGTACGAACGAGGAGGAGGAGGCGATGGACATTGGTGGCCATGGCCATTTATGCACCTCCACGGGCGTCGTAGAGCAGACACAACCCTGACGCAAATAGGCGGCAATAGATGCTCGGAGTAGTTTGTACTTTCCAGCGGAGGCGGAGGCGGAGGAGGAGGAGGAGGTGGTGGTGGTGGTGGTGGTGGAGGAGGAGGTGGTGGTGGTGGTCAGTGCTGGGTGCGGAGGGTGGGGGGGGGGATGGGAAAGAGTGTGTGTGAGGGCAGAATTGCAAGTGTAAGTATGTATGAGGATGGAGGCGGTGGTGGGACCGGGACGGGGGTGGTAGTACATACTCTACGCTCTCTATGTATTCTCCAGCCCAAGCCAAACCCATTTCGCACTATGCAGAGCACACACACTCCCACACACTCCTTTCGCTCCCCAGGAGGCGTCTGGCACACAACTTCCGCGTTGCATCGCCTACCCGCTAGCTTCAAGAGGCTACCGTCACAGCGCCGCCGACGGGGAAAAAAAAGCTATTTTTGTGGAACGGCCGCTCCGGGAACACCTCCCCCTCCAATATTCCCGCCCAAGACGAAGGCGATGCGTGGGCCGCGTGGGTGAGTGCGTACCTTCGCCTGGAGGAAACTGGCCAGAACAGCCTTGTGCTCTAACGGCGGCACCGGAGAGGACTGACCAGCGAGACACAGACCGACTGATTCGCTCTCCGATCACGGCGACTGCAGTGCGGCGTCGGCAAGCCGGTTTCGCCATGGCCACTTCACGGCCACGGCTGCCGTTCTCTGGCCGGCTGGCCGGCTGGCTGGACCTGTGGATGGCTGCCATATGGCTGGCCGGCTGCCTGGATGGCAAAACAGCTGGCCATCCACCCATGCTCAGCCGACTGCCCACAGCCACCTGCGCACTCTGCTTCGCACATGCCTCGCGGGTACTTGGGATCTGCCGATCCCTCCATCCGAGGGAGCGAGGTTGAGTGATGTCGATGATCTAGCCGCCGTGGCCAATATCTATGACTCTCACCCCCTGCGGCCCTTGACAGCGATCCGCCAGCCGAGAAGACCGCACGGGCAGGCAGAGCACAAGTGGAGCACGCAAGCCCCCATCGACAGGTGCGGGCTGCTGGGCTGCATCCGCGCCGACATGTCCTTCAAAGAAAGTTTCTTCTTTGCTTACATCTCCGCTGTTCCCGGGCGGGCAGGGAATCGCAGACCCGGCTCACAGCCTGGCTCGTCAGACGGGCGAACCAGAGCAGAGGCAATTCGCTTGAGCCGAGCCAATACCCACGGAGTTGCGTACAGCACATTCACACACACACGCCGGTGTCGCCCGGACTCATTGCCCGCACAGTGTCGGAAAGAAGCTCTGTCGCGGGAGCACTGATTCTTACATACCCCCACGAAAAATACATCTTCTCTCTCTTTGTTGCCCCTTTCGCTCTATTGCCCCCCTTTCGCTCTATTGCCCCCTTTCGCTCTATTGCCTCCTTTCGCTCTATTGCCCCCCTTTCGCTCTATTGCCCCCTTTCGCTCTATTGCCCTTTCGCTCTCGTCTCCCCCTCCCTCGCGCCGGCTCTCTCTCTGTCCACTATATAGATATCTATTTCTCTTGCGCTGCGCAGGCTAGCGTGTTCGTTGCGTATCTGGATATACATACAGACAGACAGTGTCGCCGCAATAGCGCCACGCAGCGCAGCCAAGGTTGGCAACGGCCAGAGAATCCGTTGAAAGCTTACCAGCTGTGACAAGAGTCATTTCGTGAGTCCCTGCATTATTGGTACTCGACACTGCGCCGCGTAGATATGTATCTAGATACATATCTAGACTGCGCGGGCCTCGGCACGTGTCCCCGGCCGCCGTCTCACCCGCCCGTAGACTACGGAATTCAGCATCCATCTCTGCGGCTGCCACCACCTCCACCCTCACAGCTCGCGGTCCCTTGCTTGGAGCCTGCTCGTATTTCCGTGCACTTACCTAGCGACCACACTCTCCACTCTACGCTGCCCCAGAGTACTCTAGGTACCCCCCGGTACAGCTCTCTCTCGCGCCGGCATCCTTGCGAGTCGAGTATTCGAAACCCAGATCGAGTTCTCGCCGTACAATCTCGGATTCAGGCATCGACTTTTCGGCCTAGCCATAACGTCATCCCCCTCCACCAATCACCACCACATCCACCACCCACCATCTACCATCCACCATCCACCATTCACCATTCACCATCCACCATCCACCATCCACCATCCACCATCCACCATCCACCCAACCAACCAACCAAAGAGGAGGGGATCGGCACCCCTCCTCCCGCCTCCTCGTCCTTCCAGACAACTTGCTCGAAGCACAGCACTCGCAACCTCCTCCGCAACTGCTCCTCCTCAGCACCGCTTGCTTCTCCCCTCCGAGGAAGTGTTTTTCTGCCCGTGATCCCTCGTTCGGCTCCTCGCAATCACCCTCGGTAGAACCGGTGCTTTTCCGCCCGCGCGTACGATACACCGAATTCCCACAGCGTGCTGCCGGCTGCACATGAATCCGAGAATACACCTAAGGAGAGTGCGTTCTCACCGAAGTGCACGACACGCCATTCTTTCTCGATCGCATCGAGCTTGGCAGGGTCCCCAGACTTTCCATCGAACCAGAATCACCGCACATCCCCGCGGCATCTAAAGTACTCTGCCTTGTCTCGCCAACGGCCGCATATCCACACGTTGCATTTTGCGCCCGCGCCCTGCCGGGAAGGACGAAACCCCCCCCCCCCCATTCCTCTGATCTGTGAGTTGATCTTGATCCCAATCCCCCAATCTCCCATCGCTTCTGGGTCAACGTCGGAGGCCTGTCTGCCTACCCTCGGACCGGAATCGTACTGAGCCACGTTTCCGTCGTCCGCTGGAGAAAATATCTGCAGCACATGGGGTAGAGCGAGTGGTACGTACCCGCTCTGCCTCTCGCTCGTGTAGATCGTGCCCCCAGCGTGGGTGGCAGATACGTACGGATTCTCGCACGCTGGCCAGCACGTACGCAGGTGATCGCGACGGATCGTGATGGCTTCCTTGCAGATAGTGCGGTTGTTCACAAACCCAGTTCATTGTTTTTTTCTTCTTTTTTCTCTTTCTTTTTTCTCTGCTGTAGGATTTATCTTACTTTTTTTTTTCTTTGTTTCTTTTCTTTTCCCTCGTCACGAGGTGGGCGGCCGTAAAAAAACGCAGGTGCACCGGTCAGTTGATTTCGGTCCATGTTCCCCCGCACTCCGGCCGGTGGCGGATGTCGAAGCACTTGTGTATATACAAACGTCGGGCTGTCAACATATCTACTGGCACTGCTAGCACACCGCCCATCACCCCTCCACTTCAGTTTCAGCGCCTTCCCCCCCGTCTACTCTGCAAACGCAGAAAGACGGAAGCTCCCACCAGAGCTACATACATATACGCGAAGCAATTTTGTTTTTTTTCCTTTCCTTTTCCTTTCCATCACAAACCGGAATTCCCATCCCACCACCCTCCGAGTCGCGAATGCGGCAGCAATAGTATAGATCGGTATAGCGGTGCAGCGAAGAATAGATAGATATCTATGTTGTAGAGTACAGCGACTTGGCGCGGACCTTACCGCGGGTCGCTAATCGTCGACGTGGTTGCAAAATCTCAGCACCCTCTCCTCCTCCTCCCTCCTCCTCCTCCTCCTCCTCCTCCTCCTCTATCTTCTCCTCTTTCCCGCCTTCCTATCTCTCTATCTCTCTATCTAACCACACCCACACCCCCGGAAATGTGAGCCTTCACGCACATCGCATCGGGCCTTTGTCTTGCATTGCGAGGGCACCTTAACCACCACCCCAGCACTGAAAAGAAAAAAAGAAAAAAGGTATAGTAGAGTATATGAAGGGAGGTGAAACTGCTAAGGCTGTGCACAACCAGTCAGCCAAGCGCTAGGAGCCGATTCGTCCCGCCGGCCCGCTCATCGATCATATGTACTCTATGTACTCTGCTCCGCTACGGATATGGATATATCTAGTATGTACGCCTCCACGCACCATACATACCACTAGCGCTCCGGTCCAGTCCACTCCACTCCATGCAGAAGTACATATGTATGTATATAAGGCAAGGCAAGGTCTCCTCCCGCCGGACGAGACGAACGAGTCGGAGAAATTCCCACCACAGAACAGAACGGGCCAGATGGGGGCCAGACGGTGGCCGTTCCGATAGATAGCGACTTCTGTCCGGCGAGGTCGGGAAGCCCTGCATAGGTATATGTATGTAGCTGTATAGATATATCTAATATCTATATGTTCCCGTCGTCGCTTCCAGCAGACGTCGTCCGCATAACCGCTCGTCCAACTGACCGTGGCTGACGATGCGATGGCATCGGCCCTCCTCCCTCCTCCTCCTCCTTCTTCTCCTCCGTCCAGCTCCTTCCCTTGCTATATAGATTTGCTTCCTTTTTTTTTTCCGGATGGGGGGAGACATGGCCTATGGGGGGCCGGTGGTGGCGCTCCGGAGTACCTGCCTAAGTATGTATGTATCTACATAGTCAAGTCGGAGCTGCAGTCGGACGTGTACTCTACATATGTAGAGTGCATACCATGTAGTGGCATATCTCATAGTTCGCCCGTTTCCGCCACGCTTCCGACCTTCACCCTTCTCTCCCCCCGGTTTGGGCTCCGTCTTTTCGGATCCCTGCGCCCGTCTGCTACATACAAGGAACTCTTTGCACGGTGCAGTCGGCGAGGGGGGAGACGGCGGCGTCGAACCGAGGCTTGGACTGCCAGTGTCTGTATGCAGCCCCCACGGAACGGGAGTTGCGGCTGGCTGGCTTGGCTGGCTGCCATCACTGACACACGTACATATGGTATGTAGATAGATACCTTGGAAGCCGGAAGAGCGGACGGACGGACATACATAGCCGCTATGTACGATGTACGTACGTATCTAGATACATATGTAGAATGTGAGTAGATACATACCGTCGTTGGATCTCGGCCGCCGTGGGGGCGAGGCTGCGTTGTCAGAGGGCCAGCACTAACATAACCAACTGACCCCCCCGGGAAGAAATCCCCTTCGCTCTTGGCCTGGCGTGTTGTGTTCAGTTTGATTCCGGAAGGGATCCGCACCTGTCCTGGGAAGCCGTGCTGTTTACGCTGAGATGTGTGCCCTCCCAACTGCTTTGGTACTCCACATATGTATCTAGATCATAGCTAGATACTGGTTGGCATGTGCTCCTCCGGTGCGTTCAAATTCGGCGCCGAAATTGTGTCGCACCGAAGCGTTCGAAATCCGACGGGCCGTATTTACGACGGCGGGAGGGAATATCGTTTTGTATCTATGTAACCACGACCGCGATCATTTCCCCCTTAACCCCCCCCCCCCACCCAACACGTTATACCGTATCCGCACGATTTCTTATGATTTTTTTTTTATTATTGTTTAATTTTCATTTTTGGCTTCCCCCCCCCCCCCCCACCCGACCTGACCGTCCGGCTGGGACTCTACGTGATTGGTCCGGCGGAAGACTGTCCCGCCCCAGCTTTGTCGCCTTCGATTAGATATCCCGTCTCGCTCGATAGCTCCGATCACAAGCATGGGGGTGTGGGTGCATGTGTGTGGGTGGCGGAGGGGTGTGCAGGTGGCGGGGAGGGTGAACAGGGCAGGGGGTGTGTGAGGGAGTGAGAGGGGAGCGGGAGGTGTGGAGGGGCGTCTTTGTCGGCGGTTGTGTGTGTGTGGGGGGGGAGGGGGAATTAAAAAAAGAAAAAAAAAAGGCAAAGTCAATCGCCATGATAGATGATAGATAAGTAGATAGATGATACAGGGCAAATCTAGCGAATCCAACATCCGTTACCCGGTGCCGCTTTGTCGCCACAGATCACAACAAGGTCTCGGGGGAGGAAGAGCCAAGTAGATATAGGCATGTCAGTAGGTGGAAACAGTAGTTTAAGTACATAATCTCTTTTTGCCGTAGATAATATTGTTTCAGAAAAAACAAACAAAATGCTGCTATCCGCCTAAAAATCATAACAGTTTCCTCGCACTGAATGAAGTGAGTGAGTGGATGTGGAGGGAGGCGGCCACAATTGATTGGCGAGTCATCGAACATTATTTATTGACTACATAGTCAACTAGATAGATAAACGTTGTTTTTGATGCAGTAAGTAAGTACGTACGTACGTTTGAGGGGATGTGCAATATTTATCGGAGCGTTCCGGACGCAGGTACTCACTTGTCTTTGTCTCATGTCTCGCCCGCTCGCCCTCCCCGTCCGCTCGATTCGCTCACTCACCTACCCACTTCGCTCGCCGGCTTCGCTATCTGGAACTGCCACACCAACCACCAACAATCATCACCATGTCCGCCAAGTCAGCACGGGGCGAAGGATCTTCAGAGGCGACACCAGACCGGAGGGACTTTGACGCAGCGGGGGGCCAAAGGCAGACTTAGTCGGAGGAACCCGGGGGGGGGGAGGGGGGGGGGGGTGTTCGCGCCGCAAAAGTCAAAGACAACACCGGTTATATACCAGAGCGAAGATGGACACCCCGAAAATGCGCCGCTCGAGCGGGCACCGCAAGAAGGGGGAGGGGGAACTTTCACGTCGAGGACGCGAGGGGGAACGACTCTTCGTCGGCAATCGCCGCGGTCACAGTTCGTGTGCATATGTATGTGTGTATATATTATGTAGCATGCATACTGTACCTATATATCTATAAAACTCTATAGGTTCTCCAACAGCTCAAGGTCAAAGTCGCTCCCTGTGGGAGCACACTCACCCGCGCGAGCAGTCCGGCGATTCCACCTTGACGCTCCTGAGGAGCCGCCTCGTCGGGCGCTTTCAAGCGTGGTAAAATTGGGGAACGCGGCCGGACGCGGACAAGGAGAGGGCCGTTGCGGAGGGCAATGCCATCGTTGATGACGCCCAGTTGTAGAGTAGATATGTACATAGCAAGCGGAAGAAGAGACTCCAAGCCCTTTCGAGAACCCTTACAGGCCTGGGCCACACACACGCCTGAGGGGTATGTACTGGCAAATTGGAGCCAGGCGAGGGCTATGGATGAGGCGGGTTACATAGATACATATCTATTTGGATGTATGGGAACCCGACGGACGCGACAAATCTGACGATTTTTTTTTTTAATATTTTTTTTTTTAATATTTTTTTTCTTTTTTTCTTTCCTGCGGATAGGTGGGTGGGGCAACGGAGTTTTCAATATGTATTGCATGGCGATTCATGGAATTTACATACTTTGTATCTACTGTATCTCAACCGGCAAGGCAACCACAATATGAATGTACAGCGGCGCGAACTATTCAATCGAAGAGAAAGATAAAGTCACGCACTTTTTTTCACTGCACGGATACAGTCTTTGACGGAGAGAATAATCGCTGCTTGTATCTCTTCTTCATGGGGCGACTGCTGGCTTTTGGCATAAATTCGAGATTATTATTATTGTTATTATTGTTATTATTATTGTTATTATTAATTTAATTTTTTTTTGGTGTCACTACAGGAGTGGGCGTGTATCGCGAAAGGCATGCAACATTTAGGGCATCGTGTACTAGTACATATGTAGACCTTGCTCAAAAAAAAAAAAAAAGTGGGAATACACAAGCTCACCTGAATCAATCCATCCACCCCAGCGAATAATAGAAGCAAAGAAAAAGAAAAGAAAAAACAGAAAAACATGCGGGTATTCAAGTAAGTTACCAAGCGGGATGGCTACCTACTATCCAGTACGGTGATGGCCTCCTCGTCGCGTATCCATCTATCTACGGTGGATGTCTGTGGAGGGATGGGAAAGGGAATGGGGCGGTAGTGACGTACGTACGGACGTATTTCTGCGCTGCAGTTGCAGTGGCGTGATGGATGGATGGATGGTGGATGGTTGGATGGATGGGTGGATGGGTCGGTGGGTGCGTGCGGACTGGGCTGCGAGCCGAAGCATGAGGTGTTGCGATGGGACGATGGACAATGGGAATCGTACGAGATGGATAGTGCTGATTCCCGCCCGCGCTTGTGAGAGCGGGGCGACGACAAAATAATAACGAGCACGCGTTCGCGCACACAGCAGACTCGGCTCCAACTAAGCAGGCAAAAGCAAATATAGGGCCGGCGACCTTGTCTCACCCTTCTCCCGGTTAATATGTAGGTGTGGAGCACAGCAAGCACACTTCTATGTATGTATGTATGTACTCCACATACATACACATACCCGGGAAAGGGAACGAACACCGTCCTCGCGTGTGGTCTGCTGCTGCGACAAGGAAAATAAGGGCAAGACAACGGACAACGCTGAGTGGAAGGAAGAGAAAGAAGACACGGCAGTCCGTCCGTCCCCGTTTCCGAATATCATCGATCTCCACGGAACACACTCTGCACCCACCCAACATCCGCCTGGTTTCGTCACTGGCAGACCAAGCAGCCGGGAAATACCAAAATCGATCCTGGCCCCCCGCCCTGCCCCGGCTTGTCTTGTCTTGTCTTGAGCTGTCATGTCATGTTGCTACGTTTGGCTTGATTCTTCCGACGCGTAGATATCTATGGGGTTACACAATAACAACACTGATATGATGATGATGACGACGACTTCGGACTGCTGGTGTTATCGAGCGCTGGAGACGATTTCCGATGCACGAACTATGGATAAGGAGAGTCGTCATCACGCGAACGTTGCAGTAAACATTGCTGTCGATCACTCGAGACAACCCTTGTCTAGTTCGGCTCTCTGTATGTACCCACGAGAGTGGGTGGGGTGCATAATGACGTTTGGTGGGAACAACCGAGGACCGCGGAACATGGCGGCCCCAGGGCATCACCGGACCTTGCGATGGCCGGGGAGCGAGAGAGATGAGCACAGCTATTATGCAAAGATCGGATATTCCGATGACACACCGGTCAACTTCGATTGCGGACGAACTTCCCCAAACCACCCAGTGAAACGCATATCGCCACCAGTAGTTAACCCCCCGACAAACGTCCGCGCCACAATTACGGCAGTCCGCGGCCCGAATTCACCGCGTTTGCGACTTGACTCGTGTCCGGTCGATTCTCTGTCGCGACGCAGGTCGAAAGGTCAGCGTGGCCGACGCGGCACATGCACCCTCACCCACGTGGTGGACCCACCGGCGTATCGCTCGTAACTGTCGAGGTAGAGGGCGTCGTCACTCGTCGTGTTCTTTACGGCCTTGTCCGCTTCCATCGCCGCGATCCATCTTCCCAGCCTGCTCTCCTTGTCGGAAGGCGGCCACCCCCGGTATGGCTCGAGCACTCGGGAGAAGCGCAGGAACCAAGGCGCAACCGCAACGTCAACGTAGGTCATGGTGGAACCCTGTCACTCGCCGTCAATATGTCCGCTCCCGTCGCCGACGCCAACCTTGCCGGGAAACTCACGAGGAAGAAAGGGCCAGTTGGGTGAGCGACATCGACGAGCTTCGAGATCTACACACAGTCACGGTCAGTAAATATCGAGAGCTCCACAGATCAGTATCTCGGTTTCTGTTAGAGTGAGAGAGAAAAGGGGGGGTGATCCGGGCCACCACGATAGGCTTGAGCCGGAAGGGGAAAGCGGATTACAAACTTCATTCTTGAGCTCCTCGGAGTATTGGATTTGCGCTTGATTCTCTTGGGCCTGAAGGAAGCGGTAGAACCCGGGGACTATATTGCGGTTGACCTTGACTGACGTTATCGGACCGGCTCCGTGCATCTCCCGACATGGCGGGCTTCGCATGGGGGAATGGAACGGGAGCTGGCTCTTACATGGTCCACCCACAGTCGGGAACTTGCTCGATCTTGCGGGTCCTTGGGGAGGAGCGGCGTTCCGGTATTAAGGTCTTCCAGGTACTCCAGCAGCACAGTGCTCTCGTAGCAGCCCCAGCTTGGTTTCCGTCAGTAAAGATGGATCTCCGAGCATTAGCAGCATTCCGAATACTAACTCGCCGTGTTTCAATGCGGGCACCAGGCCACGCGGGTTGATGTCGGTGAGGAGCTTTGGCTTGGCATACGGATCGACCTGGCGAGGCGGTTAGGGGACGGAGCGATACGAGCGCTGAAGGGCGGCCAACTTCAATATACTGGTAATCCATCCCCTTCAGCTCCAACGCTATCCAGACCCGCTGAACGAACGGACTGTCCACACGTTCGCCTCAGTACGGTGTCCTTGCATTCGGAAAGGCCACGAAGATTCTCAACGTGAAGGAGGCGAACCAGAAACATCCACCAAACAATTTCAGATCGCATTCCTTCGAGTGATTATTGACTGTCTGCAGAGCCTGTCCTGTGGCCTTCTTGTGGTACGTTTTCTGTTGGCCCTTCCCACCGGCAGAATCGGCCGGTTTTGGTGGGGAATCGTCAGACATGGCTAGAAATACGGATTGCGCACTCAAAGGCGGAAGTGAAAAACCCCGATATCCAAAGAAACTGCGGGAGTCAACTGGCAGCTGGGGGTGGTGGTAGTGGTGGATGGAGGGGACAGATGCTCGGAGAGGGGGAGGGGGGCGCAGAGTAGATAAAGAAATGGAGAGAGAAGCGGCGAGATAGATAAAGAGAATCCGCCTACAATCAAGGCTCGGCCCTGGCTTGCGGTCGCAACGGAGCGAGTAGGGGGGTGAAGAGGGATGGATGGATATCTGCTGGGGGATTTTTACAGTGGAAAAGCCGAATCAATCACGCCGGCTTCCCAGTTTTCCGGGCATGGGTACCTATTGGTACCACATAATCTGGGTTTCCCTCCGTCCATCATCTTCGTTTTGAGAAAGGAAGCGTCAATCCTTTCCCCGGGAGGAGGTAAAGCGATATGACGCGGCCTATATGCTCGCCGAAAACTTGCTATGATACGAGCATCACCAGCAAAGCAGCCGCAGATCCCCACTCCGGCGGCGCTCGGTTGGAGGTACGACCGGTGTACGTAACTACCGTCCCCCTGTACATGCTAACTCCCGAGCGAGAACGCACGCCGACGAAATCATGGCATGACTACGGGCGAGGGGCGCCGTCGGGGCGCGTTGGAGGGTGCAATGCGCTGCAGGGCGGCCAATAGCAACATTGCATCCGGCAAGCGGAAGACGAGAGAACCGGAGAGACGGCTGGACGGACAATGCAAATGGGGTGACCGGAAACATACCTGTTGCTTTTTCAACTCCTTGCTTCGCTTCAGCCAGTCCCTCTCAACCGAGCTTTTCTTAATCGCGTCGCTGTGCTCCAAACTATGCCGGTGGACTTCTCCCAGGAAGCCTGGGACGCCATACGAATCCAGCTGTGCGAGAAGGGGTGCCATTCCGGAGGTGCTGTCCCGCGTCGAGAGCACGCCGTCCCCTTCGCCCGGAAGACTGTCGGCCGCCATCGATAAGCTGTTGACCCCATCCTCGAGTTGCTGCTGATGGTGTCCAGGCTGTGCTTCAGACAGTAGCGTCAGCAGTTGGTGCTCGGCGATCAATTCCTCGCGATTCAACTTCTCGACGACATAGCCGCCGCCGGGCGTCGGCCTATGTAGGACCTCCCGCTTCACACGTTCAACGGTATACGTCTTGACCGGTTTGCCTCTGGCTCCGCGCGGGTACCCGACCGATTCGGTGATCTTGATCTTCATGTCGCACAGATCCCGGTCCCGCGCGACTCGCTTTCGCTTCTTGCGGTCCGGATTCTGGAGGGAAGGAGCCACGCCCGGCGGCCTCCCCTTGAGCCGGCAGTCGTAATAATGCGTCTTTGACGGCCCGTTCTTTGATGTCTGGGTGCTTCGGTGCGACCAGACGTTGTCGATGTGCGGCCAGTACGTGTTCCACCTGCGATGAGATAAGCGAGGGCGAGGGCTGGAGGAAGTGGGGGGGATATATGTGATCATACTCGTCTTCGGTCATGGAGAATGTCTCTGCGGCATGGAATAGCCGTTCTCTCCATTCTCGGAGATTGGGAGGTGTCTCCTCGGGGCCCATCCTAATGGACCGTTGTCAAGATGAATGCTGGAATGCGGTAGTGTCGCACTACGGCTTGGCAAGATGGGGGAAGGAGACGGCGTTGTCAGACTTTCGAAAGGTCGACGATCCAGGAGCATGTGAGGAAACTCCGGTATTATACGTCCGTTCGACTAAGGATGCGAATGGGCGGGGTACGTGTAAGGTTTGGGGGCTAGCTGAGGGCCTTACGTTGCTCAACTAGTACGTTGGAACACGATGGAGCCGTGGCGTTGCGTTGCTAGACTAACTACGCGGATGTGTCGCCTGATGGGATTGGACCACAGCAGATGGAGGACGGGAAACGTTTGGCGGGACGGGCCCGAGTGAGAGCCAATTCCAGGAGCTATTGGGCGGGAGGAAGCGAAGTCATGAAGAGAGGTGGATGTAGTGAAGTGTCGGGGCGGGAGCACGGTAAAATGGAGACGCGCAGCCGTGACCAGCGCTGCCAGTTGAGGTCACGAGAAGTTGGGTCCAGCTACGCCACACAAGCACTACCAGCACCGCACCGGTCACCACCAAAAGGGCCCCTACAGCCCAACCCTTGGACTTCAGACATCAGTTTACTTCGTACTTGCTGACGACTAGACGCCACGACCTGGGCTACCCGAAGAAACATACGGATGGGACTGCTACTGCGCATGGAGACAACATTGATCGGGGAGGATTTTGGAGGTCTGATTACCTGGCTCTGGTTGGATGCGGATTGTTCGATAACCGACAACGAATCTGCACTGGGGACATCGCTAGAGCTGCTGGTGCGCAATGCGATGCCGCTGGAGGGATCACACATACAAAGACGCACAACCTTGGCAGATCGACTCCAACAGAGGAGCTCACGGACGCTCCCGCCATCACCATCACGAGATGCGGGGTCGGTATCAGATAAAAGCTAGTGCAGCACTCATGCGGCTGGCTTGCTTTCTGCGGGATGACCGGAACGTCCTCCTACCAACCCAAGCCATGTCGACGTTTCGTAACCGGGGCAGGCCAGCATCGATGGGGGCCAACCGTCACTCTCTCCCCGCCAAGGCAACGGCAATCCAAGCATCATAATCACCCTTATTTTTTTTGGCTCCACCACAACCCAGGGAATGCCCCACGAACAGCATCTGTCGCTAAGTGGCAGACGTATTCCGTCGATGCCGCAGCATCAACCGAGATGAGGGCGTTTGCATTACTGAGACGCGGTATGACGGAGTCCGGACGCACGCAGCACAGGCCCGCAGCTTGGTGCAACAAACCACAGCATGCGGGGCATCGAACGGACATATCACCCATCACCAGTTACTGCCAACGGGATTGGAGGTTTGGGATGTGGGGCCACCGGCAAGTTTCGATGGACACCTTCCACGTCACATACCAAGGGATCCTGCAGGTTGCTGCGGGCTGGGGCGACGGAGGAACTGGGGCCATGAGAGGTGGACGCGCCCTCCGGGGCAATTTCCAGGGATAGATACATCTTGAAGGATCCAGTGCCATCACCCATGGGAATCACCACACGTTCTCCCGATCCATCCGTTCGGACGTTCCCACCGTGATTAGCTCCTTGAGTGGGTGTCTCAGCCCCAGCATCCGTCTCTGCGTCCCGTCAACAGGTTTCGTGGGGACTGGAACATCCAGGCACCGACGCCAATAGGCCTCTCCGTATTTATGTCGTTGCCGAGTTTGCCGCAGGAGCTGGGAGGGGGGAGGGGGGGGAGGACACTTCATTTTCTGCACCGTGCACTGCAGAGCTGCTCTTCTGCAGGATGCCCTCTCCAAAGAAGGGATCTTGCGCCGGTCAAACGCCACCGATGTCATGCCCATGGCTCAAGACGAGACACCCCACAGAGAGCTTTTGCGCACGTGTTACCGTGAAAAGTTTGTATGGACGGGTAGCGTCCAGACGTCCGTGATATTTTGCTATGGCAGCGTCGGTTGAGGGGAAAAGGGCTTAGATGTGTACGTTTACCTAGAATGGTATTCAAAGCGAGAGCGAACGAGAGGTAAGCCGATGCCCTGCCCTTCGCCGTGGCCGCTTGAGACCAACCCGCCACAGTTTTTTTCCCCGTGCGCTTTCCGTAGGGGGGATACCCCTCGTATATTATAACGATATAAGTGGCGGACAATCCGTGACTCCCTCTCAGCTCGTGTGGCGGAAATCTGTGACCCCACGCTACTCGCTATGAGTCCCAGGTTCTGGATCACTCTTCTGGGGGTTTTCTCGAGTAGATAGATACATAGATATGTTAGCAGACGGGCCACAGATCCCCCCCGCGGACAGAAAGAGGGGAAAAAATGATCAGATATATCTGCAGAACACAAAATCGCCACAAAAACGAACCTTCCGGATCCCTGCTTGGGTCATGGTAGAACATCCGTGAGGGTAAAACCAGGGCCGGATCACGTAGGTGCCATTTATGCGTGGTAGTTACAGGCGGCATCAAAGGGTTCGAATGCTTCAATCGATGCCATCCAATGTGTACATGCATACAAACCTATGCATAAGTACTGCATTTTTGCGGAATCGAGTGGTTTTTTTTTTTTGTTTATACATACTCGCATACAGCCTTTCTAGACTATGGCGGCGTACATTTTACCCAGGTTTCCCATCCGCAGTCCGCGCAAGGCGGCTCGTTGCAAGCTCCCCTTTGCCCTCCGCCCAAGGCCCGTCCCAATGAAAAGTAGAATCGCACCGAGGAAAGACACCCAAGAAATGTCAAAGGAAACCCACGGAATCGAGCGGTGATCTGGCGTGCACATAGCTACATTCATACTGAATTATTTATCTCACCATATCTCGCGACGCACAAATGTGCCTACATACTGTATGTAAACATCGGGGCCGACTGCAGATAGGAAACCGGAGGATGATGTAGTGTACTCTATATCCCCGCAGCCTAGATACGCGGGCTGCGTGCGGTCGATGAAGAAACAAAATGGTATCTCAGTGCTCACCTACCCCATATAGCATGCTTGGAGCGGCAGGTGATGGACCGAGGGAGATGTTGTGATGTACCACACAAACTTGCCCGCTGGAGATAGGGTGGAACACACTGCTTCGCCGCGGCCCACTCCATCCTTTCCATTCCCCCATTAGCCTCCTGAGGGGGGGGGGTGTAGCTATACCTCCAAATGGAAGAAAATGAAAGTGAAAAAAAGGAATCACACACGAAATGGCGACAAGAATAGGCACACAAGTATCCGGGCGCGGTGGCGACGGTTGCGGGAGTTCCAGGCCCTAACAATAGAAGCATAGCACTGGGGAAGAGGTGGGGTGCGTTGCGGCCGCGGTGGCGCGGCTTCAAACTCTCTCACGCTCACCGTCTCGGACTTGGGAATCACGAGAGTATCGTTCTGGAAAGGCTTCATCCCCACGTTGAAGAATGATGCCACCGCGCGGACAGCGGACAACAAACGGACTGTACATAATCTCGCCATGATCTGGATAGGTCGCATGCGAGCAATGATTGAACAAAAAAACGTTGAAGAATGATGAGAACGAGTGATTGATGGAGTGGTTGCTGCCGTTTCCGGTTATGCGTGCCCAGGGGCTGTCACTCGCTACACGGCGTGAGTTGGGGGTGGGGGATAGAGTCGCTCGGTTGAATACAGAACTGTGAGGCTGGCAAACAAAAGTTCTTCCAGTCTATGGGAGTGGAAAGAGAATAGGGGGTTACGATTGGCACCTGGGCATCGTAGGATGTCGCGAAAACAGTTCATGCGTGGGAGCTCTACGGATTCGAGTGACCAGTAGTTAGCAGTGACTCTCCACGCTGTGGTCGCGGCCGGTCGTCTTCTCCCAGTCGCCACTCGGTGCGAGCATTCCCGCTTGCCGCTCGCGATCCACCACAGTGCCCCTGCAAGGTTCCCCAGTCCGACGGCCTTGCGCGAGGTCGGCCGCGTGCAAGACCGGGAGGAGCATGCAGTGCGTGTGGCAGCATTCCCTCGCCGTGTCGTGGTAGCAAGCCGATGCGATCGAGTGACTCTCCATGCACACCAGCCTCCACACGTGGTAGGGCCTGGACGAGCGGGACCGGGCAAGAACAATTTGTAAGAGGGGCGAACCGGAGAGACGCGCCTGGAACCGCGTGTCCTCGGACCCCCAGGTCACTCAAATCCACAGTCCGGACGACTTGCAGACCGCCTTCGTCCCGACCTGGAGCTGTGGAGACTTTCGCGCCTTTCGTCTTCGAGCTCTTTGCTGGGACTGACCGAGATGCTACTCTTTGATCTGATATGTGGTTTCGCGGGATCGGCCGACTACTAGCGGAGCGAGGCTGAGCTGAAGGGCTGGCCCCAGCGGGGAGTCATACCGTTGGTCCAGACGGACCAGGCACCCCCTGGGAGACTGGGCTGGCTGTGATGAAACCACGCCCTGCTCTCCTGGAATGGTCCGTTCGGGGAAAGGCCGGAGATCGGCGGGACGGACAGGACGGGACGGGACAATTGGCATCCCTGAAGCGGGCTCTTGGAATTCGGCGTCAGTATATCGGTGCTACTATGTATTGGTACGCATACCTACGAGGCGGAATCTGGAGCACTGCAGCCTGGACCGACAGCGGAAACTGGATTAACGCCCGTCGACGACAACCTCACGAGAGCTTCCACGCTCCACTCCATCCGGCCACCGCATTCCCACTGACAGCACCGTCTTCCTCGGACGACATCGCCAACTGCCCACACATTCGGAGGTATGTATCTGCGAGGGTAATCAGCGAGAGTACATACTGACTCCCCAATCGGGCTACGGGTTTGGTTCGTCATTTCCACGTTCATCGCAGGCGATACAATTCGGAACAGAGAATCCTCGTTGTGGTGGGGGGCGAATGACTGCTAGCTAGCTGGTGAAGGGAAGGATAACGAGGCTGAGGCGTTTGGCCACCGGGGTTGAGGAGTAAGTATGTAAATGTTACGAAGGCCTTTGCAATCCGGAAGTTGCAATCGTAGCGGTCATATATGATAAGAGACCTTTTGAACCATAAGCGTCGACTCGGGTGGACCGAGTCCAGGCAGCCGAGAGTGAAGAACTTGGTCTAATGCGTGTTTCCGGTTTTCGCTGAACGGTGGTAGCGCTAACCCCAGCCCAAGAACCTTCTGCCCCTCTTTATTGTCCTGCCCCACACATCACCGTCCTTCGCTCGCTCGACCCGAAGGATTCCATCAACGCGTCCGACTACCATTACAGAAACTCAGTAGCAAAGATGGTAATACCCCGGCGTCCGAGTTTTCCGTTCGCGCCGAGTTCTAATGGAGTTGGATTATCATAGAGCACCGAATCAAAGAAGAAGCTTGCGCTCGCGGTCATCGACTTCCTCAACAACTCCACCACCGACGGCACCCTGAGCACCGACGAGAAGGAGTCGATAGAAGTCGCTACACAATGCATCGCGGATGCCTTCAAAGTCGATCCCGAGGATAAAAACGCCATCGCCGGCGCCCTCGGCGGCCAGTCCCTCCTGGCTATCTACAACGTGTTCGAGAGGATGAAGGGCAAGACGACAGCACCGAAGCCCGCGGGTTCCACCACCCCTGCTGCCGGTACCAAGCAACCAACTGATGCCGAGAAAGCGGAGGCCGAAGCGTTGAAGAGTAGTGGAAACGCCGCCATGGCGAAGAAGGACTACACTGGCGCTATCGACTACTACACGCAAGCTCTCAAGGTTCACCCCAACAACCCAATATACCTCTCGAACCGTGCTGCCGCATTCTCGAACACTGGGAACTACGATGCCGCGATCAGGGACGCTGAGACCGCTGTCGACACCGATCCCTCGTACAGCAAGGCGTGGTCGCGTCTGGGACATGCGAGATACTCCAAGGGCGACAACCGTGGAGCGATGGAGGCATACAAAGCCGGCATCGACGCGGAGGGCAACGGTGGGACTCCGTTGATGAAGGTCGGATACGAAACAGCCAAGAAGAAGGTCGACGCCGAGGACGCAATGACGAGCCGGGGAGGACCTAGCAGCGGTGGGACAGGCGTCGGCGGTCCGGGAGGCTTCGATATCGCAAGCATGCTCAACAACCCGATTCTTGCGAACCTGGCGAAGGAGAAGCTCGGTGACCCGGATACGCAGAACATGCTCAAGGGACTCCTCGGAGGTGAGGGGGGCGGCATGCCAGATATGAGCCAGATCGCTGGCCTCATGCAGAACCCACAATTCGCTGCGATGTATGACTTCTGCCCACCCCCACCCCCACCCCCCGATAGAAGGGCCTATGCTGACTTCCAACGAACAGGGCTCAAAACATCCTTGGTAATCTCGGCGGGGCGGGCGGAGGTGGCTTCGGTGGAGCTGGGCCCAATAATTAAACGGTCGGGGGAGAGGATTCTATTCCAATGTTTCTTTGATAGCTTTCCGGCTTGCCTTGGTGACGGATCTGTTCTCGCGCCGTTGCCTACTTGGGTTTCTTCTTCATCTCTCCATGTAGCTGTTGTCGTGCAATGGGTGTTTGCTCTCGAAATGAATCACGAGGGCATTTACGTGCTGAACCCCACCAACCATCGGTGAGCCGTCCGTTCGGTTCGAAACACGGGCGGTGGCCGCCGGTGACCGCACCGCTGCTGGACTTGTCCGACAAGAGCATAGTACGTAGTACATGCAAGCCTCCGACACGGCACATTATGGCCCGGAGCTGCAAGGCACCTGACCCCAACCCACCAGCCAGGACGAGCGAACCTGCATTAACTAACGCAGCCAGACCAACGCTCGACATGTAGAGTAGCTCGGCTACCCCGAGGGCATCGGCCTCGAGGGAAGCTGCATACATCTGCATACATAGCATCTCGAGAGCTTGCCCTCACGATAAGCTATCTCGCCCGTATATAAAAACCCCAGATCAACCCCCCGACTCCCCCGAAGCTTGACGGCTTTCTGGAACAACCTTCCTTCCTTCCCTTCCATCCTGCCAAGACCAACCCTCCCCCCAGAAACCCGATAACAGACGGCATTCTCCGCCCTCTCCACCGCCCTTATCAACCCATAGCACCCAATCGATGGCAAAGGGCAAGCTCGACATAGGAGCCATCAAGACGACCGTATCCTACTCCCCGCACGAGCTCCAGACCCTCGATGTCTACCGCCTTACCGAGTCTCCGTTCGCACTATGGATAATGTACTCCGCCCGTCCGTCCTCCGCCCTGTCACTGACCGCTTCGCCACAGCTTCATCCACGGCGGTGCCTGGCGTGACACACGGATCACGTCGTCGACGGGGGAGCCACTGATCCGGCACCTCCTGCGCTCTCCACTGCCGATGCCCATCAACGCCGCGTCCCTGAACTACCGACTGTCGAGCGCCCACCCGTCGTCGATCCGGCATCCGGACCACATCGACGACGTCCGGAGCGCGCTCGCGCACCTGCGCGAGAACTACGGCATGCGCGAGCACGCGCTGATCGGGCACTCGGCCGGCGCGACGCTGGCGTTCCAGGCGCTCGCTGCGTCCTCGCGGCAGTTCCACCCGCCGAGAGCCGTGTTCGGCGTCGAGGGCATCTACGATCTCGCCGCATTGGTCGCCGAATACCCGGATTACCGCGGGTTCGTCGAGGGCGCCTTCGGCGACCGCGAGCTGGCGTGGCCGCCCCCGCTGGCCCTGGCCGGATACGCGGGCCTCGTCGTCCTCGCCCAGAGCGATGGCGACGAGCTGTTGAGTTGGCGCCAGACCGAGGAGATGAAGGGGCGCTGCGAGGACTCGATCGGCGTCGGCGGCAGCTTGAGGGTCGTCAAGGTTGTGGGACGCCACGATGAGGTGCTGAGCTGCGAACGGATGGCGGGCGTCATCGAGAGGTACCTCAGGGAGTTGGCGTAGAAGTTTCGTTATGTGTTCAAGGGCGGGGCAGGTGGGACTGGAGTTTGGGGCATTTGGATTGGATTGGATTGGATTTCTGGTTTGGATGCTAGTGATTGTTGTTTTGTGATTGTACTTTAATGATGCCCCTCGTAGGTGGTGGTGCCAATCGGTTGAAGTGAAATTCATCGAGCACAATTGAGGCTATATAGCCGAGTGACCAATGTGAAGGGTCGCTTGTCAGGATTGTGCTGGGAGCTCAAAGGATAGTTACACACAATCGATCCTGTTCAATTCATTTCTATCTGCGGATGAGAGAGTTTCGGCGATTGAGAACTCAATCATCTGTACCCAGCTACAGTTCCGAACCCGTAGAAGGATTCCAAGCTCCAACTCAAAATTATGCATGTATCGGACCTTAGGTGCACCATCCTCCGACTATCAGGAGGTGGTGTTCGTAGGGTACGAATGTATTTTTCTTGGCACGATAGAAAAAATTCCTTCAGCACGCGTAGGTAGGTTTCCTTCGGCGCTGTACACACAAATGCCAGGGCGGGTCACTCCATTCTTCAATCGCCAAACATCGAATAGGGCGGTGTCGAGCGGTCAGACGATCAATGCCTCACAGGAGACGGCTACAGCTATGCAGGTAAACGGGTGACAAACGGAATCAATAATACCTATGCTGGCGAGGTTCATGTTGGATATAATGGTACATTCACACTGGTTGTTGTTGCCCTATCCTAAAGAAAGTCAGTCCAGCTACTACTCAGGGCAAACGCGAGGAGATTGAGATGTGTAGGACAGTCAAATTCAGGCTCATTAAATCAGATTTTTGGAAGGCTCTTCTCCCGAAGGATCACCCAAAAAAGAAATTTTCATCATTTGACTTGGGGGAGAAGGACGTCATAGGAGAAGGACAACTAACCATGCAACCTTGGTGGCATCTGGGAGGCTGCAGGCATCATGTGGGTTAGTTGGCGGCAGCTAAGGTCCATCGTCAGCACTCGATTCCTTACGCTGGGATGATTCATGATAGGAAAATGAAAGTAGAATCAGTAGTTAAGCTATAATCAAGACTCCGATCCCGGCGTCCCGTGTGGGCGGGGCGCTGTTACCGCAGGCGGTGATAACGGAGGTAAGACAGTGTGAATACATTTTGAAGGTATCATCATAAAGGGTGTGGCGACGATGGAAAAGGGAGAGGTGGTATAAGACAAACCTCATGTCATCCATACACATCGTAAGTAGTATGTGATTTCCAGTATTCTAAGGCAAGCGGAAAGTTAGCATCTCCTCCGTGCCAATAGTCGGATTGCCAATAATGCAAATAGCAACATCATCAATCGGATCAGATGACGATCGAAATCATCAAACACCTCCTCCCGGCAACCCGGTTTGTACGGTGGGCGCAGCTACCGCGAACGGTGAGAGGAAGTGATATGTCCGCCCGTTCGTTCAAAATTCATCCCGTGATTGATGGCTGCAGCGATGAAGGTAGAGGAGAATTTATGTACCTAGGGGCAGGAACCAGGTTAGCCGTCATTCAAGCTGTGATTGAGGAAGTGTCAAGTAAAATGCGAGTAGCAAAGACGTTGGTCAGACAAGGCTGAAACTTATAAAATAGACAATGTTCGACAAAATACATTCCGAAAGAGCATAGCATGTCAAAGTATCATCAACCCAACAGAGGGGATAATTTTTGGGGCAAATTGCAGAGCGATGTGGAGTACCAACCTGTATTCAGCTGTGTGGTTCAGGTGCCAGAACAGCATGCAACCTGAAACCACACGACTCAAAGTACTGAAGGTGGTCGAAAATACGTGAACGTTGGCGGGAAAATTCCAAGTGTGTAGCGTTCGCATTCTATCAACCACCCTTAGTATCAAGCACCGTCACTCACACAAGAATCGGACATCCCGATATCTCCTGTCCTCCTATCATGAGTTAGCGGCTATTCGTCGCTGTTACTGTAGCAAAAGCAGAAATGGTCGAAATCAGAGAGAGCCCCAAAGAGCATCGTCCTCACAGAAATAGGAGTTGGATTGTTCAATTTTTTGTGTTTCATCACTTTATGACGTGCGCGAGAAAAGTACGGATGGGGGAAATACATGCCTAGTCAAGTAATTGGTTTCTAGTTCAACTGTCGATTAGAGCCATGGTAGTAGGGATGGAGGCAATGGTGGTCGCAGTTGAGTGCGGTTGCGGAGAGGGCTGTTGTGGTTGCTGCGGCGGTGCTGGAGTGGGTGTGGAGAAGGGGGCAGTGAAGATGAAAAAAAAGTTGGAATTTTGGCTGACGTTCTAACCCTATCAAGCTGCTTGGCGGTGTCAGCTAAATTTCACCAGCCGCCCAAGTTGCCCAAGCCGCCTAAGCCACTACATTCTGCATTCCAAAGACATCTTGGCAGGCTGAGCTCTGACCAGCGCGTATAAGCAATCGCGTATTTAACCTCCGAACCCCTCTCTTTCTCCACAGCACTCCCCATCCACAACTTCTCCACTCATCCGAACACCCCGCCTTTTCTTCAAACTCGACAACCATCATGGGGCCCGGGGTACATGTACCCCTTCGCATGCTACGGTATGTAGCTATGTCCCCCTCAATGGCGCCTTAGCTCCCGGGAGCTCTTGCTGACGATAATGCAGGGCCGTAGTGCAACGAGGCATCACAGTCCTGAAATCACGTTTCGCAGCGCCTCAAACAGTTGGCAAAGTCCTCGAACCTGTCTACGCAAAGGTCCCGCACAATGCCCACCTCCACCCAGCCATCCGCCAGAAGATCGGTGGTCGTTGGTACTCGACCTCGGCAAAGAACATCCTTCGCTTCGCTGGCGAGGTCGCCCCGCGTGCCACTCGCCAGCCAGCTGTTCGAGCAGCTGTCGCCGGAAGGTTGGCGACTCCTTTCGCTTCTACTCTTCGGCCGACACTCACTGGCGGCGCCATCCCGCGATCGACGATGGGCTACTCTCTCGGTGGCGGTGCTCGCTTCTTCTCACATAGCCCTGCGGCTCCAGCTCAAGTCTTCAGCCAAGTGTCACTCGCCATGCGAGCCTTCGTGAACTCCGGTAAGGACAACTGCCTTCGTCAAAACAGACAGATGGGGCCCGTCAGTGTGCGGGCTCAGCTAGCCGCTTCCCTGGCTCAGCAGGATGCACCGGGCGCATATATCGACTTCGACCTGTCACCGACCATGACCTGCATCTCTCGCCTCAGCGCCGCCCACCGATCTCTTGGCGACGAGGGATTCCTCGAAGACCTTACTGCCGACTTCGATGCCATGATGGGAACCCTTATCGCTGTTAAAGCCGACATCCGCAGCTTGAGCACCTTGGGTGACCTCCCGGTCTCGCTTGTCGGACCTGCCGGTAGCATCTTGAGGGTTCACTTCCGTGGATGCGATGGAGATTTCGTTGAAACGCTCTGTGGTGAAGTAGGTGTTAAACGGGGCATCGTTCATGAGGATGAGCGCCTTACGTTTGGGATGCTGGCTCCGGGATCAGTCACCTGGGAAGAGATGATGAGTGACTCGCTGCCTTTGTCATCAACTTACTCGGAAGACGGCTTTGAAGACGAAATCAAATCGCGCATCACAGGGTCCGAGTCCGTGGATGATGAGGACTACTACTCCGATCCTGCCGATAGACCAGTCATGCTAGCGAGTCCCGGATTACTCTCGTCGAGCAGCTCCAGCGACTGCGGTGGGTTGGTGGGAATTTACCGCTTCCTCGGAGAACGCGACGAATATCGATCGAGACCAAGCATCCATCGACACTAGGTACGGGTGAGGGAGTCGGAGTTTGAGTATTTGCTCTTATTGGGATTTTGAAATTGGGACTTCGGAATGCGTCATTCTTTGTTTAGTACGCTCAGTTGAACTTGAAGGATGTGCGCAGCCTTTCCTTACCGTCATGAATGCTATCTCTTTGTTTCTTGACGGCCGTTGTACCTTGCCAATGATAAGCATGGTGCCGTTGACGAAAGCGCGTAAACGAAGTACAATTGACAAGGTTGTTTATATATCAGGCTTCTGAATATGTGAGGAGACGTAGTGCGACCTCTGGTGAGCTGACCGTGGCATCGTATCTTGCGGCAACTAGGTGGGATTCGCCTGTCATAGTTGGGGTGAGCTGCTATATGGACCCGAAGAAGGAGCAATTGGTCGCCCAATCGACAGCTAGTCGAAGTTCACGGCCGAAAACTAGAGCTCGACTGCTGGCGGAGCCAATTGGGGGCCTGGTGTCAGACACTTACCCGGTTTTTGGATTTATCTCGCCCCACTCAATTAGCACCGCCCCACAAATTCATCTCCGTTCCTTCAATTCTTCCCCTCCATCAAGACTGTGCCGCCGAGTCACCAACGTTTATCCAGTCTTTTAGCCCGCAAACTGACATATCCCCTTTGTTGGTCCAGTAAAGGCAATTCATCTCCCCCCAACTCAACACACGTTATTAACGAATTCGCAGGGATCACGAGAAACTTCTCCGACATAGAACCCCCTCTCAAAAAACTCGGCACACCTGTCCCCCTTTGTCCACGTCACAATGCCTACTCTCTTAGCATCGAAAGATGCCGCTCTGTTCCGCTCGGTAGTCAAGTGCTATGAGCAGAAGCAATACAAGAAGGGCCTCAAGGCCTGCGATGTCAGCACCAACTCCACCCTCCATGTGTCAAGATGCCCGGCGCACTGACCGTCACTCGCAGCAAATCCTACGAAAGAACCCGAAGCACGGCGAGACGCTAGCGATGAAGGGGCTAATAACCAACTCCCTGGGCAAGACCGCGGAAGCCTTCGCTATCGCCAAGGAAGCGCTGAAGTACGACATGAAATCTCACGTCTGCTGGCATGTTTACGGTCTTCTCTACAAGTCTGAGAAGAACTATGAGGAGTCGATCAAAGCTTACAAGATGGCGTTGCGGTTTGAGCCAGACTCGCAGCAGATCTTGCGGGATCTTGCCTTGCTGCAGATTCAGATGAGGAACTACGATGGGTTAGTGGAGACGCGCAAGGCGATTTTGCAGTCCCGTCCTCAACTTAGACAGAACTGGACGGCTGTTGCGATCGCTTACCACCTGGGCGGCCAGTACGAAGAGGCGGAGAAGGTTCTGGTTAAATACGAGTCGACATTAGAGGGGAAAGTGCCGAAGTGGGACATCGAACACTGGGAGGCATGCTTGTACAAAAACAGGATCATTGCCGAATCTGGGGACACCGAAAGGGCGTTGGAACATCTGGAGTCTATAGCCAAGAACTGTCTGGATAAGGTTGCATTGCTGGAGAGCAGGGCGGAGTACCTGCTGAAGCTGGGACGGAACGAGGATGCTCGGAAAGCCTACAAAGCTTTGCTCGACAGGAACCCCGAACAACGGGCGTACTACACGGGGCTGGAGAAAGCTATGGGTATTGAGCCCGAGAACCGCAAGGAGGCCAAGGCGCTCTACGACGAATACGCCAACAAATTCGATAGGAGCGACGCGCCGAGGCGAATTCCACTGGACTTCCTGGACGGCGACGAGTTCAGGCAAGCGGCAGACACCTATCTACAGGCTAAGTTGAAGAAAGGAGTTCCATCGACGTTCACCAATATCAGGGCCCTCTACGCCGACACTGCCAAGCGGGGAACGATATTCGAGCTCGTCAACTCTTACTATAAATCTCAGGAGCAGGAGACAACTTCTAATGAATCTAACGGTTTGTCAAAACCTTCGCTCTTCAGACTATGGACGCTATATTTCCTTACTCAGCACTACGATCACTTTCGCACTCGGGACATGGATAAGGCCCTGGAGTACCTCAATAAAGCACTCGAACTTGCGCCTGACACCGTGGAGTTGCACATGACCCTTGCCAGAGTATACAAGCACGCAGGGGATCTTCAGAAAGCTGCACAAAAGATGAATGAGGCGCGGAACCTGGACAAGAGCGACCGATACATCAATACCAAGACTGCGAAGTACCAGCTCCGCAACGACCAAAACGACGAAGCATTGAAGACGATGAGCTTATTCACCAGAAATGAAGCCAACGGCGGACCGCTTGGAGACCTCTTGGAGATGCAGTGTGTCTGGTATATCGCAGAAGACGCGGAATCCTACCTCCGTCAGAACCAGCTCAGCCTCGCATTGAAACGATACCAGTCTCTGTGGGAGATCTTCAATGTCTGGGCGGAGGACCAGATCGACTTTCACCCATTTTCTCTGAGAAAGGGCCAGATTAGAGCCTACATCGACATGTTGAAGTGGGAAGACACTCTCCGTTCACACCCGATGTTTTCACGTGCAGCATTGGGTGCCATCCAAGCTTATCTTAAACTCGTCGATACCCCAGTACTTGCCCAAGGCGCTATGGCAGACGGCGAAGCAGCGAAGTACGAGTCGATGACGGATGCGGAACGCAAGCGCGCGATAAAGAAGGCGAAGAAGGAGGCACAGAAGGCACAGGAAAGGGCCGCTGCTCTCGCAGTAGTGAAGAAGGAGGAGAAAAATAAAAACGCACAAGTGGCAGAAGGCGAGGTCAAGAAGGTGGATACCGACCCCCACGGAATCCAGTTGGCCCGTACGGAGAAGCCACTGGAGGAAGCTACCCGATGGCTCAAGCCTCTGTTGGAGATGGCTCCGGAGCGGTTAGAAACCCAGTTGGCCGGGTTTGAGATTCAGCTGCGCAGGCGTAAGTGGATACTGGCGCTCCAGTGCCTGAACAAGGCAAATGAGTTGGCACCGAAAGACCCCAGAGTCCATGAGTGCAAAATCAGGATACGTCATGCCGCCAACCTCCTTCCAGAAGACGAAGAGTTCAAGGCGCCCGAGTCGAGGGATGCATTTCTTGAGGAGATGGAGAAGGTTCTTGCCAATTGCACGGACTTGTCCAAGTACAACGAGGACTTCTTGGAGAGCAACAAGGGCAGTTTTGCGCATGTTCGCTCTGGTAATAAACCCATTACCTCTATTTATATCTAGTTTAAACTAATGGATCATAGCACTGCGGATACGTCATCTCTTCAGACCAGAAGAGAAGGACGTAACTATCCTCTTGTCGACACTGGACGAAAGCAGCATCACCTTGACCGAGGCAGCAGAAGGACTGAAGCTCTTGCACGAACTTCGGGTGGACGAGAAAGAGTACAGGGAGAAGGCTGCGAGCAAATTCCCGCTTGCCAAGGTGTTCAAGAAGACTCAATGAGCTGTTTGGGTTCGATAGGTTAAAAAAAAATGGAGTACTGTATCTTTGGGTAGGGTTGGAGCGGAGGACATGATAGGGATGGGCTAGCATGAAAATTAATTCACCCATTTGGTTCGGGAATACCCACAGCGGAGCGTTTTTCCTGTGAGCTGGGAAATTTTTTTTACTACTCTAGATTTGTTAGATGCTATCATACGAGACTTACGGTTTTTGTTTCTGTTCCCCTTTTCCCTAGAGTTCTAGCCCGGGGGTTACTATACTTGGTTGAACACATCTTTTGTTATTTGTATTCGGGCGAGGTAGAATTTTAGTATGATACGGAATTTGAGAATTTCTTTGGATCGGCGGCGGAGGGATGGGATTAGTTATGCCCCGTCATGGGACGTTACCTGCAGCTGGTGCGAAGCCATGGATCTATGACTAAGCGAGTGATGGTAAGAGGACCGACACCTTACGAAAACTACAACCAAAGCTACCACCCCACCACCTCGGCCACTCCCGGAATCGTGCAGAGACAGACTGAAGGTTTTGCGCAGTCAGCTTCGAGCACGACCCCGTGGGTTCGTGGCTATGTAGAGTACTATCACCAAGCAGATCCTTGATAGTCATTTGCTGCCCTGCTTCCCACCGACCAAGTCGGAGTTCGGACAAGGAGCAAGCCATGGCCTTGGTGCTGCTGTACCAGCAAGCACATAGTATGCAAGGTGTCACGGTACAAGAGAAAGAAAGAAGCACAAAGGAGCTCGTTCCCTCCCTCAAGACGTCAACGCCTTGTTTGATTTAATTTGCGCCCTATCCTCCCGTCCAAGCGGTACTCGAGGGGAAAATGTATTCTTCATCTGTCGATATAGTGATAATAATGGTAATAAAAATTAAAATAAAAGGATACTTACACAATACTCTCTCTCTCTCTCTCGGAAAGAAGCAGAGACTATCTAGAATAAAAAAAGCTGTGCAACCCCTTAAATAAACGAAACGCCCGCCGAGAAAACAATATAAAAAAGAGAGAAATAAAGGAAGAAGGATAAAAAAGGTATCTAAAAGAAACGCTAACGAAAAATGAGATAAAAAACACTCCTCTACTACATATATAGCGATAGCTATTATATATATAAGGGCATTTACTGTTACTCTAGTAGCCTCAGCTGGACATTACCAAATAGACACTCGGTCCTCAATCTGACCTCCATGCGCATCTCCTCGACGTCCATCGCGCGGCTGTTGCGGCTGAGGTCGATGCGCTTGCCGGCCGCGTCAAAGCCCATGCGCATCGTCTCCAGCCGTGGCGTCTTCTCCCGGTCCTCAATGAGACTAAGCAGGAACCCGAAGCTCTCCCGCAGCGGGTTCATATCGACCGTGATCTGTTTCAGCGCCGGTAACCGTGGCAGGGTAGGCGTGAAGCCGGTGGGTAGGTCGGGGCCCGAGAACGGCGGCACAGGGGGTGCGTTCGATATCGAGAAGTGCACGATCGACGGCGTGCTCGCGAGCAGTCGGTAGAGAGTGTGCATGGGCATCGCCGAATTGCGCAGCTCTAGATGCGTCATCTTGTGGCCCTTCTGTTGCAGGTATGCGAATATCCGCTCCTCGCTGATGAAGAGGCACATTTCAATCTTGAGCCGTCGCAATGCTGGCAGGCGCTCGAGGAACCCTGCTTCCGGGTTCTGATCGATGATGCAGATGTTGCACAGCGCGACCGATTCGAGGCTGTGGAGGGCACAGAAATCAAACTCGTCCGGAATGTCTTCGCGTCGTAGGTTGTTGAGCTCGAGATGCCGGAGTTTCGTCCATAGCGGGAAGACGGTCAGGGCGATCGCAAGAGGTGGTCCCGGCATGTTCTTCTGCATGTCCACCATTGCGGTCATTCGTTTCTGTCGCACCTTGGCCTGCTCGTATTTCACTCCAGCCTCGCGCTTCCAGATCCAGCGCTTCATCTGAGTCAAGTTCGACAGCGTTGACACGAGATCCTCGGGGGTTCCTGAGGCTATCGCGTGGTCGACGAATTCCAGGTTCGGGCACTTCTGCAAGATCGGCGAGAGTGGATACTTGGCGATTGAGAACAACCTGCGCGGGAGCTTAATCCCTCTGATCCGTTGGCCGATATCGCCCTGCGAATCCCAGATCGTTCTGTAGAGGAGCTGTAGTTTCACTTGGATGTCGATCTTTGTGTGTAGTGTTGTACCACCATCGCCGCGGCAAGTGGTGTATGGGATGAACTCCGGAGCTATCCCCTTGCCATCCTCGTCGCGTGTAGGCCCGGAGTAGTACCCAAAGTCCAATGACACCGTTCGATAGAGCGGTTGGGTCGCAGCTTTGTTCCACGAACGTGACACCAGGGCAAGGGCCCACAACGTGTGGATGTCACAGTTGGGACAGCGCCTATGTCGTTCGTATGGGCCAAGATCTTCTTGATGCGTCTCTGTAACGAAGAAATCGCAAATCCGCATAGCAATCTCTACTGGAAGTTCGGAAGCAGGTGCAGTTGTTCTTTTACCTACAAACACATCCGTCGACTTAAGCAGTTCCCCTTCTTCTTCCGAGTCCGAGTCATCCAGATTCAACATGCTAATATCCTGCGCCTTGGCCGTAGAATCCGAGCTGAACGTCCCATTTCCTTCTGGGGTTCTAATCGAAGGCGAGGTGGCCGCCATCGACGTTACCGTGGTCATTGTCGTCCCTACAGACGTCGCTGAGAACGACGAGCAGAGGGACTCTGGCCGAAAGTAGAAACGCTCGGGAGCAGGGGGCGCTTCGAGCGGCGTATAGGTAAGCTCGCTGAAGCAAGGCAGTCGCCGATTATTTCTGCTGCGAAGTTCGCCATCCTCAAAGTCGTTCAGATGGTCGCATGGTTTTGGCGACGCAGGCATACGGAAGCCGGCGGCGGTCTCCCTGATCCCCAGCAACGCGAGTGCCTTGTGCGGAAGTGCAACGGGCGATGGTGCATTGGGATCGTCAGCCCAACTAATGGTCCCAGAAGACGTGTCGGCGTCGCTTCTTCGGTCGGTACCGAAGCCAAATAACCGGTAGAAGGACTTTGGTCGCTCGAGTAATCTATTCCTTCGCACCGGCGTGGTTTTTTGCACATTTGGTGCCTCGGGATCGAATCGCGAATTGAGCGGCGGAAAGCGATGGATGGGTAATGTTGTGGTAGGAGATGCCGGCTCCCCGTAGGCTCTGTTGGAATGCGAGGAATGGCTTCGACCACCATACAGTGTTGGCAGCGATACCGTTGAACCTGCTCCTCTACTTCCTGCTGCTGATGATGTTCCAGCTCTTCCTCCCGTGAATGCACATATTCCCATCCATTCTCCTCCTCGACCAGCTTCGCGGTCTTTGTCAGCCCCTGAGCCGCCATACGTCCTCTTATTTCGACCGGATTTCTTCGAGAAGCTGAACATAGCGGCAGGACTCAAGTGTAATAGCGGACGAAAGCCGAAAGTGCGGGACGTACGAAGTAGAACTCGGTTGGACGGAGGGGGTGTGGAGGCGTTATTCTCTGGTTTATAGCGATGCATGAAAGCCTCTCCCCTCTCGCGATCGTAGATTGCTGCGAGGAGGTGAGCGACATTACATAGACAGAGGGGGTGGAGGTGACAGAAGAAGCAACGTTTTGGTTGCGCGAGACAAAGCCAACCCGGGTAGGCAAAGGCCCAAGCCCCTCAGTCCCTGGCCCGGGCCACACACGCAGGTACATGTGTTTCCTCAGGGCACCTCCAACGTCACATCCGCAAACACCCAGAGCCCAAGAGCAGACATTCAGAGGACGGCTGGTTGGGGTAACTAGTGAGCGAGTGATCTTTTTCCGTAGGGGGGCGATCAAACACGCCCAAAAGCAATGGAGAGAAGCGGATCCCAAGCAAACTCGAAACCCGTACATATGTAGCGACGCGGTTTCCGATTCCTTCTCAAAAATAACGGGGCCTAGTTGATGGTAACTGGTCCAACCGTCGAACGGTTCCCTCGTCACCCCTAGCGACCAGTCCTAGGGTTGAAACGGGCAGTTCGATTGGGTCGGCTCGGCTAGTTCCCCGGACGGTCGTGAGAGCCCGTCCGGGAAGAACGACTGCTTCGATGGCACCCCTGCGTTCCTCAGGCCGTAGAGATTCACTAACTGCTCCGCAAAAGGGCCAGAATCGACGATGCAGATAGAGTGCGTGGGGACAACTCACTTAAACTTGGGATGGTTCTAGGCTCTTCACGATGCGCCATGTACGTATGTACATCTGCCCGGTGCAGACTTTCCATGGGCAGATACCTATGTAAATAGCTAAAGCAGTGGTATTCGAGTTAGCTACCATTGGAGTCAAGTAGAGTAATAAATAGGTAGTGTATAGTTACCTCGGTGCTTGCGGAGGCTTCGACGCTGAACTCGTTAATCATCATCGACATCGTCTCTGTCGGTGGCAAAGGTACAGGCATTGACGATAGTTTATTCGATGCTTTCTTTCTTCCAGGTCAAGACTTCTCCCGGAGGAATCGCGGGAGCCCGGACCGTACGAATTCCCATCAGCCATCAGATTAAACTGCCAACAAGGACCTCCCCAGCCAGTGGATTCGCTTCAGGTAACTTGGCCATAGGTGCGCATACCTGGTACGTAAGATATGAGAAAAAAAAGAAAGAAAAAAGACAGACGTCTAGATGCAGAGTGGACTTCGATCGACTGCGGCTCCAGGAAGCAAGACGGGGACGGGAGAGCAAGTCTTACCACTATGTACCCTGGGGTGCCTACGCAGATCACCCCGCCCGCTGAGAACTCCGAGCTGGCAGTTGACGGAGTTCGGGAGCGCTGCTTATCCGGCAGTGATGCCGGAAGGAAATATGTTCTCCCGTAGGAGGTGGGTGATGCGGTGTGGACCACGGCAGGCACCCCGGATCCCACTTCGACGAGCCTTCGGAATCCGCCACTTCCATCTTCAAAGACACGGCAGAACTGGCATCAACCCACCCTGAAACCCCATCCCGCGATCCTTCATACGTACCATCGCATGAGCACCCCCAGCCGAATATATAATCTAACTACATATATAGCTTCAGTTAGGCATGCACCTCCCAGCAACAATAGCTTGTGGAATATGCCGTAACTGTAATAGAGACCCTGGAAACTCACAGATCCGCAAAGTGTCTATCCGATCCAATCTCGCTGCTCGGACCCGCCGTTGGCACTTCCCTCCTCCGCCGCCGTATGTAGCTTATCTAAATTCCCGCTCCGAGTGTGTACTTTACATACCGAGAACAGGTGAAACCCCATGTTCCCTTTCCAGTCCCGACGTTCCCTCTCTTCTACGGCGGAATGAATATGCATTTGCACATAGTGCGCCCCCGGGGGAACCGCACAAGCCCCGGTAACAGCGTAGCCCCGGTACCTATTTCATTATCTGCATATCCTATTCTCATATGTGAGTTTGTTTAAAAGCTGCCAGCCAGTACATTGCCTCGATGTCGTGCATTCGATTCGATCTGGGAGAACTCCTTCTGGTTCTATGTAATCTGCCGAGCTCCTGTCTCTTTGCTGAGCTCCTGCCGCCCCCTGCCGAGATTTTCGTCCTACATAGATGCTTTATTCAACGTTATGATCAGTTGCTCGGAACCCTCTTCTTATGGGGTGAGTTCGGCGCCTTCCAGCAGTGAGTGGTACACCAGCCTGATACCGTTAACTTATAGGTAGCAGAAGGCCGCCAGTGAGAGTATTCCCCATGTCCAGCTGGGAGACACGCCATATCTGAGTGAGCGGGGAGGGCAAGCCGTGACTGGACTGTATTCCCACCGTAGTAAGCTGTTCTAATTGGGGCACTTTTCGAGGGGTTTCCTAAAGAGTTCTTTGGTTCTGTCCTTCAGGAATATCCTCGAGTCGATTCTATGTATGATAGCGGTGGAGGGAGATTTGGCGGACTCATAGGTATGGTATGTTCGCTACAAAGTGGGAAGATCACCTGATGGGCTCAAGACTGTCCGCGCTGCTTCAGTTGCGCCATTATTGAAAAGGGTGGCCAGGCAGCATATCTCACCCATCACCCCCCGAGGAGGCTTCTCTATGGTGATAGCTCGATGGATGGTTTTTATTTTATCATTACGCGTGCGATATCTAGATCATGGCGATACACACAATCCGTTTCCGCCCACTGTCCTTTCGGTTCGTTGTGGCTCCCCCTTTGCCCCGCCTTAGCCTATCCCGAGAAAGTTAGAGCGCACCAAAGGATTTATGTACAAAGGGAAGACAAAAGAAAGGACCAACAAAAGGCGGCCGCCCACTCCTCTTTCGCAGAGGCCATGAAGGAGGGCGTGGGAGAGACAGCGGCCGTTCCTCACTCTCAGCGACCAGCGCCTCGGCCTCCTGCCTCCTCTCCTCCTTCCTTTCATTCCGCTCCCGGAGTTCCCACTCCAATGCCTCACTCTGGGCGTCTTCCTCAGCTAGCTTCGGGAATCTCTATGGATGCTTTTTTTATTTTATTTATTTATCCACCAACCGCATGCGGCCTATATAGATCTTGCCGATAAAGGATTCTAAGGTAAGGTTGGATTAACATCTGCCTGGGCAAAGCCCTGAATCCAGCTCGACGCATCATCTCATCCTCATGGGCCTTATAGCGAGTTTCAAGCCACCCAGGACTTTCAAGAGAAGCATGTTGGGGCGTGGGGCGAGGACAAAACCCTGAACTCCACACAAACCTCATCCTATGTCAGGGTGAGTTTAAGTCTTCTCAGGAGTGCCCATTTTCATATACCCAGAGCTAGGTATAGAGAAGTAGGAGGACGTTCTCAGGTCTGAGGTTAAACTTCTCCAGGGGGGTGAGTTTTAGATCTTTTCAGGACTACGGAAGCCTGATGGATGGATGCTTGATTGAGATATTCCGCTCCATAGGCATTCTTCGATCGCGTGATTCGTGGTGAATCAATCCCAACCAAGTCCGAAGAAATCGAGTGTATCCGCTCGTATATGCTCTCGCTGAACAGGGAAAAGTGCATGGTGCAAGGCTATTTTATAATACCAGAGTAGGGTAGCCAATATCACATAACGCGAGTTCCCTTCTTCCTTTTCCTTCCCCGTTTTGCGCTCAGCCCCAGTGGACTTCAAAGCAGTATATCTTTTCAATCTCATCCATGCAACGCATGTACGACGGACCCTCGACGGAAACAGACGTGTTCATGCGGGCACGGTCGGTATCCAATTCGATGACCTTCTTGTGGATGCACGTGCCGCCGAATATTGCTGCCTCTTTGTCCACCACGAAGGGTTTTGGAAGGATAGCGCCGAGAATCGGGTCAAAAGCCCTGAGGGGTGTTTCCCGGCACTCGTAGAAGGTGTGCCACGCCAACGTGGCCACAGTATCTCGAAATCCATTTTTTTTCCTTCTCCGAAAGAAGCGCCGCGCCCGAACCGCATTGTCAAGCCGTTATTCTGTTATTTTCGTCATGTTTGGTAAATGCCGAGCGTGGAAAGCCGTACGGCGGGTTGAATACTCCGTTCCGCAAATGGCGCGCATCTTCTATGGTGTGTCTATCTCCCCGATGACCAGTTGGTGGGCTTGACATGATTGCCGTGGTGATGGGGTGCCGAAGATCACGGTGTGCTCCCATAAGTTTTGCGTTCAGTAAAACTTGAGATGTGTTAACCACGGGTTCGGGTGGTGGTAGAATGGTGTCTCGACTTGTTTGACAATTATGCCCCCGAGGCAATAGGCGACGAATATGAGCGGTCGTCTATTACTAACGCCCTGTTGCACTCGCTATCGACCAAATTGGTGCGCGACTCTCCCATAGAGTAGCTTGCCTCAGTGGGCTTCATAACCAGCGGCTGCAGGAGAGCCGTTGCATCAAGAGTGTATGCCAAACAGGTGCTTCCCAATGGCGGCACTGGAATTGTACTCGTATAATAGGATCCGGGCTAGTCCCCAATGTACTGCTCCGCCGCGGAAAGACACAGTGCTCCGTTTGTGTGCATTGAGTGTTCTCCATAGTCCGGGCCAGTCTGTCTGGAGCCCTAGACTGGACTGGATCGTTACAGTCTGTCCTAAGTTTGGCCTGGGCTGCCAGTCCAGAGGGGGCTGGACTGGGCGGACTGCAAGCCTTAGAGATAGTATGGGGGCCCAGCGCCATGGAGATTGCATAGGTAGCGGCTCCATGGAGATGGTATAGGCTGCGAGACTACTGGTCAGGAGAAAAGCACCTCGATTTAGTGCTGAAGACGGAGTAACTAGCTGATAAACTACTGCAAACCCTCCTTACAGTGGGCGTTTAGCATTTTTGCCAAATCCCTGATGTCCTGTCTCCTGCAGCCGACGAGCTCAGATCTCTGCCAGCTTTTCAAGCACTCGAGCGCTGGGATAGCATTATCTCCGTTTTGCAGCGGCGATCGGAGAAGGCAAGCTTCACACCGTGAAAGATAACTGCTTCAGCAGTCATTACGGGGATGGCCAGATAGGTGAGAGCCATCCGGGCCAAGTCCTTCCATCGCGGAATGTTACGACATCCACAATGCACTTATTTGAGGGTGGGTTCCCTCAAATCAACATTGTCGTCCTGTCCACTGAGAGCGAACCATTCAAACGGTTGTTACTAGCTCAACGGTGAATCGCCAAGGGGCGGCGGTCACAAATTATCACTTAGTTCGGACCGGGAGTGCCCAGTCCACCAAAATCACGGGCCGGACAGACTCCTTTCATGCAGTCCGCCAAAGCCTGACTGGACTGGGACTTAGTCAGTCCGGACCGGAATATATATGGAGAACACTGTGTGCATTCGGCTTGCTGCATCCCAGCCTCTCACAAGTTGCCGCGTATGAGCACTTCAGTTTTTTTTTTGTTTAATCATACCCGCATTTGACCTATACAGATCATGGCGGCGTACATTTTGCCCGGCTTCCCTGTCTGAGCACTTCAGTGCTCGCATGCATTAGTTACCTATCCTGTTTCTACTATTTATTTTCGCGCCTAGATCACTTTGCGCCCGTCCGAAGCTCTGGCCAATTTTCTCGAAGGAGTGAACTGAATGGACTGGTTCAGTCCTCTTCTGAGGGCGGATTGCCGTCGAAAAATCCGTCCTTTGACCTCTGGGATTGCCTTCAATTCAGTCCAATGGATTTCTACGGCGATGACCTAATAGGAGGATCCAACGGGTTTGCTGCTCAGGCTGCTGCAGGTATCCCTGGTGAAACGCCGGGCAACATGCAGCGGCTGTGGCTCCACGCTGACCACCTCTCTTCTCTAAATTATCCATCATTCTCTTCGTCGGCCCCGCAGTTCAGCTGTCTTCGAGTCTCGAATGCCCTCATTTTATCCCACACCAAGCTATCGCGAAAACCTAGACCTCTTGTTAGTTCCTTCTTCCTCTCGAAACCGATCATGACGTTGATCACCCAGTGCGATTCGGCCGTCGAATTCCGTGAAAAGTCCAATGTCGGCGAGTCTGTACTGAGACAGGTGTATGCCCCAACGGGCAATGAACCTGCCGTAGAGTATGCCACTTTCTCCAACCAACAGTCGTGGTGGGCTCACGGTTCATAGCTTTGTTTTTATCCATGGCGTCCAACGCCCTGATGAGAAGGAATGGGTCACGGCCGCGTGGGCGCATCCAAGCGGTTACTTCTGGCCGCGCGATCTGGTGTCTGAAGTCGTACCGAATGCCCGGGTTATGATGTTCGGCTACAAGCCCAAGCGGAAGTTCGACATCTCGTCCGTGACCAGGTTGGGGAACGCCAAAATGTTGCTGAGAATGGTTTCCAAATCGCGAGGCACACCTCGGGCTCAAGCTCGGCCGATCATACTGGTGGCACATTGTCTTGGGGGTCTTATGGCTAAGGAGGTGTGTGTCGGGCGCCTTTCCCCGAACCAGCCCGGGTCGCCGCAACTAAGATACCAGGTTGTACTTCGTGCCGATATGGACCAAAGCTTCACTCGGATGGGCCAGCGAATCGTGGGCCTGATGTTCTTCGGTGTGCCACACCGCGGCGCAAACGGTGTACGGTACGAAGATGTGCTCGCCAACATTGTCAGAGCTGCGGGTGGTAAGGTCAGCAAAAGCTTTGCAAATTTCATCGATATCGATATTAACAATGTTCATCTTATAAATCACCGGTTTCGAGGCGTGATACAAAGAATCCAGTTAGTTACGTTTGAAGAGGCCGGGCTCACCAATGTGCTGATGAACAAACACTTCGGAAGGGAGCGGTGGAAGGAGATAGTCCTCTTGGATTGGAACGCTTCCGTCCTTGGAGTCGGGAGCCATATCGAGAGGGTCAGTCAGCAGAAGCGTGCTCACAATATGCTTTGCAAGTTTACTTCAAGGGATGACAATCTGTACGAATTGCCGTTGTTTCTGAAGGCTCTGGCCAATCGGTGTCAGATGCTGGTGGAGGCGGAGGCTGCAAGGAGGGAAGAATTGGCGCTTAAAGGTTTGCGGCCTGCTTCGGAGGAGGTACCTTTATGTGATCTCCCGGAGGCTCAGGAGCAGCTGGTCGTACCTGGGCTTGTTTGGAGTGGGATCTTGGACAATGGTCAGGAAAAGGAAATGTGTATGTAGTGGTGATACCCACGGTTCGAATAAACCAAAAAGACTTACGTCAGTTGGTCGACAGGTTGGTCCTGCTTCGTGTCCTCACTACTGCTGCTGTCTATACGTAGTTCAGATGAAGGGCTTGATAATCCAAGGAGTTCGAGTAGCCGCTCGGGCTGGTCAAAAAGCCGGTCTTTTTCTGTGTGGCAGGAACGCTCTCACTCGAGGTCGATGTAATGATGGCTGATGAGTCAACTATGCACAAATTCCCAGCTGAAGCCGTCACCAAACTCGCCCACCTGCAGGCCAAATTGCGTACAATGGCCCAAGCAGCCCGTACGTAACTAGGTGCGCGGATTGGCTGCCTGGGACACTGCAATCTATCGGATATCCGGAGCCTACAATGTCTTACTCAACATTTCGCGCACATGGGGTGATGACATTCTTGGAGCACGATATCCAATGAGAACGTCTAAATATCATTAGAACCGCCCACGTTAATGCGTTCTCAGAGACTCGCCAGGCCGTTAGTGGGTTCATAATATCTGGCTGCAGGTTCTGTTGATGTGATGACATCGACAATCTTCAGCTGGCTTGTAACCCTCTGGATTTCCGTGCAAAATCCTTCCGAGCTTACAAAATCCGCGAATTCGATAGATCCCAACTTGTCCATAAGTTGCCTTCCATCAACTTTGAAGCTCCGTTCACGATCTGTCCGGATAGCATCCCATAGTCCCTTTGGATTGGAGTCCTACTTCTCGTCATAGTACCTGCGCTGAAGGGGGCAGTCCTCGGATGACACTAGTGGCTTTCTCTAATCTCGTATTGCTGAAGTTCGCGATGGTACCGGTGGAACAATATCGTAGAGCTTGGGTGCCAGGCAGTCGAGCCCCGTCGCGCTAGTCTACTTTTAGCTGTTTTATAATTTCTTTTTTTCACGATTTTTTTTTCAGGGCTTCAGAAGTAATAGCGCTCGCTGCCGGAACGCTTCACCAGCTATCTACAGTACACAGCAGTAATATCTACCAGTGAAACACGATTCCCCGATGGCGATCACCTCAATCCATTTTCCAACGGCGTAGTACCAGAACCAATCCGATTTTTGAATGCCTTCGAGATGTACAAGGACGAAATCATTACTACGAAGAAGGATGCGGCAGTGGTGGCAGAAATGAAGTGTTTACTTTCAAGCATCGGACTTGTGGACGGCGTTCGGCTGCAGAATATGGGAAGACTCGACGGCTACTGCTAGTTGAAGAGGAGGAGGTTTTGAAATGGCGGTGAGATTTTGCAGCAGGTGGCTTTCCGTAAAGTATTAGAGACGTGACAGCTATTGCATGAGGAAATTCTGTGCAAACGCGAACTTGCTACAACAGTTAGTCTACGGTGGGTGCAACGAAGTTTACATCAGCGCTAGCCGGATGTGGGAATTGAAGGATATCGGCAAACTCTTATATCTACAAAGGCAGGGAGGAAAAGAGAAGTGTACGGTGGGAGAAGCTGAACAAGCTGAGAGAAGGCGGAAAAGTTGGGTGTGGGTAGCTGAGCTTGGTGCAAGGAAAGAGAAATACAAAGCAATGGAAAACGAAGGCAAGAAGCCAACAGCGACACGGAAAACGTTTGCTTGGCTTAAAGAGGAGGAGAAGAAGGAGGCCACGCGTTTGCAAAAGCTTCTGACGGATGTATGGTGTTGGAGGAGGAGGTTGCCGATGTAGTTATCTGACAACGAAGATAGTATAGATAGAGGAGCAGGAGGAGATCGAAATCTGAGCGGCGTCCGGGTCCGGAGCGGGCGCGCATAGGCGCAACCGACTACATCTGAGGATCATTTCTAGCCCTTACTTGACTTAATTGAGCAAAACTCGTTGCGAACGATGGGTTTATGTGCATAGTAGAGGAACGCCCAGAATCCCAAACCCGCTGTGGATCAAGATCCTGACATTTTGGAGTGAAACAAATCCGGAGCTACAACACGCAGTCGGCACCGGCTACATCTGAGGATTATTTCTAGCCCTTACACAACTTAATTGGATCAAAACTGGCCGGGTTCGGTAGGTTAATGGGCATCTACGTTTAAAAAAATCAGAACCACGTTAGTGATTGATAAACCACACTAGACTTTTTAGCTTAGCGGGGCTCGACTACATGGCACCCACTCTAAGCAGGATCGCTCGACTCTGGTTCGTACGGGTCTACCACTTTCTCTTCTAGTGACCGTGCTAGTCGGCTTCAACGGCGGCCCCTCTTATCCGTTGGGTACGCCATACCCCAGGCCAATCATAAGTCTTAGCAGGTACAACCCACTCCTCGTAATTCGGCCCGATCAGCGGCTTGGTAGATATTCGTCGTCGTCATTTTTTCTTCTTTCCGTATTTGCTGGGAGTCTTCCTGCTGTGGCGTCTCCACAACGTCGTTCGTTTCCCGTCAAATCACCGACCAAGGGAGTCTCCCAACGTGGGTCTCTCAGGATTGTCTGGGCGGGTGGAGGTAAGGCGGTTGGCATCGATCGAAAGTTCTTCGGGTCATGAGTAGGGGCGAAGCGGATCTGATTCTTATTTTCAAGGAAAATTCAAGTTTTCGACCCCCAGGCTCACAACTTGTTGATGTGATGTAGTCAATTCTTAGGAGTAGAAGAAGTCTAGCTACTTAGGTACTTGATACAGGAGGAACACCGCACTAACCTCCTAATATCCTTTATCCTTCACTCACTCGACGGGTAGCAGGAGCAAGCCCTAAGCATCGTGCCCTAACAGGTTCGCATTCCTCGTGTAGCTATTTCCTAGCGCGACCGCTTAATGTATACATACACTAGTTGTAGCTATCGTAAGTAAGAGATCCCCTATAAGCGCCACTAATAGGTTTGGCGCGCCGGATCGAGCAGACAAATCAAAATAAAAGGTAAATATATACTACTGTACCTAGGACAGACACAAAAGTCATGTCCATCTCCATTACGGCTGCACAGGCGCGAGAATGCTAGTCCTGATTGAGACCGCGTTATCCCCAACGTAGCGAACCGAGTGAGCGATTATGAAAAGTTAATATGGGGGACAAAAGTGATGTCCACCTGCCAAATTTTCATCAAACAAAAAACATCATGATCAATTCTAATACGATATCGGCTCTCCTCCAGCATCAATCACAGCCTGAAGCCGAGCAGGCATACTACCAACCAATCTATCTAGTCGTGATAACTATCCGCCACGCAGTCCGTATAGTTATACAACTGTAAAACCTCAACGTCAGCTGCGCGTCCCCATATCTTACCCAACTCCGTCTCCAATTCCCTCGACACCGACTCAATAGGGTTCAAATCTGGCGATTGTGCAGGCCACAGTAGAGTCTCCATTTCGTTCACGTATCGGAAGATTTTGGCTGCTCCTTTGTGGCCTGGAGCGTTGTCTTCTTGAATGGTGGTCCATCCATACTCTTCGCAGCACTGGCGACAAAAGGGGGCAAATAGGTTCCATGACTTGCTCCATGCACGTTTCCGAGTTGACTTTCTCTTGGCCAGGAATGAAGATGAGTTTCAACTTGTTGTGCCACGGAGGGCCCCCCAAGCCATCTTAGATTGCCGGCCGGACTCGAACTTCCGGTCGACGCAGTCAGGGTGGTACTCCTCGTCAACTGTACGGATAACCCAGGGCCGGTGTCCAAAGCCAGATGTCGAGAAGGAGGATTCGTCTGTCCAGATGACTCTCTTCCACCCCTCCTTCGTCCAGTGCAGCCGTTCCTGACACCACGCAACGCGCCGGGCCTGGTTTGTGGGGTGACATTGAACTTCCTCCTCGGGGCCCTCTTGTGGTAACCCATCTCGTGCATCACCCTCCTCACAGTCCGAGCAGCACAAGCCTAGTTCATCTCTATACTTCCCAGCTAAGGCGATGGATCCAACTATTGCCCGTAACGAAGGATCGAAGTCGTTCACTTTCGGTGGCGTCAAAGATCGTAGGTCTGCCTGATCGCTTTCTGTTCGAGGGTGCGCCGTGCTGCGCCCAGCGCTCGTAGATATGTGCGTAGGTCCTCCTGTTGATCCCAAATGCTCTACCGATCTTCGTCCAGTTCCATCCGGCGTCGTCACGCGGGTGATGATACGTATTCGTTCGTCACGCGTTGTTTCTTCTCGGGTACGCCCTTCGAGTGCAGCTGCCGAACGACCACCTTTTTGCTTCATGTGCTATCGAATTGCAAGCACTAATATAGATGGGCTGCAGGCTGTGGGTGATGATAGTGATGTAGTGATGGTGATGATGGTGATGATGTATCTCCCAGTACGCACTAGATAACGTACTGTAGGGGTTACCCGGCTACTACCCATTAGTCGGACACTATCAGAAATGAGAAAAAACGACGATACTCAACAACCATAGATCGGAGAGACACAAAATTTTGCAGACCGCATGTTTGG
>Ga0307508_10000585_pt1 | contig 43427 bp, 33 predicted proteins | sample 9_EM_MG_FD_203089 | JGI IMG/M metagenome (GOLD analysis project Ga0307508, IMG submission 203089) | Populus trichocarpa ectomycorrhiza microbial communities from riparian zone in the Pacific Northwest, United States - 9_EM | ecosystem: Host-associated > Plants > Roots > Unclassified | place... | reverse complement strand
CGCCGGCCCCCCCCCCGACGCCTCACATCATTCCAGAAGGGCGCAGTCCACGGCAGATGTGCGAGCGCTGTCAAGACGACGCAAGTCGGCAATTCGAGCGGACCGACCGGGCGCGTCACAACATCGCACTCGCACTCGCACTCGCGCCCGTCGGCGGCCGTCCACACGCCAGCGGACGAGCCGCAAAGCCGCGGAAGGGGGGCGGCGGAGACGGGGTGTGTGCAACGGGGTGTGGAGAAAGAAGGAGGAAATAAAACGCGGATTATCGGTTCCGAGCGAGCCTGTCGAGTGACTCCCTGTGACCGCGCGGATCCATCGCGGTATACGGATCGTCACTCGGACCGCGCGATGCCAACAGCACACTCCGCTCAAGCACGCCGTCTCGACGCCCGTGTGCGCGGTGGCCGGCCGCTCGCCGACCGCCTCCGTGGAACCCCCCCCCCCCCCCGGACCGAGTCCGCCATCGCCCGAACGACGTCGGCAGCTGGGGCAGCTGGAGAATCGGACGGGAAAACAAGCGGGAAACGCTGCGGGTGCTGTCCGTCCCCCCCCCCTCCCCCCCATGTTGCGGATTTCCCGTCGCATCGCGATCCCATACATTCGGATGGGCTCCCTCCCTCGCAGCAGCAGCAACGATCCGTCTACCTGTATATTTTTTTTCTCGGAACGAAATCAAAATATCTATATATACGTACACACAGAATCGCAAGGGGAAAAGAAAAAAGAAAAGAAAAGAAAAAAAAAGATCTACACCCCCCCCCCCCCCCCCACGGCAGATGCAAAACAGCCTGTTGCTGCGTGTGCAGGGATGGGATCCACGCACTATTCCCTGTCCGATTCGCGGTGCATGAGGCTCGAGCCCAGCGCAGTCCCCAGCCCCCAGCCCCACTGTGTGCAATCTCTTCTTCTTCTCCATATGTACATACGTACATAACGGCGGCTATGTATGTGTGTATGTATGAGGTATGTATGTATGTATCTGGGAACATGGGAGAACACGCACCGCGTCGTGTTGGGAGGAGAGCAACAAGCACCCGCTTTACGTGATCGACTCGCGCCCTCCGTTTTGAAACGATGCCGCAGCTTTCTCTCATCCGCGGGCGCTGGGCAGAAATGTGCCCCCCACGTGAAGCCGGGTCTCCCGCCCCGCGGGCAAACGCAGCGCTGCAGCGAGCGAGCGAGCGAGCGGTCCGCGGGCGCCGGGTTGCTCGCCTGTCGGTTCCACCCACCACGTCTCACTTTGGATGCTCCACTTGCGCTCTGGCCGGGTGGACGAGCCGCCAGAAACCGGGGACCGGGGGGGGGGGCTGTGATTTTTTTTTTTTTTTTTTTTGTTGCTTACCCGACCCTGGGAAACCAACCGAATGGGGATTTTTCTTTTCTTTTCCTTTCCTGATTCTTTGTTCCCGTGCTGGCTCTATGTACTCTACTCTAGAAGTAGATAGGTGCTTGCCCGCCTCGAGTCTTGTCCCGTCGTCGCCGTCGTCGTCGAGCTCGCATAACATAGATACATACATACATAGATACAACATCCGCGCCGCCGCCGGACAAGCCACGGCCCCCGCCGCCACAGCGCACGTGCGCGGAAGCGGGTCCAACAGCCCAAGTTTGCGTGGCCTGATCTTTCCGCGGGAATCACGTCTTCCACGGACATGCGAGCACCCGTCCGCCGGGTTTCATTTCGCGCAGGCGTGGAAGGGCGTGTCGTGTGCCGTGCTCTGTGCGTCGAGGGAGGTCGCATCCGCCCTGCCATCCCTCGAATCGGCCCACTCGTCGTAAGGCATCGTATATCTGTCGCAAGCCCGCGTTGCACACGGAAGGGGGGGGGGGGGAGAGTGTGCCCAGCCGGCACGGCTAGCACAGTAGGTATAGAGGCCGGGCCGGGCGGCGGATGCGGCGGACCGCTCGGCAAGCGCCGGACGGCAGACGTGGAGGCGTGCGGCGCATGCGGGATGGGACGTAGCCGTGCACATCTGCGCCAGACGCACGGAGCGACCCGTCCGGAGCACCCTCGGGCCGAAAGTGCGTCTCACACCGGCCCTGACCCGGAGGCGGACTCGCTACTGGGACGTGCCCGAGAGAGAGAGAGAGAGAGAGAGAGAGAGAGAGAGAGGAGGAGCGCAGACCTCAACGGGCGTCGGTCGGGCAGCATGCGGTCGGTGCGGGGCAGTGGCACTGTGCGCGCAGGGGTGCCGCATCTCCGCTGCAGGACGGGCGGCGGCGATATGCAGCCGGCTGGAGACGCGCGTGGACGGCGCAAGAGACGAAATCGCGGGGACGCCTCTACCGCCCGGACGGTAAGTGGGTGGGTGGCTAGACGCCAGCCGATCCGATTGCGGGCGATGGGTGCTAAGCGCAGTGTGCCGGTGCCGCGGCTGCGGGTTGGCGGGGGGGGGGGCATGTGCGGCTTGGAGTCCGCTCCGCCGCATTCCCGCCCGCCAATCGGCAGTCGCCCACTCTCGACCGCCGATGCCGATGCGGTGGACCCGGGGCAGGGAGATGCCCATGTGCGGTGGGCCCGAGCTGACGCTGCAGGAGCCGTCCGCGTTTGCTCGGCACGTACCTATGCAAGTAGAGTACTGTATGTAGAGTATCCACTCTATGTGGAGTAGAGTACTCCACATACGCTGCGCACCGCATTGTTCCGCCCGAGTGGACATCCCGCTGGGCTTCGTCCGAGCGGCGCAGAGGCGGAGTTCCTTCTCTCTCCCTCGCTGCTTCCGTCCCCCCACTGCGTGCGCACTCGCCACATCGCCATCCCATGTTCCGTCCATGTCCATCGCGACGGGGGCTGCATGGATACTAGGTAGATATGTATGTAGATACAGGGTGCTGCCGCCCACCCCCGCCAGCGGACCCACTTCTGCCTGCACCTGCCACTCGTCGCAGGGCGGGTGGGGTTCGTTCTGCCGCAGAGGGGCGGTTTCCCATAGTTACCTACTCTAGAGTACCCAACTCAAGAAAGAACCCCATTTGAGCAGCGTACGATATGTGGAGTCTGGACGAGGAGCACGTGGAGAACACCAGAGTATCTAGGTAGATAGAGCAGATATCGTATTTTCTCCGCTCTCCATGCTATGCTCTATTTGGCGATTATGTATCCCACCAGGGTTGCCGAGTGGACGGATTTGTGCGTTCGGTTGGCGGATCTTGGCGCGCGATGCAGCTGCCTGATCGGGCTAGTGTCCGGGTGATATCAGATGACTGCATACGGTTGTTTTCTGCAGGCCCGTCGATGTTGGCCATCGTACATACTCGGCGTACCTATGTACTCTAGATACGTATGTAGATACATCCACCTTTTTTTTTTTTTTCTCCAGCAGCTCTCCCTCTGGAGGCCCACTGCTGTCGGACGTTTCCCGGTCTGCGGCGGCGCCCATCGCGCTGGGCACCGACTTGGCGGCTGGTTCGAGCTCCGTTGCAGGGACGATCTGCATATATCTATACAAGCGTTGAGAGTAACGGGGGCGATATCTATCTACCTCTTATTAGGTACTACTCTACATTAGCTGCAAAATTGGCGGTTCCGACTGAGTAATACATACTTCTACGTACCCCGGTCCGATAACAGGTCTAGACTATGCGGGGTTTATTTGGCGAGTCATAGCCGAGCACTCGCGATTAGTCACCGGAGTCGACAATTTGCGCTCTTGCCGACAACGCGAGCCGGGTCCGGCACGCTCCGTCGTATGTAGACATGCATAGATACATACATAGTCTAAGCGTTCCCCTCGCACCCACACAACAGGAGTGAGGCGACAGGGGCTGTGCGACCTAGGGGGACCGAGCGCTGGCTGGTGCTGTGCAGGAGGGAGATGGCCCGCTGCTGCGAGGGAGGAAGCGGTGCAGCAGCGATGGCGGGCGAGTGCTGTGCCGTGCGCTGCTCTCGGGGGCACGTGAGGGGGGGCTGCTGGACGCATCGCAGCCATTTTTTTTTATTTAATTTTTTAATTTTTTTTATTTTACCGCAGCCTTGTTCGACCCGACAACACAGACGCAAGCCTCTTCGCTCGCGGACACGGGTTTGGTTTCTTTTTTGGTTCTGGATCCGTTCGACTGCGAGCTTTGCGGCACCTGCCGTGGCCTGCGGGTGGCCGACTGCCCGCATCCAGCCACAGCCCTCGCCCAACCCACCCACGCTCTCCCGGCGACACCGGCTCCCCCAGCGCCATCCCTGCCGAACCCCCCCTTCCCCCCCTCCCCCCCCCCCCCCCCCCCCCCCTGGCCGTTCTCGCCTTCGCCGCCGCCACTCCGCAACAGCTGCGAAAACCAGCGGCCGCCCCGCCCCTGCCCTCGTTTCGACTGGGATTGCCGGTTCCGTGTGTGCTCGTCGTGCGTGCGTCTGTCCGTTGGCCGCATATGCATCCAACCCACATCTTGGAACGCACTCACATACATACATACTCCACATGCATGTAGAGAGTAGGTATGTATGTAAACCGGAGCAAGCGACGACGGCCGGATTGATAACAAGGACAGCAGCATATGTACATATGTAGAGCAGGTAGATACGTGGGAACAACAACAACAACAATAATAATAATAATCCAGACCGGGAAACGGACCGCGGCAAAGCCCATCTTGCGCCCTCGTCGGAAATCTCGTTGCCACTGTCCTCGCCGGCTGGCGGGCGTCACCCATCATCGCCCGCACGGAAGTGGACGGTGGTGTCCGTTGGGGCCCGCTCGCTCTTGCCCCATCCAGCCCCATCCACCCCCCATCCACCCCCCCATCCATCCATCCTGTTCCCGGCAACAGGGTGGTGCCGCTGCTCGATGCGAGTGTGGGTCGGCCGTGGGTGCTGGGCTGGTCGAAGCCAGGCAACCGGGGTGGCTCCCACACTCCACTTCTTCTCCTCCGGCTGTTTCCCTCAAAACTCCTTGCCGCCCGCTGCTGCCTGTCCTTCTCCCTTCCGACTCGTCCCCCAGAGCACTTCATCCTCCCAGACCGCTCGGACACTCCGGCCCGACAACCATCGCGAACTTCGACACTTGACGGCTATGCTCCTGCTCCCCGTCTAGCCCGCCCCACACCTCGCCCCCTATCGGATCTCCACCCCCTTCGACTCGAATTCCGTCCGTCGCCCACCCGACCGCCTCCTTGGCTACCACCACCACCACCCATCGCCACTTCCTCCTCTCCCCCCCCCCAAAAAAGAGGCTCGTTCCGCAACGAACGCAGAAGAAAATAAATAATATATACTCGGCCCGGAGCAGGCAACAGCTGTACCGACCAGATGAGTCGAACCACTATCCACGACGTCTCCGAGACCGTCGCCATCTTCGAACGCCAGCTCGAGAATGGACTGTCCTTGGAGTACAGGCTGCAGGTGTTGCAGCAGCCCGAGCGGGCGAGGGCGTGCGGAATGGGCGCCAAATGTACGCCCCCCCCCCTCCCCCTTTTCTTCGTCGCCCGAGTGGTCGCGTCGCTTCGACGGAACCCGAGAGAGAGAGAGACGGAGAGAGAGAGAGAGAGAGAGAGCGAGACAGAGAGACAGAGAGAGGAGGATGAACACGAGGATCGAAGGGCGAAAGAAAAGAGTGATTGGCTGACGACGCATCGCAGCCCATGCCGACCGTCGACCCGTCGATCCGCCTCCGGTTGTCGAACTCCGGCTGTGGCAGGGTGTCGGCAAGGACAAGACGGACGTGTACGTTCTCCCCTTGAAATCTCGCCGCGCGTGAAGACCGTCGCTGACGAATCCCGTCCGGCAGCACTTTCGCCCACAATGCCAACTTCTTCCTGTTCGCCACCTTGGAGCATGCGCGTCCCGTCGCCCAGGCGCGAGGAATGCCGGCTCCCGCTCCCGCGCCGGTCCTGACCGGTGTCCCTGTTTCCGGCATGGCCTATCTCGATCGGCCCAATCCGGCCGGGTACTTCATCTTCCCCGATCTCTCCGTCCGGCACGAGGGTAGGTATCGCCTGCGGTTCGGCCTGTACGAGCACTCGAACGAGGAGACCTCGTTCAACCAGCCCCAGGACCCGCTCGAGTCCCGCGAGTTCTGCACCCATCGCCTGGACGTCAAGTCCAAGGCCTTCACCGTTTTCTCCGCCAAGAAGTTCCCCGGACTGGCCGAGTCGACCTCTCTGTCGAGGATCGTGGCCGAGCAGGGCTGCCGCGTGCGCATACGGCGCGACGTGCGCATGAGGAGACGCAACGAGAGGGTGCGGGGCAGGGACAGCGAGGAGATGGACGAGACGGCGTTGTTGAGGGCCGGAAGGAACCGATCTGCCGACCAGTACGACATCGAGAACCATATCCAGGCGCAGAATGCCCAACGGCCGCAGACACCCCAATACCACCAGCCACCGCCACCGCCACCGCCGCAGTACTCGATACACCGCTCGGATTCCATGGACGCGCGCAAGAGGAGCGGGTCGGATGTCTCGGTGGCATCCGTGGCCGAGAATGCCCAGCAGCCCCCGCGATACACCGCCAACGGCAGCTACATGCCGGCGCCCAACCACTACCAGGCGCCGCCGCCTGCGAGCCAGCCCCAGCACTTGAGCTTTGGCACCAGCGCTCGCTCGGTCCAGCCGCCGGCTCCTCCTCCCGCCCCGACCTGCAGCCAGCAACCTCCCGGACAGGACCTCTACGGACGCGAAGGATACAATGGCCCCTACCAGGCGGCTCCGCCGCCCCCTCCGCCGTCGTATCACGCCGCTCGCGAGGGTTCCATCCAGGGCAGCGACAGAAGGGATTCGGTGGTCCAGCACCGCCGGAGGGATTCCGACGCTGTGTATCACGCACCCTCTCACTACAGGTCTTCCACCCCAATGGCACAGCAGCAGCAGCAGTACCACGGCCAGATGCAGAACGGATACAACAGCCAGCCGCAGCCGCAGTACAGTGCCCAGGCGCATCCCCCTCAGGCTCCATACGCCCCGCCGCAACCGCAGCAGGCGCTCCCTCCGATCCGCCTCCCTGCGCTCCCGCCGCTCGACTCCAGAGTCTGGAACGGTCAGCCCACGACTCCTGGCGCAACCGCTCCGTCGCAGTACTCGGCGCCTGCACCACTGCCGCAGCAACGCGCCGCCCCCCCGCCACCGCCCGTCGCTCCCGCGCAGATCGTACCTCCGATCGCCAGCCAGTTCCCCACGTACTACGGGTCGAGCTCCAGCGGATACTCGTCGACGACGCCCACGTCCCAAGCGCCGCAGCCGCCTAGCACCGATTCCTCGAGGAAGAGGCAATGGGGCAAGGTCTTCAACAACGCTCACACCGAGGGCTCGATGCGCAGCGGCATGCGTCCCGACATCGAGTCGGACATGTACGGCAGCGATGCGACGGCGTTCGGCGCTGACACCGAGGACGACGGCTACGACGATATCACGAAGTTGAAGATGACGTATCGCCGTGCGGACGGTGTAGAAATTGTGCGGAATTTGAGCGGTGACATCTAGCCGGGGGTTCTTTTCTTTTCTTTTCGGTGTTTGACTTTAGGCTTCCTTCGTCTTTACGGTTTGGCGGGTTCCTCATCTCTTTGTTCCGTGACCTGTTTATATCACCGCGGCATTTTTTTTTTGTTGCTGTTTCCGAATTACACAGTCAAGTATCGATCTCTTATGTTTGCTCGCTCTCGTCTTTATACCTTTACATCTGCTCGTGTTTTTTTCTTCTTTCGCTGTGTAATTTGGTGTTTTGATTCTCGTTCTATTGGAAGCGGGGGGGGGGCGGATGGTTTTGATGGTTTTTGATGTATACAGTACTTGCCGAAATGTCTGGTTTTGGAGGGGCAATCCGCCACCCGCGGTGGTTTCTCCCGTTCCTCTTCCATACATATATATGTCCTCTCATTTCTTCCACTTTTCATTTCCGGAAAGTTTTTTTGTTTTTCTCGTTTAGCGGGCGTGGGTTCGTAATATCAACCAACTCGATCGATTTTCTTGTCACATATCGTAGCATCACATCATATACCCTCTTTCCCCCTCCCCCCATCGGCCATACGTTACACCGAGTCATCGCTATCCACTCGCTCGATGTCCGTATTCTCGATTCCCCTTGCTGGTTTTTTTTTTTTTTTTTTTAGTTGACCCACTTGCCAAAAAAACCCCCCCCCCCCTTCTCCCCTTTTCCCTCCAGCTTCTATCCGCTGGCAGTGTCTTTCTTTCTGGCGAGGAGGGCGCGGAGGGCGGGCGGGGTGGATACGGCTGGTTGGATGGTGGAAGGAGGAGGAAGCGGGTTTTGATTCTGGGCCGTTTCATTTTTCGGGGGGGGTTGGCTGGCGGATTGGAATTCTGGTAGAAATATGTAGCCTTGCGCGTTTTTCTTTTGTTGGCTTTTGATTACCTTTTTGGTCGGTTTGAGTGTTGCTGTTGGTGGTGGTGGTGGGAAAAGTCGAGCTCGGAGCTGGGTGCGGGTGTGATCTTTCGTGATGGATGATGATGGTAATGATTCATCGCATGCGACCCTATCGGATCATGGTGATATATTATAATCTTTCGTGATGGAGGGTGGGTCGGATGGATTGGATGGACTGGCACTGCGAGTGACCAGCGGGTGTCGCATATGCGCGTTACCCTCCCAACCGTGTCGCCACGTTCCCGTGTAACCCTCGCACAACGCACGGCTCTGTGTTTTTGTTTTGAACCCTCGCCCCCCCCCCCCGAGTCCACGCCTTTATGTGCTCTAATTTTACCCCCGTTACGGTGACAAAACTTCGCGCCAAACGACACACCTCCGCACTCACACACCGCCTCCCCACCCCCAGCCCCCAGCCACCCGCGTCGCTTCGCTGCGTCGGATTGGACCAGTCGGGGTGCGGAGTACTGACCTCCACTCTGCTTTGCTCCCCGCAAACCGGCACACCTCACATCACTTCACTCCGCATCCGCACCGTCACGCGCAAAACATTGCGGCACTTATACATACACGCAACGCAACAATGACGGAATTGAACACTCCTCAGAAGGTCTTCTCCCCCCCCCCGCCAATGCGATAACGAAGAGAGAGAGAGGGAGGTTGCCCGGTGCTGAAGCGTAAAGACAGATCCTGCGCGACTCGTTCACCTTCTCTCTCAAGGCAAAGCCTCTACCGACCGAAGCCGCGTCCAGTGGCGACTGCGAGGCCGAGCGGCGGCGCCAGGAGCGCATCCGTCTCGGCCGCGAATCCTTCGAGCGCAAGCGGCGCCAGGGCTCGCGCGGGTCGTCGATGGATCTCGACACGAGGAGCACCACGCCGCTGAGCGCGGTCGGGAAGGAGGTGCTTCCACGAAGCACGGGGAGACAGTTCACCAAGGAGGCGATCCTGCGCGAGAACGAGGAGGAGCGCGAGCGCAGGCGACGCGAGAAGGAGAAGGAGGACGACGACCGCGAGGAGGAGGAGATGCGCAGCAGGTTCATCGAGGGCAGCATGCGCGACCGCGCCAGTGTCCCCCCGCCCAGGGAGATCATCGGACCCGTGCCCGCGAAGGAGGAGGCCGGCAGCGGGAGCGAGGAGGATGGCAACGCCAGCTCCTCCTCCGGACTGTCGCTCGGCTCGGACCGGGACGGGAAGAAGAAGCGATTTACGTTTGGCCTGGGGAGCCTCTTCAAGTTCAATCCGTTCTCGATCGTCGAGGAGGCGAAGGCGGCGTATGCGCGACAGAAGGCGCTGCACGATGACCGCGAGAGGAAGAAGGAGGAGATGAAGCGGCAGAAGAAGGAGGCGGAAGAACTGTACTTTGCGATGAAGGCCCGCGGGGAGTTCAAGGGACCGTTGGTCAGGCATCCGCTGGATGTTGGGAGGGACTCCGGCGTGGACGACGACTTTGCCGCCAGCTTCTCGGACCAGGGCAACATGTTCGGCGGCAGTGCGAGGAAGAGGAAGCGGGGGGAGATTGCTAGTGTCGGGAGCGATATGGACGAGATGGTGGATTACTTCCCGCCCGGCCAAGAGGACGACGATGACGACGACGACGGGTACGAGGACGGGGACGGCGAGGAAGCTGAGGTCGGCAAGCCGATGAGCATCGGATGCGGAGGTGCGGTCGAGACCCCTTCCCACGCCCAAATCGCAGCGAAACCGGAGATCGTTCGCGGCATCGTCAAACAGCCGTCGGCTAAAGTCTTCGCGGGCTCGATCTCGACCACATCCATCGCTTCTACCATGTCTGGCGGCAGCAACGGCGCGCCCGCCAAGCCGCTCACCAAGCGAGAGCTAAAGAAGGCCGAGCGTCTGCAGAAGAAAGTCTCCAACCTTGAAGAGCAGCTAGAAAGGGTCCGCCGGGAGCTGGAAGAGACCTCGCGTGGTGCTATCCCTCCGGTGCCGAAAGCTCCCGTGTCGCCGCCGCAGCCCCCCCCCGTTGCCCGGGCGAGCCAGGACAAGAAACGTAACGAAATGCCTCCGCCTCCAGTACCGCACACGAAAAACGGAGCCGGATCACAGCCGATGTTGCCCGAAACCCCAGTGCAGAAGGCTCCTGCCAGGCACCCGAACCAGATGCTCCCAGACACTCCCGAATCTACCCCGGCCGGTGGTCGGTTCGCGCTCGGCGTCATCAGTCCCGAATCGGCCGACGAAGACACGGAGATGGACGACGCCTCCTCCCAGATCCCGCTGTCCGTCGTCGAGCCGCCGCAAGGGCCGACGTCGCTGGCTGTGAATCGGCGACGAGGCGCTGGACGCAGCAAGAGCCCCGGATTGACGGGACTGCGTAAGATTAGCGGTGCTGGCGTTAGAAAGGTCAGCAACGCAATATCGAACGCAGTCATGGGCGGCGTCGGCAATGGTGTCGAGGTGGACAAGCCGGAGAGGAAGAAGAGGCGAGGATTGGACAGCCTCAACGCGGTGGCCCCCATCCCTCCAGTCCCTCAGCCATAGATACAGCGGGGGGGGTGGGGGGTTTCCCGTTCATAGGAAGGGGCGAACCTGAAGCAACGATCGCGATGGCTGTGGTTTTTCCATTTTTCTGTTCAAGTTTTATTTTGTATCTTTTTCTTTCAGCGTAGGATACCCCCCAGTTCAGCTGCGTGTGCTTCTTTTGCCTTGTGGTTTTGGAAATGGGTTTGCATGTACTTTTGAGTCTCTTTGTCTTTCGGGGTAACGCGCCTGCTCTATCTAATCTACTCTGCTGGTTTCCGTTTTTCTTTCTTTTGCCTTTAGCGGATGTGGATCTGTACTTCTATTTTCCTTTTTTTTTTCTTTTTCACTTTGATGTGCGCGTCCTTCTTTTATCGCTTTCTTTTCTCTTGATGATATTGACATGATTATGGACTGCTGGGGTTGAGGGGGCTGAAGTAAGTATTCAGGAATAGGGCAATCACGATTATGACTTCTGCCTGTCGATGGATTGTTTGCTATCAAACTGGTGATTGGTGTTGCATTGTGAGGAAACGGTGGTGGTGCAAAGTGGTCTTGCGGCTCCGGAGCTGCATGCTTGCTCGGTGGCTTTCATCTGCTCTATGTAGCAAGTGGGCAAGTCGAAGCAGCCCGACGTGAGGGAGCAGTGCATCTCCAATCCAGCAAATTCCCCCATGTTAGCTGTGGTTCCGACTAACGGTCTTCCCCGTCCGTCTTCTTCCTACCCGCGGATGAGGCAAACGCAACGATCGATACCCTCTTGAGTGTCCATCCAAAAGAAGCTCTTTCCCGTCCCGACACACTACTCCAAATGGAACCCAGCTCCACCTCCAAGGTGGCCGTCACGTATAATCTCCAGTTCCGCGGGTTTGTTTTTCGTTTGCCCATCTGACTTATCCCCAGCTACTGGGACCCCGCAGCGCTCTTCCCGTTCATTGCTCCGGACCTGCGCTCACGGCTGCCCCTCCGAAACCTGCACTGGAAGTCGCCCACGCGTCCGGTGCGCTCCATCAGCTCGCTGCACATCGACCTGCTGCCGTACTCGCCCACGCCCACGACCCTCGTCTCGCCGGCCTTCCAGTCGTCCGCCGAGCTGGCCCGCGGCAAGTCGACCGACTCCACGCGCTCCAACGAGGGATCCAGCAACATCGCGCGCTCGGCGTCCCGCGGCCGCGCCGCCGGCCCGCGCAAGGAACGGCGCCACCAGATCCCGGGCCTGCGGAACACGCCCTACCTCAAAGTCTATATCCTGCGCTGCGACGACAACGAGAGCTACAAGAGCACGCAGCGCAAGCTGCTGCGCGAGTGGGTTTCCACGCACGCCACCGTCGATGGCGCCGACAACCACGACGCCCACGAGTGGCTGATCCTGCATGTCGTGCTCCCCGGCACCCCCGCCGCCCAGCAGCCGCGCTCGAGCTCGTCCGCGTCCAACGTCACCGGAACGTCGAGATGGATGAAGGGCTCCCAGACGCTGCTGGACAAGATCCGCTCCGACTTCAATGGCTCCAGCGCGAAGGTCGATCGGGTCGCGCAGATCCGCATCGCGCCCTCCCATCCGGACCTGCAGACCCTCAGCCCCCCCGTCGCATCGACAGCGGCGGCTACAACGCCGGAGAGCCCCGCTGAGGTCGATAACGCGTGGCTGGACCTGGTGGCGAAGCTGAAGACCCAGATCCTGGCGAGTTTCGATGCTAGGGTTACGCAGTACGAAGAGGACGTCCGGGAGAGGGACTCGCAGCGGGGCTTGCCCGGCTGGAACTTTTGTACCTTTTTCGTGCTGAAGGAGGGGTTGGCGCGCGCGTTTGAGAGTGTGGGACTCGTTGAGGACGCGCTGGTACTGTACGATGAGCTGGGATTTGGGCTGGAGGCGATCGTGAGGGAGCAGGCGAAGGGGGAGGTCATCGGTGGTAGTTTCATCGGCTGGACCAAGGAAGGGCTCTCCTGGATCGAAGAGGCGAGGAAGTGTCTCAAGGCGAGGAAGACGGGGGGGGGAGAGGCGGTGGACGAGATCGAGGAAGGCCATCCCATCGCCTCGGACAAGAAGCCGTACCGGGAGCTCATCCTGAGCAATGAGATCTCGGTCTTTGATTTCAGGTGTTACCTGTTTGCACGGCAGGCCACACTCCTTCTGCGATTGGGGAAACGGAGCGGCGACGGCTCGCAGGAATCAGCCTCCCCGGAGGAAGGGGATGACTTGGCTCGTCTCGCCGAGATCTGCAATCGCGGAGTCGAATTCATCACCACGGTTGCTCGGGTGCTCCGGGCGGACCTCACAGCGCCCCACCAGGACTCGCTCCAGGGCTCGGAGAAGAAGCACCAGGACGAGGACACCTCGCCCGAGGAACTCAGCGCGATCATCGACAATCTGGTTGCATCCTGGACCTACGCGGTGTGCACCCAGGTGCTCCAACAGACCATGTCCCCGGCAATTCCGGTGGGACTGGAAGAGGGCTCGGATAAGGGGTTCTTGCCGCAGAGATCCAGCAGCCTGTCACTAAGGACCCCTACCTTTGCGCAAGCGATGAAGGCGGGAATCACTGGTCTCGAAGAGATTACGGCCGCTCGTGCCGAGCTTATCGTTCTTGCCAGAACGGTTCTCGAGGGCATATCTGCCAGACGGGGATGGGTGGGTCGAGAGGGGTGGTTTAGCGTTGATGGCTCGGGAGGGATGGAAGAGGTGGAACTGGACGGCGATGAGAACACGGTGGGGGATGGTAAGAAGCCGGTGGTGGTCTGGGTGCCCGAGGGTGTTCGGACCAAGGAGCTGAAGACGGCGGTCGAGGGCGACAGCGGGGAGGGGTTCTATACAAGGTTTGAGGAGCTCAGTGTGAAGGCCATGAGATACTACGGCCTCGCGAGACGGTATAAGAGCGCCGAGAGGATTGAGTCCGATCTTGCAGCACTGAAATTGTGTGTGTTGCATCACGTGCCTTCTTGCCACTTATCGCCAGTTTACTGACGCCTTTGTAGCCACCGGAAGGAGTACGAGACCGCCGCGGCTCACCTGAAGCGGATGACGGACTTCTACGAGAAACAAGGCTGGGGCCTCATCGAGACAACGCTGTTAGGAATGTACGCCAAGTGTCTCAAGGAGATGGAAAAGCCAGAGGAGCACGTAAATGTGCTCCTCAAGCTCCTCAAGAAGTCCGCCGCCGCAGAGAGAGCTCGCGTGGGAAGACTCGCCGGAAAGGACGTCGAGACGCCTCCGACTCAGTCGCCGCTGGGAAGACTGAACGCTGCGTACGTCGATGTGCGGGGTTACGTGACGGAGGTCATGGCACTCTCCAAAGATCTTCCGAGGGAGATTGTCAATCCCATGCTGGATTTCTGGAGCGATGTCTCAGTCGACCTGTATCCGCGCCATCCACCGGATAGAGACGGATTCGAGGTCGGCGTGCGGATGAGATTCCTTCTCACAGATCCGTTGCTCGTCGATAAGATCGCCGTCAGGGTTGTCTCCGCACCGCCACGGCAAGGCCGTGAGCTGACGCTCGTGTCCATGGGCGAGATCGAGATGAGGAGGGGGATAGTGAAGGCCACCGTTTGTACCAACCATACCATACCGGGCAGGTACGTCGTCGAGCAGATCACTGTTACCGCCGGAAAACTCAAGTTCGTGCACGAGTTTATGGCCCGATCGACGCCGGATACCCCGCTGGGATTGGTATCGAATGCCGGCGCAGCGATCGCCGCCGCGAAGAAAGCGAAGCTGAGTTTCTTCCCCGCGCCGAGGGGGTTGACTGGGAAACTGGAGATGCCGAAGGGTGTCCACCTGGAGAAGATGCGGACGGTAGAGGTTGCAGTCTCGTCCGGGAAGAACAGCATCGAGAAGGGGGAGCTCCGTATCCGCTCCGCGACTGCGGGACTCAGACTCATAACCGGATCGCTCGAGGTTGTCGCCGGAGCAGATGCGGTCGTGATTAGCGCCGAGAAGCCGGGAACCCTGGGGCTCAAGGAGTTTGCGGCGGGAAGCGAGATCCGCTTGAGGCTCCCATACAACTCGGACAACGAACTGACGGAGCTGATGGTCCGTCTCGAGGTGGATTACACTACCGAGAAAGGTGATTTCCTCTTCATCGAGACACTGAACGTGCTCGTTGCATTGCCGCTGGCCGTCAACGTGCAGGACATCTTCAAAGAGGAAGCGCTTTTCTCCAAGTTCCAGGTTTCGACTGCTGCCGCCGAGGTTCCGCTCAGGGTCTTTACCGTCAACCTGCACGAGAGCAAGACGTTCCATGCCGAGGGCGGCGTGGGCACTGAGGGGAGCATGACCGTTTTCGCGAAACAGCCAGCGAACTTTACGTACAAGATCACGAGGAAGATGGATGCCACCGGCCCGCCAGAGAGTCTGGCGCTCGTTATCGAGTACACCAATATGGACGAAGGTTCACTGCTTCGTATCTCCGATGGATGACTTGGTTGGCTGACAGATGGAATCAGAACTGCGACAGACTGTGTCAAGTGTCTTTGAGAGGGAGTTGAAGGATGCTGGCTTCGAGCGATATATTCACTGGCTACTCCCTGGGCTCTTCGCGCGGTTCAGACACAGGTCGCCCACCGAGCTCGAGACCGCGGTGCTGCTGGAAGAGGTCGAGGTCGGCACCTATGAGGAATACGGATGGGAGGACACGCTCGAGGCGATCGATCTGCGCTCCGGCGAACGGGCGAAGGTGGAGAGCTGGTTGAAGGAGTTCTTCGCGGTAGGCCTCCCCCATCGATCGCCCGAAGACGTGATGCTTACGAGGAGCAGAAGCACGTCACGATACCGCTCAACCAGAAGGACATCCTAGCTTCGATCACGCGCTCCATCTTCATCCCTGTCGAGGTCCCGGCATTGCAGGTGATGCACACGGTCGAGCTCAACCTGCTCTGCGACAGCAGCTCCCGCCAGCTGTCGTCGCCCTACTCGCCGCCGATGGTGCCCGTCGGGGTCTCGCTCCCAGCGGAACTGGTGATCCGCCACTCGCGGCACTGGGACACGACGGCCGACGCCGAAACGCTCGCGAAGCCGATGGAGTTCTTCTATGAAGTCCAGAACAACCCGGAAACCTGGCTCATCAGCGGCCGCAAGCGCGCGCACTTCCGCGGCGTCGACGGCGGCGTCGAGAAGTTCGCGCTCGTCCTGGTCCCGGCGCGGCCCGGAAACCTCTCGCTGCCGAACGTGGAGATCAAGTGCACCGACGGAGCGGACAACGTCAGCTGCGAGACGGAGTACAAGGCCAACGCCGCTGTCGTGCTCGTCCTGCCCGACATCAGGAGCACCACCGTCAGGATCGACAGCATGTTCGGCGGCGAGCAGATCGCGGCGTAGCAGCGGGGTGGAGGGAGATATACAGAGTATCTAGATCGATACCTATGCTACGCAGATGTGTTGTTTCCTCTTTGCTGGCTGGTGTCCATACGTGTCAGATCAACGCTGGGGACCGTCCTGCTCTTGTCCGACCAGCTGATCGGCCTGTGTGACGCCCGCGATCTCGGGTGGCTTTGATTTGTCGGCATTAATGAATAAACAAAATAAATGAATAAATGAAAGTCGGTATCGACAGGTAGAAATTACGTGAAATCTCTGGGGCGTGCTGGCTGGCTGCACCGCGACTTTCTGCAGGTATGCATGCACCTACCAATGCAAGACGTAACGCAAATGCACGGAACCGGCCGGAGCCGCCCCTGCGACTTGGGTGGGGGTAAGTAAGCAGCGACCACGCGCCGCGCCTTCCAGCACTCCTCCATCCCTTCGCCACCCCTCCCCCCCCGCCTTCTCCACAACGATGTCCGCGCCTCTCCCCGCACGCGAGGACTACACGCTCTCCGCCGACGACTTCGCCACGCTGCACGCGTCCATGCAGCGGTTTGTGGCGGCGCACATGGGCGGCCACGACAGCTCGCACGACTACAGCCACGTGGAGCGGGTGGGCCGGCTGGCGGACACACTGACGCGGACGGACGACGACGCGCGGCTCGTGCGGCTGGCGGCGCTGCTGCACGACGTCGACGACCACAAGTACGGCGGCAGCAGCGACGGCGGCGGCGGTCGCGTGGAAGACGTGCTGCTCGCGCGCGACTGTCCGGCGGCGCTCGCGCGCGCCGTCGCCGCCGTCGTCCGCCACGTGTCGTTCTCGCGCGAGATCGCAAACCCCGCCGCGGTCGCCGCCGCCCTCGCCGTCTTCCCCGAGCTCGCCGTCGTCCAGGACGCCGACCGCCTCGACGCCCTCGGCGCCGTCGGCATCGCGCGCTGCTTCGTCTTCGGCGCCGCCGTCCGCCGCGCGCCGCTGTGCGCCTGCGTCGCCCACTTCGGCGAGAAGCTGGTCCGCGTCGAGGGCCTGATGAAGACGCCGCGCGGACGCGAGATGGCGCGCGAGCGCACGCGGAGGATCTACGAGTTCTGGGAGTGGTGGAAGGACGAGACCGGGGATGCTCCCGAGGAGAAGCAGGAAGGGAAGGCGGTCGGTTCGGAGTAAGAGCGGGGAAAAAAAGCAAAAAAAAACGAGATCGTATGTATCTATGTTGTTATTTACGTATATACACGTTTACGAAAGGGCGGGGGGAGGGGGCTACCCGAGATTGCATGCTCCAACCCCGCCAAACCCCTCCATAGCTAGCCAGCAGTCGAGGTCCATGCTGTTGAGATCAAAGTTCAGCTTCATCTCGCCCAGGTCCCAGTCCAGCACGTCGCCCGGCTGCACCGCCCCTCTCGGCGGCACGCCCGCGATCCCGGGAATCGGCAGCGGTGCTTTCGCCACCGCGGGTTCCTGTGCGCTCCACGGTAAGCACACGCGGTCGTGGGGGAGGGAGGGAGGGAGGCGGGGGAACTCACGGCCAGGGCCATCCCCGGCGTCGCGCTGTTCTCCGGGCTGGTGCCGTCCCAAGGCTCGGTGTCGTCGTTCTCGACGCCCTCGACCAGCGCAAGCATCCGCCGGATGGCGAAGAGACTGATGTTCCTCGGCGTGGTGTCGTACATCATCTCCATCGCCTCGAGCGCGAGCCGGACGCATCGCGCGTCCTCGCCCGAGTCCGGCGCGCCGGCCGTGCGCCGCTCGCGCAGCATGTTGAAGATCAGAAGGAACGCGCCGCCCTCGACGTAGAAGCACGAGTAGGCGAGCCGTCGGACGAGGTCGTTGGTCTCCATGCTGCGGTGGAGGCAAATCAGCAGCTCGCGCGCGGCCGAGACGCAGGCGTCGCAGGCGGTGAAGATCCACGGCGCCGATGCGCGCAGCTGGCGCTTCGAGACGGCGACGGCGGGGTCGGTGGTGAGGCGGCGGGAGGGGTCCGCCTGCCACTGTGCGTGGAAGATCAGGAACGGCCGGAAGATCAGGATCACGGCGTGGTAGTACCAGTTGTTGAGGAAGAACTTCAGAGCGCCCGGCGCGCCCGGGCCGAACGACGCGTCCGGCCCGAGCTTGAGCTCCGGGGTCAGCGACGCGCGGAAGTCGTCGAGCTCGGCTTTGAGCGCGGCCGCCGTCCTGTAGAGGGACAGCAGCGAGCCCTGCTTGGTGCCGTAGAGCTGCTGCGATGCGCGCGAGTAGACGCGTGCCAGAGTGATCAGCGATACGACGAAGGGCGAATCCTCGGGATACGGGATGCCGATGTCGCTGTCGTGGATCGAGATCGGCCGGCCCAGTCCGAGCGAGATGGTCCTGCACACACAACTCTGGCCGTCAGAAACGGCGCGCCCTCCTACTGGCCCGGGATACCAACACTTCAAAGATGTAGATGCTCCAGAACGTCAGCCGCCGCTCCTGCACCAGCGCGAAATCCACGCTCTGCCGCTCCTTTGACAGCGCCTCCTTGTGGAGCCCCGCGGCGACCGCCTTCCGCATGGCCGTCCCCACTAGCAGATAGACCGAATTGGGCTTCCCGGTGACGCACTGGTAGTGTGCGAGCAGCAGGCCCAACTGGCATACGTGGACGTTTACCACATCGTCGAGCTCGTCCGCCAGCGCCTTCGCGCGCTTGTACAGCGTCTCGGCCCAGACGGCGTGCTCGGTGAGCGTGGCGCCGATCGCCAGAATAGCCATCAGTATCGCCCTCTCGCCGATGTCCATTTCCCGCGCGTCGCCCGCGCCCGCACTCCCGTACAACACCGACAGCGAGTCGGTCACCGCCGCGGGCTCCACGAACGGCAGGTGCCGCTGCAGTGAGGTCAGGAACTTCTCCAGAAAGTCCGCGGCGAGATGATACGGCAGGAACAGCAGGTTCGAGTCGTCCACGGTCTTCCTCCTCGCGCCGCCGCCGCCGCCGCCGCCGCCGCCAAGCCCGCCGCCAGCGGAAGGATACGACATGTCCTGCTGGTCCGAGTGCTTCCCGAAGAAGATGCCGCGGTAATTGAACCTGTCCAGGCCCTCGTCGACCTCCTCTATTGCCGAGGGCGCCGTCGCAGCGGCGGAGCTCTTGGCCGCGTTCAGCCGCTGGTGGATGTGCTGGATCATGGGGAAATTGCTCGACGGGCCGTAGTACAGCTGCAGCGTCCTACTCGGCGAGTCGGCGTAGGTGGCCGACACGCCGGCGTAGAGCGAGTTCTCTAAGGGACTGCCACCGATCCCAGCAGCGGCCTCGCCGCCATCGCCCATCGCCGTCGCCGCCGCCGTCGCCGCCGCCGCACTCGCACTCGCAGCGGCGGCGGCGGACGTCCGCGCCACCCCCATCAGTACGTGCCGCGGTCGCCGGATCCGCGCTTGGCTGCGGTAGACGCAGTGCAGCCGCTTCTGGCGGCAGTAGTCGCACGGCGTCGGCGACTGGCCGGTGCAGCGGATCTTGCGCTTGCGACACTCCTCGCAGGCCTTGGATGTGCGCAGGCGCTGGGGCGCGTCCGCCGTCGACGCCGCTTCCGCGAGAGCCTGCGATTGGATGTCCATGTTCGATCTTTTTTTCTTTTTATTTTTCTTTCTTTTTCTTCTTTTTTTTTTTCCGGAAGGGATCGCGGTCGGGAGTGGGGTGGACTTGACGGAGACGTTGCGCCCTAGCCGAGACGGATATACGCTGCTCTATATAGGAGTGTTGGATGGGGGGGGAGACGAGCGCGAAGGACGATCGGGACGGACGGAGACAACTGCGAGTGGTCAACTACGGCGAGATCCGGGGGGGGTTGCAGGTAGGCGTTTCTACAGTATGTAGCCACTCTGCGCGGGACGAAGCAGATAGACAGCGGTAGGCATGTGGCACAGAATGCCGGGGCGAAGTGCGGCATGCAACAGCGTGCCGCAGGTTGGAGGATAGTTAGCTATGTATCTATGTGTGTCCGTCGACGGACCGGAAAAGGGATCTCCGGACGATGGTCGGGGGATCCGTCCCTGGCACGCGCTGGTCTCCATCTATGTGTCCTACGCGCATGCTGCGAAATGCTGAGATATCTACACGAGTAGCCAACCCCGTCAAGCGCTTTTCCCCGCGCGGAGCCCCGCCGTTAGCGCCCCGCGGCCGTGCTGACGGCAGAGCGCGGATACGGAAACCTCTGCTGTGCGGTTATTCTATTCAAGGCCCGGACATCCGTGGTAGAAACGAGAGGTCACGTAACGGCCAGCCTATTTATATGAGTTCATTTTTCCTCATGAGGTGCGAACAAAAGTAAAAAAGTCGATACGTACCCCGGTTCCCGTACGGGTTCCCGCGAGCAAAGGAAACAAGCAGACTGTCCACGTCGGACCCCATCCGCAACATCGAGCCGGAAGCGTGGGTTTCCGAGGGTGGGGGCGAATCGGCTGCGAACAGCTGGTGCCATGGCCGAGCAGTGTCTCCCTTCAACGGCGACCGATCTCCGCCGCCGGCGAGCCGCAGCTCCAGAGCTCGGTCATCGCACAGCACCCAGGCTGCCGCCCCAAGCGCCGGCGTGGGAACCGCGAGAAGAAAAAGGCAGGAGATACCGCTACAGCTCCATTGATCCGATCGTGTCTGGTCTATCGTGCCAAAAAAGAACAAAAAAACAACGACATGTCTGTATGCCCCACAGTCTTCAAGTCCCATGCGTCGAATCGGTGTCGCTCTAAAACCGCTATCCATCCGACAACGCCAAAGAAAAGAAAAGAAAAGAAAAGGCCCCCCCATCCCATTCCCACAAAAAAAAAAGAAAATAGTGAAGAAGAAAAAGAAATAAAAAAGAAAAAGAAAATACCATCGACTACCCGCGTGAACTCCCATAGCTAGGTAGCAGAGAAGTCCGATCGTCAACGAGTGGCTTCGCCTCCTCCTCCTCCTCCTCCTCCTCGCTGGGCGAATCCTCGAACCAGCCATTCCACGGCCACCACCTGCTCCAGGTGTCCTCCGCCAGGACGAGACACTCGTCTTCCTCATCGCCGTCCAGACGCTCATCGAAATCCTCTGGCGCACGCTCGCCCCACACCAGCCACTGCCAACCGACGGCGGCGTCGAGTCCGAGGACTCCCGAAGCGCCCAGGAGGAATGGGAGCGCACGGCTCCACCACTCGGCACGGCTATTGCCGTCGGGACCGGCGATTCCGCCGCCGCCGTAGGGAGGGTAGTCGTAGTGGCCGAGCGGGTTGAGCAGGAGCGAGAGTGAGTAGAAGAAGTTTCCGAAAAAGGCGGCGACGAAGAGGGATATCGCCAGTCCGCTCGTCGAGCGACGCCGCAAGTTGAGGAGCAGCTGCGGCAGGCGAGAGCTTACGTACAGGAGCGTCGAGAACCAGCTCAGGACGCTGCCGAGGTCCTGGAGGGTCACGCCGTCGTCCAGCGCAGCGGCGGCGGAGGTGGCCGCGATCGGGCTGGCACCCGCGAGGTGGAACATCATCGAGACGACTACGATGAGGGTGGAGGCGAGACTGCGGCTGCGGCCGCGGCCGGGGGAACCGCTGGAGTTGCTGCGCGTCTCCTTCTCCTTCGGCTTCTTCTGCTGCTGGCCGTTCGTCTCGGGCTCGGAGTCGACGAGGTAGGGGTCGTTGTCGTCGTTGTCGTCGTCGTCGTCGATGCTATCGTCGTAGTCGAGTGCGTGCCCGACGAGCAGCTCTGGGGGATCGATGTTGGTGAAGTAGAAGTACTGCGAGACGAGCACGATGTCGACGAGGACATAGTACAGTCCGACCACCTGCTGGAACCACATCTGGCTGGTCCAGACCGCTCCCAGAAGGTTGCCTGTGTCCGTCAGCAGCTGCCCGCCACGGAGCGAGCGAGCGAGGGCAACACACAGACATCACCCGCCAGCCATATGGCCAGGAAGCCCAGACTCAAGCCCTCGACGGATCCCCGGCGGTAGTTCTTCCAGATCTGCGGGATCTGCGCGAACAGCCACGACACGATGGACAGCACGCCGGCCGCCGTCGAGAAGAAGGCCAGGTACGACGGCAAGCACGTTCCCAGGGACTGCGAGAGGAGGGCCAGCACCGGAGTCTCCGGCTCGCAGTGGGGTGGTAGGTCCGGCGGCGCGTGTATATACGGTGCCGACATATCTGCTGCTTGAGGGCGGAAGAGGAGGAGCGGAGACGGCTGTAGATGCGGAAGCCGATACGGATGCAAGTGCTGGAACCGGACTCGCGGGGACTATGTATAAGCAAGCGTTTGTTCAGCGCGTGGGCTTCCCCGCATTTCCAAGGGCAGGTCCAGTGGCCGACCTGCGCTAGCTCGGCCGCGTTTCGTGCCGGATGGATGGAGGCAAGGTGGGCAACCCTCGTGCGCCGGATCTCGGTGGGCGTCGACTGGATTCGAGGGGCCAGCCAGCGGAGGAAGCAGTTAGTATTACGTAACGAGCGGACGAGCGACGGGCAGAGGTCGGGAGCGATGGTGCCAAAGGGATGCGCACGGGACAGGACGGGCGTGGGAGGAGGAGCAAGTTAAGTATGAGGAGCAGTTTTTTTGTTGGGGGGGGGCAGCCGATCCGAGGAGATATGATGGAGAGCGATACGGGGGGGGACAGGGCTGGGGGGGGGTGAGACACTCACGCACCACCCACTCGCCCACTCATCGCCGCACGACTCACGCGCGCAAGTTGGCTCAGACGACGGAATGTGCCCGCGGTGGCAGCAGCGGAGGAAGGGCAGAGCAGGGAGCCGTCGGGCTTCATTCGATGCCGCGCACAGCGCCCGACGCGGCGGGACGAGACGCGACGGCGCCGGAAGCGGGGGACTGTCGTTCTTCCGTTCGTTCGTCCGCCCCACCCAGCTCCCGGCGGCGAGAGCGGACGCACACGACGGCGGGCGCCGACGCCATCCACGATATCGGGCAGCAGCTCCGTTCGCTGCGGATTCCGGCGGAGAGGACGTCGATCGGGGGGTTCGCGCGGATGCGGAGATAAGATAAGCCCTCGCTGCGTCACCAAGGGGCAGGCACAGGGTCCGCAGAGATAAGGGGAGCGCACCTACCGCACTGCTATGTGGGCACCCTGAAACCTGGCAGGGCAGGGAAAGATAGCCCTCTCCATCTCCATCTCCATCTCCATCTCCACTGCCACAATGTCTCCACACTCTCCGCGCCCGCCCGTCCCGCCTGCATGCTCTCCAGTCCGCTTGTCGCGCGTTCCCCGGAGCATCAAAAGCTTCTTTTTTTTTCTCGCTCTCTTTCTCGCTGGAGATGCGGTTGAGGAGGGCGGGCCGTGGGCATGACCGGGCGGACTCTCCTCCGTGGACCGCTTCCTGTGAGCCCGTTCCGTTCTGCGCCTGCGATCTCTCCCTCTCTCTCTCTCTCTCTCTCTCTCTCTCTCTCTCGGTCGCGCGTGAGTCGGGTCTGCTGAGTCTGTCGGCTGCGGCGCAGTCCGCGAAAATAGGTCGTGTGCGGGGAGGAGAATGTCCCTAGCGTGAGCGTGGGAGCGAGAGCGTTTCTGAATGCCCCAGGGGGGGCCCAGTCCCTGTCTTGTCCTCGTGCTGTTCGTTTCCCCCCTTTCGCTTTCCTTTCTTCCGTTCGTGCTGCCCGCATTATTCGGTGCTACCGAGATCTCGCGATCGGATCGCCTTACGTAGATACTCAAGATACATACATACATATCACATCTATCTATGTACACCTTACCTACTCGCTGTGTGTGTGTAGACACACTATGTATAGATACTTATGTATCTATGCTCTGCACCCTGCCTGCTCTCTGTATGTATGGATATAGAGTATCTATGCTCTAGTCTCCGCGCGCCCACAGATACATACATAGTCCACATATCTCCAGCGTTCCGTTATGTTCGGTTCTCTGCGTACATGCTGTACTCTCCTCCGCCCCACTTCTCTCGCCACCCCTCCTTCTTCCCTCTCCCTCCAATACCCAGCCACGCTCCTCGCTGCGTGCGTGCTGCACTCTGCGTCATCATACATGGCCCCGCCGCGCTTATCCCCCATCCACTACAAATGATATCTGCTCTACATATCCATTAACTATCCACAGCTCCGGAAAAAGCCACCGATTGGCCGGCGCCCTCTTTGAGCGACCGGAGCTGATCCTTCGGTGTTCTCGGTCGCAGCTCGTCTCTCTTCGGCCGTGGTTCCCCGATTCGTGTTTCTGCGGGCTGCTCTGGTTAGTGCTCGCCCAGCATCCCCACCGCCAAGTGGCAATCCTCGTCGCCCGGGCTCCGCTTACATACCCGTGCAGCCCCGTGTATGTAGAGTGGAGTAGAGTCCTCTACTCTATGTACGTACATATGCGGTTCCAGTTTACGCAATCACAGCTGGGGAGACCGTCGTGCCTCCTTGTTTTCAGCTCCGAAACGACGCCTGCGGGTTTTCGGCGCGCGCTAGTGGACGCCCGTCCCTCTGGATTCTCCTCTGCGCCCCTCTCGAGCCAGGCACGGTCGCTCCGCTTGCGCCATGTCCGGTGTGTACATACATATCTATGTGCTCTCATCGCCCTGCGTCGGCTCGCCAGGTCAGCACTGCAGGCAGGCCGATCCCAGATCTGGGATCCCCGCAGGATCTGATGGGTCGGCGCTACATACTTACGTCCTCTGCCTCTGGGCACGCCTGGGCGTCATTCTTGGTCCTTCGCTCTCGTTTTCGATACGAACGGTTCGTTTGTGTGTTTGCTGTGTTCGAGACGCCCAGCTGTTGGAGAGAGAGAGCTCCGCGGATTCGTTGGGCGGATTTCCAGCCAGTTCCGTATCCCATGTCCGCGAGGATCGACGGGAGGCGCCCGGTGCGAGCGAGCGAGCGAATCCATTCGTCCGGCTCCCGGAGACATGTTTTCCGGGGAGTGAATTGGCCAGACGTCAACGTCAGGGATGGCTGGAATCTCCCGATCGTTGTCGAAACTGGCGACGGTGACTATCATGCGGAGTGGATTCGCGGCGATCACTCAACCGTTCGAGCCTGCGGCTCAGCCGAGAGTGCCGGCCCAAGTTCTGGCACCTCTTCCATATGTTCTGGATGTCGGCGGTGTCTGACAGACATCAAACTCCCCGGGTATGTACATACACATGATACATATGAACTTCCGAGGAATGGACTGCTGACCATCCCGAGGGACGTTGTGCAGCTTTCTTTCTCCCTTTCTCCCTTTCTCCCTTTCTGGCACCTACTATGTACTGATGGCGGGGCCACGCAGATACCCGATCGAAGTTGTGGGAACAGACCGAACTCTCCAGCGCGTGGTTAATGTCGATGTACCCGAGTTTTCATCCGTGTTTCAGACCGACCACTGACGGCAGTCGTCGGCGAACGTCGTGGTAGTCGCTCCGCGATTCGGCACCTACGCCCATGCAGCAGGAATCCCGCGTGTTTGTGGCCGGTGGTCGTGCCCCTCCAAGTTCAAACCCACTGGAGTCGGAAAATGGTCGTGCAGCTGGAAGTGGAGCATCGAGCGATGACATACAGGAACCCCTGTGTCAACCACCGTCTGTGTAGGTCGTCCTTCTCGGATTTCACGGTTCGGCACTCCGAAAGGTTCTGCCCGTCACCAAGTTCAACTCGGCCAAGTTTGCGGCCCGAAATTTCCGCCATCGGGAGTTCTGCAAGCTTCGAGGAACAATGAAGTCCTTCGTACAGAGAAAGCAGGCACGGCGCCCTTCAGGTTGATCGTGATATCCCCTCAGCTATAAAATACAGCGACCTGGGTTGCTAACCTCAGTAACAAGCCGCCTTACTTCGCCGCGCAATAGTAATGGTTTTCACGACCGCAGTCCAGCGGCACCAGCCACATGGGAAGACTTTGCCCAGCATACGGAAGGGCCCTCACGACCTGCCGGCAGAACTGTTCCTGACGGTGATCGTAGGTCCAAACTCCATCGGAACACTCGCTTGAGATCTAACAGTGCGCTCAGAAAAACCTCTCTCGCAGTGATTTGTGCAGCCTCTGCCGCGTTTCGAAATTGTTCAACTTGTACGCAACCCCCTACTTGTACAGTTCCGTGGATATCGTGGCCAGTGGCTCTCCGTGGGGTGTGCACCAGGGCTACGACAGCCTTGTTGTAGGTGAAAACCGTGGGTTGAAGTTCATCAGGACCTTGCGGTTCCTGCCGCCGCAAAATCGGCGTCAGAGGAGGGGGCTGGGTGGCGTCTCCCACGAGCAGTCAGTGAAGACGTATGAGTTCATGACCTCACTGCTGTTCAAGATCGGCTGCAATGTGTTGAGCCGGTTTGAATGGCACCTCCCTAGTCGGCCGCCCCCCATCGCCCTACTGTTGCTCCGTCAGGAAACCCTTACGAAAGTATCCTGGAGTATCCCTGCACGTCTCTGCTACGATCAGAACTTGCCGTCGCACCTGTCCAGAGCGGGCGGTCTCACGTCGGCCTTGAGCAGTATCACGATCCTCTCCGTCACGACGCCAAATATCCACCACATCGCCGCGTGGCTCACGTGGTTCCCAGCACTGAAGACGCTACGGATGGAATGGAGCCCGCGCATGTACAGCATCTTCTACTCAACGCACCCTACCGAGTGCTTCTGGGCCGCCATTGGTCTCGGGGGTCTCCAGCACCTGACAACGCTGAAACTGAAATGGGCAGACGTGTCCTTTCTCTACCTACTGCCCGTGGTCGACCGTCTCACCTCGCTAACCCTGGACCGCTGTCGCGGCGTACAATACTTGCTCACCGGCTGGCGCTTCAAATCCAGCCCTTCCCCGATCCGCCTCCGCAAACTCTGGCTGCTGTCAGCGCGCGGCTGCTCGCAGACTTCCATCCACCATTTCCTCCGCGCTTTCGGAGGCCTCGAGGAGCTAGCTCTTTACAGCAGCCACCAGGCTCGCGGCTTCATGTACGTTCCCACGGGCATCTGCCAGCACCAGGACACACTCAAGTGCCTTCTCCTCGACACGCCCGGTGTTCGCTACGGCTCACGCTTCGCCCGCTCCCACGTCTGCATGCATAAGGGCGAAGCCGTATTCCTCGCCTCCTGCCTCTCGCACTACCCGTGCCTCCGCTCCCTGGCCCTCCCGGTCGACCTCACGCTCATGCCAGACGCCACAGTCGCGGCCCTCGTCGGCCGCGTGCACTGCTTCCAGCTGCACCTCCGCGCCGTATTGCCACAGCATCCGCTCGCGCAAGCCATCGCCAACGCAGTCGCGCGCGGCTTCTCGCCGGCCGCCACCATCGCCGGCGACATGGTTGGGGAGCTCGGCGCCCGCGGCGCCACCTACCACCCCTACCTACGCTCCTACCTCAGGAGTAAGGCCGAGCGGGATCGCTTGAAACTCTGCTCAGAGGAATCGCGGAATCCCGAGTTGAGGGGGCCTCCAAGCCTGAGGTACATCTCCCTCTTCGATGGTTCTACCGACGAATGGGTCGTAGTGTTTGAGGTTCTGAGCTGGACCGCCTACCCGCCGGTCATCAGGAGGATGAGCAAGAGCGAACGGATCGCGCTCGAGAAGGAACACAAGATCTTGAAGGAGAATGTTGTCTGATTTGCTATGCACACTGTTGGGCTTATCCCTCACGATTAATTTTATCTTTCTCTCATGAGCTATTTTACCGATGCTAGACGGTTGCTCTTGCGAGACGTATAACTTACATTTTTAGACTAACCAATCGTATCATTTTACCGTAAAATGTTCTCCTTTGGCCCCCGGGCGACCAGTTATAGCGGACGCCCGATGTGCTCATACAAGTTGTAGTACATACGATGCCATGGCAGCTCGAACAACGGCAACCGGAACTACTATGCCGAGAACGTTGGAAGGAATTTCCAGCAGACGTATATCATAGATAAAAGATCTGCGCACACGCTGGCTACCGACATACAATCTCACTCGCCGCATGTCAACGAGACAAGACGGACAGTGTCGATAGTGATCGAATACGCAGGTAGGAACACGCAGATAGTAGGGTAGGTAAAACGGGTGAAGTGAAGGCCCGGGCCTTCCACGACCGAGTGATATATAACGACAGGCAGACAGCGGGAGAGGTGCGATGGAATCGATGGCAGATGGATTCGCCGCATGTCGATGCACGTGGCTGTGTGCGTATAAGTGAGCGTTTGGAGAGACGCCGCTGGAGAGTAGAGCAGAGTAGGGGTACCCGAGGGGTGAGAATGGACTTACTATACATACTCTAGAGAAAGCGCTGAGTGTCGTGAGCGCGCAGGCTGCCGGAGAGTACGTTCACGAGCGTAGGTTGCGGTTCGGAGGGAGAGAAGGCTTCCGGAGGGCACGAGCTGGAGACGGCGATGGCCCGCAAGGTGGTGGAGCGGAGGGTGGACGGGAATGAGACAGTACCGACGAGCCGGTGACGGAGGGAGGCTCCGTACAGATCGCTCTGGCAGGGTAGATCGGTGAGGACGGCCCCTGTTTTGGGCGAGGGGCGGGCTCTGTTTATATGGGAGTCTTCTCTCCTTCCCCTCCCTACACACAGCCTCTTATCTCCCGTTTTGTGGCCAGACTTCCATCTATTATCCGGACAGTCCGCAGTATCCTTTATCTCATTATTTTCCGCTATGTATCTGTCTACTCTGAGGACCTCGTTCTTCTCCTCCCTCGCCGCTGCCGTGGCTGGGGCCGCCGCCGCCGCCGCCGAGTACTCCACTCTGGCCATGGACGCCACTCCCGACAACTTCTTTGAGTTCTTCGACTTCAGGGTACCCTCTCCCCATCGCCGCGAATTGAATCCGCTGACGTTCGTGCGGGGGACAGACGGACGAGCCAACCTTGGGCCACACCCAGTACCAGACGCACGATGGTGCGTTGGAGCTCGGATTGATCTCGCAGCGGCCGCTGGAGGGGCACGTGTACATCGGCGTCGACTACTGGGCCGTTGCGCCCGACGGCCGTCCCTCCGTCCGCATCGAGAGCAAGGACATGTTCACGCACGGACTGTTCCTGATGGACGTTGAGCACATGCCGTACGGCTGCGGCGTGTGGCCTGCTGTGTGGGTTTCCTTCCTTCCTCCGTGCGGGGATGAGAGTGGGCTGATGGGAACAACTGCCCAGCTGGACCTACGGAGTCACGGGTACCTGGCCGGAGCAGGGTGAGATCGACATCATCGAGGGCGTCCACAACGCTCTGAACAACACGTCGACCATCCACCTCCCCTCCGGCAACTGCAGCTGCACCGTCACCCCTGCCCCGCAGGAAATGTTCACCGGCAAGACGAGGCCGACGTACTGCACCACCAAGAAGCTGAACCAGTACATCTCGACCACCGATTCGCTCGCGCGCAGCTTCGGCACCGACGGATGGGAGGGCGGCATATACGCCATGGAGTGGACCAAGGACAGGGTCAGGACGTGGTTCTTCGAGCGGAATGCCGTGCCGGCCGACGCCCTCGAGGGAGAACCGAACCCCGAGAACTGGGGCACGCCCATGAGCAATGTCGAGACGCAGTGCGGCATGGAGAACATGAAGGACCACAAATTGATCATCAACACTACGTTCTGCGGCATCTGGGCTGGCAAGCAGGTGGTCTGGGACAACTGTGGATGGTAGGCCACATGTCACTCGCACAGCTCTCGATACTGACCAGGCATAGTGCTGATCTCGCGGACACGTGTGCCGAGTTTGTCGCCAACAACCCCGACGCATTCGAGCAGGCGCACTGGAAGATCAGGAGTCTCAGGGTGTGGTCCGAGTGAGCGCGTGCGTGTGCAGGCGGCCAAGCCTTTTGCACCTTGAGTTTTTTGGTTCGGTGAGGAGGAGAAATGTTACTCCGTCACGGTTGATGGCTTAGCCGATAAGTCTAGATATAGGAGTAAATGTACATGCTTTTGATTGTGGTAGAGCCGTTCCCCACGATATCGCCCTCAAGTCCGCCGCAAACGGATGGCACGCAGCCGCTTGCTCAGGCTACATATGCGCACATTTCGCATCCCATGCGCGCCATGCAGGGCTCCGCTCCGACCCGTCCGAGTACACGGCTCATGGAGCAGATAAAGGGTAGTTTATCGGTGAAGAATCACAAGGCAATGTTTTTGTTCTATTTCTCAGGTGTAACTGGCCGATAGTGGGGGGGGGGGGGGGGCAGTGAATTATACCAGCGCCTCGCCGGTCGATTTTGCGATGCTCGAGTTCCCCTGCTTAGACTAGGTATTGTGGGCGGAGAAAGTATGTACATATGTAGCCTGCACGATACATACGTAGCATCTTGTCGTAACCCCGAGTTTCCGTTGTTCGACACCAAAAGCCGATACCGATACAATCCAACAGGAACGGCGTAGCATGTGGACCGCGGAAAAGTTGTCGTCGAGTGGCATTGAATAAGCTGTGTACATATACACACATACTTATACTTATGTATGCATATGTACTCGCCCGCGCCAATCGGGGAGATGTACGATATCCTATGTAGTTGCTGCTCGGGGGCTATATGCACCCCCCACAGTAAGAAGATCAGTCTGGTTCTTGGCCAGCCGGGCTTGGTTCTTCGCGTAGGTATGTGTTTACTACTCTACTTGTGACTGAGTTGAATTGAGGTGCCGTCGACCAGCCGCTAACTACCGCTAACCAACCCCGCCGACCAAATGGCGACCCACTGGGGAAGAACCGTGGCATATGTATTAGACGTCTGCCGGAGAAAAAAAAGAAGAAAAAAAAATCTTGTTTGAGATGCGATGCGTTCCGATATTACTCGCACTACTCTAGGTACGAACATGACTACAAAAAAAGCGGATCGGACGGACGGACGGACGGACGGATGGATGGAGGGTGGTTTGCCGGTGGAGAGCGTCGGGCTAGGTTTAGGTGCACCTGATCGAGACCTTTTCCATCTCCTTGCGCCAGGCGATGACAGCGTTGGTGTGTTCGCGGGCGTGTCTCTCGACTGCGTGGGTGACGGTGTGCTCGAGGTTCATGACGGCGCCGAGGAGGAGCACGGTGATGTCGAGCAGGTGGACGTGGAGCGAGTCGACGAGCCACATCTGGCCGGTAACGAGGTCGGCGGTGAGCACGGGGTCGCGGTGGGAGTTTCCGAAGAGGTGGAGGACGTGGGCACGGATGTCGCTGCCGGGGGCGGCGGCGGCGGCGGCGGCAGCGGTGGCGGCGACGGTGGAGGATTGGGTCCTGCGTGCGGCCAGCATCTGCTCGACGACCGGGTGCGACGGCGGGGACGGAGATGCGGCGGTCGCGGCGGCCGCGGCCCGGTTCCACGCCGCGTCCGCGTGCACCTCGTGCACGGCCAGCCGCCACGTCTCGCCCTCCCACAGGAACATGAACACGCCGTCCTTGCCGTCCGAGTGCTCGCTGCTGAACGACACGTCGACGCCGCGCGTGCCCACCAGCTCCTCGACGGTCGCGAACACCGGCTCCTGGTTCTTGGGCCGCTCGATCGCCGTGAAGCGCGGGTTCCAGTGGATCTTGGCGGCGGGGACGTCCGTCAGCTTCATCGTGATGGTCGAGTCTGTCCGTCCGGCCCTGTCAGTGCTATGATGGATGGGTTTGGGGGGGGGGGGGGACGTACTGCGGTGTTTGACGGAAGTGCAAGCGGCGGAGAGCCGGGCGGCGACGAACTCGGACGACCAGCGCAGCGCGAGCGTGGCTTCGGTGATGCGGTTCGCCGGCGTCGGCTCGGGCGAGGACACGTCGAGCGCCAGCGGCACGTCGAGGCCGGTGCCGAGCTCGTAGTTGCGCTCGACGGCGACGCCGCGGCGCTCGAGCACGTACTGCAGCGTGGCCGGCGGCGGCGTGGGCTCGCGGCCGAGCGACGTGCTCACCAGGCTCGCCAGCTTGTCGACCGTGCCGGACGCCGACGGCAGCAGCTTCGTCAGCGCCCCGCGCACGCGGCCGTACGGCGCCGAGCTGTCGGCTGGGTGCGGTACGTGGTGATGGATGTAGACCGGCAGCAGCGGCGAGGCGCCGATCCCGTAGCCCGCAGGCGACGTGTCGGTACTGCGCTCCAGCGTCAGCAGCGGCAACAGCAACAACGACAACACATGGGAGGGGCGCACCGGTAGATGTTCAGCACGATCAGATCGCCGTCGCCCACGTGCGACAGATGCCGTCCGTACGAATAGTCAGTGCCGCGCGCCTCGTTGGTGAACTCGCGCAGCTTGGGCGCCGATGTTGGCCAGTAGACCTTCTTGTGTGACATCGACGGGTGCAGGTCTTCCAACGGCGCCGTGAGCGGCGGATGCGTGCGATCAACGGCATGGAAAGCGGCCGCCATTGGTTGTTGTTGTTGTGGTTGGGGGGGGGGGGATTGAAGGGGTGGTAGTGGTTATTGCGGTTGTCTGTGTTGGTTCTGTGGTGAACAGAAGTTGGGCGGACATCGTTGGGGTGGTTCGGTCGTTGCTGTTCGGTGGAGTTATTCACTGATCGTCACTCGCCTGCTGCGAACAGAATCGCGTCAAAATATGTCACTCGGTGCATTGGCCAGCCGGTAGGCTAGGCTCGATCGGGGCGTCACGTGTGATCGGGTCAAACTCTGGGTGCCCCAACTTCGTTCGGACTTCTGCTGGCTTGGCCGTGGCCTCGCAATGCTGAGCTGTCCGGGGACGAGTAACGCTTTCAGCGCCAGATCGGTGATCACCTCTGCCTCCTGGACAATCCAATGAACATACCCCGAACGTCATTTGACTCGCCTTGAAGATTATCTGGGTCCTTCGGATTTCAGAAATGAGTATTTCTCGCCGATCAACCGCGACACGACAACACCTTGAGTCGCGACAGCATTTTGCCGACGGCAGAGCTCCGACGCATGCGCAGCCTCCCAATGCGCTGGAACCGATTGAGCTGAGTCATCCTGCCCGTCTTCTCCACGCCGATTTCCATATGGCCGGATGTTGCGGTGTTGTAGCCGGACCAGCTACCGGGGATATGTTGAGTATTGCTGCAGACTTGTCCGAGCCCGAGCCAGCAGGGCAGAGACAGGACAGGGGCCGACTGACATGCTCGACGCAAGCGAGGCCGCAGGGGCGGTGCCGATGTGTGGCTCGCCATATAGAAGAGTCATGGATTGGCTGATGACTGCTTTCCGTGGGCAAGTGCGGTTACGGTGGGGGTGACAGTCTGACACCTGCAGCGCGGTGGATGTCTATGTACGCCGCAGCAGCAGCTGAGTTCTCGCGCTGGCTGAGTGGATGCGTGCGGGGGATTTCTCGAACGACAAACAGTGATCCAGCCTGGTGTTGCGTGCTGTGGTGGTGCAGACTCCGTCGTTCATCGTGGAAAGCGGCCACGTACTCGATGCGCTTTCCGCGGAGGATGCGGTGGAAGTCGGACAGTGGCACCGCCGGCATCTGCCCAGCACTACCCGCCCACCGGATCGCGAATGGACGGCCGAGGATGCGGCTCCCGTGAGAGATGTCGCCGGGATCCGACATCGCGGTTGCTAGCGACCCGTCGAGTCCATGAAGAGGCCATATTACTCTATTAGACCTATTGCTATAGTATCTAGACCCGTCGCCGACCAGTGCCATGGCGTGCACGACTCGCTACCGCCCAATCAGCAGCCGAGCCACAATCCGGGGCGCGCATCGCGACTGTGCGTGCACACAGGGCTGGGATGCGTGTTTCTGCGCTGTGGCTTAGACGATGCAGCGATTGTCCAGGTCGGTTAAATAATATCGATATCTATGTCTAACTCTTCAGCTCGCTGATGTCGCCAGAGGTTCCCACTGCATACGCTACATATGTACGATGGACTTCGGTGTATTTTCACTCACTGCCCCCAGCCGCAGAAACGAAAATAAACCAGTGGATGGAAATCGTCGAGTTTACCTGCATGCACAAGTGCGTAGCTACGAACCGCGTGGTATCCAGCACGTTGTAACTCTGGCTTCCCAGCTCGAGTTCAGCCCATCGGAGGCAGCGCCGTACCGAGTACGAGACGAGTGGGGCCCGTCTTCGGTCTCCAAGCCACTGCACCCACTGCGGGGAAGTCACTTCGCGTATTTGCATCTTCAAAGGGTCAGCTGCTTCTGTTTCGGCGATTGGTTCCATTCAGGCTCTCCCGCCAGAAATTACTTATGCACCCTTCCGTGTATGTATCCGTGCGAGCGGGGTAGAGCAAAACAAGGTCCAATCCCATATCTCCATCGCAGCCTCGTGTTACTTTTACGTAACCAAGTACGTATTTTCACTTCTCTCTTTTGCGTTTTGCACTCCCACACATCTCCGAGCAGACTCTGCTCCGAACATCCGCAATAGGTATCTGCTCGGTTGAGGCCTCAGTCTCTCAACCATGGCGGGGAACCCGGACGGCGGGGTGATCCGGTGATCCCCTCTTCCTTGCCGGTCGGAAACTTGGTATGTTGACAGACAACTGAACCGTCAATTGAAGCGCGGACCGATGACGCCAGTATGATACATACCTTGTCTCCCATTATTGTACCCCTCACGCGTGCGGAAGAGAAAAAAAGGAAGCTGCATGCACTTCGGCGTCTCTCACTGTCCCTCCCCATTGGGCCGTCAAAGTGGACCGCACCCCCAAAAGAAAAAGAAATATGCAGATAGACTACATAGATAAGTATCTATGTAGCCAACGCTCACATGCGAGAGCAAAAGTGCTACCATCATCGGCGTCCGCCGAGCAGGCCTACATATCAGGGATATGAGAAGCATAGATATGTAGCCATGTAAGCATTCGCATCAGCACCGACGCCACGCTCCGACTTGCATCCACATGGGACGGAAATAGACACTGACAGTGTCTGGGTCGAGGTCGAGCATGCCGCAGTAATCAGCCTTCCGTTTGCTGCGCATAGTGACGGCGGCGGGCGCGTATGTGTGGAAGTACCCAAGTATTGAGATACTCTCGGAGGTGTCCGTACGCAAGTGCACTTCGACAGATGTGCAGTGTCTTGAAGGAAGTGCCGCTGTGTAAGCGAGGAAGCCGGGCTCGGATTTCAGGCAGCAATGTCCTCAAGCTGGGTGCTAGCGGTGTCTGCTGCGAAGCACCCCGCTACGTATGGGCCGATGAAGTCGATGGAGTAAGTAGCAGTTAGGTGACCGCTGATGCTGTCCGCTGGCCGGTGGAGGGAGAATGTACTAGTACATATCGCCAGTATCGGATTCCATAGGACACAAGTAGCCGGGTGAATGTATTGCTGTTGCGACACATCGATGCTGACGACCGGCGGCTCAACCGTCGGGCTCCAAGATGCATAGTGCGACCCGACAACCCGTCAGCAAACTGACCTGTTGGAAAGCGAAAAGCGGAGGTGTAGGTAGAAGAGCATCTCACAACTGCGCACCTGGCCCCCGCGAGTGCTCCAGACCCCGGGGATCGGGCACTGAAGATTACCGCGCTATTCCCGCCGCACCGTGCTACTGCTGATGCTATTCCCAGATCATGCTGATGGCCCATCGTAGGGTTTCGGTATGTGCAGTGGAGTGGGGTGGTGTGGTGAAGGCTAAGGCGGGTGTGGTCATGGCGAGGTATGATGTGGCTGCTGCGATGGTTAGCGTTGCCCTCTCAGCCCCGCCAGCAATAGAGCACCACCACCGCCCACCACCGCCTCCACCTCCACAACCTCCACCACCTCTACCACCTCTACCACCTCTACCACCTCTACCACCTCTACCACCTCCATCACCTTCAGCCAGTACGCGAGAAGGATCAACTACCCACAACGATGGCGCCTCCAAATACTTATAAAGACATGTGCCGATCCGTTCTCGATCCCACATCCTCCACCCTGCTTCGTTCGCTCTTAGGCTTCACAGCTTCTGCTCTGCATATCCATTCTCACTCGCTACAGTTCACCTGACACCTCTCGTTTCTGTCTCTTCTCTCCTTTTCGAATAGCAGATCAAAAGGATGGTTTCCCTCCGTTCTTTCCTCGCCGCTTCGTTCGTTCTCGCCTCGGCGACCGCCGTCTTTGCTTCCCCCATCGCCCGACAGGACCTGTCTTCTCGGGATGCCCCCGAGGGCCTCGGGAAACGGCAGGGCGGGTGCACGACTAGGCTTCAGCGCCGCGCATGGTAAGCCGCCTTTCCTCGCTCCCACTCTCTCCGCGCTTGCGGCGTACTGATGTCGTGCAGGCAGGCGCTTTCCGACGCCGAGAAGCGGGCGTACATTGACGCTGAGCTCTGTCTGATGTGGCGGATCCCGCAGCGGACCGGGCTCGAGGCGGCCGTGAGCCGCTTCGATGACCTGGTCAAGGCGCACCAGCTGCAGGCCAACGTCGTGCACGGCGACGGCTGGTTCCTGCCGTTCCACCGCCTGCACATGCACGCGCACGAGCGGCTGCTGCGCGAGGAGTGCGGCTACACGGGCGCGCAGCCGTACTGGGACGAGGAGGCCGACGCCGGCGCGTTCAGCTCCTCGGTCGTGTTCGACGCCGAGACTGGCTTCGGCGGCAACGGCGTCGGCGCGGACGGCTGCATCCAGACGGGCCCGTTCGCGAACTACACGCTGCACACGGGCCCGTCCTTCGAAAACGTCGACCACTGCATCACGCGCGCAATTGACGACGACGCCAGCCGCGGCAGCGCCACCGACGCCGTTGACAGCTGCCTCGCGCTGCCCGACTTCGCCACCGCCTGGCCGTGCATGGAGGGCGCGCCGCACTTGGGTGGCCACAATGGCGTCGGCGGCGAGATGAGCAACCCCATCTCGTCCCCCGGCGACCCGCTGTTCTACCTCCACCACACCTTCCTCGACCGCGTCTGGTGGCGCTGGCAGCAGCAGAACCTGCCCGCGCGCCTCAGCGACATCGCCGGATACACCACCCAGGAGCCCCCCGCCGGCGGCTGGATCAACGCCACCCTCGACGACGAGCTCAACATGTACGGCGTCATCCCCAACGCACTCATCCGGGATGTCATGGACGTCACCGGCGATCTGTTATGCATGGAGTACGTCTAGTCCGGAATCGGGCAGTTTTTTCTTATTTTCCTCTTCCTTTCTCTCTGCCCTATTGGCACTTCGCATTTCTTTTCCTTTTTCTACGGCGCATTTTGGTTTGGGTTTTTATCTTTCGTACATACTTTCATTACAGGTGTGTTGATATTAATAATAGACGGCCACCGGGCATGGAAACGGGGCCGACGATATTGGACGTTTTGGATATGCATTCGTTTGGCTTGGAGACAACACTTGACTGTACATAATTAGAACCTTCACTCACGGCCCGTCATAGCGGTTAGGTATTTAATGGCTTTCTTTGGGCGACAATGATCTTCCAGTGCCGCGCGGTAACGGTTCAGTGAGTCCAGTGATCAAACAACACGCAGATGGTAGTACGGGGCGGGAGAAGTGGAAGGTGAAGGGAGAAGGCCGGCTCAGCCAGCGTTTGTTTTTGTTTGATCACCGACGAATCGATCATGGCAATGTACATACATACGCACACTGGTTCCAGCCCACTGTCCGACGCCAACCTCGATCAGTCTGCAATCGCCAGGGCCCTGTAGCGGCGCCGCTCGCACTTGGCGCTGGGCCGGTATCCCGTCCACTAGAGTTCCCGGCTGGTGCGGCAGAGGCCTGTTGGTTTGACCCACGCCTTGCGGCTCTGGTTGTGGAAGGCGAGTGATCGACTGTGCTGAGGCGTGATCTTCGTTCGCTGGATCGTTGCAAAGCTGCTCCACTCCACTCCACTCCACTCCACTCCACTCTCCGTGGGCGTGCAAGGGAAGGAACGGCGGAGATCGCGGGGGCCAGGCGGCTTAGGGTTGCACCTCGCGATTGGCTTATCGCTTTGGGTTACAGCAGCTCCGAGGTGCAACCTTGGCGGGGCGATTCGGATCGAGGCAGAGTACATATCTACACTAGATCTCCGGAAGAGGATGGAGAGAGGTTGCGAAGAACCGCCTGGCCCAGCGGGGCTTAGCACACATCCACACTCCCCTCCACTCCTTTCCCTGCACCCCACCTGCACCCATCCACAGCATCCGAAACCATGATCGGCGACCACCTCAATTCCCCGCACCGGCAGTTCCTGCACCGCCAGCCGCACCTGCGCTTCGATCCGTCGCCATCGGAAGCGCCGGACGCATGTCTCTGCGGCGGCGGCGGCGCGACGACTCACGAGTGCGCGACGTGCGCACTGCGGCTGTGCGACGAGTGTGTGGTGCTGATCACGTCGCGGCTGATGCGCGGGTCGCTCGCGCGTCTGGTCGCCACCGTCGCGCGCCACAAGCTCGGGTACAGCGCGCGCTTCCTCGAGCGCGAGCAGCGCGAGCACGAGGCCGATCCCCGCGCCGTGCTCCGGATGCGCAGGCGAGTCTCGCCCGACTTGCTCGGCAGCGGCCTCCGCCTCGAGGTCTTCGAGTGGATGCTCTGGGACGAGAGCAGCGGGAGCAGTCACGCTTCCGACATGGACGGCGGCGAGGAGGAGGAGGAGGAGGATGAGGAGAAGGGGAGGGTGGGGGAGGAGGGTGGGGAGGAGGCGCGCGCCGTCGCCTTCGTCCTCCCCGCTGGTGCCGAAATTCCCCGGCGCCGCTACTTCGGCGCTGGGCTCTGGGTGCGCAGGTTCGGCAGCGAGGCGAAGGTGAAGAGCACGAAGAGGGAGGAGATGGCGACTGAGGATACGGTCGAGGGCGATATCGAGCGCGATGTTGGCCACATGAGTTTTTGACTGAATTTGGCTTCCGTTATTCTTTTCTTTTTTTCTCTATCGTTTCGTGGCACACGCATAGCTGAGATGCTTTCCCCCCTCTGCTCCGACTCGGGGGGATAGAGAAGCCCTCGTATCACTGGGGCGAAGAGCCAGGGTAGCAAGTACCGACGCATCATTGACAGCTGTTCACGCGATATCACTCGCAACTGCAATCGTGGAACAGACTTGTGCGTCGAAAGTAGGGGGAGTTGAGATATGTACAGCTGTGCCATGTGCGTCGACCCGAGGGGTGTTGGTGAAGCCACGAGATTGCGTACATACAGAGGCAAAAAGGAGGGTGGGGGCGAGTCGACCGAGCGGTACCTGCCGACAAGCCGCCGGCCCCGCACGCCCGCCGTGGATTTGTTGCAGTTCAGCACAAGGAGTGTCTGCATAGTTACATGATTACCGGTTTTAAACTGGCGTCCTTCGACCTGGAGGAGGCGAATGGCCAACTTCCCCCCAACTGCACTGGTCCGGAGTGGGCTGATTTATTTCACATAGCTGTGCACTGCACCAACCTTCAACAACTCGGGCGTGCTGGGGATAGCAGGGTCGGATCCGGCATTCGAGCAAAACTTGCCGTCCCGTACGAAACATTTACAACATAGGGTAGGTCACTATCACTCGAAGAAACACCCTGGACAAAAGGGAAAAGAGAAAGAATGAATGAAATTTCAACACCAAAGCACTTGTTTACTCATGTTGTGAACGGTACACTGCAAATCGAGCACCATCTTTTAATGAGACCCCCACAAACGAAAGCCTAGGGATCCTCATCTTCTTGGAAAGCTCACTCCTCTCCGGCCGACGGAGCAGGCTGCCCACCCTCCACGGAAGGCGAACGCTTGGCGGTGTCCTGCTCCGAAGGACGAACCTGGATAGACTCGGTCGCCTCAGTCTCGGGAAGGCCACCCTGCTCGACCGACGATTCAGGGATGGAAGGGCCCTGATGAGCAAGAGGAGCTTCGGCGGCGGCGTCCTGCATAACGGGGAGCTTGGCAGTCTCCGGAGCGTTCTGCACAGGAGGCAAAGACTCGGTGATGGTATCCTGCACAACGGGGAGCTTGGCAGCCTCTGCAGCGCTCTGAACAGGAGGCAAAGACTCGGTGATGGTATCCTGCACAGCGGGGAGCTTGGCAGCCTCCGGAGCGTTCTGCACAGGAGGCAAAGGCTCGGTGATGGTATCCTGCATAACGGGGAGCTTGGCAGTCTCCGGGGCGTTCTGCACAGGAGGCAAAGACTCGGTGATGGCATCCTGCATAACGGGGAGCTTGGCAGTCTCCGGGGCGTTCTGCACAGGAGGCAAAGACTCGGTGATGGCATCCTGCATAACGGGGAGCTTGGCAGTCTCCGGAGCGTTCTGCACAGAAGGCGAGGACTCGGTGATGGCATCCTGTTCCTCCGCTGACGCAAAGTCCGCAGGTGGACACAGGAGGATGGCCGGGAGTTTGGCGTTATCCGGCGTCATATGGGGAGCTTCGGCAGTCTTCCGGGCGTTCCCCAGCATCAAGAGCTCCTCGTGCGTGATGTACGGACACGGCTTGCCGTTCCCGTCAACACGCGGGCCGACGGCCTCGTTCTTCGGCTTCTTGTTGACTCGCTTTGTGGGGAGCTCCAACACCTCGTCGTTCGGCATGGTGGGAGATAGGAGTTTTCGACGGGGATTGCTTAATCGGGTGTGGGCTTGCCGGCGTCGTCACCGGGCTGTTGGTGGAGTGTCGTGGGGTTGTGAGCTGGGAAGGATTCGGTGCAGGGGGAGGGAGGGGAGGAGAGGGAGGGAAGGATGGCAAAGGGAAAGGGAAAGGGTTTGTGCTGTCAGGAGTAGGGGATGGGTGGTTTCTCCTGGAGCGGGGTACGGGGGTGTTGGGGTGGTGTTATATTAGCAGGAAAGAAGTAGCGAAATGGTCTGGGCGGCGATGGTGGGTTCTGCGAGGCACCACGCTGCCTCGGCGGACCGCCGTAGTTGCAGGTGCGTATCTCCTTCAGGAGCCAGCTGCGGATGGCCAGTGGGAGCAACAGGCCGAGCACTCCTGACGATTTCACCCTCCAGGCTCTCAATCTGCAAGGCGCACCGAAACTCTATCCAAACACTGCGGCCCTAGACACGCCTAGGCTCGGATCTAGCGGCAGGATCCAGCGGAACCAACAGTAGGAACCGCTCGGTCTGCCGTGCCGAAACCGAGATAGCCTCCTCGCGGCTGCTTGCGACATAGCAGTGATCGAGAGATTCCACGACGGCCCTTCAGTCAGCTTGGAACTCGCACGCTGAGAGGATGCGATCGCTGTGCGAACGAGGCCGTACTGCGAGTTGGTGGTATCAGGGGCGGGCTCCTTCGGAGTTCAAGGAAGGAGAGCGCTGTGGTCGCTGTTGCGCTGTGGTCATTGTTGCGCGGTGCTGATGTTCGGTCTCTGCGCACACAAAGTAGCACTTGTCCACATCGGGAGGATATGCACGTTGCCCGATCAGGATCTGCTCTACGGACAGCCCCGGCCAGTGTCCTGGTGTCCTGGCCCAGAAGCACCCCGCGAAAACCAAACCTTCCCTGCTGAGTCGCGACCGCGATGGCCTTATGCGTGTTGTGGATTTTGCTTCACCGTCTCCACACCACATCTCGTCCCTTCCCGCCGTCGACCGCTCCACCGATAACATGTATCTGCTCCCGCTCCCGCTCACATACGTACCTGGTACCCGTCCGATCTCTTGCCGGCCCCATCGGACCATCACCGAGTGGGACTCGCGGCGAGTGCTGCATGATGAATCGGACAGTCATGTGTCGCCCGGAACTTACACGGCGAGGAACCGGAGGGAACTCTGGGAGCATTTGCGCTCTGGAGGGCATCGTTGACTGCCGAGCACGCATTGATTTGGGATGGGTACTGGTTCACACTTGTGGACTACAGTGGTGGCGGGCAGTGGCCACGGAAAATGCGGAGGGCGTTTGCGCGACGACGTGCATTTTCTTCCTGAAGAGTGCTGGGCAAGGTCCGTAGGGCTCCGGTTTCCAGAGGTCCTGGTTTGCGATTTCCCCCATGGGCGGGAGTAAGTGCTAACATGTTTCGCCAACGCAAGGCTGATGGATACATACGTACACCGGCCCAGGCGCCGCTCGCTGGTGTGGGGTTGAGACATCAGATTCCGAATATGTAGATACCCTTTTTTTCTTCTTCGTCGGACCACAGCACCGGATACGCCATCACCGTGCACTTTGCCGATTCGCTTCCGTCAAGTGCAATCATAGCGTTGCCTCGGCGAGGATGGCAAGTTCGGGGGTCAACTATATAGATACTCGGAACAAAAGACGCACAACGGGAGCCGTTCCGCAACATGCCTATCAGATCAACACCCGCTGCGATTCGCGAACCCCTCCGGGTCGGTCAACTTCCAAGCGTCCACGATCGGTGATGCGGCTTGTCGATTCTGCAGACAGTTCTCCGGCCTAGATGCCTACCGTTCGTATGCGAACAAATTACCCACCGCCATTCAAAGGCGAAGTTAGCCCCAACAGTCTCCGCTCTGGCGGCCTGCAGTGCGACTATAATAACGACCGTCCTACGACAAAAAAAAACAAGTTTTTCACGTCAGCTTCAGCTCCAGCGTCGACCTGCAAGAAAATTGACGTGCTGGAATGGAGTCGCGCAGCCGAGCGCTGACGCGTGAAAAACCGTCGGTGTTGCCGGGGGCCTGCCCACGGATGAGCGGAGTCGACCGAAACACATCCAGAGGGAAGCTCGCAGTTTTCGAACGCAATCGCGCGCACACCGGGCAGCGAGAACGACGGCAGCTTTTCGGCTTTGTGCACCCTCCAGAACCAAGACGGTTTTTACGGACGAGGGCTCTCGCTTTTCCCCCCAACAAAGCAGCCACGCCTACGGTGCAGGTATGTGGATACACATGTAGGACACTTGCTTCACCGGAATCATCGCTCACTTGCCGAATTCACATGCGAAGGGGGTGTCTGGACTGCATCTTGCTCGCCAGCCCTGCAACCACTCAAAACTTAAAAAATGGCGGTGCAGCGCAGTCAGATAGGCTCGAAGGAATCGAACCAACAGTCGCCCAACCCCGTCGAATCGCGAGGACAGATACATAGGGAGCGGGACTTAGGATCTGAGTGAGAGATCGAGAACCTTCTACCTGCCTTCTCTACCTCGGTCTTGCTGATGCAGCATCCCCGTCTCCACGTCCGTCTCCGCGTCTCCGCGTCTCCGGTCTCTCTCTGACACCGGACGGTGGGAAGTGGAGGGAGGGCCGTAGAGTGCTCTGGGCATCTAGCAGCCTTTGTGCGCGGTCGAGAATTGAGTTCGTCTTCGCATTGGCCATGTATGCAGAGTAGATACCGGCTCTGTTGGCCCGAAACGGTTGAGGTTTAGTGGTGCACAGTGCCGAGCCTCAACAGAAAATTTTCATTCTCCTCCCACCCATCGGCAGGGATTCCACTTGGGCCCTGCGTTGCCGCGGCCAGGCTCCCTGCTCTATTTGCGGCTAGCTGGGGCGACCTTCAATGCCCGTTCGGGTCAGGACGCAAGCTGTGCCCGCGCTTGGCCGCTCTGGGGATGGATCGAGGAATTGACAGCAAAGGTTCGAGATGCCTCCTCTATCGTGGTGCGGAGACGGGGAATCGATTCGTGCGTTGGGCACGCTAGTCCGTCTTTGGAACTCTCCGTCACATGTGGCATCGAATTAAATTATTAAATAAAATAAAATAAAAAGTGTGAGTACGATACAGGGGCAGTACCCGTTCGGGGGCTCCGTTACCACCATAACTCGAACTATCAATCACACGCGAAAATGTCCTCCTCCTCCTCCACCATGATTTGGTGCC